>Ga0207416_1005388_pt1 | contig 10193 bp, 9 predicted proteins | sample PaiPotPPM11metaG_FD_184107 | JGI IMG/M metagenome (GOLD analysis project Ga0207416, IMG submission 184107) | Iron sulfur acid spring bacterial and archeal communities from Banff, Canada, to study Microbial Dark Matter (Phase II) - Paint Pots PPM... ...
GGCCGAGCCGGTGCGCCGCTACCGTCGTTCGCTGTACAAACGCACGTCGACGCTGTAGAAAGTACGTTGCACCGAAAGACGTTTGTGCGAGCGCAAGGCGTCCTCGACCATCGCTGTCTGCGCAGACAGATTGTGTTGAAAGCGTTCGGAGAGGTCATGTTCGCTGAGAATAAGCCAGACGCGCGGATGCCTATTGAGAGTCGCGACCAAGCTGCGCGCTCGCATAGAGCGCGGGTCGAGCTCGTTGTGGGGATTCAAAATCGAGTGCCCGACGAGAATTGGAGAGCCCTCGACCCCTGGAGCTCGGTCGATCGCGTGGCGCAGCGCCATAACGGTCCACCACGGGTCGCAGACGACGACATCGTACGGCTGGGAATGAGCAAGGATATAGCCCGCTGCGCCTCGCCAGTCTTCTTTTGGGGTGTGGAAGTAATAGTGCCATAAACCAAGTGCGCTCAGCATTACGAACAGAAAGCTCACCGCCGCGAATGTCGCCGGGTTACGAACCCGACCGAGGATTGCGCCTGCGAACAAGGCAAGCGGTGCAAGGCAGACGATGAAATAGCGCGCGACAACAATCGGCTTCACGAGTTCGGAAAAAATAATCGCAAGGACAACGGGAACGAGTAACCAGGTCAGTACGAGTCCGACCGCAGCCCCATCCGGCACAGCACCGTCGGCTCGATTCCTAAAAACGCGAAAGACGCCGTAGAGCGCGAGCGTTATGTACAAGAGAAGCAGTGGCAACCCGCCCGCGAGTGTTTCGAACACACCGAGAACGTTCTTTGGCGTGACTTGAGGAATCCAATCGATTGATGGAGCGCCGTGACGATAGGCGGAATAGGCGAGCGGCAACAGGAGGACGACGATGGCAACCGCCGCGATCGCCATCCTGCGCCATTGCATCGAGCGCCTGTCGAAAAAGGGAAGCGCTGCCGCTTGCGCCGCGAGAACAAATATTCCGAAGAGATGTGTGTACATCATCAGCACGCTCGCGGCGACATATGACAATAGGTCAACGCTCGATCCAGCCCGCTGGACGAGGCGGACAAAAAAGAGCGTCGAGACAATACTCGCGAGCAGCAGGAGGCTATAGCCACGGGCTTCCTGAGCAAAAGCAATGAAGAATGGGTTCAATGCGAGTGCAAAAGCCGCGATTGCTCCAGAGCGCGTGCCAAAGAGTTGACGGCCGAGAATGAATATGCACGCGACGGCGAGCACTGCCGGAATCACGGATAGCACGCGAACGTACGCGTCGCTCGTGCCAAATCGCAACCACATGTGGAGCATTAGGTAATAGACGGCGAACTGGCCGCCGTCCGCAAGGCCGACTTGCGCAAGGCTGCGGTGTGGGTCAGCGTATTTGACGCTCGCTGCCTCGTCGAGCCAAAAACTCTTCGCATCGAGGAAAAGTAATGCGAGCACGCCGGCGAGACAAGAGGCGATGGCGGCAAACGTCCACGGCGGAACGTTAAAAGTTTCCACCGTCTGCCGACTCCCCTGATACGACCGCATGACATAATCGTTCGTCGCGTTACCCGAGCGGCCTATCTCCATACGAATAAGACAGCTCAGTGAAGAGCCGATGCAGCGAGGCATCCGAACTATAGGCCCGAACTCTAACCGCAACTAACGTCGACTTCATTGAGGCCTAAGCAATGCGCTCTGTGCGCCGGCTCGCGGCAATAGGTATTATAGCGGCTGCTGCGTTTGTGAGCGGCTATCGCCTCACGGGCGAGGCGAGTTCTCAGCCTGGTTCGTGGGCGACGTACGGTTTCGACTTCGCAAACACACGGCACGTCGCGTTCGCTCAGATAGACGAGCGCAACGTCGGCGATCTCGCACCGGCCTGGCGTTTTCTCACGAGCACGCACGGCAGGATGGAAACGTCGCCGATCGTCGTTGGTGACACGATGTACATAACGACCGCGGTAGAGAATGGTGTCATCGCGCTTGACGCTACGACCGGGGCCGTACGGTGGCACTACACACCCACGCTTGGGTTCAGCAGCCCTTGCTGCGGGCTCATTAACAGGGGCGTGGCAGTAGAAGCCAACCGGGTGTTTTACGCCACTTTAGATGCTCGTCTTATTGCACTCAACGCCCGAACCGGTCATAAGCTTTGGGAGACGAGCATCGGCGATACGCATTCCGGATTGACCGAGACGATGGCGCCCCTCGCGTGGAACGGCATCGTGTTTATCGGGAGCTCCGGCGGCGAACTCGGGATCCGTGGGTTTCTGTCCGCGTATCGCGCGAGCGACGGCAAACCGTTGTGGCGTTGGTGGACAGTCTCTGCTGGGTGGGAGGGGAATTATCCGGCCAGCGTTCACGGCGTAACGCTGCACCGAGATATTGCATTCGAGAAACGTGAGGCGCCAAAGTTTCGCGAGGCGTGGCGTCATGGCGGCGGCGCGATCTGGATGACGCCTGCGATCGACGTGGACCGCTCGACTTTATATGTTTCGACGGGCAACGCGAGCCCCGTCTACCGCGAAGACCTGCGCCCTGGTGATAATCTCTACGCTGACTCTATCGTTGCGCTTGATCCTCTTAGCGGCAAGATGCGCTGGTACTATCAGGAGACGCCGCACGATCCACACGATCATGACGCGGCCAGTCCCCCAGTGCTCGTTGACGCGGTCGATGGCTCAGGGCGCCGTGTTCCAGCTGTCGGGGAAGCGGGCAAGACCGGCTGGTTTTATATCGTCAACCGCGAGACCGGCCGGTTCATTCGCGTGTCGCAAGGCTTCGTACCTCAAGACGACGTCTACGCGAGAGTGCCGGCATCAGGAGGCGTTGTGAGGCCGGGAACTCTCGGCGGGGCAATAGCACCCGTCGCAGCCAACCCCGATTTGCACTTGGTCTTTGTTCAAGCGTTAGACCTCCCGCAACGCATTAACCCCGCAGTCGGAAATCTCGCGACGGGCAACTTTCAAGCAGGCACCGTTGGACAATCTGAACTTGGTGACAATTTCGTGTGCGCCGTTAATGTGGACACGGGGAGCGTTGTGTGGCGACGGCAGCTGTCGAGCGGACACAACTGGATGCCCGGAGGCACGCTGTCAGCCGGAAATCTCGTTTTTGTGCCCGACCAAAACGGCACCCTCTATGCATTGGCCGCACGCAATGGTGCTGAACTATGGCGCTACCAAGTGGGTGCTAACCCTGATGACGTCCTCTCCACGTTCATGAATAGACTTCACGACCTCGCAGCCTCAATCAAACGATTCGTCCTGCGGCAGCCCGATTATGCAACCGCCCACCTGAATGCTCCGCCAATCGCATACGAAGTGGACGGGCGCGAATACGTTGCGGTTGCAGCCGACATTGCGCCTGGAAAACCGAGCGGAGGCGACGGCGTGCTCGTCTTCGCACTACCCAAACCATAGCATGCGCACACTTCTGCTTCCAATCCTGATCGCGCTGTGTTGATAGTCCAGAGTACATCGCAGTCGCGGCAGGCGCAAATTTCCGATGGGCCCGATCGCCCGGCGATAGCATCTACGTTTTTAGGCTTTCGCCCTGAAGCGCGCCTCGAGCAGTTCTAGAGGCCAGCGGTTAAGAGGCTTGCTCGCGCCTGCTTGGATGGCTTCCAGTTAGGACTTCTGATGACATCAGGTAGGTCAGGTGATTCATGGTCGCTAGACCGGCACTTTGGTACACTTAGTAAACCTTGCCACTTAATAGGCCGGGCAACCGTTCTATCGGAGCCCGTATATTCTCGGATTGGTGAAATGCTGGCTAACGAACCGCTGAATCAGCGTTGCGAATTTCGACCCGACGTTGTCGCGACCGTCATTGATGACGGCGCAGTGCTGCTCGATCTCGAAACAAAATATTTCTACAGGCTCAATCGAACGGGTTGGGCTATCGCTCAACTCTTTGAATCAGGCGCGACGCCGCAGGACGTGCATGCCTATTGCCGAGCCGCGGGGGCGACTGCTTCGGACCAGGCGTCCGTGAGCGCGCTTATCGACACGCTCTTGCGCGATAATCTCATCGAAGTATCGGATGGTCCACCCCAGACGAGTCCAAGCGAACAGGCCGTCGCGATTGACTGGTCACCACCAACCATTGAAAAACAGGCGGAGCCACTGCAACGTGTCATCATCAGTGCATTCGATCCGAGCGTGCCGCTCGTGGAATGAGCGGCAAAGGTGTCAGTGATCCGCGATCAAGTCATTGCGAAAGATTTTTGTTGTGGCCCGCTTCAACTGACGCTTCGAGCGCAAGATGCTGACCTTTATGACAAAATTGCGGAGACGCTCGAACTTTACGATCTGACCTGGCCTGCACCGCGCCGAGAGGTCAAAATCCTCGCGCGCCGGTCACAGACGGCTGAACCCGCCGCCAAAGGTGATTTCTTGCGCTGCTCGCGCATGCTTGTCGATCGATCGTCCGACGGGCTTTCTGCTTCGACGACATCTGGCGCCCGCGCTCACGCGCGTTTTGAAGGAGCGCGCGAAAGCTGGCATATCACGGTGCCGCAGAGCCTCGTCGACCAGAACAAGCTTGAAGAAATCGAAGACGTTCTCAGCCTTGTCTTGACCACGGGTTGGAGGCGCGAGGGGTGGACGCCGATTCACGCTGCTGCGGTTGTCAAGAATGGCGCGTGCGTTGTGATCTGCGCTCCCACGGGCGGTGGAAAAACGACGCTCACCGCCGCGCTGGTGCGGCGTGGTTGGCAAGTGCTTGGCGACGACAAGATCCTTCTTCGCATGAGCGAGGGTCAGCCCATCATTGCGGCGCTGCTCCACACGTTTAATCTGCATCCGCAGACTCGCCGATGGTTTCCGGAGGTCGGTGACCTCGAGCAGTTGCCTCGCTACTCCGTGTGGACGGAAAAGCGTAAGGTGAGCATCTCCTCGATCTGGTCGCACGCTCCCGCGCAAACGGCCAAGCCCACCGTTTTGATCGCATTGCGGCGTAACGACGAAGTTACTCATGCAGTTATTGCACCGTTGCGCGAAGAGGACGTCTTGGAGACCTTGCTGCGGCAAACGGTCATTCCGGCCGACCGAGCCACTGCGCGGGACATCGTCTCGACGGTTGCGCGTGCCGCAGGCCGCTTGCGCGGTTTGAATGTCGAGGTTCCGACCGACGCGTACCGGGACCCGCAGTTCCTGGTTGCATTGGAATCCGCGATCGAGAGCTCCTCATGACAGACGTTAGCGTTGTGGTTCCCGCCTATAATGCGGCAGCGACGATAGGTGATATGCTGAACGCGCTGCGGCGTCAGTCGGATCCTCCATCACGTCTAGAAATTATTGTCGTGGACAACGGCTCGACCGATGCTACGGCCGACATCGTTCGGGCCACCCCAGGGGTGACGCTTCTTCACGAAGACAAACGAGGTCCATCTGCAGCGCGCAACCGTGGGTTGCATCATGCGTGCGGCGATATCGTGGTGCATCTCGATGCCGACACGCTGCCGACACGCACCTGGCTGCGGAATATCGTTGCACCATTTACCAACCCTCAGGTCGTGCTGGCAGCAGGTCGTACTCTCATCTTTTCACCGGCTACGGCTGTCGAACGGTACATTGCCGCCGCCGGTCTCTACGAAACGGATCGCGCGATTAGCCGTCTGCCCTTTCCATTTGTACCGTCGTTGAATATGGCGGTGCGGCGCAGCGCGGCCGTCGCCGTGGGTGGATGGGCAGAAGAGCTAATGACTGCAGAAGATGTTGACTTTTCGCACCGTGTGCTCAAGGCGTACCCATCTGACATCTCTTACGCTTCAAACGCGGTCCTCTTCCATCGCGTTCGCTCGACACCCCAAGAACTGGTGACGTTGGCACAAACCTATGGAAAAGGTGTGGCTCGGATGTATCGGCGTTACAGCGACGAAGTTCGGTGGGATGCCCTAAAGACTGCCAAAGTCAGAGGCCGGCTCGCGCAACGGGCAATCCTCACTGCGTTCTTGCACGCAGGGCGAGCCGTTCGAATCGCGACAACCCAACAACTTGAGTTTTCTCAATGCCATCTAATGTGGTCACGCAACTTCGCCCGAGGGTTCTTTGACGAGTACTACGGCGCTCGAGCACGCGCGACAGCGCTGAAATGACTTCCGTCAGCATCGTCATCCCGGCATATAATGCCGAGAAAATTTTGGGCAAGTGTCTGCGCGCCGTGTGCGGCCAGGACGTGCCACAGCGTGACGTTGAGGTTATTGTGGTCGATGATGGATCGACCGACGCTACACCAGAGGTGGCTGAATCGTTCGGCGTTCGCGTTCTTCGTCGGCCTAATGGGGGAGCGGGTGCTGCGCGAAACGCCGGCTGGCGCGCTGCCAAGGGTGAATGGGTTGCGTTCACTGATTCGGACTGCATGCCGGCTCGCTCGTGGCTCCGCGCGCTTGTCAACGCAGCCGAAACCAAGGCAACGACGGCAGTCGGCGCAGCCGGCAAGACGGTCGGCTTTGAGTCGCGCACCGCCGCGGCGAGATTTTGCGATATCTCAGGCAGCCTCGACGCGGAGCGCCACTTGGCGCATCCAAAATTTCCCTTCGCGCCATCGGCAAATCTTATGTATCGACGCACGGCCTTGGAAGAAGTTAACGGGTTTGACGAACGCTATGTGACGTATGAGGCATGCGATCTTCATTGGCGCATCATGCGGGCTGTGGGTGGCTCATTCGTGTACGAACCACGAGCGCTCGTGTTCCACCGTCATCGCGAGGATTGGAAAGCGTTTTGGCGCCAGCAGTATGCATACGGCGTCGGCTATGGTCAGTTCGTGCTCGGCCATCGCAACGAGTGTGATTGGACGATCACCAACGAATTGCGAGAATGGGGCGATATCGGTCGTCTGGGTTTAACCGCCTGGCTTCCACCGAAGAATGACACATTGCTGTACCGGCGCGGGCTTTTCGTTAAAAAGTTTGCGCAGCGTTTGGGCTTCATGAAGACGCAATGGAGCCGCAAGGAACGGGAACGGTGGTGACCCGGGAGTTGGCGCGGAAGTGGACGCCGCTCGGTCTTGCGCAGCGCTTGCGCCTCATCATTAAGAAACCCGGCGACATTTGGTTCTCACTGCAAGTCGGCTACTTTATGTGGCGAGCGCCGACGCTTTTGCATGGTAGCAACTTACGAGCCTTCCTCGCGCAACTGCGCAGACTTCCGCGCCCGGCTGCGGCCGACGCGAAGTCGAGTCTCGAGCGCATTTTGCGCGTGCGCCGGCCGTGGCTTGCACTGCCGCTCATGCGGTCGCGCGACAACTGTTATGTCCGAGCCCTGACGCTCTACCGGTTTCTCGAGACTGGCTCACACACGGTAAACATCCACTTCGGCATCGAGGAACGAGATGACCCGCGCGAGCGACTGCGCGGCCATGCTTGGGTTTCGGTCGACGGGCAATTCTTTGAGGGACCGCCGCAAGTGCAGAGCGCGCGGATACGCGAGGTGCTGCTTGTAGCGGCGGACGCACGCGGATGAGTCCCGAGAACATTCGCAGCGAGGGGCCCTTTGTGGCGTTGCTGGCCGCGGCCTCGGCGATTGAGCAGCGCCGGCCCGAAGCGCTCGTGGCCGCTTTCCACTCCGTTTCTCCACACGCGATGCTGCAGGTTGCCGCTCGGCATCGTTGCCTTGGTTATCTCAGACAGGGGATTGTGGAACTTGGCGTGCGCGATGAACGCGTGTCGGCCTTTACCAAGTCGGTGCGAGAATACGCCGGCAAGGCGGCCATCCAAGCGTACGCGGTGCGAGAGCAACTGCGCCAACTCGTCCACGTACTTAATGAAGCGAAAATGCAATTCGCGTTGCTCAAAGGGTCCGCGCGGTTATTCTGCGGCGATACGGCAGCCGATTACGACACGATGTTCGACCTCGATATTCTCGTGCCCCGAGAAGATGCTGTGGCGGCAGTTCAGGCGCTCGAGCGAGGCGGCTATAGCTCCCGCGCGAGCGGAGATCGTTCGAGACACTACTGGACGCGTCATCATCACGGGGTTCCTCTACAACCGGTGAACGTGGGGCTGCCTATTGAAGTGCATGTGCAGCTCGCGCCACTGGGTAGCCTGTCGCTCGCGACCGACTGGCCTGCGTGTCGAACGTACTTCGAACACGTCGCAACGACGCACGGTGAGGCAACGTGCTTCGATGCGATTGGCTCCGCCTTTCATCTTGCCGTCCACGGACTAGGCATGCGGCGCCTCCACGATGTCTTTCTGCTCGCGAGGGTGTTGCGCTCCGACAATCGCGTCCTCGAGATTGTTGATGCGACGATTTCACAAGAACACTATCAAGCGGTGGCCCTTAAGGCAGTCGTCGGGCTTGCCGCGCGCGTCGCCGGCCTCACGTACGCCGAGTCTGCGGCGGTGAAACGCTATCTGTCTTGGGTAATGCATCGAGAAAACCTCGTGCCGTACGTGCGCGATAGAAGCCAGTTTGCTGACGCATGGTTCTGTAATGGCTGCACGGTCTGGGGACCGGCAACCCGGCAAGCGCTGCCGCTTCGCGAAGCCGAACAAGGTTCTGTTTCGTTTGCAGCTTCGTTCGCATATCGCCTCATCGGCCGCATTGCGACGAGCGCATACGCTCTTGCATCGGTTGCAACGGTGCCGGTAAGACGGCTGTGACCGACCAGCAGAAGCTGGAAGATACCGCGACTATATCGCCGTCATCGAGTACGACGCTTGCCCATGACAGCATGCGAACCTTTATCGCCCGCTTGATCGCGCTCGTGCTCTCAGTTGCCACCGGCATTATCACGGCGAAATGGCTCGGCCCCGCCGGCAAAGGCGTGTACAGCGGTACGTTGATGTTAGTATCGCTTGTGATGATCGCACCTGCGGGAATCGGCACTGCAATCACCTACGAGCTAACGAAGCAACGCAAGAGTCTGTCGGATCTCTTGCCGTCGATGGGTGCCTTGTTGCTGTGGATTTGCGGCTTCGCCTGGGTCGGCGCATTTATGTGGGCGCTCTTGCGCGGCTGGAGTCCGGTGCTGACGATTTTCGTTGCGGCCGTACCATGCTCGGTCGTTCTGGCATGGCAGGGCGGCCTGTACATCGGTATCGGCCGGATTCGCAACCTCAACGTGCAATCAGTGGTGCTGGCTCTAGCGACGCTGGTCGCCGTCATGCTCGCGGTCATTCTTTTTCATGGCGGCGCAATTGCCGCGCTCGCCGCGTGGGTCGCTTGCATGTATGGTGCAGCAATCGTCGTGGTGTGGCATGCCTTGAAGCTTGGGCGCCGGAGTATAAATGAACCCCTCGCACCGACCATTCGCGGCCTGGTTCGTTTCGGTGGTCTGTCAAGCGTGAATCTCTTATTGGGCACGATTAATTATCGCATCGACTCGATCATACTGATTTCGATCATGGGCGTAGCTTCGTTCGGCATTTATTCGATTGCCGTGAACTTTGGCGAGTTGCTCTTTGTGTTGACCCGACCGATTACCGCGGCTGTTACGCGCGACATCGGCATTCGCGATGCGATGGGGTCGGCCGTTATTACGGCCAAGGTTATTCGAACGTGCGCTGCCATCGCTGCCGCTGCGTCAGTGATAGCGCTCGTCTTTGGGCCGTGGGCCATCGACACGGTGTATGGAACGCGTTTTCATGACGCCGCTGCTCCGTTACGCATTCTTGTGCCGGGCATCGTCGCGTTCTCAACAGCGGGAACGTTTGCTGCATTTTTTATCGTCCAAGCCGGCAGGCCGCTCATTATCTCCCTCATTAACGTCGCCATGATTGTTGTGCAAGCTGGGATGTGTTTTGCTCTCGTTCCGCGCTTTGGCATGAGCGGCGCCGCGCTGGCCTCGACCATCACCTACGTTGCCGGTGCTCTCATGAATACGGCATGGTTTTGCCGCATTACCGGCGTTCGCTTTTGGGATGTCTGGATACTTCGGCTGAGCGACATTCGCGCAGTGCGCGTTGCTCTTCTTGAGATCGCGGGGTCGAGGAGATGGCGCGCCGACGCGCGGGATGCGCGCGCCACGACTGGCAGCGACGTCGTCTAATGGGAGACCGCCTTTGGCCATAGCAATCAGTCGTTCATTAGAACCGTTACCGGAACAGGCACGCGCTCTCCTCGAGCTGCTGCTGCTTGGTAACTTGCTTCCATTTTGGGAAACGCGAGCGATCGATGTACGAGACGGCGGTTATTGCCTGAACCACGATGCGCGGGGTCGCTACCGTGGACCGGCGGAAAAGTCTCTTGTAGCCCAGACGCGCACGATGTGGT
>Ga0207416_1005389_pt1 | contig 10192 bp, 10 predicted proteins | sample PaiPotPPM11metaG_FD_184107 | JGI IMG/M metagenome (GOLD analysis project Ga0207416, IMG submission 184107) | Iron sulfur acid spring bacterial and archeal communities from Banff, Canada, to study Microbial Dark Matter (Phase II) - Paint Pots PPM... ...
CATAATTGAGATGGTTAAAAAGGCAAGGATGTCAAAAGCACCAATTCAAAGGATTGCAGATAGAGCTGTTCAATACTTTATACCAATTGTACTTTCTATCGCGATTGCTTCTTCACTTTATTGGATTCTTGTAGCACATCAACCCATTGCGTTTGCTATAACAGTGTTTGCTACAATTCTTGTTGTCTCATGTCCGTGTGCTTTAGGAATAGCTACTCCAATGGTAATATCTTTAGGGATAGACAGAGCGGCAAGGGAAGGTGTATTTATAAAAGGAGGGCAATACCTAGAAAAGCTATCGTCTATAGATACAATCGTATTTGACAAGACAGGTACTCTTACGAACGGCAAGCCTGAAGTAACAGATGTGGATCCAAATGAAGGTTACAACGAGTTTGAGCTTCTGCAACTAGCATCTTCTGCTGAAATTAAATCAGAACATCCAATAGCAAAGGCTATTGTTAACAAGGCAAAAGAACAATCCATTCCTACTCTTGATGTTTCTGAATTCAATTCAATATCTGGTTATGGCGTAGTGGCGTCCCGCCTAGAAAAAAGAATCTTTGTAGGTAGTCCTAATAGAAGCAATAGTAACAATGGGGCAATAATCCCCCAAAAATTGCAATCAAAACTAACTGAACTCGAGTCACAAGGTAAAACCGCAGTTGTTGTCTCTGTTGAGGACAAGCTAGCTGGGGTAATAGCGGTCGCAGATACATTGAGAGAGAATGCAAAGTACATGATTGATGAGATTAAACGCATGGAACAAAAGAAGTACAACATCATACTTATGAGTGGAGATAATGAAAGAACTGCTACGGCAATTGCCAAGGAATTAGGTATAAGCAATGTTTTGGCTGAAGTACTACCAGCAACAAAAGCCCAGAAAATCGAGGAGCTCCAAAATCAAGGTAGAAGGGTTGCTATGATTGGAGATGGCATCAATGATGCCCCTGCATTAACACAAGCCGATATAGGAATAGCAATGGGTTCAGGTACAGATATTGCCATGTCGGCTGGGAATGTAATACTGATTAAAAGTGATCTTAATCATGTTGTTTCAGTATTAAAAATAGGTAAATATTCATTAAAGAAAATCAAGCAGAATTTAGCCATGTCATTTGCTTATAATGCTATAACAATATCAATAGCTGCTGGATTGCTATATGGGTTTACTCATTCACTTATCCTAACGCCAACATTGGCTGCCCTTGGATGGATTGTAAGTGATTCAGCTGTCTTTGGTAACTCTTTATTAGTTAGGAAATTTTATTCTAAAAATTAGATAGTTATTTTGGTTATCATTGAGTATATATGGGAACTTATAGCTATCTATTAACAATGGCAGTTACTAGGGTATCTATTGTTTTATTTACAGCAATCTTATTTTTGTTTACATCCTCATTGATCTTTTTTTCTAACAACCAGCCTACTTTTGTACAAGCAATTTCAGCTAATGAATCCAATCGTGTTCTTGGAGGAATCGCTTCGTTATTGGGTTCGAATCCTGACATAGTAGTTAATGGAATTCATGCTCCGGTATCTAACGCATCCAACTCAAAGCCTGATGTTCCAGCAGCGGAAAAAGGCTTTTTAGTTGCAGAAAAAGAAAACTTCAAGATTTCTTATCCTTCGGGCTGGATAAAGAATAACGTTCCTACTAGTCAATTTACAGGTGTTTTTTCTACTCCAATTGTTAGCTTTTTCATTCCCGCTGCTGGTCTTGATAGTAGGGCCATCACTAATACCGGTGTCATGATTTCCAAATTTTCTATTGGTAATCTGTCATCCTCAGCATCCTTACCATCATTAGCTGACTATGTGAAACAAGAGATTAATGCTCTGGAAGGTAATGCCTATTTTGAACTTAACGAGTCATCTCCGACCACACTTGGGGGAAATAATTCAGCCCACACTGTAGTATATACCTCCAGCACATCTGATTCGAACACCTTAGCAGTGGATCGTGAAAAGACTATGGAGACCATTTCAATAAAGGATGGTACTGCATATTTCATTGTGTATAGGGAAAATCCTGAATTATATCCGAGTTACTTACCTCTAGTAAACAAGATGGTTGATTCATTTGAATTCAAATAATAGAAGGAAATAAAAATGATTGATTGCGGTCTAGAGTTAGAGTAGAAATGGTAAGAAGAAAAATCATCGATATACAAAAAATGAGGGGAGCAAGATCTTAAGATACAAATTACCATTTTTTGTGATTTTGTCAATATGGATGATATTTTTTTCGCCATCAGTCACATCTACAATGTATGTTGCTCCACTACAACTAGCAATAGCACAGACTACTACCCCAACGAAAACGACTAGCAGTAATGCATTCCTAACTTATGAAAATAATTCTACTTTAGGAATAAAAATACAATATCCATCAAATTGGGAAAGTGATAGTTATAACAACAAAGTCGCATTCTTTGCCCCGTCTTTAGGTAATTCAAAGGTAATTCCAGTAGCCATGTTTGTAGGCGTTGATACCCCGCCTTTTCAAGTAACGTCTCTAGAAAAATTTATTTCTCAATACATCGACAATTTGAGAAAGAATGCTGCAATATCTGAACCCATTGGAGAAAATTTAACCAGCCTTGCTGGTAATCTGGCCCATAACATTACTTTCTCGTCTAAGATAGGTCAAGACGTATACCATGCAACAGACATTATCATGTTGAGTGGCAATAAAAAATATGAAATTACGTATTATATAGCGCAACAAGCCAAGTTCTCTAGTTATAAACCAACTATACAACGGATGATTGACTCATTTGAGATCAATATAAGCATGATAAAATCAACTATGAACACAACGACAAGTAACAGTTGGTTCCTAACTTATGAAAATAATTCTACTTTAGGAATAAAAATACAGTATCCATCAAATTGGAAGAGAGTACAATACGGTGATATGGCTGTTGTATTTGTATCACCGTCAGAGAGGAGTTCAGACAGATTCTTGGAAAGCTTTAGTATAGCTGGAACCCCTTCCAATAATAAATCGCTAAGCGAATTAGCCAATCAATCGATTGCTAATTATAGACAAAAGTATGCAAATTTTCAGCTTATTGGATCAAATGCAATTACTGTTAAGGGTAGTCCAGCTTATATGTTGAAATATCAGTATACAGATCAATTATTTGGGAAAGCCATGGCCATGGATATCGGAATGACAAAGGCCGGTAAACTCTACGTGCTTACATATTCAGCCGAACCAGCAAAGTTCTATGTCTATATGCCAACTATACAAAGGATGATTGACTCATTTGAGATAGAAGGACTGAAAAGCAATGAAAGTAGACACAACCTCTCAAATTCGGAGTTGGCGTGATCTACCATTTACGTAATCTAATTCTGTATGTAAAATTTAAACCCAACTGAAACACAAACTATAAGCGATACAAAGACGATAGATATTTGCTAATGTATACGAGACAATACAATACGTCACTCTTGAGCAACATTATGATATCATTACTGTTTGTAATATTATCATTTAATATCGTTGCTGTGTCGCCGTCAATCTACGCATTGACATCAACAGGACAGAGTAGTGATCAGGGAGCACTGCATATTTTAGCACGAGGAGAATTGTATATTAAACATACATGTGAGCATTCAGGTGGGATGTACGAGGATATAGAGAGTCACTACACCTGTACATTTATCGATCATGCAAAATAGGCCAAGATGGAATATTATCCAAATCGACTATCTATACGACACTCAATCCGGTTCTGAATGGTAGGATTCTATTTGAATAGTTGCGTCGTTTATTTTGAATTTCCTTTCAAGTATAGCATTTATCTCTTGCAGAATTGTCTGTGATTTGCTTCGATCAATTACAACTACATGTGCTGAAAGTGCATTCATACCAGATGTTATAGTCCATATATGCAGCTCAAATACGCCTGTAACTCCTTTTATCTCCAGTATAGAGTTTTTTACTTCTTCAGGCGATATGTTAGCTGGAACTCCTTCCATCAAAATATGGATTGACTTTTTTATAAGAGACCATGTCCTTGGAAGTATAAATAATGCTAAACCGATGCTAATTAATGGATCAGCCAGATAAAATCTGGTAGTTAGTATTATTACACCAGCAGCGATAACACCTGCAGCGCCTAGAGTATCGTTAAGAACTTCCAAGTATGCGCTTTTCACAATGAGGCTTTCTTCTTCATGTTCCTTCGCTTTGTCTACGTGGCGATTATCTACTTGAGATCCTCCGTGGAAATGCCCATTGCCACCAAGCAGTCGCATTCCTGTAAAATTCACACCTAATCCAATAGCAGCCACTATTATTATAGGAAGACCTTGAATTTCTGGCGGCTCAAAAATTCTCGTATATGCTTCGTACAAAATATACACCGAAATCAATATCAGTACTGCACCGTTTAACAGCGTTGCTAATATTTCTACCCTGTAGAATCCATATGTATGTTGCATTGTAGCTGGTTTACGAGTATAATTGATAGCAAAGAGAACCAAAGCCAGTCCTGCAACATCTGCAAGCATATGTCCTGCATCTGCTAGTAAGGCCAAACTCTTAGTGGATAAAGCAGTAATAATTTGTACAACAAAGTAAATGGAGGTAAGCAAGAGGACAGACTTTAGCTTGGTTATTCTTCGCGTTGAATGTATATTTTCCCTTGTATTCTCCAATTCCCGATCACTTTTTGCCAGAGGTAATTCGAACGCCATAGCAAAGGATTCCCTTGCCATGACTTTCGTTATCTGAGTTGATTGTGGACTACTAATTATGATGCCTTATTAACTTGATGCTAAGATGTAGGATTTATTTATTAAGCTTTAATAATAATGTCTAACCAATTTAGTAGCGTAATAGTCATGTCATCAGTCACAAGCATCTCGCTATCTGCAACGTTACGCAGTAAACTTGATGAGATAAAAGATGAAAAAGGTTATTCAAGCAGATCTGAAGTAATCAGAGATGCGATTAGGACTTATTTATCTGAATATGAGATATCAAAGTTTGAAAAAGGAAATCTAACTGCTACTATTACTGCGATGTATCAGAAGAGCGGTCCACATCTTGATGATGTGCTTTTACATCTCAGGCATGAGTATGATGATATTGTAGAAGGTAATCTACACTTACATGTCGGAGGAGGGGATAACTGTGCAGAAATATTCGTAACTGAAGGCAATGCCGAAAGAGTGTCAAATTTTATAGGTAGAATCAGAGCAATCAGAGGAATAGAGCAAGTTAAATATTCAATCGTTCCATTATCATAAAAAACTCACTTGATAATATCATGTATGTCTCATTTTAAAGAAAGTATGCGGATATGAAAAGATTTTCCATTTTCGTAATCGGGATTTTAAATAACTATTCTATCATACTATTCTTTACTTTTACTTCTGCTTTCTTGATTGTATCATTATGGGTATCATTCACTATGATAAGTAGCGTTTTCTAAAACCTGCCAATGCACATATTGTTGGTAATAGAACACAACAGTGGATTAGCCTGCAACAGAATGTGAAAATAGAGTTTACCTATGAACCTGAAAAACCACTACTTTACAGTCCTACCGAACTAAAGTTTAGCGTACAGAATTTGCAAACTGGTGAACATTTGAAAGAGCTGCTTGCAAAAATTAGGGTAATAAATGGACAGGGTTTCTTCAAGTTTAATAATATGGCAGTTCAAAATGGTGATTTCTCTATAAACTCCACGTTTCCTAACGAAGGTACCTATCAAGTCATTCTGAGGATAAATTCTAAGGATTATGCAATCGCATTGGCATCTTTCAAGGTCTTTGTTCCTTTTCAACCAATTGGTACCGTCGATCTGAATCGGATGATCCCATTGATTCTTCCTGCAGCAATAGTAGGAATAATTGGTGTGATTGTCGTGGTAACCTTTCTGATAGTAGGGAATAAAAAAGATAAAAAAAGAGTCATTTCAGAACGATAATGAGACTATTTGGTTTTAGAACATTTCTGGACCGCCAAGGGCATGACAACATATTCTCCATGTTGATTGAATCTTCTGCTGTTGCGGTATCTTGGTTATTATGCAGGACAGGCTTGATATTCCCAGATCGCATAATTGAGTAAGTAGTGTAAGAAAATTTCTAACTTTAATTGATTGATTGATTGTTCTTTGTTATCATTTATTTTGTTATTTGAATGGGATCAATCATTTTCTGTATGATTGGTAAGTATTTAGTATATCGCTGCTTCATATGCTAGAATGTATACTTTGTTTCCCTTCATTACTCCAGTGTCCATTGTCTTAAGAATAGTATTACCGTCTGCTGATGTATATACTGTTTTATTCGCTGGTATTCCTGCAATAATAACACCTTTACTGCTTTGACTCTATAAGCTTAAAGTTAGTCAGAGACTGTTTTAAATCAGCCATACTCTGATTTGCCACCTGAGGTAACAGTATACCTTTCTCATCTGATATATCCTCGATTGTTATATCGAAGTTGGCATTTGAGTTTACTTCAGGAGCAAGAAATGTAACAACATCGGCTGGTGTGTCTTGCTTTGTTGCGTTTTCTTGCTTTTCCCAGCTTGACGGATACTGTATTTGTATTCCGTAAACAGGACTTCGATATATCTGCAAATTTTTCTCGGAGCAAGGAATTGACCTTAACAAAAAATAATGGATATCATTACTGAGTCCTTACAAGCGTAAAGAACCATCTTCTAAACTCTTCATACTACATTTCTTTCCTATTGCTCAGGAAAAATAGGCATAGGATTTATCGTTAAGAACAAATAGAGGGATTAACTTCTTTATAATAGTAGTACTATCTATATCTGCGAAGCACGTGCTGGATATAGATGATACTGGAATGCTCAAGGCTAGGTATCTCAGATACAGAATCCCCTTCAGGCGAAGACATGGCTGAAAGTCTACGCAGATGAATAAGCGTTAGCCAGCTAGGTAAGAAGAAGGATGAATCCAATCTAAATCGATAAAAATATCGTACTAATCATCAAAATATGATAGCGACATTTTTATGTAGCGGGTAAGCATAACAGTGCATATATGAAGTACAGGGATAGAAATGAAATTATTGCACAAATACTGGAAAGTGGTAATGGCAATAGAGTACGATTAACAAAGATTATGTACGATGTCTATCTTTCTCATACACTAACTAAGGAATACGTACGACTTCTTATAGAAAAAGGTCTAATCGAATACCTAGATGGAGAAAGAACCTTCAAGACCACAGAAAAAGGGATGAACTTTCTCCGTATTCATGATAGAGTACATGGACTTATAGTTGGCACTCCAACAATGCACAAAACGGATGAAAAGGATTCATTTTTATAACATCAAGCTTTGAATGCTCGATTACGGCACAAATCTGAAAGAGCGTAGATGGCTTGCATAGAAAGAGAGACATGTGCAACCGCAAAAATTATGAGCCAAAATAATCTCTATAAAATTATCTCTTTTCTTAAACCAAATCTACACCAAAATCTCTAATACAAAATATTAGAATAAATACGATTGCTAACTTAAAATACTAGTTGTAATCTATAACGGATACCCGTGTTGCTACAAGTATTATTCTCTTTAGCTGATCAATTAACATTACGACTTTGATCTTTTTTAATGAATATACCAGAGTTTGTATATATTGGGAATTTCTCCTAAATTGTTAACAATTCTTGTGAAACATCCCAAATATAGTAAAGTCGAAGATAGCCTGTGGGAATAAATGAATCACAAGAAAACTACAATGGCAATCGCGGCAATAGTAGCGGCGGTAGCGCTGACGGCAGTGGCATTTGCTATACCACAACAGGTTTTAGCAGGCGGACATCACAAGCATAACAACAAAAATAGCATAAAAGTTGATCAACAGATTGACCAAGCTAATCTCTGTACTAATAGTTCATTTTAAGTATATGAGCTTACCACCCGTCAGTTGCGTGATCACAAGTGTCTTCAGTTTCTAGAAGCAATCAGGTAGTTCGAATTCTAGGCTGACAAAAAGAGAAAAGTGCCAACGAAGTAGACGAATATTTCCACTAGTTGCAAGACGCTCAAAATGGCTTATAACAATCCTCTAATCTCATTTATGATAATATGAATACAGATATGCATCGTCGTGCTTTTATTATTATTGGAGGTATTATATTCTCAATTGTAATAATTTCTGCATTTCTTTCAAACTATACTGATAATCTATTTGTCAACAATAATATTCCTACCTCCTTACTTAGATCACTTGGATCTATTACAAATAATATCCATAATAACCTAATCTACATTTCTTTTGCCTTGAGATCCAATGGTACCTCTAGTATCCCAAGAATTCACAATACAACTAGCACAGTGTCCATTGTTGGAGAAGTAAATGTGGGAGATTTACAAAGGCCTTTGTTTAAACCATTCGTAGGATTCGATTCAGGAGAGTCATACCTAACGAGAAACTTCCAAGCATATAAAGCTGCAAAGAATCAATCAGAAATCATAAAGCCTAGTACGAGGGTATTTGTAGTTAAAGCTCCTTTCGGTTCAGGTGCATCTAATATCAGCTCGCAGGAAGAGCAATGGTCAAGATTACCAAGAACGAATGCAAATACACCTGCTGTTTTAGCAAAATTCGAGGGGCTAGCAGAGAACTGTTGTATTCCACCCGATGTACAAGTTGCAGCTGGTACAAAGTACGTAGTAGAAATGGTTAATCTTGACGGAGCAATCTATACAAAAAACGGAACTCTTGTAAAGTCATTTGGGCTGGAATTTCTATTTAATCCTGGAGCCAAGGGCATAGGTTTACAAGATGAAATGAGCGATCCAGTACTCCTGTTCGATAGCAGCTCTGGAAGGTGGTTTGCTTCCATATCAGATATAACTGCACATAGTATTCGTGTAGCCATTTCTATAACAGACGATCCTACAGGTACTTGGAGGGTCTACAACTTTCCTTTTGAGCCCCAGCCCAATAACTGCTCTGATCAGCCATTCATTGGATTAAGCGACGATAAGTTTGTAGTGACGGTTAATGATTGGAGCAATGGTTGCAACTGGCTTTCAGCCAATCAACCTCCTGAATTTAGGGGAGTTCAATTTACGGTTGCAGATAAATCGGATATTCTCAAAGGATCACAAACAGTTAGATCGATGCAGTCTGAACCAGACCTAGCTTATTTTTCACTACATCCTGTAATTACTCTTAACCATACAACAAACCTGTTCATTGCGAGCGTTGGCGATTTTAATCATACCAACGTTCAAGTCTTCCATATTGACGGGCCTTTGAACAATTTACATATTAGCCTCGTATCATATTTAATTCAATCTACTCACGTAGCACCAGATGGTATTCAATCTATGACACAATCTATCAGCCAAATTACTATAGAAGAACATAGGATTAGCACTGGAGATGCTCGTATAGTGAGTACTGCATGGTACCAAGGAAAGCTTTGGCTTACTTTTAACGATGGCTGTTTTATGATTGGTGAAACAAAAAGTCGTTCATGCATCCGTTTAGTACAGATTGATACAATTACAAACTCGGTATTGCAAGACTTCGATGTTGGGACTCGCGCCTCATCCTTGTACTATCCCGCTATCTCTATAGACAAGGTTGGAAATCTTGGCATGGTATTTGGGTATTCTTCGTACTCTGTCTATCCTAGTATTTTGGTTTCTACACAACTTTCCAATGATAAACTTGACTCAATAGGGGATCCACAGTACTTAAAATTAGGAACCACAAGTGAATTATCTAATAGATATGGAGATTACTTTGCAGCATCTTTTGATCCTTCAGGTACTTCTGTAATTTGGGTGGCAGGTGAATATCATTCAGTAGCAACGTGGTCTACCTATTTAGGTCAGTTGTACACTGGAATGATTCCCATTAGAATAATGCGTTAGTAATAACGTGTTGTGATCTGATGAGATTTGTTAGATCAGTACGTTAATTTTATTAATGCGGGGAATTGTCCGTGGGTTACGTACGCATTATTTAATTAATTCTAACTAGGACGAAACAAAATCTATACACTATAGCTGCAGTTTGACACAGTAGCATCATAGTTAAATTTGTGCCCCTAGATGGTATTTTAACGATACATTTTACGGCGTAGACAGAACATTTTTTTAGAAGGTAAGGTAGGTGGCAACACTGTTCCCATTTTATTGTTATTTTTTGGATGACTTTGGACG
>Ga0207416_1005390_pt1 | contig 10191 bp, 4 predicted proteins | sample PaiPotPPM11metaG_FD_184107 | JGI IMG/M metagenome (GOLD analysis project Ga0207416, IMG submission 184107) | Iron sulfur acid spring bacterial and archeal communities from Banff, Canada, to study Microbial Dark Matter (Phase II) - Paint Pots PPM... ...
CAGACCGCCCGCGTGGATGCCCGGCGGCATGAAATCATGACCCAGCGTGTGCATCTTGACCAGCGGCGTCATGCCTACCGTATCGCCAAAATCGTAGGCGTAGACACCTTTTGTCAGACTGGGGCAGGACATCGGCTCGGCGGCTACAAAGCGGGTCTTCAGACCCCGGCGCAGCCTTTCACCAATGAACGGGAAGGCGATACCGGCATAGTTGCTGCCGCCGCCCGTGCAACCAATCACCACGTCGGGATAGTCGCCCGCCCGCTCCATCTGGAGCAGGGCTTCTTCGCCGATAATGGTCTGGTGCATGAGCACGTGGTTCAGCACGCTGCCCAGCGAATACCTGGTGGTGCCACCGCTCATGGCCGCAACTTCGACGGCCTCGCTGATGGCGATGCCCAGGCTGCCCATATTTTCGGGGTCTTGCGCCAGGATGCTGCGCCCGGCATTGGTCAGATTGGTGGGGCTGGCATGAACGGTGGCGCCGTATGTTTCCATCAAGTTGCGGCGATACGGCTTCTGCTGGTAGCTGACCTTCACCATGAAGATTTCGATTTCCATGTTGAAGAACGCCCCCGCCATCGCTAGCGCCGATCCCCATTGTCCCGCGCCCGTCTCGGTCGAAAGCTTTTTCGTGCCTTCTTCTTTGTTATAGAAAGCCTGCGCGACCGCCGTGTTGGGCTTGTGACTGCCAACCGGGCTGACCCCCTCGTACTTGTAATAAATACGGGCCGTCGTATCCAGCGCTTTCTCCAGGCGGTGCGCGCGGTAGAGCGGGCTGGGTCGCCACTGCCTGTAGACATCGCGAATCGGCTCCGGGATATCGATGTAACGTTCGGTGCTGACTTCCTGCATAATCAAGGCCATCGGGAAAAGCGGCGCGAGATCATCGGGCGTCACCGGTTGGTGGGTGCCGGGATGCAGAACCGGGGCGGGTGGATTGGGCATGTCGGCCATGATATTGTACCAGACGCGGGGCATTTCATCTTCACCCAGAAGGAACTTGGTGTGAGCGTTATCAGGCATGGATAGCTCCTCTCTTTTCGTTGCTGCCATAGCAAGTAGAAAAATAAAATCCGCTTTGCCAGCGGATGACGCACAAAACAAACGCGGAAATGAGCCAGCCTTCCTCGTATGAGGACTCTGCCTACAATGTATGCCGTGCTGTAGAGAATGTCAAGTATTCATGAGCGTAAAAATTTATCCTCCAGCGCGTAATCAAAGCCCTTCTCATCCACCTTAGCAGGGGGATGATCCCGCTCCCAGGCAACGGTGCGCAGGGTAGCCTCGTCGATATCGACGCGCTCGGTGTATCCGAGTTCCCGGCGGATGCGGCTTGAAACGACCACGATATGCTGTGCGGCATTGATGCCCCATCGCAGCGGCTCCGGCAAACGCCCCTGTGGCACGCGCACCACGCGCCCATGCCATCCGGCGGCGACTCCTATTTTCTCTACCCATTCGGCCATGCTATAAGTGTGTGGCTCGCCAACATTGTAGATGCGACCGGCGGCGCGCTCATCTGTAACCGCCAGCGCGATGGCACCGGCCACGTTCTCTACATATCCATGCGTCCATTTCCAGTCGGCCTCAGCCTCGTCCATCAGAATAGCCGGGCGCTGGTCTTCCATGCGCTTGAGAAAGGCGAACATACGATGCTGGTAATCGCCCGGCCCATAGACCATTGGCAGGCGCAAGACTGTGCCGGGAAGATGGGGGTCGCTCATCACGACACGCTCGATCAAAATCTTGTCGTAGTCGTCATGCAATTTCTGGGGATCATCTGCGCCTCTCGGCGTTTCGCCGCGATAGGGATATAAATTTTCGCGCAGGGGAGAATCCTCGGTGATGGGCGAGAGATCGACCGGCCCGGATTCTTTGTGATTGACCCGCCCGAAGGCGCGATACACGTCCTGGCTGCTGATAGTCACGACCCGCCGCGCAACGCCCTTAAAAACGCTCATGATCTCTCTTGCATCCTGCTCGACCATGGGGATCATGTCCAGTACTATTTCGGGTTTGGTCTTTTGTAAAATCCCGGCAACATCGACCATAGGACGACGATCTCCCAGTATCTCCTGCACCCTGTCTGGCAACAGGCTGCCGGTAGTCCTGCTGCGATGAAATATGATCACGTCGTGACCTTGCGCATCAAGAGATCGCACAACCCATGGCCCCATAAAGTTCGTGCCGCCAATAATGAGAATACGCATCCTGTCTATTCCTTTCAGTCTGATAGCGTAACAGTGTTCATGATAACGATACATAGTTCTGGTATAGCTTGCAATGGCAAAACTATGCTTTCAGCGTTGACATGCCGGTAACTATGCTAGAAGCATAGGCACACACCTTACGTGCTATACTCAGAAATAAGATGACTCCCACCCCACCTCACGCCCCAGTGCAGCCCGAAAATATTTCATGTGACATCGAAATATTCTTCATATATACTATTATGAATAACAGCAGTTTTCACCGTTGAATAACAGGAAACGGTTCATCATTCTCAACCGTGTTTATATATATTCCCAGAAGAATGGTTAGAGAGAGAAAGGTGATTCCCGTGTCCCAAAAACATCCTACAGAACAAGTGAAAGAACAGACAGAGGCCATTGCCGAAGGTGTCAAGCAGGAGTTGACGGAATCGCGTCGCCCCTGGTACTATCTGAGTCATGCAGCGCGCGTGCTGCTCATCATTTACGCCGTCCAGCTTTCCCTCTTTGCTTTGTTGGCCTTCTGGGTTCACCTTAACCCGGTAAACTCGATTGACCTGACTATCACACGCGAATTCCAGGAGAGTTCCGCTTCCTGGCTCAAGATCAGTATGGAAGTGGTCAGTTATGCCGGGAGTACCTTTGTGCTTCCTGTTCTCGTCCTACTCACGGCGCTGCTCTTCTGGTTTGGCGGTCTGCGTCTGGAAGCGATATTCGTGGTTGCTCTTTCGGTGATCAGCCTGGGAATTAATACTCTGGTGAAAATCCTGGTTGAACGTCCGCGCCCAAACAGCCACTTTGTTGACGTGTTTCAAGCGGCCACCGGGCAAAGCTTTCCAAGCGGGCATGTGATGGCCTACATGGCGTTCTGGGGGCTGCTTTTCTCCTTCGGCATCATTCTCTTCAAGGGGGTACGCTGGTGGCGTATCCTGCTGCTGGTGATATCTGCCCTGTTTGTTGCGCTGATCGGACCCTCCCGCATCTACCTGGGGGATCACTGGGCCAGTGACGTGCTTGGCTCGTATCTCATCGGGGGCGTCCTGCTGGGTATTACACTCTGGATTTACCTGAAGCTGAAAGAGCGGGGTGTCCTGGAGACAGAACGCGCGCGTAATCGTTCCCTCACCTCGCAAAGGTTCCGGTCTTTCTCACGCAAGTGAGCTGCATTCACCAGGGCTTGCCCCGCCCTGGTCAACGCGATATTGACATCACCCTATCGTCACTCTACAATGTGGGCAGGCAAGTATCGCCTGTCCATTAAAATTGTTCGTGATGAAGGAATGGTTATGCCTCGTTGCCAGAACCCCCGCTGCCGCGCCGATTACCCGCCAGGGACGTTCAAGTGTAGCAACCCGTTTTGCCAGTGCTTGCTGCCTGAAGCATTGATTGCCGGTCGCTACCGCATTGAAACGCTAATCGGCCTGGGAGGTATGGGGGCGGTCTATCGCGCCAGCGATACCTTCGATCTCCAACAGGTGGCTCTCAAGGTCATTTCGACGAACAATAAGAATGTTGACGAGGCAACGGCCGTCGAACGTTTCCGGCGGGAAGCGCGCTACGCTCACCAGCTCCAACATAAAAATATTGTGCCTGTGCTGAATTTCGGGCAGGATGGCCACTTGCTCTACCTGGTGATGCCTCTGATTACCGGAGGCACGTTGAAAGGTCTGCTGAAAGCGGAGCAGCCCTTGCCTCTGAACATGACCCGGCGTTACATCAATGAACTGGCGGACGCCATTGACGCCATTCACAGCCACCCGCAGCGCATTATTCACCGCGACATCAAGCCATCCAATCTGCTGCTCAACCAGAGCGATGGGCGGCTGATGATCACGGATTTTGGCATCGCGCGCGCCATGCAAAAAGAACGCCCGCTGACGCAGGGCGGTTTTTCGCTGGGTACCGAGCATTATACTGCCCCCGAACAGGGATTGGGCTACCCCGAACCCGCCAGCGACATCTACTCGATGGGAGTGGTGGCGTATCAGATGCTGACGGGATTACTGCCATTTCAGGCGATTGTGCGCAGCAGCGCCGCCGCGCTGCCCGCGCCCAGTGAGCTTAACCCACGACTCAATGCCGCCATCGATGCCGCCGTAATGCGGGCAACGGAAAACGAGCCGGCGAAACGTTTCAGCACCGCGCGCGCATTCGCCGATGCTATCAATGCCGCGCTCGATGCCATGGCCCATGCTCATTCGCTGGACGCGACGGTGAACGCAGATAGCGCCAATATCATTACGCGCACCATCATTCCAGAGAACCCGTGCAGCGCGTGCGGGCAGGAAAACCGCAGCAACTCGCGTTTCTGTCGCCGCTGTGGACACCGCCTGGACGATACCTCGCCCCTGGTGACAGAAGATTGCCAGGTGGGGTACGTCAGCGATACTGGACGCCGCTATATAACAGAAGATAACGAGGATATGCTGCTCATCGCGCAGGGGCTATGCTCTAACCTCGCACCGCCCCCGCGCCCGTTTGGATTGTTTGCCGTTGCCGACGGACTGCGGGGGCCGCAGGGCAAGTCGGCAGGCGGACACGAGGCCAGCCGCCTGGGAGTAGAGACTCTCGCGGATGTGCTGCTGCCGCTGCTCGCGACACCTCTCCAGTCTTCCACAACCTGGTCTCCCGGACCTGGCTCGCCCATCGGGTACGGTATGACGTTCGCTGGCAATATTTCGACCACACCAGACGACATGCTGGAGCAGTGGCTGCGCGAAGCCATGCGCCGCGCCAACAAGGTGATTTATCATTGCAACGCCGACTATGATACCAACATGGCGAGTACCCTGACCATAGCCATTGTTCACAAACGCCATCTCTATGTCGCCAGCATTGGAGACAGCCGCGCCTACCACTATAGTCCGGGCAAGGGCCTGAAGCGCATTACTACCGATCATACGCTTGGCACAGGGCAGGTAAACGCCAGCCAGTTCAAACCAGAAGAGATCTACACCAGCCCGAAGGGCAAAAAGCTCTATCGCTATCTTGGGCAGGCGAATTTGACACAAATCGATTGCTTCCAATTAACAGTTGCAGCACACGACGTTATATTGCTCTGCACCGATGGCCTGTGGCAAATGCTGCCCGATGAACGCCTGGAAACACTCCTTTCAGAAGGCATCACAGAGGAGTTTGACGCCCAGAAAATAGCCCGTTCTCTGGTAGACGAGGCAAATCTGGCGGGCGGCGAAGGCAACGTCAGCGCCATTGTGATCGGCGTGATGTAAACTCCTTTACCACAACGAAAATACATGCTATGCTCTAGGAAGTAGCGATAGTAGCGTTTATGCTCTAAAGCTATCAAAACCTGAGAACAGGGGAGTGTGACAAGAGCGTATGCAGCAACCCGAAAGTCTGATCGGTCAGGTGCTGGGTCATTACCGCATTATAAAACAGATCGGCTATGGTGGCATGGCGACCGTCTTTCTCGCGGAAGATATCAATCTGGGGCGCGAGGTGGCGGTCAAGGTCTTCTGGCCCCGTCCGGGTGAAACTCGAGACTTTCTGAAGCGTTTTGAACGCGAAGCGCGCGTGCTGGCGAAGCTCGACCACCCAAATATATTGCCCGTGTTTGACTATGGCGAGCAGAACGGTTTCGCCTACCTGATTACTCCCTACATGCCCGGCGGCTCTTTGAAAGAGTTACTGCAAAAGCGCAAAGTGATCCCGCCCGTAGAAGCGCTGCAGATGGCCGCGCCCATCTTGAATGCCCTGCAATACGCCTCTGAACGCGGGCTGATTCATCGTGATATTAAGCCCGGCAATATGTTGTTTAAGGCAGATGGCAGCCTGGTACTGGCCGATTTCGGCCTGGTCAAGGTGTTTGCCGGAGAAGGAGAATCGCTGACGACCCACACGGCCAGCGAAACCGGGCCAGCCGTGACCGGCACGCCGGAATATATGTCGCCCGAACAAATCCAGGGCAAGGCCACTCCACTCAGCGATATCTACTCTTTTGGCATCGTCCTGTACGAGATGCTAGCCGGACAACGCCCATTTATCGCGAGCAACGTGCTGAGCGTGCTTATGCAGCAGGTGAACGAGCCGCCGCGCTCGTTACGCGAGATGAACCCCTACATCTCACCGCAGCTAGACGCGGCGGTCATGCGCGCATTGGAAAAAGACCCTGCTCGCCGCTATCAACGCCCGCTCGATTTCTTGCAGGCATTGACGAAAGCCGGATCGCCAGGCATGGCGACCAATCCCGAACTGAATAATCCGACGTTAGCCACAAACTGGTCCGTGCCAACACCAATCAGCTCACCCGGTAATCCGCCATCGCATCCTGGTAATCCACCTTCACAACCCGGCTTCATAAACTACACGCAGCCATCCAACATGGAAGCGCAGCGGGAGTACTATCCACAACAAGCGCAATTTGCGCAGGCGCACACGCAAGCTGGCCCACCCTCCAACCCCGGGCAACTCCCTGATGGAGGCATAATCGTGCCGGGGCCGCTCACACCTCCCGGACAGCACCGGGCGACTCCCACATACGGGGTCAACACAGGCGCGCCACCTCCTGGAGAGCGCAAAACGAGACGGTTGCCGCTGGCGCTGCTAGCCATCTCGCTGCTGATTATCGCGGGTCTCGTGCTGGCAGTGACGCTCACTCCACTGGGTCAGGTCTTCGGCATACGCGGTGGACCGGCACCCACTGTTACCGTCAACCCGTCACCCACAGTAAATCAAACTGTCTCGCCTTCCTCAACCACTATTTTGAGCGTGCCACCTACTATTACCGCGTGTCCGGCCAATGGCACGGGCAGAGCGCCCGTTCTGACGGGGATGTCGTTGGGAAACGCTCCCAACCTGGTCTACTTCGTTAATGAATTTAAGAATAATGCTTCCACCTTTGGCACCTTAAAACGCTATGACACTATATCAGGCGCGAAAACCGAGATACTGAAGTTGCCCAATACGCGCATCAATAGCGCCCAGCTTTCGGCTGATGGGCAGTGGATACTCTTCAGCGCCGATATTGCCGGGCAGGTGAAACTGTCGGTTGTGCGCATGGATGGAAAGGGCTTGCAAACGCTAGCCTGCGCCCCCGCAGGCGCCATCATTAGAAGCCCGCAATGGTCGGTCGATCAGAAATTGATCGTGTTTGATGAATCAATGAACCTGGGGAGGGCCACACTCTTCCTGTTGTCCGTGACAGGCGGTTTGCTCCAGACCGAACTGACCCCGCCTGCCTCTGGACTGGCCTATCTACCGCGCACCTGGCTGGATAATACACGGGTGTTGATGACCGGGTATATACCTAATTCTGATGCGCCCGCCCAGAACATCTATATCCTCGATACAACGCTCGGCCCCAATCAACAGAGCAGCACGCTCCAGACGTTTACCTCGATAGCAACGCTCTGCTGGAATTTTGACAGCAGCTTCGATGGGAAAACCATCTTCTACAACCAGTGTACGCCCGGCAACCCGGAAGGTTCCAGCACGGTAACATCTCAGCCAGTAGGCAGTTCGTCCGCCTCGCAAGTCTTCAGCAGTTCCACGCTTGCCATCAACGCCGTGCGTGTCTTTGACAATACGAATGCCTCCTTACTGGCAACAGCCTCAAATTCCGCCCAGGGCGTGAGTGGCGATCACAGCAAAGACGGCCTGTACAAAATCGCGACGGATGGCTCGAACAAGGCCACTCTCCTGGTACAGGCAAGCAACGGACTAACCCCTACCCTGAATCTCTACTCACAATACTTCTGGTCCAACGTCTCGCGCGATCGTAACCTGTATGCGCTGGAAGAGAGCGGCGTACAAGGCTCAAATTTCAGCTACACCATTCTCTACGGCTCGATGAACGGCGGCGCGTCCAACATCATCGCCTCCATCAGCGACGGAACCGAGTTAGAGGTAATTGGCTGGACGACGATGTGAGTAACAACTCTGGGATAACACTATTGGCCTTTCGGTGTTTTTTTGACGAAAAAATACGACGTACCATAGAACTAGAAAAAGGAGGCGTTGATTCTCCTTTAGCTCTCGTGCTATACTCAGTGGAGATTGGGGGATAAGGGGTGAAACACCCAATGAGGGAAGGAGGAGAGCTGTGCCCAGATCATCCCTGTATGCCCTGCTGTGGTCAGAAGAATATCAGCAGTATGAAGTACACATCCGTGGGCAACTTTACCAACGTTTCCCTCCTGGGGAGTGTGAAGCCTTCTCTAGCTGGTTGAGCGAGCAGACCTCTTTTGCCTTTGCCGGACAGGCAGGATGGCTCTCGGTCATCAAAGAAGCACGAGAAGCGGGGGCTGGCTATTGGTACGCCTATCGCACACAGGATCGCCACACGCGCAAGCGCTACCTCGGACCCACCGCCAAAGTGACGTTCGCACGTTTAGAGGAGGCTGCTGCCGGGTTCACCTCTACGAATGCATCACATGAGCAGGCTCGTTCCACAGCCAGCCCGCAGCAGCAGACGTTCCTCTCCATCAAGCTCTCTCCTCCTCGTGTGCCACACGTTCTTGTGGACCGTCCTCGCCTGCTGCGCGATCTGGATGCCATCTGTACGTGTCCTCTCACCCTGGTCTCGGCCTCTGCCGGAAGCGGCAAGACGACCTTGCTGGCAACCTGGATCACTGAGACGTCGCAGAGGCTTGCGCGGATCAGCCAAACCGCCGGATCGGAGGGGGACGAAAGGGATATTGCTGTGGCCTGGCTCTCCCTTGATGGGATGGATAATGATCCGCTCCGGTTCTGGGGCGCGTGTATTGCCGCGTTGCAAACCTGCGCGTCTTCGATTGGGCAAGAGGCGTTTGCTCTCCTGCACACGCAAGAGGCTCCTCCGCTTTCGACGATCCTGACCATGCTGCTCAATGAATTGAGGGAGGAGCGCACAGAACTCATTCTCATCCTGGATGACTACCATGTGATCGAGCATCAGGCCATTGCAGAGTCCATGCTGTTCTTCCTCGATCATCTTCCCAGCAATCTTCACCTGGTCTTCGCCACGCGCGCCGATCCCGAACTTCCCCTCGCTCGCTGGCGCGTGCGTGGGCAGTTGCTTGAGATCCGCGACCGGGATCTGCGTTTTTCCTGGGAAGAAGCCGCCAGCTTTCTGCGCCAGGCCACAGCACATCCCCTTACCGAAGAAGACATCGCCATCCTGCAACGACATACGGAAGGGTGGATCGCCGGTCTCCAACTGGCGGCGCTCTCCCTCTCCAGGCGTGAGGATGTAAGCGCCTTTGTCAAGGACTTTGGGGGTTCTCATCGCTTTGTACTCGATTATGTGCAACAAGATATTCTCGCAGGACTGCCTGTCGCATTGCAGCACTTTTTGCTCCAGACCTCGATCCTCACCCGCATGAATGCAGCCGTCTGCCAGGCCGTCACTGTCGTGTCGGGCGAGCCTGCAAGCCAGGAGATGTTAGAGACGTTGGAACGAGCCAACCTCTTTGTGGTGCCCCTTGATGAGCAGCGGCAGTGGTATCGGTATCACGACCTCTTTCGTGAGGCACTGCGTGCGCGTTTGTACGCCGCTCACCCGGAACTGGTGCCGCTCCTGCACACCAGGGCAGCGCGCTGGTATGAGGCGCAGGGTGAATGGCGCGAGGCCATTACGCACGCGCTCGCCGCGCCTGACTACCCTCTGGCCGCCTCCTTGATAGAGCAGGCGGCACCTGTCTTCTGGGTGAGTGGCGAAGCAAGCGTCGTCCAGAACTGGGTCCTCACCCTGCCAGATCCCGTCCTGCGTGCGCATACGCGCCTGGCCTTCAACGCTGCCCTGCGCTTCCTCAACTCCGTTCATCTCAGCACTGAAACGGAGCATGCCACGATGAGAGCCCAGGTGCAGCGGACCATCACTCGCATGGAGGGCATCCTGCACTGCCAGCAGGCGCTTTTGCTAGAAGAGGCGGAGGTAGCGTTGATCAAGCGGCGTCTGCGCTTGCTGTGGGCCTTGATCGAGGTCAGAGCCTACTTCAGGCATGGCGACAAAGAGTGCCTGCGCCTCTTGACCCAGGAG
>Ga0207416_1005391_pt1 | contig 10191 bp, 8 predicted proteins | sample PaiPotPPM11metaG_FD_184107 | JGI IMG/M metagenome (GOLD analysis project Ga0207416, IMG submission 184107) | Iron sulfur acid spring bacterial and archeal communities from Banff, Canada, to study Microbial Dark Matter (Phase II) - Paint Pots PPM... ...
CCCAGTCAGTGCCGCAGGCTGCAACCGCAGCATGTGGCCGGCGACCCGCACGTGTCGGTCCCGATGAATGACGCCGGGTACCTGGAGGGCTGCGACGGTGCCGTCTGCGGCGACGGCCAGCAGCTGCATCCTGTGGAGGTCGGCGTCGGCGGCCGGGATCGAGAGCTTGAACCCAGTTTTGAGGAAGCCGGGCTGATGGACCACCCGGACAACGTCCGGGCGCGCGAGGTATGGCGCGGACCGACCCACGATCGTCCCGTCGATGACGGCGATTACCGCGCGCGCTGGTTTTCGTGTGCGCAGGTCCGCCGCCCAGCCGGTCACCGTCAAACTCGCGCCTCGGGCCGATGCCAAGCGCGCAATAACGGCCTGCGCTCCGGTGGGAGGATCCGCCGGGCCTTGCAGAAACGTCGGTGAGTAGCCCCAATCACAGAGCTCACCCGAGAACGGAACGCCGGTGGTCTGGGGTGGTTGACGAAGATGAAGATGAAGGCTCGACACGGGAGGGACACCTGGCCGGGCGTAGATGGTGCGGCCGTGGCTAACAAGCAGGGGTTTGTAGTGATCGAGGATCCACCTGCTCACCAGATACAGCCGCACCGTCACGGGCGCGCCGTCCATGTTCGCGAGCCCGGCCATCGCCTGGTCGGTGTCATCGAGCACGATCAGCTTCGGCGGCGCTCGACGTAATTCGCTGATGAGGTTCCGCTGCAGCTCGGTGGTCCCGACGATGCCGTTCGGCACGTACCAGCGCGTGCTGGGATCGCGGTCGATGAAGTAGTGGAAAAGCGCCGGCTCGTCCGTGAGGTCCTGGAGCCTGCCGCTCCGTCCCAAGTATGCGTTGACGATCTGGCTCAGGTCCGCGACCGCGGCGCTGTCGACCTGGACCGAGAAGCCGACGCGCGCGAACTCGGCCGGCTGGGCTACCGCCGACCGGTAGGACGCAGGCGCGCCGTCGACGACGCTGCGCAACGCTCCCCACACGAACGCCACCGTCAGCACCAGCACGACTAAGCCGATCGGACGTGCCCTCAGAGGAGCGAGACCACGTACGACCGCGCGGCTCACAGTCGAGCCCTCGAGCGCTGTCACCGCGCGATAGATGATGTAGATCAGCAGCGGCGTGGTGAGCATGAACGGTTGGCGGACGTGCCCGGAGTCCATCCGGTCGAGAAACTTCGTGTAGTAGACGAGCACGAACAGCGCGATCACCGCCATCGGCCAGTCCGCCGTGAGGAAGGGGCGGCGCAGCCGGATCCTGCTAACGGCGTAGGCAAACGAAACGAGCACCGCGGCGGGCGGGGCAAATGCGAGGAAGTCGAACTGCGCTTGCGTCAGCCCGGCGGAGAAGGGTGGTAGCGCCCCGACCAGGTTGTGACCTGTGACCAGATTGACCGTTACGTAGACGACATCCCCCAATCCGCCACGGCTCGCCATGTAAATCGCGAACGCGGCCACGAACACGGCAAGCGCGACGAGGTAGGAGATCGTTCGCCGAAACGCTTGCACCAGAGGAACGCCCCGTGACCGCCAGTACCACTCGTAGGCCACCAGGACACCGGTCACGGCGAGCACCACAGGAGCCGTCTCGGGCGTGACGATCGCCTGCGCGAGCACGGTGAACGCGAGCGCCGACGCACGCAGGCGGCTGGGGTTTTTCAGCACCGCGGCCAGCAAAAGCAGCACCACCGGCCACAGCAGGAACCGCGGATCCGTCGCACCCAGCCACGGGCTGAGGAAGATCAGCGCGGCGGCGATCATCAAGGTCCAATTCCGTCCCACGAGGTAGGCCAGGAGGAAGTACGTCGAAACGACCGAGATTGGATGGACGAGGAGTGAGCCAGCTGCCACTACGCCCCAGTAGCTGTTGCCGAATACAGCGGATCCCAGCGCGACCGGGCCGACGTCTCCCAGCAGCCCATGCGTGACGACGACATCGCGCCACGGCAGCCAGCCGTTACCGATAAGCCTGGCCTCCGCCAGCGACTGCCCTTGTTCGAACAGGTTTATCTGTCCCGGGTCTCCAGGCAGATGGGCGAGCAGCAGAAACAGCGCCACAGGTGCGGCGATCAGCAGCACCGCGCGCCGTTCAATCGCGTCGACCCCGGTTGGGCCGGCACGGCGTAGAGAGACCACGACCCAGCCGAGCGCAGCAGTGCAAAGCGGCAGCCCCAGCCAGAGCGGAAACCAGGAGTAGTGCCGCGTCGAGCCATTGGCGGCTATGAGCACCTGCGTGTGCGCCGAAACAAGCATCAGACCGGCAACCGTGAGCGGCGCGGCCGCGGCGTTGGCCGCGGCGAGCCGCCGTTCCGGGGAAACGCCGCCGGCTCGCGGCGCTACAGACCCCAAGCCGATCGCCAGGGCGTAGCCGAGCATCACGATCGGCAGGCTCGGCAACAAGTGGTTGGCGGCGATCCCTACCTCAAGCCCGAGCACCGCCCCAACGAAGCCGATGCGCGCGACCGCGATGGCGGGCGAGTAGGGCAACGAGCGATCGAGCGCATCTTGCGGCGCGGCTCCGGTGGGCCGCACCGGACCGCGCGGTGCGGGCGTCGCGAGCCCAAGTCGCGGTCCGATGTGGGTCAGCCCGAGAAAGATCAGCAGGCTCGCGATTGGGAACAGCCCCACCGCCAGGTAATAGGCCCAGTAGTAGTTGAACGGATTGAAGTTGGCGAGGATCGGATAGCCGATCACGTCCGTTCTCACCGTCAGTTGCCCCTGCGCTGCAACAACCGAGAGCAATGTGACGGCAGCCGCGCACAACAGCGCGATGACTGCTCGGATTGCGCCGCTGCGGCGAAGCTGGGGGGCGCTGGGGCCGCTCACGTCGGCGGAGGGATCCTCGGGCTCGAGCCGCTGCGCCCCCGACTGAGGTCTACTCGACACGGAACGACGGGAGCCTAGCCGAGGCCGGGACGTCGCTCATCAGCAGCGTGGAACACGTAAGCACGCAAGCCCAGGAAACCCGCGAGCGAAAACGCCACCGTGGTGAGGACCCAGATCACCGCCTGCGAGACGCCGAGCGCCCCCGGGAGCACCGCAATCGAGATTGCGGCCGTCGGATACTGGATCGCCCCGATCAGCACGTACCTCGCGATCTGATCGCGTGTCGAGAGTGCGAATGCGGGCACGTGCCGGAAGACGAAATGACGCTGCAGGTTGAAGTGGAGGCACACCGCCACGGCATAGGCGACAGGGATCGCGGCTTCGATCGGGACGCCCAGCCCGCTGCGCAGCACAAGCGGCGTGGCGAGGTACACGGCGCCCACCGTCGCGCCCGCCAGGGCGTAGCGGACGGTCGGGGCGGAGTCGGGATGTTCGAGCAGCGCGCGCATGCGCATGGCAACATTCTGTCGTCTGTCGCGCCAGCTGGTCGGTAACCCTTCGTGCTCATAACCCGCACACCGCTCCGGATCTCAATCGGCGGTGGCGGCACCGACCTGCCGTCGTTCTACAGGCGCCGCGGTGGCTTTGTGATCTCGGCGGCGATCAACAAGTACATGTTCATCGCGCTGAACCGCACCTTCACGGACGACTACCTGCTGAAGTACTCCGAGCTCGAGCGAGTACGGTCGATCGATGCGATCGGGCACAGGATCATTCGCGAAGTTCTGCGCCGCCACGAGATCGGACCCGGCGTCGAGGTCGTGTCTACCGCCGACATTCCATCGGGGACCGGTCTGGGGTCGTCGGGATCATTCACCGTCGGACTGCTTCGAGCTATCTACGCGCACAAGCGCGAGCACGTGACCGCCAGCGCGCTCGCCGAGGAAGCGGCCCACATCGAGATCGACGTGCTGGGCGAACCAGTCGGCAAGCAGGACCAGTACATCGCGGCGTTTGGCGGGCTTACTTGTTTTGAGTTTCGTCCCGACGACCAGGTGAGGGTCACGCCGCTCGCGATCTCGCAAGAGACGCTTCACACGCTCGAGGAGCACCTACTGCTGTTCTTCACAGGCTATGCGCGACCGGCCGCCGCAATCCTGTCAGACCAACGGGCGCGGACAGACGATGAAGACACCGCGATGCTCGACAATCTCGAGCGCACCAAGGACCTGGGCCTGAGAATCCGTGTCGCGCTCGAGTCGGGTGAGCCGGAAGCATTCGGTCGGCTCATGCATGAGCATTGGGAGTCGAAGCGAAGGCGCTCGCAGGGTATGTCGAACGGCACCATCGACGCCTGGTACGAGCGGGGCCTGGAGAGCGGCGCGATCGGTGGCAAACTTGTCGGCGCGGGTACGGGCGGGTTCCTGATGTTCTACGCGCAGAGCCCGTCGGCCGTGCGCCAGGCGATGGCGGCCGAAGGGCTACCCGAAACCCGCTTTCAGTTCGACCTCGACGGCACGTCCGTGATCGTGCGCGACTGATGGCGAAACTATCGCGGTCCGGCGCCGTTCGCTATCACATGGACCCCATGTGGACGGCGGCACAGAGCCCGAGGCGAAGAACATGACGCAGCTGGCAGTCCGTGCAAGCGACGAGCCCGAGCTGCTGATCCCCGACGACGACGTCGAGGACCCCGAGCTGTCGATCGTGATCCCGGCCCTCGACGAGGAGCTGACGATCACGGAATTCGTGCGCTGGTGCAGCGAGGGCCTTCAAGCCGCGGGTGTGCGCGGTGAGGTCTTGATCGTGGACTCGTCTGGAGACTCGACGGCCACGCTGGCCCGTGACGCCGGTGCTCGCGTGTTGCGCGTGCCCAAGCGCGGCCTCGGGCGGGCGTACATGGACGCGATTCCCTACATCCGGGGCCGCTGGGTGCTGATGGGAGACGCCGACTGCACATACGACTTCCGGCAGCTGGCTCCGTTCGTCGAGCGGTTCCGCGCAGGCCACGAGTACATCATGGGCTCGCGGTGGCTGGGGTCGATCGAAGAGGGCGCCATGCCGTGGTTGCACCAGAAGCTCGGCACACCGGTGACGACCTGGATCCTCAACCACCTGTATGCAAGCCAATTCTCTGACATCCACTGCGGGATGCGCGGGATCACGTTCGACGCGCTTGTGCGGATGGACCTCCAATCCGAGTCGTGGGAGTACGCCTCCGAGATGGTGTTGAAGTCCGTGCACATGGAGCTTCGGACGGCGGAGGTGCCCGTCACTTTCCTCAGGGATCGCGAGGGTCGACTGAGCCACCACAAGCGGGCGGGCTGGTTCTCCCCCTGGCAGGCCGCCTGGATCAACCTGCGCGCGATGTTCATCTATGGAGCCGACTTCTTTGTCCTCAGGCCGGGCTTCGTCCTAGCGCTCGTCGGGCTGATCATGACGCTGCTCGTCGGCTTTGGGGATCTCACTCTGGGCGCAGTGACCTTCTCGCTCAACTGGCAGTTCCTGGGGCTGGCCGTGTTCGTCGTCGGATTGCAGGCGTTCTTCCTCGGCTGCATCGCTCAGGTGCTGTTCGACTACACATCTCGTAAGCGGCAGCGGTGGCTGCGCCTGTTTCCCTACACGCGTACGGTGCTGCTTGCGGTGTCATTGGTGCTCGTCGGGCTCGCCCTGGCCGTGCCCCTCGCCGTGGCCTACGTGAACAACGACCTTGCGCTCAGGACTTCCAACCTGATCGAAGACCACCTGGCGGTCACCGGGCTCGCCGCAGCGATCGCCGGCACGCAGCTGTTCGTTTTCGTCCTCGTCCTGCACGGGGCCGTGCTGGCGACCTCCCGCCGCAGGCCGGGACCGGTCCGGTAGATGGTGGGCGCCACGAAGTTCTATGCCCGCTACTACGGGCGCCTACTCGGACGTTCGAGCGTCTCGATCGCCAAAGGGATCGCGCTGCCGAGTGTGCGCGGCGAGGCGGTCCGTTCGGGCTCCCATGAACTGGCCTTTCCGATCTCAACGTACGCGCCGTGGTTGGCGGACCGCGAGTTTCGGCGGATCTACCAATTTGTGAAGCGCAACACACTGGTGGACATCTGGCGGCTGTACGAGCTGTGGACGCTGGTCGCCGAGCTGATCACGATTCCCGGCTCGATCCTCGAGGTCGGAGTCTGGCGCGGCGGGAGCGGAGCGCTGATGGCAGCGCGTGCGGCCGCCGCCGGCATCGAGGACACCGTGTTTTTGTGCGACACATGGTCCGGCGTCGTCAAGACCGGAGAGATCGACACGTACTACCGCGACGGCAAGCACGACGACACCTCGCGCGAGACCGTGGAGGCGCTTATCGCCAAGCTCGGGCTGGGAAACGTACGGCTGCTTAAGGGAGTGTTTCCCGATCAGACCGCGGCTGAGATCGCCGACTGCCGGTTGCGGCTGTGCCACGTCGACGTCGACGTGTACCAGTCCGCGCGCGACGTCTTCGAATGGGCCTGGCCGCGCCTGTCGCCTGGCGGCGTGGTCGTCTTCGACGACTATGGCTTCCCGGCCTGTCCGGGGGTGACCCAGTTCGTCGACGAGCAGCGTGGCTTAGACGACCGGCTGGTGCTGCACAACCTCAACGGCCACGGGATCGTGATCAAGCGCTGATGGTTGCCCCAGTCCGGTCCGACCTTGACTCGGCGCAAGGGCAGGACGATTGGAACTCTCATTGGGCCTGGTTCGGTTCCGCCAACGAACGCAACCCGGCCCAGGAATACCGGCGGCGCGTCGTGCTGAAGCTTCTGGGGAGGCACGGACCACCCCGGCGACTGCTGGACATCGGAAGCGGTACCGGTGAGCTCCTGGCGGTGGCTGCCGCTCGCTGGTCGGACGCAGAACTGCTTGGCCTGGAGCTCAGCGAGGCGGCAGTGCAGATCGCTCGCGCCAAGGTGCCGACCGCGGGGTTTCGCTGCATCGATCTCATGCAGGACCCGCCGCCTGAGGCCGCCGAGGGATGGGCGTCGCACGCCACCTGCTCGGAGGTGCTCGAGCACGTCGATGCGCCCGTAACGCTGCTTCGAAACGCCCGCATGTGGCTGGCGCGCGGCAGCCACGTCGTCATCACCGTTCCGGGCGGCCCCATGTCGGCATTCGATCGCCACATCGGTCACCGTCGCCACTTCTCGCCGCCGGAGCTTGTCGAGGTCATCGGCGCCGCTGGGCTTGAACCGCTGTGGGCCGCAGGCGCCGGCTATCCGTTCTTCAACCTTTACCGGGCGCTCGTCATAGCGCGCGGGGAGCGCCTTATCGCTGACGCAAGATTCCACAGGGCGGGCGCGGCCGCCCGGGCGGCGATGGCAGTCTTTGGCTCGCTGTTTCGGCTCAATCTGCCGCGATCGCGGTTTGGCTGGCAAACGATCGCCCTGGCAAGGGAACCCGAGTGATGGTCGCGACCACGCGGACGTCGTCCTATGGCCAGAGACGACCGCCGTCGCCCGTCGACCGCTTCGGAGTCTGGCTGGGCGCACGTGCAGTCCGGCGGCACGCGCGCTTCGAGGGCGCGAGGGTCGCCGACCTCGGCTGCGGATTCAACGCCACGTTCGCCCGCACTCAGCTCGACGTCGCAAGCTCGGCAGTGCTCGTCGACGTCGCGCTTGCGGATGACCTCAAGCGCATCCCCAACGTCACGGCCATCGAGGGCTCGCTGCCCGATGTGCTTTCCGACCTCGACGGCAGCGCGTTCGACGTCGTGCTCTGCCTGTCGGTGCTCGAGCACCTGCGGGAGCCGCAAGATGCCCTCAACCACATCCACCGGATCCTCACGTCCGGAGGGGTCGCGATCCTCAACGTCCCGTCGTGGCGGGGCAAACGGCTCCTCGAGCTGTCGGCCTTCAGGCTCGGTCTGAGCCCTGCCGAGGAGATCGACGACCACAGGGCCTACTACGACCCGGGCGACCTCTGGCCGATGTTGGTGCACGCGGGCTTTCGGCCGAGCCTGATCCGCTGCTATCGCCACAAGTTCTCCCTCAATACCGCAGCCGTGTGCCGCCGCGAGGGGACCGCTCCGCGGTGAGCGCACACCGCGAGCGTGTGTTGATCGTCGGCGGTGCCGGCTTCGTCGGCTCTCACTTCACCGACGCGCTTCTGGGTGACGAACGCACGCGCGCGGTCACGCTGTACGACAACTTCTCATCGGGCAGCGAGTGGCACTACTCAGAGCACGCAGACGATGCTCGACTCAGCGTGGTCCGCGGCGACGCCAAGGATCAGGATCGGCTGGCATCGGCGATGGAAGGCCACGACCTCGTTATCCACCTGGCGTCGAATCCCGACATCGCGGCGGCGATGGCCAACCCCGCGGTGGACTTCGATGACGGGACCCTGATCACGCACCACGTGGTTGAGGCGATGCGGCGCGCCGCCGTGCCCCGAATCGTCTACGCCTCGGGCAGCGGGGTGTACGGCGATCTCGGCGAGGATGAGGCGGACGAGAGCTACGGCCCGCTGGTTCCGGTCTCGACATACGGCGCGAGCAAGCTGGCCGGCGAGGTACTGATCAGCGCGTACTCGTACATGTTCGGCTCGCAGGGATTCGTGTTCAGATTCGGCAACGTGGTCGGGCGCCGTCAGACCCACGGCGTCGGGTTCGATTTCGTCAGGCGCCTGCGCGCCGACCAGACGCGTCTGACCGTGATGGGTGACGGAACCCAGTCCAAGTCGTATGTGCTTGGCACTGATGTCGTCTCGGCCGTCCTGACGGTGCTCGACGCCGGGAGCGACGCGCCATTCTCTTGCTTCAACGTCGCGACCGGCGACTACATCACGGTCCGTGAGATCGTGGCGCTCGCGCTCGAGGTCGTCGGGCTTGACGGGGCCCGAACCGCCGTCGAGTACGGGTCCGAGCCGCGGGGCTGGAAGGGTGACGTGCCAGTTGTGCGTTTGAACACTGACCGTATCCGGGCGTTCGGCTGGCGCCCCTCGTCGGGTTCTGCAGAGGCGCTTCAGCGCTCGATGAGCGCGATGCTCGACGACTTGGGCGAAGAGTGAACTAGGTGCGTGAAATCGCCAGCTCGTACGGCAGCTCGGTCAACGCGCCGCTGGCATAGGTCCCGTGCACGAGCAGCGAGGCAACGTCCGGGCGATGGTCGAGCACCTCGCCGCTGGCGCGCGCCACGACCGCCGTGAGGTCGTAGCGGTTGGGGGCCAGCCAATTCTCAAACCGGACGCGGATAACGGCAGAGTCACCGGCCGCGAAGTGGCCGCTTTCCCCGGAGCTGCGCTGGCTTGATGCGGCGAAGATCGGATAGCGGAGCTCATTGCGAATGACGAGCGAGAAGTCGGGGTCGTCGAGCTCCGAGCGCACGGCTACCCGCATGCACGCCACTGCCGGCTGACCGGCGGGACAAGCAGCTATCCGAACGCCGGACTCATCCTCGAACCACGCGTCCAGGATCGCGACGTTGCCTGGGCGATCATCATCTTCGCTGTCACCGACAAGCAAGCGGACGAAATTGACCTCGTTGTAGGCGCGGGTCACGGTCTCGGTGTCACCCAGCTCGCGCACGCGTCCAGCATCGAGCAGCATGGCTCGGTCGCAGAAGCGCTCGACCGCGCCCATGTCATGCGTGACGAAAAGGAGCGTGAGACCCTCTCGACGCAGGCGCACGAATGAGTCGAAGCACTTCTGCTGAAAAGCGGCATCGCCGACGGCGAGCACCTCGTCGATCAAAAGCACGTCGGCGTCGACCGTTATCGCGGTTGCGAAGGCGAGCCGCACGAGCATGCCCGAGGAGTAGTTCTTGAGCTTGAGGTCGAGGTAGTCCTCGAGCTCAGCGAACGCAATGATCTCGTCGAAGCGGCGGCGGGCCTCTCGACGGCTGAGGCCGAGCATGATCGCGTTGATGACCGCGTTATCCCGCGCCGTCAGCTCCATGTTGAAGCCGACGCCGAGCTCGATGAACGGCGAGACGCGCCCCCTCACGTCAACCGCTCCCGCGTCGACCAAGTAGATCCCGGCGATGCATTTCAGCAATGTGCTCTTGCCGCTGCCGTTGCGCCCGACGATGCCGAAGAACTCGCCCGGCGCGACGTCGAAGCTCACGTGCTGGAGTGCCGCCAGCGTGTTGAACGCGCCCCAGTTCAACGGATGCAACACGCGCTCCTTGAGCGTGTCGTAGCGTAGGTGGGGGATCTGGAATGCCTTCGACAGATCGCGGACCGAAACCGCCGGAGCGCTGACAGCCGAGCTGTCAGCCCCGATCATCAACGCAGGGCTTGAGCTCACGGCCGTCGGGTCAGGGCCCAGTTCATCAATCGCTTGAGTCTCAGATGCAGCGCCGGGTAGCGATACGTGTACGCGCCGAGGCGCTTGCTGAGACGGCGCGTACACGTATCGCT
>Ga0207416_1005392_pt1 | contig 10190 bp, 11 predicted proteins | sample PaiPotPPM11metaG_FD_184107 | JGI IMG/M metagenome (GOLD analysis project Ga0207416, IMG submission 184107) | Iron sulfur acid spring bacterial and archeal communities from Banff, Canada, to study Microbial Dark Matter (Phase II) - Paint Pots PPM... ...
GCCCTTATCTCTATCTTTGTATCCGTCCATTCTTGGCATTGCGATATCCAGAAGCAAAAGAGCATACGAGCCGCTCTCGAAATCACCTAAGGCCAAGCTAGGGTCATTATATACCTCAACTCGCCCTTTGAATCCATTCTCTTACTAATAATATATAACGCAACTTTATACTTAATTTTATCTTATCATTCTATATCGGCTATAGTAGAAATAGAAGCTCATTCCTGAATAAGAATGTCAATGAATGTCGACGTCGCGTTTAACTACCTAGAGTATGCCATGATATCGGAGTGAGAACAAACAAACCACCGTTCTTGGACATTAACAACTCACACTATCCAGCATTTAACCAAATAATGATCTGGCTTACCCAATTTGGAAGAGAAATATTCTGGTCTATAGCAATCATACTGTTGTTTGTTTTAGGTGGTTGGACAGGCAAAAAGGCTGCAGTAATTATTGCAATATCAATCCTTGTTCTTGTACCCGTCGGTGTATTAGCAAAAGATATTTTTGCTAGGCCTAGACCAGCGATCCCAAGATCAGACTTTTTGATAGCATCAGATAGAGAAGATACGTTTCCTTCTGGTCACGCTCTGATAGTATCTGCTGGTGCTGCTGGAGCTTTGTTGTTATTTAGAGGTACATCTAGGAAAGTTCTAGTATCAGTTATTTTGGCTATAGAAGCAGCTCTCGTATGTATTTCAAGAGTTTATGTTGGTGGTCATTATCCACTGGATGTGGTTGGTGGGATTCTTTTGGGAGTTGGAGTATCTCTTATTTTTGTACGTATGGGAGAAAGTATAGATTCAGTGATTATGCCAGTAATAAAGAAGATCGTAGAACGTTAGATTTTTTGTCATCTCCTTAGTAAATCATTATATGTCATGTTATAAAACTGGTAGTGGTGCTGGCTAAGGCCACACCTTTCCCTCTCACTCCTCTGCAGGCATTTCAACATCCTTACATTTTGGAATCTGATCTTCGTTTAGACAGTGCACTATTAATTAGCCACATTCACGCAAGTCACGGCTCGTAATCGTCTGAATTGCGGACAGGGGAATATTCTTTATGGGATAGGTTTATTCTAACGTCTAAAGATAGAGATTAGTTCAGAAATACTTCAGAGATGACAATCAAAGCCTCATGAATTGATAAATAGCATACAACTGGTAACGCATGCTACTTTCATCATCTCATTTTATAATTTCGATTCTTCTATTTTGCCTCTCACTCTTTCTCTGTTGTTATCTCTTTTAACATCACGGTTCCCGGATGCGCTCTGATTATAATTTAGTTTTTTTTGGCCTCACTCCATAACCGTCACAGTAGAAACATTTTTCGGAAATTTTGCACACTTTTTGATTAACTGTCACCTCGCAAACTAGAAACCCAATTCCTCCGCAAGCATTGCATGTTTCCGTCCTAATTCATCCTCCGACTCCGTAACATCTTTGTATAATTTTTATAGAGTCGCAATGCATTGGTACTACGATCCATTTGATTTGTATGGCGTTCCTTCTATCTGAAGCTTTACGAATCTGTTTAGCTCAACTGCATATTCCAGTGGCAATTCCTTTGTGAATGGTTCTATAAATCCATCAACAACCATTGATAAAGCATCAGAATGCGAATACCCTCTACTCATAAGATAAAATATTTGCGATACACCGACTTTTCCCACAACTGCTTCATATGAGACCATTACATTTCCTTCACTTACGTCAAAATATTGATAGGTGTCAGTTCTTGAGTTTTCATCTAAAATCAATGCATCGCATCTAACATCTGCTTTTGCACCTGTAGCACCTTTTCCAACATGTATTAAACCTCTATATGTCGTCCTTCCAGAGGATTTGCTAATAGATTTACTTGTAATTCTAGATGTCGTATTGGGAGCCAAATGTACTGCTTTCGCACCAACATCTTGATGCTGACCAGAACCTGCGAAAGCGAATGACAGTATTTCAGCGTGAGCATTTCTTCCAAGCATATATACGCTTGGATACTTCATGGTTAAGCGTCCACCGATATTCCCATCAATCCATTCAACCGTGGCATCTTCATATGCATAGGCTCTCTTGGTTACCAGGTTGTAAACGTCCTTACTCCAGTTCTGGATACTCACGTATCTAATCTTTGCACTTTTCATTGCAATTAATTCCGTAACTGCAGAATGCAGCAATTCTGTGCTAACAGTATGGATTGGTGGAGTACATCCCTCGATATAATGAACTTCCGCGCCTTCATCTGCGATTATAAGGTTTCTTTCAAACTGACCCGTATTTTCGCCATTAATTCTAAACTCTGCGTGCAAGGGAAGGCTGACCTTTGCGTTACGAGGAACATAGACAAAGGTACCGACTGACCAGACAGCGCTGTTTAATGCTGCAAACTTGTTGTCTTCTGGTGGAATTATCTTTCCAAGATGTTTTTCAACAAGTTCTGGATAATCGTTTACTGCACTATCGATGTCAACAAATATTACACCCATCTTTTGAAGGTTTTCTCTCTCATTAAGATAAACCGCCCGAGACTCATCCTGAACAACCATTTCGGCCGGGAACTTGTTTGTTCCTGTTTGTCTAATTCCAAGCTTCTCAGAGATGTCTCTAACAGCCTCTGGAACATCACCCACGTCCTTGCCTAGCTTTTCAGAAGGCCTTGCACGATGATAGATATTTTGAAAATCAATTCCTGATAGGTCAGCACCCCATTTTGGCATCGATTTACTCATAAATACGTGATATGATCTCAACCTGAACTCTCTCAGCCAATCAGGTTCTCCTCTCGATATGCTAATCTCTTCAATAGTTTCTTTTGAGAGACCTTTCATTTCGAAGTTACTTTTCATTGGTACGCATCAATAATATTGTCGGATTACAAATCAGTACGTAAATACTACGTATGCACTGCCATGCAGTGAATTAATATTTAGCGTTAACAGTACTTTATGATTACATTAGGAGTCATTCACGGAAAGGCTTGAAATAACAACATATTATCTTCACGTGTTCCCTCTAAGTGCAGCATTTGGAAATTCTTGGGAATAATCTACTCGTATGTTAAACAGAACCAACGCGGTTTAATTGCTCCTACCATTGGCTAATACCTATAGATTATTATTCGAAAACGATTGTAAAATAGCTCGAGCGATTTATATTCAAACATAGAGAAGATGCGGCCAAAAGACTGGCTGATAGATTGAAATTACTGGTCGAGAAATCTGCTAATGAACTCACCGTCTTAGCTATTCCTAGAGGCGGAGTGGTTATTGGAGATGTAGTGGCATCCAGTCTTGGAGCTAAATTAGATATTGTTGTATCTCGTAAGTTAGGAGCACCCTACAATTCCGAGCTTGCGATAGGTGCAGTAATGTATGATGGTAGCTTCTTTCCTAATGAAGATGTAATTAGAATGCTAAATGTATCACAAGAGTATGTTGCTGAACAGATATCTGTACAAAAAAAAGAGATAGAACGTCGTTTGATGAGGTTTAGAGGAAGTAAACAATATCACTTACAAGAAAAAACTATAATATTAGTTGATGACGGTATAGCTACTGGTGCAACAATCTTTGCTGTTATAAATTGATTAGGAAACCAAAAACCAAAAAGACTGATAATTGCAGTCCCCGTGACACCAAAAGATACAATTGATAAGCTTAAAGAGGAAGAAAAAGTAGATGATGTGGTTGTTTTACAATCACGATTAGCATTTTCGGCTGTTGGAGCATTTTATGAAGACTTTTCTCAAGTTAGTGATCATCAGGTAATAGAGATAATGAACAAGTACAGATACAAGAAGGGTTTGTGATTGTTGTGTATGTGTGTTTTTTCGTTTGTTTGTAATACGGAGAAGTTTTAACGGCAGATAGAAAATGACCTGTTACTATTAATACTACTACTAAGTAAGTCAAAGAGAAGTAAGTTCCTGCTGCATACCGCACCAATAACCACTATTCTTTTCTTCCCATTAATCGACAATTCTCGACAGCCTTCAATTAAGGAGCTCTATTATATCAACTGTATTTTCTATGAAAATGTGTAGTCCGACAACAGGGATGTTTTAAAAGTTAGCAAGTCCAAATCTAATTCGTATTCTCGCATGTCAAGGAAATTATTGATTCATGTATAATTATGGTCTGGTTGGAGGATTGAATGATGAAAGATCAAATTGATTAGCTTGATTCACTGGTAATTCCTTTTTAGACAAATCTTCTCTAATAGAATCTAATATATACAGACCAAGTTCAGTCAATCTTACTTTACTATTTAAGAATTCAAAGAAGAAGGAATCTCCTCTTATTAGAATATTATCTTCCTGCATCATTTCAGTTGTATGAAATTGGGACGATGATGAAGAAGTAGAAGTTGGTTCATCAATTGTTTTATCAATTGCAATAACTCCCTCAGACATAGCATAGTTAATTTCCCTTCGCTCCAAGTTATACTCAAGTAGTTCAAAAATTGAAAGGCTTGCCAAATCTAGAATCCTTACTATTCTGACGATTACTGGATTTCTAATAAGTTCAGTAAGGTGAACTGGCTCAATTGGCATATTTCGTTCACTCATAGGGGGGATTATATGTAACTGGATAAATAACAAGAATGTGTACACTGCATTACATTGAAATACTTTTGAATGATTTAAAATAGCCATTGCAAATTTTGTTGCTATGCATTCTCTCAATAAGAGGACTACAATAGGAACTTGATTATTAAAACCAAATTCTAATAACAATAAGTTATGATCTACACAAAACAATCTACGCAAAACAAACAAACAAGTACTGAGCAAATTCATTATTATTATGACCAATGTTATCAACAATACTGATTTGGATAAAGTAGCCCAAACTGTTACGAATGGCAAGAAAGATAAGCAAAATCTAAGAAAACCAGTCAAGTTACAAGGTGAGTGGAGTCTGGATCCAAGCAAGGACTACCAATTTAGAACAGAACTATCATATGAGAAAGGAAAGGAAGTAATTGAAATAGATGCACCATCATTTTTAGGTGGAAATGGTAATAGGCTAGGTCCAATGGCATATTGTGTAGCTGGTATTACTTCATGTTTCATAGCTACTTTTGCAAGTGTTGCAGGAAGCCAAGAAGTAAAGCTCACCAAGCTTGTCGTGAATACGGAATGCATGATTAACTTTGCCAAGACTTTTGATATAGCTAATGAATCAATAACTGAAGGAATTAACTTTGAAATAGAGGCTGAAAGTGAGGACGCAGATAAGCAGAAACTTCAGGAACTAGTTAAAATGGCAGAAGAAAGATGCCCTGCTATGTATAGTATGTCTCATGAAATAAGGGTAAATGCTCAGATAACGTAAATGCCACGAATATGCACTTGAAAAGAGAGAGCGAGCTGTTGTAGTCGCACTAGCGTAGTGACTAATGAGCAGTTAATGTCTTCTCCTCTTATTACTAGCGATTCCAAATCATCGCCATTAGTAGCAGCTGATATGATGCTGCAATACAATGTAAGGCATTTGCTTGTTATTGATAAGTCAGACGAAAACAAAGCTATTGGTATAGTTACTCCCCTTGACTTTACAAGATATCAGGAATATCCAAACGGTGAAGTGAGTAAAGATGCTGTTGAAAAGATACTAGAATATTATATATAAATATGAATTCTATTTGCTTTTCTACTATCAGGTTGGTAGATAAGAGACAATACAAACTGGGATTTATGTACTATACTACAATACCAATACCAACGAAGTTTGTTTCATTTAACATCGTATTCCCAGCTAGTTATATGATAACTCCGGTCTCTATTAATACTAATAAATGATAGTTAGACCATCTTAAGTGGAACATCGGGTGTTAGAAGGAGATTATTCTAATGGCGAGTAGCAACATGTGGGAACCTGAGATCTTAAAATGTCGTGAGTGTGGGAAGCGCGTCTGTGCCGTATACGATCTTGAAGGGAAACAGGCAAAGGGATACATAGAAAAGCACTATGCAATATTGTTTTTTAACTTGAAAAATAGGATCTGAATTACACTATAGCTGGAAACCTGGTCTGCCCCACTTTACTTGAGCAACTTGTAAGCTATCAATACTCTAGCAACGATTAAGACACCTAAAAAACGTAGCTACCAAACAAAACCGTACTGGGTCAAATAGCGATAGCATGAATAAACCGTCTAGAGCTCGTTACATTAGATTGCACTGCATTACACAGAATTCTTGTTTGTTAAATAGCATGAATCTTGTATAAAGACTAGGTAAGCAGTAATAATGGAACCGTACACAAAGAAGAAGACAAGGCTATCTAAAAGTACGACATTAGAACTATTGCGTGAATGGGAGAGAAAGAATAGCAGATGAAAACATCCTCGACACTTTCACAGCCACTGCAGGTAATTAATGCAAGAATTACTTATCGCAATGCTCCGATCCATCTTCTTGAACGATTTGCATTCGCTGATTTGAATGCCGCACACCAAAAAGTGATAGAAATAGCCGAATTAGAAGAGTGCATTATCATACAGACTTGCAATCGGGTTGAGGTTTTTGCTGCGAGCAGAAATCCCGACCAACAAAGATTGTTGGAAGGATGGGCGAGTGCTGCAGGGTTATCTTATAACGAAGTGGCTGATAATATTGAAATTTGCAATGGTAGTGACGTGATATTGCACCTCTTAAAATTGTCATCAGGCTTGGATTCATTGGTGATTGGTGAAGATCAGATATTGGGCCAAGTAAAACGTGCATTCGAGTTTTCTCGCAAGAACAGGTATGCTGGTCCTCATCTCTCAGTTATCTTTGATCGGGCTGTTAAGGTCGGTGGTAAAGTCAGAACTACTACTGGAGTGAATAAGGGTAGCGTTTCTATTGGCTCGATGGCAGTAAAGTTGGCAGAGGAATACTTTGACAAATTAAACAATAGAAGCGTATTGTTGATTGGTTCCGGGGAAGGAGCAAGCCTCGTCGCAAAATCTTTGAAACAAAGAGAGGCTCATTTTATGATTACTAGTAGGACGTTTGAGAGAGCCAAATCATTTGCAGATACAGTAGGAGGCAATCCCGTTCCATTTGAGTCAGCCGTGCAAATGTTCCAGGAGGTCGATTTAATTTTTCTTTCTACTACCGCACCTTATTACTTGATCACCTATGATAGGATAGAGAAGGCCATGGCCAAGAGAGATAAATGGCTAGTAGTTTTTGACCTTTCAAATCCGCGAACCGTTGAAGAAAGAGTCGCAACTATAAAGAAGGTCAAATTATTTAACATTGATAAGATTACGGAGATAGTTGAAAGGAATATTCGAACCCGCAAAACTGAGATTGCGTCGGCCCAGAGAATAATAGATGAAGAGATGAAACTAGTTGATACGGTCCTGAAGAGAAAGGAGGCTGAACCTATGGTTGTTTCTATATTTAAGGATGTAGATAAGATTAGAGAACGCGAATTCAAGAAGGCTATTTCTATCCTCGGAGCTAAGATAGGGCCCGAAGAACGTAGAATAATGGAACAATTCTCATACGCTATGGTAGAGGCTATTATGTCTACACCAATGAATAGCCTCAGAAAAGAATTAGGTACAGATAGTAAAAATGAGGATGTAATGAGAATTGCAGCCAGGTTATTCAACTATCATGAAGATCGGTAGGCGTGATTGCGGTGCTGGCTATCCGGTTGTTAGGCTAAGGCGGCTTAGAACAACACCTGCTATCCGAGACCTCCTACAAGAAACCCATCTTTCAGTCAAGGATCTCATATCCCCAATTTTCGTTCAAGAACGGATAACCAAGCGTGAAACCATTCAATCTATGCCTGGGATAGAAAGGATACCCCCTTCCGAACTCATCGACGAGGTACAGTCTGTCTTGGACCTTGGTGTTCGAGCGATTATGCTGTTCGGGATTCCGTTCTATAAGAATAAAAGAGATGGGTATGCGTTCTCGGAGCACGGGATTGTCCAGGACTCGGTTAGAGTCGTGCGCAAACACTTTGGAAATAGAGTTGCCATTATAACTGACGTTTGTCTTTGTCAATATACCACGCACGGCCACTGCGGCATCGTAGTCAAAGGAAAGGTAGAGAATGACAAGAGCCTACGCACGTTAGCAAAAGTAGCAACGAGTCACGCAGAAGCTGGAACAGATATGGTTGCACCCTCAGCCATGATGGACGGACAGGTAAAAGCTATTCGGGAAGGTTTAGACGAAAATGGATATGAAGATGTCGCTATTATATCCTATTCTGCAAAACACGCTTCTCCTCTATATGGCCCTTTTAGGGATATAGCTTGTTCTCGGCCTCAATTCGGCGACAGGAGGACATATCAAATGTCATTTACTAATCCAAGAGAAGCGATGCATGAAATCGAAGAGGACATCCGGGAAGGCGCTGATATTATAATGATTAAGCCAGCCATCCCCTACTTGGACCTGATTTATCAGGCAAAAAAGAATACCAATTTACCAATTTGTGCTTACAGTGTGTCCGGAGAATATGCTCTGATAAAAGCAGCGGCTGATAAGGGGCTGATTGACGAGGACTCGGCTATGACCGAATCTCTAACCTCTATCAAGAGGGCAGGCGCTGATCTGATTATTACGTATTTCGCAAAGAAAATGGCAGGACTTCTGAACGAATAAAAAAAATCGAGCGCATATTGCGATACAATTATAATATTTTAGAAAGGGAACACCCAGTGCATTATGCTTAGCAACTCAAAATCACTATTCGATAGAGCCCAGAGGGTCATTCCCTCAGGTGTCAATAGCCCCGTACGTTACTATAATCCATTCCCATTCTTTGCCGTGTCAGGGAAAGGAAGTACGATGCGCACGGCTGATAACGAGACTTATATAGATTATTGCATGGGATACGGAGCGCTATTGCTTGGCCATAGTTATTCAACAGTAACCGAATCAGTAAAGTCCCGGATTGATGGTGGAAGCTTGTTCTGTGTTCCGACTGAAGAGGAAATCCAATTAGCAGAGTTGATTTCGAAGGCCGTGCAGTGCGCCGAAATGATCAGACTAGTGAATACTGGCATGGAGGCCACTATGAACGCGATCAGACTAGCCCGCGCATTTACAAAAAAAAAAAAGGTTGTGAAATTTGACGGATGTTATCACGGAGCATACGATTATGTGCTCACGAAGCCAGGCGTCTACGCAAGTATATCTGATGGCATAATTAATGAAGCATCCTCACAGACCCTGGTGCTCCCATACAATGATTCCGAATCACTAGAACAGGTAATTAAGGATGATGACGATGTTGGTTGCGTTATAGTTGAGCCGGTCGCTGCAAATATGGGACTGGTATTGCCAGAAAAGCAATATCTAAACGAGATCAGAAGAATTACACGACAAAATGATATTGTACTGATTTTTGATGAAGTTGTTACCGGTTTCCGACTTGCTCTTGGGGGAGCAGGCGAATTCTTTGGTATCAAACCGGATTTGGCGACTTTTGCGAAAGCTTTGGGCAACGGGTTTCCTATTGCCGCGATCGCCGGCAAGAGAGAAATAATGCAACAGCTTTCTCCGAGCGGTAAGGTATATCAAGCCAGTACCTATGCTGGAAATCCAGCCTGTGTCTCAGCAAGTATCGCTACGATCGAAGTATTAAGTGAGGCAAAGAACGAGATATATCCAAAAGTTGCGAGAACCTGCGACAATATTGTATGTGGGATAAAAGATGCATTGAAGAATTTCAAACTTGATTATACGATAAATAACATTGGTTCGATGTTCCAACTCTTCTTTACAGATGAGAAAGTGAAGAATGCAGTTAGTGCGAACAAGTCCGATCCAATCATGTTTCGGAAACTATTTGATGAACTCTTAAAGAGAGGAGTGTTTATACCACCATCTCGGTCAGAAACTTGCTTTATATCTTATTCCCACAGCGAAGACGATGCTGATAAAACCGTAGAATCATACTATGAGTCGCTGCGGGAGGTGAAACAGTCATTATGAACAACTTTAGAGTGGGAACAAGAGGTAGTCGACTAGCGGTCGTTCAGACGGAGAATGCGCTTTGTACACTAAGGAAGAGAACTTCACTTGAATTTGAAGTCGTTACCATTAATACAAGGGGTGATGTCGACAGAAGACCACTATTTACAATTGACGAAAAAGGAATTTTTGAAAAAGAGATAAACCAAGCCGTTATCTCAGGACAAGTTGATTTTGCAGTTCACAGT
>Ga0207416_1005393_pt1 | contig 10189 bp, 9 predicted proteins | sample PaiPotPPM11metaG_FD_184107 | JGI IMG/M metagenome (GOLD analysis project Ga0207416, IMG submission 184107) | Iron sulfur acid spring bacterial and archeal communities from Banff, Canada, to study Microbial Dark Matter (Phase II) - Paint Pots PPM... ...
GCCGAATAGTAGTTCACTACTACGTTCGCCAACTTCCGTCCCCGAGGATCCACTTTCTCAACTCCCCACAGTTAGCTTGGCGCATCGTCCACGTCGTACAGCAGGTCGAGCAGCACTTCCGACTGCTCCTGTACCGTACTCTGATCACCACTGCGCGCCGCAGCCTCCAGCGTGGAGATAGCAGTTTCCAGGGCAGCAGTATCGCCCGCTCCGCGCGCCACCACCCGTCGTGCTCGCGCCACCAGGCCCGCCGTTTCGAGGCTTGGTTCGGCCCCCACGGCGATGGGGCCCGTTGCCGCTCTCTCCTCCTCATCGCGGACCCAATCCTCCGACTCCAGCTGCTCCAGCTCGGCACGGGTCCTGGCGATCTCTGCGGGGCTGAGGTGGGCGTGTGCAGCCGTCACGCTGGTGCGCGCCTGTCTCCCACTGCCACGGTCGACAGCTGAGACGTGCAGGATGCCGTCAATGTCAAAGTCAAACTGCACCGTAATACGTGGTGGCTCGCCTGCCATTTCAGGGCGGAGTTGCTCGAACACGAACTCGCCCAACAGGGTGTTGCGCGAGGCAACCGGATGCTCACCCTGATAGATCTTCACCCGGATGGCGGTCTGGCCGGGGGAGATGGCGGTGTACACCTCCGAGCGGGTCGTGGGGATGGTTGTGTTGCGCGGGATGAGCACGTTGTAGCGGTCGGGCACCAGCATGCCGAACTCCCACTCGGCCACCTCGATGCCCAGCGAATGCGGGGTCACGTCAACCAGGATTGCCTCCAGTGGCTCACCCGCGATAATTGCCGCCTGCACCGCGGCACCCAGCGCCACCGCCTCATCAGGGTTGATAGCCGCCTCGGGCTCGATGCCTGTGTGGTCGTAGACCATCTGCCGGACCAGTGGGATACGTGTGCTACCGCCCACGAAGAGAATATGGCTCAGATCGTCGCTCCTGATGCCGGCATCCTCAAGCGCAGCGTCACATGCCCGGAGGGTGCCCTCCACCAGATCCTCAATCAAGCCCTCGAACTCCACTCGTGACACCTCAATGTCGAGGTGCAGCGGACGGCCGCTCTCGGTCAGCAGGTACTCCTCGCTGATCCGAGCGAAGGGCTGGCTGGAGAGGGTGATCTTGGCGGCCTCGGCGGCACGAGTGAGGCGCGCGAGGGCGCGACGATCCGTCCGTGGATCGGCTTCATGATCCCCCATGAAGCGCTCGGCGAGAAAATCCACCAGCGCCTGGTCGAAGTCATCACCACCAAGCTGGGTGTCGCCATGGCTGGCCCGCACCTCAACCACGCCGGCGTCCAGCTCGATGATGGAGACGTCGAACGTGCCGCCGCCCAGGTCGTAGACGGCCACCAGCTGCCGCTCGTCGCCGCGATCCAGTCCATAGGCCAGCGCCGCCGCCGTAGGCTCGTTGATGATGCGCTCCACGGCAAAACCAGCGATCTCACCGGCTGCGCGCGTCGCCTGACGCGCCGCATCGGAGAAGTAAGCCGGGACTGTGATCACCGCCCGCTCCACCGGTTGATCGAGCTGGTCCTCTACGCTGCGTTTCAGCTCCCGCAAGATAATGGCGGAGATCTCCTCGGGGCTGTGCCTGCGCTCGCCCAATTCCACTCGCACATCCTGGCCCATCTGACGCTTGATCGAGCGCACAGTTCGCTCCGGATAGAGCACATACTGGTTCCGGGCAGGTGTGCCGACCAGCACTGTGTCCTGTGGGGTCACGCCCACCACCGAGGGCATGAGCCGCTCATCGCCATGAGGCAGGATATGGGGCACGCCAGCGCGTACCCGCGCGGCGAGAGAGAAGGTCGTTCCCAAGTCAATCCCGATGATCACGGTCTATTTTCGTCTACCACGGCCACCTCTGCATAACGCAGCACCCGGTCGCCCACCAGGTAGCCGCGCCGCAGCTCCGCACTCACCGTGCCCGGTGGCAGAGTGTCGCTGGCGGGGACCACCTCCAGGGCCATGTGATAGTGCGGGTCAAACGGCCGGCCCTCGACTGCCATGGGATGTGCTCCCTCGGTGGCCAGAACGTCCAGCAGACGCTGGCGGACAAAAGTCAGTCCGGCAAGCCAGGCCTCCATGGCCTCGCGTAACTCCACGGCGCCATCGCGCCGTGGGAGTAGGCGGGCACGCAGACGCCCCACGAGGGAGGATGAGCGCGGCCGCTGCGCGTGCTCCTCCAGCAGCCGTCGGCCGGAGCGCAGCCCTTCGTCGAGACCATCCAGGGCCGGAAGCAAAGCCCGCACCACCTCCAGACGTGCGGCCTTCTGGTCGGCCTCATTCTTTGCGCGCAGCGCGTCCAGCTCAGCCTCTCGGCGTGCATCGGCGGTGCGCAGCATTTCCAGCGCGGCGGCAAACTGTTCCATCTGCGTCTCGGCGAGGGTGCGGGCCTTGAACTGTTCACGGTCAATTCGGCTGAGGCGTTTCTCCAGCACCGCCTGGTCCGATTGAACGCCGTCGACAGCGCATGTATCCACCGGGAGCGCCTGCCTGTTCTGCGCCGGCGCGGTCTTGCCACGCGGCCAGCGCAGGCGGCGGAGGAGCGATGATCCGGCGTGTGCACCCCGGGAGCGTCCGCTCACAACTGAACCTTCCCGTAGTGCTCGCGCCAATCGCGGCGCTCCAGATCGCTGAGGGAGCGCGCGGCTGACAACACATCCTCGCGATGGAGTGTCAGATCCAGCTGCGGGGCGCGGCGCTTGCGCTCCGGTTCAGGCCAGGCAGTCGGCAGCAGCATATCTGTCTCCATGCGCTGCTCTGGGTCGCGCAGCCGCTCATAGGCGGCACGAATCCGTTTGAAGGTCTCCGCCTCGCGCTCGGGGGGATGGGCGCGCACCTGCGTAAAATAGGCCTGTTTGATCTCGGCAAGTGTCGCTGTGCGTGGAAGTTCGAGAACAGCATACGGGTCAACGGAGGGTGCCGCCATAGACCTACCTTAGCAAAGGACGGGAAGAAACCTGCCTTCTACGTTCTAGAACGGTTCATCCTCCAGATCCAGGTCATCGAAAAGCGGGCCCATACGGAGGGCGAGATGAAGGAGGGGACTGCCGACTTGCCGGCGCAGTGCCTCAATGTCCCGGGCAAGGGAGATATCGCGCTGCCGCCGGGCCAGATCTGCCGCGCGGTGGAGTGTGTCCTTCGACTCGCGCGTGGCATGATTCAGCGCCTGCGCCAGTCCAAGCACCATCAGGCTGCGTGGATCGTCGGGTGCGACGAACACCGCCTCCTCGGCAAAACGCAGCGCCAGGTCGGGGCGCAGCTCAAGCAGGTCCACGGCGATGCGCGTGTAAAGACGCACATCGCCGGACTGCAGCGTCACGGCGCGGTCCAGCGCCTCCTCCGCCAGGCGTGACCACGGAGTGTCAGCAGGTCGGGGTGGTGGCTCCGCAAAGGGGGAGGCGAGGGGCCGGGGCGCGGTACGTTTCAAAAGGAGAAGGCCCAGGTCTACATAGAACTCAGACGTTAGCGGCAGCGCGGCCTCGGCCTGGCGCAGGACGGCCCGAGCCTCATCGATCTCGTCCAGGACGGCCCAACACTCGATCACCTGTGCGTAGGCGAGGGGCCGTTCGGCGCCCAGCGTGAGTGCACGCTCCAACAGAGGCCGGGCGCGCTTCGGTTTCAAGCGATTGATGGCGATGCGCGCCAGGTTGAGCGGGAACCGATAGTCATCCGGCGCGAGGCGCTGCCCCTCCTCGAACATGGAGGCAGCCGCGTCGTCGAGCCCGGAACTGAGCAGATACTGGCCCTGCTCCAGCAACAGTCGGACCAGCTGACGTTGCGCCTCAGGGTGATCAGGATGTTGACGCAGCACTTGGCGCAGTGTCTGCTCAGCCATGTACCAGGCACCACGAGCCATGTGGGCTGCTGCTAGACGAAGGTGCGCCTCGACATACTGGGGGTCGATCTGCAAGAGACGCTGCAGCTCGTTTATGGCTGCCTGCTCCTGCTCGTTGGCCAGCAGGGCATCGGCAAGCTGGAGGCGTAGCGCCAGGTCCTCCGGGTTCGCCTTGATCGCCTGACGAAAGATCGCCACAGCCTCGCCCGGCACACCCGCGCGCTTGTAGCACTCGATCACGCGGGCGCGCACCCAGGACCACTGCGCCTCGCTCAGTCCCTGTCCGGAGGGCGAGCTGGCGGGTAAGGGCGTGGCAGGTTCTGCCGCTCGCTCCTTCGTCGTGAGGGCACCGTCCCGCGGCCTGACACGCGGGCGCGTCCGCAGCATAGCCCGCCATGTGTCCGCCGCCTCCAGCCAGCGCTCTTGCGCCTCATAGGCCAGGGCCAGATTGTGGAGCAGCGGTCGGGGCGAACCCAACGCCGCGCTGGAGCTGACGACCTGGCGTGCCCCCTCCCACAGCGCTGTAGCCCGAACCCAATCTTCGGCTGCCGCAGCAGCGTGCGCCGCCCGGTCAAGCGTCTGTACCAGCGCCTCGCCCAGGGCAGAACTGCTCGTGGCGAGAGGAACCCAGCGCTGCGCTATTGTTACGACAGTCTCGAGATCATCGGCTTCACAGCGCTCACGCAGGTAAAGCGGCACTAGCGCTGCAAGATTCTGCTGGAGCCAGGGCATGCGTGTGTCCTGGTCGGAGAGGTGCTGCCAGGAGTGTAAAGCAGCGTCCAGATCACCCGCCCGGGCTGCGGCGACCCCCTGATAGTAGCTGCGCACTGCCATCGCCTGCTTGGAGCGGAGTGGGCGGGCATCGTCTAGCATCTCGCGCGCAGCCGGCTCACCGGTCTGGACAAGGCCCAGGCCGCGCCAGAGTCGCGCAACCGGTCCGTCTCCTTCTGGTGCCGGCATCTCGCCACGCAGGAGGGTCTGCACCGAAGCCAGACTCTGGAGTACCTCGGGCGTGCTGCCTGGTAGGGAAGCGAGGTCGGTCTGTGCATCCTGCTCCAGCGCTGCCAGCGCCAGCATCATGCCCGCGCCGGGCCACCCCGCGTCGTGTGCCAAGACGGTCCGGTAGCGCTCGACAGCCAGAGGGAGATTACCGACCCGATGCAGGGCCAGGCCCAGGTGATACTGGTAGCGCAGCTCACCAGGGGCTAGTGCCGTGGCTCGCTGCAGGTCAGCAACTTGGTCTTGGCTCGCAGGCCGCATGAGTGCCCGACGGAAATGCGCCTCGGCCAGGGCAGCCGCTAACTGCGCGTCGTGTTGCGCCAAGCTGGACCAGGTGGTGATGGCGTCGTCGAGGCGGCCCGCCCGGAACGACTGCAATCCGAGCTGGCGTTGATCCAGAGTACGAGTATGTGGCTGTCTTTGACGGGCCCTGCGAGCCGGACGCTTGCGTTTTGACATCTCTGTGGGTCTTCCTGATCGCGGTCGTTCTGCGCTGTTCCCTTTCGCTGCTGTACCTGCCCTATTATCTGCCAGGCACACTCAAGTCTTCGAAACCTGGACGGAATGATACGCGAGATCTATCCCGACCGAGAGCTCCTGCCACAGTACAAGCACTATATGTGACGCCGGGGCCTCAGAATTCAGTTCTCGCGTCCGCAGACGGTGCCCAGTTCCACTCCATGCTGGAAGGTCCCATTGTTGTTCCACGTATACCCCCTCCATGCGCCATACGATGTCACACCAGGTACGGGAAGAAGAGGCCGGAAGCGGTTGGTAATGGTAAAAGGGTCGCTGTGCTGCATCTCAATCTATGGCTGCTTTTCCGGCTCAGCCTTGACTTGACTGAGCGCCTGCAAGAAGTGGCTCACACTCAGTACTCCAATGCCCGCTGCCTGGAGAATGAGCACGAGATCCTCGTCACCCTTGAGATCTCCGTCGCGGGAGACCACTGTGTTGGCGTTCCCGAGAAAGGCGGTTTCGAGGATCACATCGTCGTCGGGGTCCCGGCAGAGTCGCAAGCTTCCCTTCACTCCCACCTGGATTCCCCGTTCCCTCAGCAGAGCAATAAGCTCCCCGATGTCATCCTGGGTCACTCTGTATTTCCGAGCAATCCTGGGTCTGGAGAGGACCTCGGCGAGCTCGCCGAGAAGCGGCTCACTAATCAGAAGGGTGAACCTTCCCGCTCGGAATAACGACAGCACCTGTGCGGGGTAGCCATAGCGGTTGAGCAGCGCGGAGACCCAAACATTGGTGTCAACGACGACGCGCAGCACGGTGCGCTCGCCGGACCTCGTCACGCGCAGCGGAGACCTCAGCTTCGATCTCGACGGGAGGGATGTCGGTTGGGATGCGACCTTGTACACGCTCTATAAGAGTGTCGAACCGCTCCCGCCAGAGCGCTCCATCCGCCACGCGCTTGGCGAGGTAGTCGTCCACGGCCTCCCTGACAAGATCGGCTACGCTCTGCCGCTCCTCGGCTGCCAAGTGCTTGAGCGCGCGAAGCTGCACTTCCTCTAAATAGATATTCGTGCGCTGCACGGAGATCACCTCCTAGCGGGTGCCATTGTACATCATGGTGTATACCACCGGTGCCGGGGCCGCGACGACCAAAGTGTCCCACGATTCAGGCGCCGTTCAACCTCCTGTGCTGCTCGCCGGTGGTGCTCGTGCCAGGAACACCGGCGACCATACAGCCGGTGTCTTGCAAGAAGCGCGACACGCGACGCGAGGATGTCCGTTCCTGGGAGAGTGCGTGTCTCGTTGCTTCCACCGTCGAGGCCGCTGCAGGGTTTGCCGCAATTACCGCACCAACCATGACCCCGCAGTGCCAGCCTGGTCCATGCAAGAGCTGCGACGCTGTCTGGGCCGCCGCCAGGAAACGCGCACCGCATGGTTCGGCCTACGAGCTAAACGAAAGGCAAGTGTCGGACCTTCGCTAAGGTGCGAGGGGGATCGAGCGGATAACGGCTAACGGCTATCAGCTAAGTGCTAGTCTGAAGAGTGACGCAGCGCTCAAGAGCCATAGACAGGGCCGCCCTGTATTGCCTGAGCCTGCGTCACTCTGACTAAACTGTACAGCAGGGACCGGGCCACGTAGTGTGTGCTAGTCTGGTGGTCAAATGGAACGGATTTCCAGCGTACCCGATCCCGTAGTCATTGGCCAGGACGATCAAAGCGAGGTCCATGTCCAGCCCGCAGTTCAGAGTGGCCGGCGGCAGCTGGATATTCGCGTCTGGCATCGCGGTACTGCTGGAATGGCGCCTTCTCGCACCGGCTTTACCCTGGAGGCGGTGGATCTGACTGCCTTGCAAGAGGGAATTGCCGAGCTTCTGCAGGCCAGCGATGGTGCGCGCCGGGTAGCGCGCGTGGTCTGGGATAGCGAAGGCGGGAGAAGACTCCGCGCGGAAACCGAGCCGTTTGGGACGCGCTACGTGGCAAGGCTCGGCTTCTGGCAGCGAGTGCGCGACTCGTGGAAGCCGATCGACGACGGCCTGGTGATTGCCGCCGACCGGCTCCAGCCACTGCAGAATGTGCTCAATCACTTCACTCCCTGGCTCCAAGCGGCCAACGGAGCGGACCCTCCCCAGGTCTCCATCGAGCCAAAGCGCGACACCCTGAATCACTGGCCGCCTCCTGGTGCGGATTGGCTGACGACCGAACCAGACCGAATTGCTTTTCACCCCAAAGGGGTGCGCTTGACCTGTACGGTCACCGAGAAGGACGCTCGCCACTGGCTGGAGCTTCGCCAGTGGCGCCGGGACGACACGCTCTGGCTACCTGAGCCGGTTTCGGTCGCGCTTGCGATCACCGATCTCGATACTCTTCTCTCTCACCTCCTCCGCGTCGCGGCGACGCTCGCATCAGGAAATGCTCAGGCGGCTGCCGGCGCCGAACAGGACATGGAGTGCGCGGATGGTTCGGTCCTGCGGCTGGGTGTGAGCAGCGGGGATGTGGGAACGGTTTTTCGAATCTGGCAGCAACCGCCCGCTCGAAACGATCAGACGCCCGGCTTTGAGCCTCGTGTCTGGTTGCCGGCCGAGTATCTTCCACGATTCGGGCGGGCCCTTGCGCAGGGCTGGTTCCTGCTGGCCGGCTGGCTGTCGGAGGCAGAACGAGCGTCGTTACAACGGCAGCCTGCGCCGGCTCCCACGCCGGTGCCAAGCCCTCGTCCAGTAGCACCTCCTCCACCGGCTCCCCCTCGGCAAGAGAAGGAGCCTCCGCCTGGCGATGTGGTTATACCGAGCCCTGTACCCGTCGCTGCAGAATCGACGGCCGGCCCTCCGGTGCCCAGCCAGGTCTTCGCCTTTGGCGCCGAGTCCGAGACACCCGGGACCGTCATTCCCGGCGTGCGCGAGATCCGCGTCATCGTGGAGGGACTGCTGCTGCCACGTAGCCTGACACTGCCCATCGACGTGGTGGCCCGAGTGATAACCGGTCTGGACGAGCTCAACATTCTGCGGCGACAGCAGGCCCGGATCAACCCCATTCTCCTCTGTGATCGACCCGACTGCGCCGTATACGGCCGCCTGGGTACCGCCATACGCCCGGATGCTGTGGAGCTACGCGTCTGGACGGGCCCCACGACCAGTGAATCGGTGAGCTTCGAAGCAGCGTACCTGCCGGACCTCATCGAGGGCCTACGCCAGGCTCTCCGAGTGCTGGACCGGCCCGTGCCGCCCTCTCCGGCAGCCGTCGAAATTCCTGCGTCCCCGCCGGCTCCTCTACCCCAACCCAGCTCACCGGCCCGACTCCGTCCGGTCGCTCCCGCTGCTCCGCTGGAAGCGCCCGGGCCGGTCACGGCACCCGGCGCACCATCCGCGGCATCCGCTCAGATCTCTACTCCGCTCGGAGCCGTCACGCTGGGCCAGCACCACATCTCACTCACGCTTCAGGGCCACAGCGAAATTCCGCTCCTGAGTCTGCGCTGGGAGGCCACCAGCATGGAGCTACCGGTCGGCGATCTGGAGGATCTGCTCGCGGATGTGCGGAGCCTTTACTATGATGCGCTTCGAGGACGGCGCGGCCGTACCCTCTCAGTTGGCGAGTATCCGATTATCACCATCAGCGTGGAGAATCGAGGAGCGCAGCTGTATTGCGTGCTGCAGCAGGACGTCGACGGTGAGATTACTGAGCTGGCTTTTCCGGCAAACGAAGTACCAACATTTCTGAATGCGGCGCGAGCCGCGCTCACACGGACGTAAAGGGGATGGCGATATGCGGGTAGGCATTGTGACGGACATGCAAGGTCAACGCCTGGGCACCATCACCGAACAGAATGATGGAACGCTGGTCGGCGAGGGAAAGGGCGAACGCTTGCTGGAGCAAGCGCCGCTCAAGAGCTTTGACGACTGGATCAATACCATCCATCACTCCACCTACCTGCGATTCGAAGAGGCTTCGCCCGACGAGGCCTCCGCCTGATACCGGGAACGCGTTCTTTAATCTAGCAGTGGAGATTGGGACTGCCTACCTCGGTCCGACCTCAGCCGCCTGCTTGATATAGTGGTTGCGCACCTCGAGGAGATGCCGGGTGTAGCGCTTCACGAGCAGAGCATCTGCGATCCGCCCAAGTATTCCCAGAGGCAACCGGTAGTCGACGCGATCAATCATGGCCGTTATGCTGTCGGACTGCACAAAGCGATGCTCATGGCGAAACGCAGCAAACGGACCGTGTTGCATCTCATCCACAAATGATCGCGGGCGGTCGAATTCGGTAATGCGGGACGTGATACGCCACCAGATACCGAAGTGCCGGGCCTCCCATGTAACCTCTTGTCCGAGGCCGATGTGGCCACTGGTTACACCGGCGGTGGCGCGTTCGCGAGAAGCAGCCATAGACCCGAGGTGAACGTCAATTTCGCGGGACAGATCGAAGCAGCGCTCGGCACTCGCCTCGATCTCCGTGACCAGTTCGATGTGCGGCAACAGTATCGCCCCTAGGCTGGTGCTTCCACTACCTGCACGACAGTAATTGGGTCGTCGAACCCTTTGAGCTGCACCAAGCCCCGACATTCATACGCCAGCCCAGGTAACTTGCCTGATAGATGGGGTACGAATCCGCTGACCAAAATCTCGCCTGGACCTGCCAGATTGCACATTCTACTGTAGAAGTTCGGATAGATGGTATACAGTTGACGACTGGCGTATCCGGCGTACCTCGTAGGGGTACGCCGGCGCGACACAGACACGGGGCGCTCCAGTTAGGATGTGGAGAACCACCACCACAGCCAGGAGGCCCCGTATGTCGCAGTGTATCTTCTCGGAGGCAGCCATGACCTGCCTCAATCCTCGTGCCCATCACATCAGCGTCACCAGCTCCCAGACCTGGGACTGGATCGCCCAGACC
>Ga0207416_1005399_pt1 | contig 10177 bp, 11 predicted proteins | sample PaiPotPPM11metaG_FD_184107 | JGI IMG/M metagenome (GOLD analysis project Ga0207416, IMG submission 184107) | Iron sulfur acid spring bacterial and archeal communities from Banff, Canada, to study Microbial Dark Matter (Phase II) - Paint Pots PPM... ...
TCATCGCGGCCGCCACCACCACGGCCGCGATGATGAGCTCGGGCCCGGCCTCCCGCCAGCCATCCGCAGGCGGCGGCGCGGATTGCGTGGTCATCGCGGCGCGGCCCCCGTTCCCGCCGCCGGCCGGCCCGTCAGGCTCGCGGCCAGGTCGCCGAGCGCGCGCTCGGCGGTGTCCCGCGCCCGCGGCGGCAGCGGGTGGCTGGAGAACCGCGCCTCATAGAAAAGCCCGGTCAGCCGGGCCGCGGCGTCCCCCGTGACCAGGCCCGAGCCGGCCGCCCGGGCGAGCAGCTCGTCGGGGGTGTCCGCGGCGGCCCGGGCCGTGCCGGCCCGGGCCAGGCTCTGCTCCATGGCCACGTAACAGGCGATGATGGCCGCCCGGGCATCGTCCAGGCGGCGCAGCGCGCTCTGGCCGGACTCGAGCGCCTCGGCCAGGCCCGACTCGTCGTCCCCGGCCGAGTCCGCGATGGCCAGGCCGCCTGCCCGGCGGCGCCAGCCGGCCCAGAAGGCACCGCGCAGGGCGATCAGCCGCGCGATGAGGTAGATCAGGACCGCGGCCAGCAGGGCGCCCACGATGATCACCACGATGAGCCCGACGACGGGGAAGGAGCCAGGGTGCCCGGGCCGCACGGCCCCCGCCCGGTGGCTGCCCACGGACGTCCGCGGGCGCGGCCGCGCCTTCAGGTGCACCTGGCGGCTCAGCAGGTACGCGACCGGGATCGCGACGAGCCCGAGGCCGACGACGTAGCGGAGCAGCCAGCGCAGCCGGGCCGCGAGGAGCGCGGCACGCGGCGCCCGGGCCCCGCGGACCAGCAGCGCCGCCATCAGGCCGGCCAGCACGGCCTCGAGGACGGCCCCGACCAACAGGCCGTCGTGCCGGAACGGCCCGTTCAGCGCGGGGGGCCGCACGCTGACCCGGAGCCCGACCGCGACCAGCGCGAGCAGCCCGGCGGCGAGCAGGAGCCGGGCCTGGCGCCCGTCACGGACAGCGCCGCGCCGGGCGCCGGCCGGCGCGCGCTGCTGCGACATGCCGTTGCCGCCGCCCTTCACCATCGAGCCGGGCCGTCGTAACCCGGCATCAGTCGCAAACCCTACCTACTGGCCGGGCCGGCCGCCGCGCGGCGGCCTGCGCCTGGGCCGGGTCCGCCCGGCGCCGGATGCCCTAACGCTGAAGGTGGAGTCAAACATCAGCCTTCCGGGTGACGACACCGGGGCGGCCGAGCGAGCACGCTGGGTGCGCAGCACGGCCAGCTGCGCCAGCGGCGGCGCGGCATGGCCGGCTGCACCAATCCGGGGCCACCGTAGCCGCGCGTGCCCCCGGCCCGGCTCGGCCGGGCCCGCGGCCGAGCCAGACGATTGCGAGGCAGACTCACGTGAGCGTTCCGCCGCCGCCGCGGACGGCCAGCCCGCCCGCGGAACCGGATCCCGCCGCGGCCGTCATCCAGACCGCCGCGCTGACCAAGCAGTACCCGGGCCCGGTCACCGCGCTCGACGCGCTGACGGTGACCGTCGAGCCCGGCATCACCGGCTTGATCGGCGCCAACGGCGCGGGCAAGTCGACCCTGATCAAGATCTTGCTCGGCCTGCTCTCGCCGACCAGCGGGCAGGCGCGGGTGCTCGGCCGCGCCTGTCCGGCGGACGGCGAGCAGATCAGGATGCTCACCGGCTACATGCCCGAGCACGACTGCCTGCCGCCCGACGTCACCGCCACCGAGTTCGTCACCCACCTCGGCCGGATGTCCGCGCTGCCGCCGACCGCGGCCAAGGAGCGCGCGGCCGAGTCGCTGCGGCACGTCGGCCTGTACGAGGAGCGCTACCGGCAGATCGGCACGTACTCCACCGGCATGAAGCAGCGGGTCAAGCTGGCCCAGGCGCTGGTCGGGGACCCCCGGCTGCTGCTGCTCGACGAGCCGACCGTCGGGCTCGACCCGGCCGGGCGCAACTCCATGCTGGAGCTGATCAGCCGGATCGGCGCCGAGTTCGGCATCTCGATCGTCGTGGCCTCGCACCTGCTCGGCGAGATCGAGCGGATCTGCGATCACCTGGTGGCGATCGACGGCGGCAAGCTGCTGCGCGCCGACACGATCACCAGCATGACCCAGGTCAGGCAGGTCCTGATGATCGAGGTCGACGAGGGCGCCGATCAGCTGATGGCCGAGCTCGGCCGGCGCGGCCTGCAGCCCCGCCGGTACCAGCGGGCGCTGCTGGTCCACCTCGAGGGCGACAGCACCTACGACGCCGTGCGCGACGCGGTCGCCGATCTCGGCCTTCCGCTCAACCGGCTAGAACAGCGGCGCCGCCGGGTCGAGGAACTGTTCCAGGACGAGCAGGCCCCGGACGAGCCCGCCGCGGCCATCGAGACGCCGGAGGCATCCCATGTCGCTATCAACTGAGCCGGGGGGCCCCGGGGGAGCGCCCCCCCGAGCCAGGACCGAGACCGGGGTCATCCACGACATCGGCTACCGCCGCTACACCGGCCGCCGCGTGGGCCGGGCCCAGATCGTCCGCGCGCTGTACTGGCACAGCCTGCGCTCGGCCTTCGGCCTGGGGCGCGGCGCCAAGGCCAAGATCGTGCCGGTGATCGCCTTCGGGATCATGTGCCTGCCCGCGATCGCGAACGCGGTCAGCGTGGCCCAGGGGAACGGCCGCATCGTGCCCTACGACACCTACCAGCCCCAGCTCCGCGCCGTGGTCATGATTATCTTCATCGCGGCGCAGGCGCCCGAGCTTGTCTCCCGCGACCTGCGCAGCCACGTGCTGCCGCTGTACTTCTGCCGGCCGCTGCGCCGCCTGGACTACCCGCTGGCCAAGCTCGCCGCGCTGATCATGGCCTGCCTGATCGTCATCGAGATCCCGCTGCTGCTGCTCTACCTGGGCACGATCGTGGGGGCGCACGGCGGCACCGGGATCTGGGACCAAACCAAGGCTCTCATCCCCGGCCTCGGCGTCGGGCTCATGTGGGCCGTGCTGCTGGCCGCGATCGGGCTCGTCCTGGCCTCGCTGAGCGGGCGCCGCGCCTACGCGACCGGCACGATCGCGATCTGCTTCTTCCTGAGCTTCATCCTGTCCCAGGTCCTGATCCAGGTCACCCAGCGCAACGTGACGCACGCCGGGCCGCCCCCGCCGGGCAGCAAGTTCATCGGCTCGGGGCCCGGGCCGGGGCCGCATGAGTTCATCCAGGTCACGCAGGTGCCGACCACCGCGACCCACCTGTCCGGCCTGGTGAGCCCGTTCACGATCCTGGACGGCGTGCGGCAGTGGCTCGGGGGAACCTCAACCGGCCCGCTGCCCGGCGTGGGCTCGTACGGCCCCTTGTACGGGGCGCTGCTGCTGGTCCTGCTCGCGGCCAGCCTGGCCGGCCTGGCCGTCCGGTACCGGAAGGCAGGTGTGGCGTGACTACCACCATCGAGCTGCGCAACGTCTCGCGCTGGTACGGCAACGTAGTCGCGGTCAACGACATCTCGATGACCATCGGCCCGGGCGTCACCGGCCTGCTCGGCCCCAACGGCGCGGGCAAGTCGACCCTGCTGCACCTGATCGCCGGCTTCCTCCCGCCGTCGCGCGGGGAGCTGACCGTCGGCGCCGTGGCCGCCTGGCGGAACCCGGACATCTACCGGAAGGTCGGGCTGGTGCCCGAGCGCGACTCGGTGTACGCGTTCCTCACCGGGCACGAGTTCGTCCGGGCCACGGCCCGGCTGCACGACCTGCCCGACCCGCAAGCCGCCGCGGCCCGGGCGATCGCGATCGTGGACATGGCCGACGCGCAGAACCGCAGGATCTCGACGTACTCGAAGGGGATGCGGCAGCGGATCAAGGTGGCGGCCGCGCTCGTCCACGATCCCGAGGTGCTGCTGCTCGACGAGCCGTTCAACGGGATGGACCCGCGCCAGCGCCTGCACATGCTGGACGTGCTGCTCCGGCTCGGCGCCGAGGGCCGCACGGTCCTGCTCAGCTCGCACATCCTGGAGGAGGTCGAACGGCTGGCGGGCACCATCCAGGTGATCGTGGCCGGGCGGCTGGCGGCCTCGGGCGACTTCCGCGCGATCCGGCGGCTGATGACCAGCCGGCCGCACGTGTTCCTGGTCCGCACCTCGGACGACCGCCTGCTCGGCTCCGCGCTGATCGGCAGCCCGGCGGTGAGCGGCGTCGAGCTGACCGGCGGCGGCCTGCAGGTGCGGGCCAGCGACTACGGCACGTTCAGCCGCCAGCTCGCCGGGATCGCCCGCGACCGGGACATCCGGCTGCGCGAGCTGCTGCCCGAGGACGAATCGCTGGAAAGCGTGTTCGCCTACCTCTTGGAGTCCTGACGGCCCGGCCCGTGAGCCGCCGAGCCCCGCACGCAAGGAGACGTTCCCATGGTCAGTGCGCTGAGTAGCAGCCCGGGGACAGCGCCCCGCAGGGCGCTGCCCCTCAACGGGGTCGTGGCCTCGATCACGCTCCGGGCGGTCTTCGGCCGCAAGCGCGCGCTGCTGTTCGCGATCCTGCCGCTCATCCTGATCCTGCTCACGCTGGTGCTGAAGGCGGCGCACCCGGCCGGCGGCACGACCTGGCCGGGCCACGTCCTGGGCGACTTCGGGTTCTCGGTCATCCTGCCGCTCACCGCGCTGATCATCGGCACCAGCGTGCTCGGCGCGGAGATCGACGACGGCAGCATCGTCCACCTGCTGGCCACGCCGGTGCGCCGCTCCTCGGTGATCGTGACCAAGTTCAGCATCGCCGCGGTGCTGACCATGGGCCTGGTCGCCGTGCCCGAGCTGATCGCCGGGATCATCGCCACCGGGAGCGTCAGCAAGCTCGCGATCGGGCTGTTCGTCGGGGCGCTGGTCGGATCGGTGGTCTACAACGCGCTGTTCGTCATGCTGTCGGTGCTCACCACCCGGGCCATCGCCGTCGGGCTGCTGTACGTGCTGATCTGGGAGGTGGTGCTGGGCAACTTCGTCGGGGGCGCCCGGGTGCTCTCGGTCGAGCATTACTCACTCGGCGTCGCGAACTCGATCGCGCATTACCCCTCGCTGAACGCGGGCCTCTCGCTGCCGACGTCACTGATCATGGGCGCGCTCGTGACCGTGGTCACGCTGGTGCTCGCCACCCGCCGGCTGTCCGAGTTCTCGCTCAAGGGCGACGCGGTCTGACCGGCCCCGGCCCGGTCAGCGCGGCGTGCCCGGATCCGGGCGGAACGCCGGGCCGTGGCCCGGGATGATCACCGTGGCGACGTCCAGGATCCGGCCCCGGCTCGCGCTCAGCGACGCGGGATCGGTGGCCAGCGGGTCGTCGGCCGGCCCGTCCAGGGTGACGGTGCTGGCCACGCGTTCCTGCCCGCCGGACTCCCGGGCGTAGCCCTCGTGCAGGACGTGCACCTGCGCCGTTCCAGTGCGGGGAATCTCATCATCGGGCACGAACCGAGACGATACCCGGCGGGCCGCCGCAGCGCTGGCGGGGGAGTCCGCGTCTCTCTACCGTGAACACGAGCATGGCGGGAATAACCGGCGAGGCGGGCCGCGATGACGGGGCCGTCGCCCTCACGGACTTGTTCCGCGAGCACCACCTGGAACTCGTGCGCCTGGCGCTGGTCATGGTCGGCGACCTGGCCACGGCCGAGGATGTGGTGCAGGACGCCTTCGAGCGGCTGCACCGCGGCTGGCGCGGCCTGCGCCAGCCCGCCAGCAGCCTGGCCTACGTGCGCTCCAGCGTGCTGAACGGCTGCCGGTCCGTGCACCGCCGCGCGGCGGTCGCGCGCAAGCACGCGCCGCGGCTGGCCGTGCCGCCGGCCTCGGGCGACGACGCGGCGTCGGCGGCCGAGAACCGGGGCGAGCTCGCGGCCGCGCTGCGCCTGCTGCCGCGCCGCCAGCGCGAGGTGCTGGTGCTCCGGTACTACCTGGACCTGGACGTCGCCGAGATCGCCGTCACGCTCCGCATCACCCCGAGCGCGGTCCGCGCCACCAACACCCGCGGCCTGGCCGCGCTCGCCCGCCAGCTGAGGGAGGACTGAACGGTGACCAGCGACCTGGAGGAGCGGCTGCGCCGCGACCTCAAAAACTACTCCGAACGGGCGCGCCCCGACTCGATCCGCCCGCTGCGGGAGCCTGCCTCTCGCCGCCGGTCCCGCGCCGTGCGCTGGCTGGCCCCGGTGGCCGCCGGAGCCGCCGTCGTCGGCGTGATCATCGCCGTGAGCATCGTGAGTTCCCCGGCCGCCCGGCCTCCGGCGCGTACGGTCGCCGAGCCGCCCGGGCCGATGCCGCCCTTCTACGTGACGGCCTGGCAGACCTACGCCGGGAGCCACAACGGGCAGGTCATACCCACGTTCGCGACCGTGCACGACTCGGCCACCGGCGCGACGCTGGCCACGGTGCGCGTGCCCACTCTGACCTCGCCGGGCGGCACCCCGGGCCCCACCATCACCGCGGCGGGCGACGACCGGACCTTCGTCATCATGGAGCAGTCCGACTCGCCGAACGCCAACCGGTTCTACCTGCTGCACGTGGCCGCCAACGGCCGCTCGGCGGCGCTCACCAGGCTATCGATCAGCGTCCCGGCCGATCTCTCGGTGCAGGACGTGGCGCTGTCACCGGACGGCACCCGGCTCGCCCTGGGCTACCAGCGCGACTGCAGCGCCAGGATCAGCGCCTGCCGGTCCAGCGGGATCCGCGTCGTCACGATGGCGACGGGCACGGCGAGGAGCTGGAGCACGCGAGCCAACGGCGCGCCGTTCGGCGTGTCCTGGGCCGGCAACGACCGGCTGGCCTTCCAATGGCAGTACGCCGGCAGGACGTCCCCGGCGGGCCAGCAGACCGGGTACCGGCTGCTGAATCTTGACGGGGCGGGCCGTGATCTGCTGGCGGCCCGGCCGATCGCGTCGCCCGGGGCCGAGCCGAACTACTACGTTCCGCAGGCGCTGGTCACGGCGGACGGGGCCGTGGTCATCACGTCGACGGTGCAGAACATCCCCGACGGTCACGGGCGTTACACAGTGGTCGCGAAGGTCATCGAGCTGTCCGCCGACACCGGCCAGCTGCTGCGGGTGCTGTACACGGTGACCGTGCGCCATGCGAGCGGGGGCGGGGGCGGTACCGCGGGCAGCCTGGACCAGGGATGCAACGTACTGTCGCTGTCGCCCGCCGGCGAGCACGTGCTCGTGGCCTGCTTCGCGTTCGGCCGGGTGGACGGGCACGGGTTCAGGCCGCTGCCCGGCTTTCCCGGCCCGTCCAGCAGCGGCATTAGCGGCCAGCAGGCCGCCGCCTGGTGACCTGCTGCCCCGGGTTAGCCGCGGGCCTTGGCGGCGGCCTTGACCTGCTTCTTGTGCTCGCGGACGGCGGCCAGCGAGGCGGCGTCGGTGATGTCGGCGACCGACCAGCGCGAGCCTTCCTCGCCGAACCGGCCCGCTGCCTCGCGCCAGCCGTCCGGGCGCACGCCGAGCTGCTTGCCCAGCAGGGCCATCGTGATCTGGGCCTTGTAGTCGCCGAACCCGGGCAGCGCGGCCAGCCGCTCGAACAGCTCAGCGCCGGTCGCCGCGGTCGTCCAGACGCGGGCGGCGTCGCCGTCGTACCGCTCCGTGATCACCCGCCCGAGTTCCTGGACCCGGGCCGCCATGGCCTTCGGGAACCGGTGCAGGGCGGGCCGTTCGCTGAACACCGCGGCGAGGGCCTCCGGATCGTAATCCGCCAGCTCGGCCGCGGTCGGCTCATGCCCGAGCCGCAGCGCAAGCTGGTACGGGGAGCTGAACGCCTTCTCCAGCGGCACCTGCTGGTCCAGCAGCATCGCGGTGAGCAGGGCCAGCGGGCTGCGCGACAGCAGCTCGTTGGCACCGTCCTCGATCGGCAGCGAGAGCGTCATCCGGTCATCATCGCAGGAAGCGGCCGGAGCCTGGTGGCCGGGACAGGAACCTTATGGAGATAGCCTGGCGTTGGACCAAGCGGGAAGTCCTTACCCGCCAGGAGGGAAGATCGACATGTCGCGTCACCTCATGTTCGGCATCGGCGGGGTCATTATCGGGCTCGTCTTGCTGTGGGCACTTCCCTGGTATGTGCCAGTGCTGATCATCGCCGCCTCGATCGCCATCCCCGTGATCGCCTGGCGCACGCTCGACCCGTCGCAGCGCCGCCGGATCCGCCGGATGCACCAGCGGGGCCAGATCGGCCGCTGACCCCGTTCCGCAGCTATCTCCGGTCCGGTGTTCTGGCCGGTGAGCCTTAGTCGGTCGCGGGAACCGGCTCCGGCGGCGGCTTGCCGTCGTAGCGGGCCGCGGGCCGGATCAGCCGGTTGCCGGACACCTGCTCCAGTACGTGCGCGCACCAGCCGATCACCCGGCTGGAGGCGAACGTCGGGGTGAACATGTCCCGCGGGATCCCGCAGCCAGCCATCACGACCCCGGCGTAGAACTCCACGTTGGCGTTGAGCGCGCGACCGGGCTTGGCCTCGGCCAGCACCGCGACGATCGTGTCCTCCACGGCCATGGCGAACTCCGCGGTGGGCCCGCCCAGGCTGGCCGCGACCTCGCGCAGCAACGCCGAGCGCGGATCCTTGCCCTTGTAGACGCGGTGGCCGAAGCCCATGATCCGGCCGCCGCGCCCGACCTTGTCGCGAACCCAGGCCTCGGCCCGGTCCGGGCTCCCGATGTCGTCCAGCATCTCCAGCACCCGGCCGGGCGCGCCGCCGTGCAGCGGGCCGGACAGGGCACCGATGGCCCCGACCACCGCCGCGCCGAGGTCCGCGCCCGTGGAGGCGATCACCCGCGCGGTGAACGTCGAGGAGTTGAAACCGTGATCGATCGTCGAGATCAGGTACCGCTCCAGGGCCCAGGCGTGCTGCGGGTCCGGGCGCTCGCCGCTGAGCTGGTAGAGGAAGTTGGCCGCGGCGGGCAGGTCCGGGTCCGGCGCGACCGGCTCGTGGCCCTGGCGCAGCCGGTACAGCGCGGCGAGCAGCGTCGGCGTCTGCGCCGAGACCAGCATGGCGTTGCCGTATAGCTCGTCGGCCGAGATATCGAGCCAGGAGCGCAGGCCCGCCCGCTGGGCCTGGAAGGAAATCGCCGTGCGCAGCGCGGTCATCGGGTCGAACGGGTCGGTGGCCGCCAGCGTGCGCAGGAACGCGACCAGGTCGCCGGGTAGCACCCGGTGCTCGGCGATCTCGCGCTGGAAGCCGGCCCGCTCCGCCCGGTCGGGCAGGTGCCCGCGGAACAGCAGGAACCATACGTCCTCCAGCGTCCGGCGCCGGTTCAACTCGATCGCGTCGTACTGCCGGTAGTGGTAGAACCCCTCGAGCCCGCGCACGTCGCCGATCTGGGTGTGCGCGACGATCACGCCCTCCAGCCCCGCGGGTGCCTCCGCGCCGTCACGGCCGCCGGTGTTGCTCACGACCTGCCCGGTGTCTGGCATCTGTGGTCCCCTTCTGGATCTAGCGCGGTGCGGCCCCTTGATACGAATAGCCTTCATCATGCTGTCCATATCAGTCAATGTTGATTAAAATCAATATCACTGGGAACGAATCCCAGGACAGGGCAGCCCGGGAACGGCTGACTGGCCCCCGGGCGCGAAGGCCACCGGGCCCGGAAGCCCGGCCCGTCTGCCCCACGCGCTCGCCCCCGCCGCCGGCCGGGCGGAAGCCAGACCGGGCGCCGGGCGCCGACGAGCGGGATCGATGCCGAGGGGCTAGGACATGACGGAGTGGATCGGCGCGGCCGAGGCGGCGCAGCGGCTGGGCATCAAGCCGGCCAGCCTGTATTCCTACGTCAGCCGGGGCGTGCTCAGCTCGCGGCGCGGGTCCGACGGCCGGGCCAGCATGTTCGACGCCGCGGACGTGGCCGATCTGGCCCGGCGGGGCCGCCCGCGCCGGACGCCGGCGGGCGCCGAGCTGGTCATCGAGACCGAGCTCACCGAGATCTCCGATGACCGCCTGCGCTTCCGCGGGCACGACGCGATCGCGCTGGCCACCTCCCGGAGCTTCGAGGAGGTGGCGGGCCTGCTGTGGACGGGCTCGTTCGATGACGTCGCCGGGTCCGGACCGTGGCAGGCCACCGCCGAGGCGATCGCCGCGGGCACGGCTGCTCAGGCCGCGCTGCCCCCGGGCACCTACCCGCTGGAACGGCTGCAGGTGATCGTGGCCGCGGCGGCGGCCACCGACCGGCTCCGGCTGCACCTCGACCGGCCCGCGGTCAGCGCCGCCGCCGCGGCCACGATCACCTGCAGCC
>Ga0207416_1005400_pt1 | contig 10177 bp, 9 predicted proteins | sample PaiPotPPM11metaG_FD_184107 | JGI IMG/M metagenome (GOLD analysis project Ga0207416, IMG submission 184107) | Iron sulfur acid spring bacterial and archeal communities from Banff, Canada, to study Microbial Dark Matter (Phase II) - Paint Pots PPM... ...
GCCGCCTCCGCCGCGGCGTGGCCGGCCCCGGCCGTGCCCGCAACGACGATTTGGATGACGAGATTCCGTTCTGATCAGACGAATCTGATCCTCGATAGCGCTCGAATAGCTACTCCAATATCAGTGGACGGTTGTGCCATTTTCGGGAGGCGTCTCACCGGGATCGGCATCAACTTCCACCTTGTCGACAACATCTGGAATAAGCGGCTCCCCAAAAATTTGTTCTACCGCCAAAATAAATTTTTCCTCAGTCCGCATTCCACGAAACACGGGCCAAGTCCGATAGTGCTCCAGTGTAGGGCGGCCACCTGTTCCTATGGCGTTGGCGAGTTGAACTACAGTATCTACTTCACCTCTAACAGCTGCTACGCAAATCTTAAATTCTTCGCTGCACGCGGACCAGTCCTCTCGATCTAGAATAAGCTTTGCATCCTCTGGTCTTTCTTGCAATCGAATTGCATTCGCTAGGTTAATTACTATCATGCGTCGAGTACTATCGCTGTAATGCGTCTTTAAGACATTATCACCGAAGTTGAGTATTGCTTCAGCAACGGGATATGCACGTCCATAAATCAAATCATAACCCAACTCGTTGAGAGCTCGATCTGCTTCTTTGCGTTCTTCCTTAGCAAATTTGCGCCAAAATACGTGACACAATTTGACTCCAATTTCATAGATTATTCCCACCGCCTCCCTGAAATATTCTGCATTAACTGTTAACTTTTCTCCAAGCGCTACCTTTTCTATATTGCATTTGTGTTCCTTACATACTTCTAGATATTGTTTCGATACAATTCCTCCGGTGTGAGTCAATAGATTTCGTCTTTCGCAGAGTTCAACGAACTTGGGCCAAACTGGCAGATTCTCGCACAATTTAACGTCGAAGCGCTTCTGCATCCAGTCGAACTGTTCATGATGGCTTTGGCGGATTAGCGACTCGATCTCCTTATCAATTAAATAGGAGCGAGCCTCGTCGATTGAGGAAAAATTAGTTAGTTCAGAGAATTTCAATGTTTTGTCTGGCGTCAGAAATGTTCCCGGTTGTCTCTTGGCCACAACGCGCAGCAAATCGGCGAGGAAAGCATCGTAGGTACTTATAAGCCCGACGACCACGACCTCGGGGAGATGTCGTGCCCCCAATCGTGCGGCAGCGACCTCATCGCGACAGATCATAAACTCCCGATACTGCCCCAATTCCAACTCATAGATACTGACTTCTGCGCTTGAGAGATCGGCCCGCTCTTTGCCTTTGCTCCGAGCAAATCCGCCTATCCTGTCTTCCGCGATCACCATAGAAAAGATAGGGAGCCAAACGTAAGGTGATTGGAATAAAGTTACGGTATGACTCCATTATCGAGACAAAAGACGAAAGTACACTCTCGAATTTTTCCGCAATAAGGGTCTCGTGAGCGGGCTCAGGTTCACTCACACTGGGTGGAGGTGTGACGAAAAAATCAGAGTTAACCGAGACGCCGTGCCCAACAACTCTGCCGTCCCTTTTATATAGACCTATATAAAAAAGGGGAATTATATATTTTATTCCCTTGTCGCGCTGCTCTGCGGCGCAATGCTCCTTTCCGCATTAAACTTCACCCAATCCTCAAACGCGGGAAGTGGTTTTGGACCGACGAAAACATACAAATTTGGGGGTACCTCGCTTCGCGAAAGGTGGGTTGATAAATCTTTTCCTTTGTTCACCTGGGCTATTACGTGTGCTTTTCCAAATTCGGAAGCGATGAAGGCAACATTGACCCCAGGCGATGCCCACATATGTATCCCAAAAACGATTTCGCCAGGAAATGAATTCCCTATCCGTCTTATCTTTGTAACCCCAGCCGTAACGAACACCTTTGTTATTTCCAATGAATACGCCCAAGATTCTTTATCTGAATTATCATATTCAACTAATAAATCGAGGTCGGCCGCCATATGGCCGAGAGAGGTTGCAATTTGTGCGGTTTGCTCATCCGAAACACGACGCCAAGCGGTAAGCCGCTCGATATCGGCAACACGACCGCGTGAGTCCGCCGCTTCCTTTTCAAGCTTTGCGGCGCGCTCGTTTGCGGCAGACAACAGTTTCTCGGCTCTTTGCTGCAACTCCGCACCTTGGTGCAGCGCCCATCGGCCAAACATAATTTCAAAAAACACGCCGACCGCGACTAGAACATCCGCGAATACTGTTCCCCAAACGTGGATGAACGGCTCGCCGCGCGGCCTAAATTCAACCGCAAGCCAGACCTCTAAACCCAATCCTGCGACTACAGCTATTCCGCTCCAAAGCGCCAGCTTCTCGAATAGCGACTGGTGTCCCTTTAATTCTTCGTCTGTCTTTTTTTCTGCCCTCATCTTCCCCTATGCCCGCCGTCTGCAAGGAAGTGGGCCAAGCCCCGTGTGGGGCCTCGTAATCGCTATGGCGTTTATTACCGCCTTCTACGTCTACCGTTGGTTAGGAGGCGCTCTGTGATTTGCGCTTCACTGCCTTCTTTCGCTTCTTCGCGGCTTTTGACTTGGGTTTTGGCCGGTAGGCCAGCACCTTATCTGCGATGGCCTCCAGTTCCTTCGGCAGCTTTGGGATACTCATTCGATCAGGTCCCTGTAAGTGAGCCGCTTCCCGGCCGTGTTCTCTACGAAGCTGTCGAGCCGATCGAGGGTGTGCCGCGCCACATTGCCCTCGTTGAGCCGGAAAGTGAACTCGTCAACGTAGCGGCCAAGATGCTTCGGGCTGACGTGATGGAACGTGCCGTAAATCCCGCGCTTCAGGACGGCCCAGACGCTCTCGATCCCATTGGTTGTCACGTCATCCCGGACGTACTCTCCGGCGCTGTGCATGACGCTCTCGTGCTTGAGCAGCGGGCCAATGATGCCGTCATAAGCGCGGGCATCATCCGTGTGAACAGTCGAGCCTGGCGCGATCATGCGATAGAGAAGGTGTTCGGCGGTATCCGCGTCAACCGCTTCGACGGGCAACGCTACGGTGTGCCCGCCGCGCTCCCGCATACCGATAACGGCAGTCTTGCCGACCGGGCCGCGACCGGCGTGCAATTTCTTGTGCTTGTGCTTGTTGGCTTCCTTCCCGCCGACGTAGGTTTCGTCGATTTCGACGATGCCGGAGAGCTTGCCGAAATCCTTGCCGCACGCCTCGCGCAGCCGGCCGAGGATGAACCACGCGGTCTTTTGCGTGACGCCAATTTCCTTCGCCAGTTGCATCGACGAGATGCCCTTGCGCGCGGTCACAACGAGATACATCGCGTAAATCCACTTGTGCAGCGGAACGTGCGACCGCTCGAAAATAGTGCCGGTGCGAACCGTGAAATCCTCTTTGCACTGGTTGCAGCGGTAGAAGCCGCCTTTGCGCTTCGTGATCCGCTCGCCGAGACCACAGACCGGGCAGCGCGGACCATTCGGCCAGAGCCGGCTTTCAAACCAGACGCGCGCCGTTTCCGCATCCGGAACCATCTCAAAAAGCTGAAAGGTCGAAATCGTGCTCTTGCTCATGGTCTAACCCTCAGTTCTGGCGAGGATTATACCGATTTCGGGCAAGGGAGTAAACTATATAATTCCCTAAAAAAGCCTCTGCGCGCTCTTAGTCATTCTAACTCCGAAGAGGCGGCCGAGATGTCACGCTGGCACACCTTGCCAGTGAAGGGTGGACTCCCCTGCGGATAAGGGGTGCAGGCGCAGTTTAGCGTCTAGATTGGTTGAGCGCAGCGAAACCTGTTGGACGGCGACTTTCGTCTTGCATCGCCTCACCGCTTGATCGCGGTCCGCCCGAGCCCGAGGCAGTTGGCTGAACATAACAAGAACATATATTTTGGGGCTTCCACGTTGCGTCCAGAGCCCCCGATGCCGGAAATCGCTGCCGTCTCGCCTGATCCGACCTGTTCGCGCCTGTTTTCTGGAAGCGGAATCCAGGAATCTCAATCAAATGGTCCTGATCTTTTCTCGTTTCGCGCGGGCGCGCGTACGCGAGGGGGGCCAAGCGAGGGACGGGCGCGGGCGCTTTGCCAAGGGGCATTCCGGCAATCCCGGGGGGCCGGCCGCGCGGCGTTCCGAACCCGCAACGGCGCGTACTCACGCTTCGCGCCTGGCGCGCCAATCCGCAGGCGGCATCGGCTCTGCTTGACCGCAAGCCGAATCTGCTGCGGCCGCTCCTCGCGCCGGTGCTGACGCCGCTGCGCGCGATGGACCCGGCCAAGCGGCTCCGCATCGACATCATGTCGGCCCGCACCCCGGACGATGCCCAGCGTGTCGCCGGCAAGGTCTGGCGGGCGCTGGCCCGCGGCGACATCGCGCCGCTCGACGGCGCGCGCCTGATCCGGCGGGTGCGGCGCCGGCTGCGCCTACTGCGGCGTCTGGCGCGGATCGAGCGCCGGGTCGCGCGGCTGACGCAGAGGCTGGCGCGCGCTAGGGTGGCGGATCGGCCGGGCGCCGCGACACCCACCGCCTCGGATCCGTGGGCGCCGGCTCGGCCTTCCGCGTCGCCCGATCCTGGGACCGGCAACAGCGAGCACCCGAATGATCAGCGGCCGCACCGAGATCATCGCCCATCTCGGCTATCCGACCGAGAGCTTCACCGCGCCGATGATCTACAATCCGTGGTTCGAGCATCACGGCATCGATGCCGTGGTGGTGCCGATGGGGGTGCGGGCCGGCGATTACCGCGCCTTGCTGCGGCCGCTGTTGCGGCTCAGCAACCTCCGCGGCGCCCTGGTGACGATGCCGCACAAAGTGACGACGGCCGGGATACTCGATGCGGTCAGCGTCGCGGTCGAGATCGCCGGCGCGTGCAACGCGATCCTGCGCCGCCCTGACGGGTCGCTCTACGGCGACATGTTCGATGGAGTCGGGTTCACTCGTGCGGCGAGGCGCAAGGGCTTCGACTTTGCCGGCGCCGACTGCCTGGTGGTCGGGGCGGGCGGCGTCGGTTCGGCGATCGCCGCCGCAGTTGCTGTCGAGCGGCCCGGGTCGATCGCGCTGTTCGACATTCGCAACGAGGCGGCGGCAGCGCTCGCCGATCGCCTGCGGCGGCACTTTCCCGGCCTGCGGATCGCGCTCGGCGGCAACGACCCGGCCGGCTACCGGCTCGTCGTCAACGCGACGCCGCTCGGCATGGCGGCCGGCGATCCGCTGCCGTTCGACCCGGACCGCGTCGAGGCCGGCGCCCTGGTCGGCGATGTCGTGCTCGGGGCCGGGATCACGCCGCTATTGCAAGCGGTGGCGCGGCGCGGGTGCCCGTATCTGGTCGGCACCGACATGCTGTTCGAGCAGATCCCGGCCTATCTCGAATTCTTCGGCTATGGCAGCGCCAGCGCCGACGAGCTGCGCGCCCTGGCCCGGATCAGCTACTGAGCGGAACCGCAACGGAAAGTCCGGCGTTGGCTGGCGTCCCCGCCGCCTTCGGGTGCGCCGGTCGAGGGAGTGCCATGCACACCGTCAAATACCGCTATTTCGAGCCGCGCCTCGCGCCGCGCCGCACCAAGATGGAAGTGCCGGGCTGGGCCGGCCAGCCGGAGCCGCGCCGCGACGGCTCGCACGAACACCCCTGGCACTGCATCCCCTTTGCCGAAGGGGCGCAATACGGGATCGAACTGTTCTATCCCTATGACAACGAGCTGCGCGTCACCAGGCGCGACGGCGGAATCGTGCTCGAGGCCGAATGGGGGCCCGATCCCGATACCGGCATCAACTGGCCGCCCTTCCGCGAGTTCGGCGAGGGGTACTACACCTATCAGCTGCTGCTCGACGTCAAGGTTGCCGACGATATGGCGGCGCTGACCCTCCCGCATCCGCGCTTCTATACCGGCAACGCGGACGATGTGCCGCTGGCGGTGCCGGCGCTGCTGCGCACCAGCTGGTGGCCGATGATCTCGTTCATCGTGTTCAAGGCGCCGCCGGAGGGCCGCACCCACGTCTTCCGGCCGGGCGAGCCGTTCATGCAGATCGTCTTCCTGCCGGCCGAGCCGGATTTCGAGCTGGTGCCGATGAGCGAGGAGGAGGCGGCTGAGCGCGAATTGCGCGACCGCCGCATCTTCGCCAGCCGCGAGACGCTGGCGAAGGACACGAATTGGACGTCGTCGACCAATACCGTGTTCGACGGGACCTACCGGAACATCGCCCGCGCGGCCCGTGCCAAGGCAAAAGAGACCGGCGCCTGAAGCCAGGCGCCGGTCCCGATTACGCCATCAATCCGACAAGCCGATTAGTACGGCCGCCAGCCCCGGTAATTGTGGTGATGGTGATGGTGGTGGTGATGATGATGCCGGCGATAGCCGTAGCCGTAGCCGCCGTAGTAGGCGCCATACCCATAGTACGGATATTGCGCGAGCTTGAAGCCGCCCTGGTCCTGGGTTTTTGCGGCGTCGTCGGCCTTCAGCGCATCGACGGCATTGGGGATCGGCGCGAGCAAATCGGCATACGTGGCCGCCTGCGACGGGGTCGCGGACGGGGTTGCAGCTTGCGCGGAGCCGATGGTTGCCACCCCGGCAACTGCACCTAGCAACGCGGCGATCTTCTTATCCATCACATTCTCCAAAGACTGCCCGCAGACGCGCCGGAATGGCCGCTGTGGAATCTCGTAATAAAACGCTTTCGGTAATTTGCGAGTTCCGGTACTGGCACAGCCCCGGGTCTCTGGCGGCAAATCGCTGCGTCTTTGTGATCTGGATCATCATTGGTCGGTGTGCGGCGACCGCGGCCAGCCTTCGGCAAAACCTCTACTGGAGCAGTGGCGCTCTAACGAAAATTCGCAGATCATGACGACCCGTCGCGGCGGCCGAGAGGTCTCGATGCCAGCGAGTTCTGCACCGTTCCGTGCCGATCATGTCGGCAGCCTGTTGCGGCCGCCGGAATTGCTGAGAGCGCGCGAGGCGCACCGCGCCGGTCGGATGGCGGCCGCGGCGTTGCGCCGCATAGAGGACCAGGCGATCGCCGAGGCGGCGCGGATGCAGGCCGAACTCGGGCTCAAGGGCGTCACCGACGGCGAGTTCCGGCGCGATTCCTGGCATATGGATTTCCTCTATCGTATCGGCGGGGTCGCCAAGACCGACCGGGTGCTGCACATCGAATTCCAGAACGAGGCCGGTACGATCGAATTCGCTCCGGCCGCGCATCGGGTCGCCGGCAAATTGACGCTGTCGGAGACGATCTTCGGCGAGGATTTCATCTATCTGAAATCGGCCGCGCCGGCCGGCACCACGCCGAAGCTGACGATCCCGTCGCCGTCGATGCTGCATTACCGCGGCGGCCGCGCCGCGATCGACGCGGCAGCGTACCCCGACATGGACCGGTTCTGGGACGACCTCGCCGAGGTCTACGCCAGGGAGATCGCCGGCTTGCATGCGCTCGGCTGCACCTATCTGCAGCTCGACGACACCAGCCTCGCCTATCTGAACGACCCCGCCCAGCGCGCCTATGTCGACAGCATCGGCGGCGACGGCCAGCACCAGCACCTGACCAACATCCGGCTGATCAATCAGGCGCTCGCCGACAAGCCGGCCGGAATGACCGTCTGCACCCATATGTGCCGCGGCAATTTTCGCTCGTCCTGGATGGCCTCGGGCGGCTACGACCACGTCGCCGAGGCGCTGTTCGGCGAGCTCAAGGTCGACGGCTTCTTCCTCGAATACGACGATGCCCGCTCGGGCGGCTTCGCGCCGCTGCGCTTCGTGCCGAAGGGGCCGAAGGTGGTGCTCGGCCTAGTCACCACGAAGCGGGCCGGCCTCGAAGGCAAGGACGAGCTCAAGCGCCGCATCGACGAGGCCGCCAAATACGTGCCGCTGGAACAGCTGTGCCTCAGCCCGCAATGCGGCTTCTCCTCGACGGTCGAGGGCAACGCTCTGTCGATCGAGGAGCAGAAGGCGAAACTGCGGCTGGTCGTCGAGGTTGCCCGCGAGGTCTGGGGCGCGTAAACCCCTCGCCCGCACTGCGGGAGAGGGGCTTGTCAGAGCCGCGATTCGATGTCGCCGGCGTTGCCGGTTTCGGGCCTCCGAAACCGAACCTAAGGCAAGGCTGGATTGCCGGCCGCGACATTGTTCGCACCCGCCGAAACGGGTAATTTCGGCCGTTAATCCCCATATGGGGAGTCGCGGCGGCGCTCCGGATTTCTTCTGCCTGCGCCGCCGCCATTTTAGTCTTTAGGGACCGAGAAGCACTGCCTTGGCTCTGACCTCCGCACCGCCTGCACCACCGTCGCCGCCCGACATAACCTCGATCACGATCGAGGAGGAGATGAAGCGCTCCTACCTCGATTACGCGATGAGCGTGATCGTGGCGCGCGCGCTGCCCGACGTCCGCGACGGGCTGAAGCCGGTCCACCGCCGCATCCTCTATTCGATGCAGGTCAACGGCAATCTGTGGAACCGCGCCTACCGCAAATCTGCTCGCATCGTCGGCGATGTGATGGGCAAGTACCATCCGCACGGCGATCTCGCGATCTACGACGCGATGGTCCGCATGGCGCAGAGCTTCGCGATGCGCCTGCCGCTGATTGACGGGCAGGGCAATTTCGGCTCCGCCGACGGCGACGCGCCGGCCGCCAACCGGTACACCGAGGCGCGCCTCGCCCGGGTCGCCGACTCGCTGCTCGAAGACCTCGACAAGGATACGATCGATTTCCAGCCGAATTACGACGACACCGAGGAGGAGCCGAAGGTCCTCCCGGCCGGCTTCCCGAACCTGCTGGTCAACGGCGCGCAGGGCATCGCTGTCGGCATGGCGACCAACATCCCGCCGCACAATCTCGGCGAGGTCATCGACGCCTGCGGCGCCTATCTCGACGACCGGGCGATCACGATCGACCGGTTGATGCAGTATGTGCCGGCGCCGGATTTCCCGACCGGCGGCATCATCATCGGCCGGGCCGGCTCGAACGCCGCCTACAAAACCGGGCGCGGCGCTATCGTGCTGCGCGCCAGGACGCATATCGAGGAGGTTGAGAAGGGCCGGGAGGCTATCGTCGTCACCGAAATGCCGTACCAGGTCAACGGTTCGAAATTGCAGGAGCGCATCGCCGAATGCGTCCGCGAGAAGATGGTCGAGGGCATCTCGGCGATGCGCGACGAGAGCGACCGCGACGGCGTCCGCCTCGTCATCGAATTGAAGCGCGACGCCGATCCCGACATCGTGCTGAACCAGCTCTTCCGCCACACGGCGCTGCAGACCAGCTTCGGCGTCAATATGCTGGCGCTGAACGGCGGCCGGCCGGAGCAGATGACGTTGCGCGACATCATCGTCGCGTTCATCGATTTCCGCGAAGAGGTCATCACCCGGCGTACCACCTACCTCTTAAAAAAAGCGCGCGAACGCGCCCATGTGCTGGTCGGTCTTCTGATCGCGGTCGGCAATATCGACCCGATCATCGCGCTGATCCGCGCCGCGGCCGACCCGGCGGCGGCGCGTGCCGGGCTGGTCGGGCGGCGCTGGCCGGCCGGCGACGTCGTGCAATACCTGGAGCTGGTCGGCGAAGAAGGCCGGCTCGACGCCGCCGATGGTCCTTCTGGCGGCACCTACCAGCTGACCGACGAGCAGGCGCGCGCGATCCTCGACCTGCGCTTGCAGCGCCTGACCGGGTTGGAGCGCGACAAGATCGGCGGCGAATTGCAGGAACTGGTGACCGAGATCGCCGGCCACGTCGCGATCCTGCGCTCGCGTGTGCGCCTGATCGAGGTGCTGCGCGAGGAATTGCTGAAAATTCGGGAGCAGTTCGCGACGCCGCGGCGCACCGCGATCGAGGATGTCGAGTTCGAGGCCGATATCGAGGCGCTGATCCAGCGCGAGGACATGGTCGTCACCGTCAGCCACAGCGGCTACATCAAGCGGGTGCCGCTGTCGACCTACCGGGCGCAGCGCCGCGGCGGCCGCGGCCGCGCCGGCATGGCGATCCGCGAAGAGGACTTCCTGAGCCAGGTGTTCGTCGCCTCGACCCTCGATCCGGTGTTGTTCTTCACCTCCTCGGGCAAGGTCTACAAGCTCAAGGTCTATCGCCTGCCGCTGGGGACGCCGCAGGCGCGCGGCCGGCCGATGATCAACCTGCTGCCGAACCTAACCGAAGGCGAGACGATCTCGACCGTGATGCCGCTGCCCGAGGACGAGGAGGGCTGGGCCGACCTGACGGTGATGTTCGCGACGGCCAACGGCTATGTCCGGCGCAACGCGCTCAGCGATTTCACCGACATCCGCG
>Ga0207416_1005402_pt1 | contig 10175 bp, 19 predicted proteins | sample PaiPotPPM11metaG_FD_184107 | JGI IMG/M metagenome (GOLD analysis project Ga0207416, IMG submission 184107) | Iron sulfur acid spring bacterial and archeal communities from Banff, Canada, to study Microbial Dark Matter (Phase II) - Paint Pots PPM... ...
CCCTAGGGGTACCGGGGCCAGCTGGGCCACGGCGGCGGCCAGGCTGAGATAGCTCACATCGATGCTGATGACGTCGACCGGGTCGCCGAGCAGGCCCGGGCCCAGGGCGGCGACGTTGGTGCGCTCGAGGTCGACGACCCGGGGGTCCTGCCGGAGGGACCCCAGGAGCTGGCCGTGCCCGACGTCGACGGCGAACACCCGGGTGGCCCCGGCGTCCAGCCAGGCGGTGGTGAACCCGCCGGTCGAGGCGCCGACGTCGAGGGCCGTCCGGCCCCGGGCGGACACCCCGAAGCGCCCGATGGCCCACCCGAGCTTGCGCCTCCCCGCCAGCTCGGTGGCGGGCTGGTGGCGGACGGGGCTGTCGGGTGCCACCTGGGCGCCCGGATTGGTGAGCACGCGGCCCTCGACCAGGATCTCCCCGGCGCCGATCGCCGCCTCGACCGTCCCGGCGTCCCACCCGGGCCACTGGCGCCGTACCCTGGCGGTCAGCGTCATCCGTCGCTTTTGGCGCGGGGCCATCGGCCCGCTACACTCTCACGGGTTCGGCTGACGGCGCGCAGCTCCAACGTCGCACCGAGACTGCCGCATCCAGACCGCAAGCGTCGCAACTGACGTCTGCGGGTGCCCGCCTCCCGGCGGGGACCCCGCAGCACAACCAAACGAGCGCTCCGCTCGGGTTCGATCCCGGGCGGAGCGTTGGCATGTGGGCGGCGCACCGGCGCCCCCTCCTGACAGCGCATCACACGAAGGAACCTCGTTCCCCATGGCCCGAAAAGCGATCGTCGGCGAGAAGGTCGGCATGACCCAGATCTGGGACGACGAGAACCGTGCCGTCCCGGTCACGGTCGTGCGGGTGGCGCCCGTGCGCGTCGTGCAGGTCAAGACCCCGGAGCGCGACGGCTACTCCGCCCTCCAGGTCACCTACGGGACCCAGAAGCCGAGCCGGTTGACCAAGCCCGAGTCCGGCCACTTCGCCAAGGCCGGGGTCGAGCCCGGGCGCAAGCTCGTGGAGCTCCGCCTGGAGGACACCAGCGAGTACTCGGTCGGCCAGGAGATCGCCGCCGACGTCCTGACCGCCGGGGACAAGGTCGACGTCACCGCCGTGAGCAAGGGCAAGGGCTTCGCCGGCGGCATGAAGCGGCACAACTTCAAGGGCCAGGGCGCCAGCCACGGCAACCACAAGCACCACCGGGCACCGGGGTCGGTCGGGGCCTGCGCCACGCCCTCCCGGGTGTTCAAGGGCACCCGGATGGCCGGGCGCATGGGCGGCGAGCAGGTGACGACCCTCAACCTGGAGGTCGTCGAAGCCGACACCGAGCGCCAGCTGATCCTGGTCAGGGGGGCCATTCCCGGGCCGCGGGGCGGCCTGGTGCTGATCCGGGACGCCGTGAAGTCCACACCGGTGAAGGGATCGAAGTAGCCATGCCCACGGTCGACGTCCGGACCGCCGACGGGGGGACCGCGGGCTCCATCGAGCTCGACGCGTCCGTCTTCGGGATCCAGCCCCATGTCCCCGTCCTCCACCAGGTGGTCACCGCCCAGCTGGCCGCCGCCCGACGCGGGACGCAGAGCACCAAGACCCGGGCCGAGGTGTCGGGCGGCGGCGCCAAGCCCTTCCGCCAGAAGGGCACCGGCCGGGCCCGGCAGGGCTCGACCCGGGCCCCGCACTGGTCGGGCGGAGGGATCGCCCTCGGTCCCAAGCCGCGGAGCTACAAGCAGCGCACCCCCAAGAAGATGATCCGCCTGGCGCTGGCATCGGCCCTCTCGGACCGGGCCGCCGAGGGCCGGGTAGCGGTGGTGGAGGACTGGGGGTTCAGCGAGCCCCGCACCCGGGACGCGATCGCCGTCCTCGAGAGCCTCGAGGTCTCGGGGCGGGTGATGGTGGTGGTCGCCCGGGAGGACGAGGTCGCCATCAAGAGCTTCCGCAACCTGCCCGACGTGCAGATTGTCACCAGCAGCGAGCTCAACGCCTACGACGTGCTGTGCAACGACTGGGTGGTCTTCTCCCGGGGGCTGCTGCCCGGCGCCACCGGCGACCTCGACACCAGCACGGCCAAGGCCGCCCCGGTGAGGGCTCCCGAGCCGGCTCCGGTCAAGCCCGTCCGCCGTCGCCGGGCCGTCCCCGAGCCCGAAGCCGAGACCGGGGTCGCCGAGCCCGCCGAGACCGAGACCGAGACCGGGGAGGGTCAGGAGTCATGAAGGATCCCCGGGACGTCATCATCAAGCCGGTCGTTTCGGAGAAGTCGTACGCGCTCCTCGACACCGGCGCCTACACGTTCGTCGTCCATCCCGACGCCAACAAGGTCGAGATCCGCCAGGCGGTGGAGTCGATCTTCAACGTGCGCGTCCAGAAGGTCAACACCCTCAACCGGCCGGGGAAGCGCAAGCGCAACCGGCGGTCGTTCACGTTCGGCAAGCGGGCCGACACCAAGCGGGCGGTCGTGACGCTCGTGGGTGACGACCGCATCGACCTCTTCGAGAGCTGAGGACGGCATGCCCCTCCGCAAGCGGAAGCCCACGAGCGCCGGCCGGCGCTTCCAGAGCGTCTCGGATTTCTCCGAGATCACCAAGGACCACCCTGAGCGGTCGCTGGTCGTCCCCAAGCCGCGCACCGGCGGCCGCAACGCCTACGGGCGCAAGACGGCCCGGCACAAGGGAGGCGGGCACAAGCAGCAGTACCGCCTGGTCGACTTCAAGCGCACCAAAGACGGCGTTCCCGCCACCGTGGCGGCCATCGAGTACGACCCCAACCGCAACTGCCGCATCGCCCTGCTGCACTACCACGACGGCGAGAAGCGCTACATCCTGGCACCGGCCAAGGTCCGGGTGGGCGACAAGCTCCAGAGCGGTCAGGGGTCCGACATCCGTCCCGGCAACGCCCTTCCCCTGCGCTACATCCCGGTCGGGTCAGTCGTCCACAACGTCGAGCTCAAGCCCGGCGCCGGGGGCCGGATGGCCCGCAGCGCCGGCTCCAGCATCCAGGTGGTGGCCAAGGAGGGCGACTACGCCACCCTCCGCCTGCCGTCCACCGAGATGCGCCGGGTCCCGATCGACTGCCGCGCCACCCTGGGCGAGGTCGGCAACGCCGAGGCCGAGCTGGTCTCCATCGGCAAGGCGGGCCGCAACCGGTGGAAGGGCGTCCGCCCCCAGACCCGCGGTGTGGCCATGAACCCCGTCGACCACCCCCTCGGCGGTGGCGAGGGCAAGACCTCCGGCGGCCGCCACCCGGTCTCGCCGTGGGGCAAGCCCGAGGGCCGGACCCGGTCCCGCAAGAAGCCGTCCAACGCCCTCATCGTCCGTCGCCGCCGGACACGCGGCGCCCGGAGGTAATGCCATGCCCCGCAGCCTGAAGAAGGGCCCGTTCGTCGACGACCACCTCCTCAAGAAGGTGGACGACCTCAACGGCCGCAACGAGAAGCGCGTCATCAAGACCTGGTCCCGGCGCTCGACGGTGATCCCCGACATGGTCGGGCACACCATCGCCGTCCACGACGGCCGCAAGCACGTTCCCGTCTACCTGACCGAATCGATGGTGGGCCACAAGCTCGGGGAGTTCGCCCCCACCCGGACGTTCAAGTACCACGCCGGCCAGGAACGGGCGGCGCGCCGATGACCGAACGGAGTACAGCGCCCGAGCGGCGGGGAGCGGGGACGACGGTCCGCCCGAGCGGCGGGGAGCGGGAACGATGACGGGTCCCAAGACCAACGAGCGCGAGGGCACGCGCGCCTTCCTCCGCTCGGCGCCGATGTCGGCCTACAAGATCCGCGAGGTCCTCGACCTCATCCGTGGCCAGGAAGTGGGCCGGGCGGCGGAGATCCTCCAGTTCTGCGAACGGGGGGCGGCCGAGACGGTGGGCAAGGTCCTGGCATCGGCGGTGGCCAACGCCGCCAACAACGACGACCAGGATCCCGAGGAGCTGTTCGTGTCCGCCTGCTACGCCGACGAGGGCAAGACCCAGCGGCGCATGCGCCCCCGGGCCAGGGGACGGGCCACCCGCATCCGCAAGCGCAGCGCCCACATCACGATCATCGTCAGCCGCCTCCCGGAGGACCGCCTGGCCCGGCTACGGGCCCGCCGGGCCGCCGAGCAGGCCGCCCGTCGCAGCCGCCGAGGCGGTGGCCGCGGGGCGGCGCCCGACCGGGGACGGCGTACCCGCCGCCGGGGGGCCGACGCGCCCGTGACCGAGGCACCCGAGCACGAGCCCGTGGCTCCCGGTCTCGCCGACGCCGAATTGGAGGCCGGCATCGTCGACCCCCAGGCCGCCGCCATCGAGCTCGACGAGTACGGGACCGAGGAGGCCGGTGCTGGCGGGGAGCCGGGGATCGGGTCGACCGCGCCCGAGGAGGCCGAAGCCGAAGGGCCGGCCGACGGCGAGGTCGTGCCCACCGAAGGAAGCTCTGGCCCCGAGGGGTCCACCGAGCGGGAAGAAGGCGAGTAAATGGGCCAGAAGGTCAACCCCTACGGGTTCCGCCTGGGCATCACCACGGACTGGAAGTCGCGCTGGTTCAACGACCGCGAGTACCAGGCCCTGGTGATCGAGGACTGGAAGATCCGCCACTACCTGATGACCCAGCTCGAGCGGGCCGCCGTCAGCCGGGTGGAGGTGGAGCGCACGCGGGACCGCCTCCGCATCGAGGTCTTCACCGCCCGTCCCGGCATCGTGATCGGCCGCCGGGGGGCCGAGGCCGACCGCCTGCGGGAGGGGCTGTCCAAGATCACGGGGAACCCCAAGGTCCAGCTCAACATCACCGAGATCAAGCAGCCCGAGCTCGACGCCGCCCTCATCGCCCAGGGCATCGCCGACCAGGTCCAGGCGCGAGTCAACTTCCGCCGGGCCATGAAGCGGGCCGTCCAGACGGTCCAGAAGGCCGGGGCCCAGGGCGTGCGCGTGCAGTGCGCCGGCCGCCTGGGCGGGTCGGAGATGAGCCGCAAGGAGTTCTACCGGGAGGGACGGGTGCCGCTGCACACCCTCCGGGCCGACATCGACTACGGGTTCCGGGAGGCCAAGACCACCTACGGCCGGATCGGCGTGAAGGTCTGGATCTACAAGGGCGACATCCTCCCCTACAAGATCTCCTCCGAGGACAAGATCAACCGCGAGGCGGCCATGGCCACCGGCGGGACCGCCGGTGCAGGGGGCGAGCGTCCCCGCCGGGTGATCTCGGCCGGCGGCGGCCGGCGCCGGCCCGAGCAGGGCGAGCCGGGAGCCATCACCGCCGCCGAGGCGGAAGGTCTGGAGACCGCTGCCGCCGGCCCGGCCGAGGACGCAGCCGAGGGAGCGCCCAACCCGGCGCTGATCAAGGAGGTCGACCCCGAGCTGGAGCGCCTCATCGCCGAGGAAGAGGAGATGGAGCGCCGCCTGCGGGGCGGGCACGAGGCGCCGCACTTCCGCAAGGAGCAGGACTGATGCTCATGCCCCGCAAGGTCAAGCACCGCAAGCAGCACCGGGGGCGCCTGACCGGACAGGCCAAGGGGGGGACCGAGGTCTCCTTCGGCGAGTACGGGATCCAGGCCCTCGAGCCGGGGTGGATCACCGCCCGCCAGATCGAGGCCGCCCGAATCGCCATGACCCGCCACGTCCGTCGCGGCGGCAAGGTCTGGATCCGGGTCTTCCCCGACAAGCCCGTCACCCAGAAGCCGGCCGAGACCCGCATGGGCTCGGGCAAGGGCAACCCCGAGTTCTGGGTGGCCGTGGTCAAGCCCGGCCGGGTGCTGTTCGAGTTGTCGTACCCCGATCCCAAGGTGGCGCGCGAGGCTATGGACCGCGCCATCCAGAAGCTGCCGATCAAAGCCCGGTTCGTGAGCCGGTCGGCGATGGGCGAGTCGGTGGAGGCCTGATCATGGTGAGCAAGACCGCCGAGTTGCGGAACATGGAGACCGAGGAGCTGGAGAACCGGCTGAACGAGACGCGCCAGGAGCTGTTCAACCTGCGCTTCCAGCTCGTCACCGGCCAGCTCGACAACACGTCCCGGATCGGGGACGTGCGCCGGCTGGTGGCGCGCATCGAGACCTTGCTGCGCGAGCGCGAGATCGAAGCCGCCGAGGCCCTGGCCCAGGAGCGTGGATGATGGCAGACGACACCGAATCGACCGAGCCCGTGGTTGAGACCACGCCGGATGCCGCCCCGGCCGCACGGGTGGCGGGGCCCGCAGCCGCCGAGGGCAACGTTCCCCCGACCGGACGCCACAACGGGCGCAAGGTGCGTGAAGGCATCGTCAGCTCGGCGTCCATGGACAAGACGGTGGTCGTGACCGTGACCTCACGGGTGCGCCACCCCCTCTACCGCAAGACGCTGCAGCACACCACCAAGCTCTACGCCGCCGACGACGACAACACCTGCCGGGTCGGCGACCGGGTGCGGGTGGCCGAGACGCGCCCCCTCTCCAAGCTCAAGCGGTGGCGCCTTCTCGAGGTCCTGGAGCGTGCCAAGTGAGCGCAGCGAGCCGCCCGAGCGGCGGGAAGCGGGGGACACGGTGATTCAGCAGGAGAGCCGCCTCAAGGTGGCCGACAACTCGGGCGCCCGCGAGGTGCTGTGCATCAAGGTGCTCGGCGGCTCCAAGCGGCGCTACGCCGGCATCGGCGACATCTTCGTGGCGGCCGTCAAGGACGCAATCCCCGGCGCCGCCGTGAAGAAGGGCGACGTCGTGAAGTGCGTCGTCGTGCGCACGTCCAAGGAGCGGCGGCGCGCCGACGGCAGCTACATCCGCTTCGACGAGAACGCCGCCGTGTTGATCAAGGACGACCTGACCCCCCGTGGGACCCGCATCTTCGGCCCCGTGGGCCGCGAGCTGCGGGAGCGCCGCTTCATGCGGATCATCTCCCTGGCGCCGGAGGTGCTGTGATGACCGCATCGAAGCCCAAGCTCAAGCTGAAGAAGGGTGACCGCGTCCAGGTGCTCCAGGGCAAGGACCGCGGCCGCCAGGGTGTGATCCTCAAGGTCCTCCCCAAGGAGCGCAAGGTCATCGTCGAGGGCGTCAACGTCGCCCATCGCCACACCAAGCCCCGCACCGCCACCCAGCCGGGCGGCATCGTCAACAAGGACATGCCCATCGACATCTCCTCGGTGGCCATCATCAGCCCCGGGGACGGCCAGCCGACCCGGGTCGGCTACCGCTTCGAGGAGATGGGCGACCACGTCCGCAAGGTCCGCATCTGCAAGCGCACGGGAGCCGACCTATGAGCGAAGCGAATCGCCCGAGCGGCGGAGAGCGGGGGACACGATGAGCGATGTCACCGTGGACCGGCCCCGCCTCAAGGTCCGCTACAACACCGAGGTCCGGGCCCGCCTCAAGGACGAGCTGTCCGTCGCCAACATCATGCAGGTGCCCCGGTTCGACAAGATCGTCATCAACATGGGGGTCGGCAAGGCCACCCAGACGCCGGCGCTCCTCGAGGGCGCCGCCAGGGACCTCGAGCAGATCGCCGGTCAGAAGCCCGTCGTCACCAAGGCCAAGAAGTCGATCGCCGGCTTCAAGCTCCGGGAGGGCAACTCCATTGGCTGCAAGGTCACCCTGCGGGGCGACCGCATGTGGGAGTTCTTCGACCGCCTGGTGAGCATCGCCATCCCCCGGATCCGCGACTTCCGGGGCCTCCCCGCCGACGCATTCGACGGTCGCGGCAACTACACGTTCGGGGTCACCGAGCAGCTCATCTTCCCGGAGATCGACTACGACAAGGTCGACAACGTCCGCGGCATGGACATCACCATCGTCACAACCGCCCGTACCGACGCCGAGGGTCGAGCCCTGCTCGCCGCCTTCGGCTTCCCATTCAAGCGTGAGGGGCAGTAAGCACGACATGGCCAAGAAGGCGCTCAAGATCAAGCAGCAGGCCAAGCCCAAGTTCAAGGTGCGGGGCTACACCCGGTGCCAGCGATGCGGCCGACCGCGGGCGGTGTTCCGCAAGTTCGGGCTGTGCCGCATCTGCCTGCGCGAGCTGGCCCACGCCGGCGAGGTTCCCGGCGTGACCAAGGCGAGTTGGTGAGGGGAGGCCGCCGATGACCATGACCGATCCCATCGCCGACATGCTGACCCGGGTGCGCAACGCCAACGTGGCGATGCACGACACCGTGCCCATGCCGTCGTCAAAGCTCAAGGAATCCCTCGCCGCCGTGCTCCAGCGCGAGGGTTACATCGACGGGTTCAGCGTCCGGGACGACCCCAAGCGCCCGGGCAAGATCCTCGAGATCCAGATGAAGTACGCCGCCGACCGCAGCCGGACCATCTCGGGCCTGAAGCGGGTGTCCAAGCCCGGCCTGCGGGTCTACACCCGGTCCGACAGCCTGCCCCGCGTGCTGGGTGGTCTCGGGGTGGCGGTGCTCTCGACCAGCCAGGGCCTCATGACCGATCGGGAGGCGCGCCAACGCAAGGTCGGTGGCGAAGTCCTGTGCTACGTGTGGTGAAAGGTCGCTGATCCCATGTCACGAATCGGCCGTGCCCCCATCCCCGTCCCCTCCGGCGTCGAAGTGACCGTCGCCGGCGGGCGCGTGGCGGTGAAGGGCCCCCAGGGGACGCTCGAGCGGGTCATCCCGGGCGAGATCACCATCCGCCAGGAGGACTCCACCCTGCTCGTCGAGCGCCCCAACGACGAGCGCCACAACCGCGCCCTGCACGGCCTCACCCGCTCGCTGGTGGCGAACATGGTCACCGGCGTCTCCAACGGGTTCACCAAGGAGCTCGAGATCGTCGGGGTCGGCTACCGGGCCACCGCCCAGGGTCCCAACCGCATCGAGTTCGCCCTGGGATTCAGCCACTCCGTCCCCGTCGAGGCTCCGGCCGGAATCACCTTCGAGGTGCCCCAGCCCACCCGGGTCATCGTCAAGGGCATCGACAAGGAGCTGGTCGGCCAGGTCGCCGCCAACATCCGCAAGATCCGCAAGCCCGAGCCCTACAAGGGCAAGGGCGTCCGCTACGCCGGCGAGGTCGTCGTCCGCAAGGCGGGCAAGGCCGCCAAGTAAGGGTCCCCATGAGCATCTCCTCCCAGAAGAAGGCCGAGCTGCGCCGCCGCCGCCACGTGCGGGTGCGTAAGAAGGTGGTCGGGACGTCCTCGCGGCCCCGCCTGGCCGTCTTCCGCAGCAACGCCCACATCTCCGCCCAGGTCATCGACGACGCCGCCGGGCGCACCCTGGCGTCGGCGGCCACCGTCGAGAAGGACGTCAAGGCCGCCGGCGGGACCGGCAACAAATCCTCGGCGGCCGCCGTCGGCCGCCTCGTCGCCGAGCGGGCCAAGGCCGCCGGTGTGACCCAGGTCGTCTTCGACCGGGGCGGGTTCTTGTACCACGGGCGGGTAGCCGCCCTCGCCGACGCTGCTCGAGAAGCAGGATTGGAGTTCTGAGATGAACATGCGCCAAGGAGGAGGCCCCGGGGGTGGCGACCGGGGTGACCGAGGCCGTTCCCAGGACCAGTTCCAGGACTACCGCCAGATCATGGTCAACAAGTGCTCGAAGGTCGTGAAGGGTGGCCGCCGCTTCTCGTGGGCGGCGCTCGTGGTGGTGGGCGACTCCAACGGCAAGGTCGGGCTCGGTTACGGCAAGGCCAAGGAGACCCCGCTGGCGACCACCAAGGCGGTGGAGGAGGCCAAGAAGAACCTGTTTTCCATCCCGCTGGCCGGCAGCACCATCCCCCACGAGATCATCGGGCAGGCCGGTGCCGGCCGGGTGCTGCTGAAGCCGGCCGCCCCCGGGACCGGCGTCATCGCCGGCGGCGCCGCCCGTGCCATCCTGGAGATGGCGGGCATCAGCGACGTCCTCTGCAAGTCACTGGGGTCGTCCAACAAGATCAACGTGGCCCACGCCACCGTCGCCGCCCTGCGCGGCCTGAAGAACCCCGACGACATCGCCCGGCTGCGCGGCAAGTCGCCCGAGGAGGTCACCCCGGCCGGAGTCCTGCGCGCCTTCCGGGAGCGCAAGCGGGGCTCCCACGTCCCGACCGAGGTCGCCTGATGGTGCACACGCCCCGGGCGCTGAAGGCTCCGGCCGAGGGCGCCACCGTCACCGTCACCCAGGTCCGGTCCGCCATCGGGGCCAAGCCCAAGACGCGCGGCACCCTGCGGGCCCTCGGCCTGCGGGGGATCGGCCAGTCCAACGTCCTGCCCGACCGTCCGGAGATCCGGGGCATGATCGCCCGGGTCCCCCACCTGGTCGCCGTCACCACCGGAGATGCACCGTGAAGATCCA
>Ga0207416_1005405_pt1 | contig 10174 bp, 10 predicted proteins | sample PaiPotPPM11metaG_FD_184107 | JGI IMG/M metagenome (GOLD analysis project Ga0207416, IMG submission 184107) | Iron sulfur acid spring bacterial and archeal communities from Banff, Canada, to study Microbial Dark Matter (Phase II) - Paint Pots PPM... ...
ATTCGCAGCGCCGGCGGCACGGTCAGCGGCGCGGTGAGCAAGAAGACGGACTACGTCGTGGCGGGCGAAGCGGCGGGCAGCAAGCTGTCGAAGGCGGAAAAGTTGGGCATTACCATTCTCGACGAACCCGGATTAAGAAAGCTGTTATGATGGGTCGCTACAATTCATGCAGTGGTTCGAGCGCATCTCTTAGGATGAAAGCGCCGGTCGCTTACGCGGCGCTGCTTGCGATTGCAGTCGTCGGCTGCACGCCGCAACACGGCCCCTCGAGCGCGCCGAGTTCCGCGGAACCGGCCAAATCGCCGCCGGCTCTGCATTTTCGGACGTACTTTGCACACACTCCGAACAGCGGCCCAGCGGACATCGCGGTCAGTTCGGACGGCGCCGTGTGGTTTATCGAGGCGCATAGCCCTCGCAATTCGATTGGCTTCATCGATCTGAAGCGGAGACTGACCGAATTCAAGTTTCCGGCTGACCAACGCCTTGGCGGGATTGCGGCTGCCGCGAACGGCGGTTTGTGGTTCAGCAATTACGATAGCATCGGTTTTATCACGCGCGCCGGCCATATCACGATGTTCACTATCCCAGGACACGAGCAACCGCGTTTGCGAGACGTCGATAACTTGGCCGTCGACCGGCGCGGGGGAGTCTGGTTCACTGATTCCGGCTCGTTCGGTGGCGTCATTGGGCGTTTGACCCCAGACGGTGCAGTCACCGAACAATCTGTTGAGGGGAACCCATTTGACATTGCCGCGGATCCGAGGGGCGCCGTCTGGTTTACCCTTCCTGACCGCAACGCTATCGGGAAACGCTCGATCGATGGAGATGTAGTGTACTACAAGGTCCGCACGCCCCATGACGTGGCCCATCCAAACGATCGAATATTGCGAATCGCATTCGGGAAGCCATATATCTGGTTTTTGAACGATGAGGGAAGTCGAATTGGTCGAATGACCGAAACTGGAAACATCGTGGAGTATTCGGTGCCGGACGGGGCTTTTTTAAGCATTGACGGGGCAAGCATTGACCTGTCAGGTATCGCGGTCGATAAAGACGATAACGCCTGGTTCACGCAATCGTTCGGCAATCAAATCGGAAGGTTCAAGCCGTCCGGCAAGCTCGCACAATTTACGTATCCACTTGCATTCGCGGGACCACACGGCATCGCCATCAGCGACCACGAGGTATGGGTAACCGCGCTCTCTGCCAATGCCGTCAGCGTCGCCCGAATGCCCTAACTCAGTAAGCGCGGCGCGCCGTGCTCGCGCACTACACGATCCGTGACAGGTAGCCGTCGTCTTCCTCTTCGCGCTCGTCCAGCCAGTGCAGCGCGTCCTGGAGCGCATTCGCGACGTCGCCCGCTACGATGCTGTGCTTGTTCTGACTCGACAGATAATCCGCGGTGACTCCGTGCCAATAAGCGCCGATCGCCGCCGCCTGGCGCGTGGAGCAGCCGGCGGCCAGCATCGCCGCGATCATGCCGGACAGCACGTCGCCGGTCCCCGCGGTGGCCAAGAGCTCGTTGCCCGTCAGGTTCACGAAGCTCGCTTCCTTCGTGGCGACGATCGAACGAGGTCCCTTCAGGAGCAGCGTGACGTCGAGATCCGACGCAAAATCATCCGCCGCCTTGATGCGGTTCGCGATCGCCGTGTCCGCATGATCGCCGAGCAGGCGCGCGAACTCGCCGTCGTGCGGCGTCAAGACCGCCTTCTTGTTGCGTACCAGATCGAGATGGCCGGCAAGCGCGAACAGCGCATCTGCGTCGATGACCAGCGGTCTAGACGTTTGGTCGACGAAGCGCCGCACCACGGTTTGCGTCGTTTCGTCTCGGCCGAGCCCCGGACCGATCACGACCGCGCCGGCGTGCCGCGTCAGCTCCAGCAGCGACGCCGCGATGCTCGCGGCGTCGGCATCCGCAGGCCACGGGCTTATGACCTCCTCCACCAAATGATGCGCGATGGTTTCCCGCGCCGCCGACGGGCACGCGACGGTCACATAGCCTGCGCCGGCGCGGTGCGCCCCGCGCGCGCTCAGCACCGGCGCGCCGGTGAACTCAGCGCTGCCGCCGATGACGACCACGTCTCCTGCGCTGCGTTTGTTCGCGAGCGGGCTGCGCTGCGGCAGCCAGTAGAAGAACTGCTGCTTCGTCAAGATGTGATAGCGCCCGCCGACGTCTGCGAGGATCGACGGCGGAATGCCGATCTGCGCCACCCACAACTCGCCGACGTAGGAGGCGGCAGGAAACAGCAGCATGCCGACCTTGGGTGCGGCCATCGTTACGGTGGCGGTCGCTTGAACGGCGGGTCCCGGCACCGAGCCCGAGCTGGCGTCGATGCCGGTCGGCATATCCACCGCCACCACTTCGCGACCCGCCGCATTGATGTCGCTCACCCACGTGCGGTAGGGCTCGCGCAACGCGCCGCTCACGCCGGTGCCGAGCAAGCCGTCGATGATCAGCGATGCCGAGCGCAAACCGGAGCGGAAAAACTCCGGTGTCTGCTCGCGCAAAAAGCTGATGCTTGCGCCCAAGCCTTCCATGATCTCCAGCTGCGAGCGGCACAGCTCGTTCAAATCGGCGGCTTTGGCAGCGACGTAAATATCCGGCTCAAATCCCAACTGCATCAAATACCTGGCGGCTACCAACGCGTCGCCGCCGTTATTGCCGGGCCCCGCAACCACGGCGATGCGGACCGGATCGTCTTCAAGGTCCTCGACGAAATCCCGCGCCAGATCGGCAACCGCGCGGCCCGCCGATTCCATGAGCAGCAACTGCGGGATGCCGACGTCTTCGACCGTCCGCTGATCGGCGGTCTGCATCTCCTGGGCAGTCAAGGCATTCATCGCGCGGCCTCACCCATGACGCCCACGGGTTCGGCGACGATGCCGCCGGCAACGTCGTCGCCCTCCAAGATGACGGTCGCCACGGCGCTTTCTCGGCTGTGGGATACGGTTAGGTGCATGCGTCGAACGCCGCGCATCGCCACCAGCCGCTGCGCGGCGCCAGAAAGCTCGATGTACGGTTTGCCGCTGCGCTCGTGCCGCACGCCGACCTGGCGCCAGGGAATGGCGTGGCCGAACGCCTTGCGCGTCGCCTCCTTTGCGGCGAATGCGCCAGCCAAACGCTGCGCCCGATGACGATGCCGCCCGGCGTGGGCCATCTCTTCCGCCGTGAAAACTTTTTTCGCGAACCGATCCATGGCGTCGGCGCCGAAATTGAATCGGCCGACTTCGGCGACGTCAGTTCCCAATCCGATGATCATATGTTATCGCTCCGGGCACGTGGCGGGCGTGCGAAGGACTTGAAGGCATGCGGTGGAAGATTTGAAATGTGGAGAAGATCAGCCTGGTTCCAATCAACGGCATTGGCACCGACTTCTGCGAGCGCCTTGCGCCCTGCCTCGAGGAGAGGTTTCTCCATAAATTCGCAGTCGAAAAGCCGCTCACCCTCTCTCCGGCGCTCGCCAACGCGACCCGCCGCCAGTACTTTCTCAACACAGTTTTTAATAGAATGCTTGCCGCATTCCCCCATCGCGAGGGGATGCTCCTCGGCGTGATTGGGAGCGATCTCTATAAGACCTCGCACAATTTTATCTTCGGGGATGCGAGCGATACCGATCGCATCGCAGTCGTCTCAACATTCCGGCTCCGGCCGGAATTTTATCATGATCATGTCCCAACTGATGCGACGGCCCTCTTCGAGCGCACGGTGAAGGAATGCGTGCACGCGATTGGCCACGCGTTCGGCTTGAAGCACTGCTTCAACGCACGCTGCGCGATGTACTATTCGAACACCGTCTACGACACGGACGGCAAGCTGTCGTATTATTGCGATGCATGCGACAAGCGCGTGCGCGCGCGCCGCTAGGGTCTAGCCCCGGCCAAGAAAGACCGTGTTGTGGCGCGTGCGACGCCGGCGAAACGCAGCGCTGAGATCGCAAACTGCCGATCGTGAAAAAGCGGAATCCTCATAACGGGCTGCAGCTGGCCATTTCGACCCCGTTGGGCGTCGCGCTTTTCTTGACGAGCGACGGCAATAAAATCATCGCGAGCCAGTTTCGCCGCATCGGGAACGCTCGACTCCGCCGCCGCCCGGCCGACGCGCTGCTGCGCGAAGCTCGCGCCCAAGTTCGCGCATATTTTCGCAAGCGGCTGCGCGCGTTCCATCTGCCATTGCGTTTGGTCGGAACCGAGTTCGAAGTCGCTGTGTGGCGGCTCGTCGCGAAGCTTGAATTCGGCGATCGCATTTCGTACGCGGACGTAGCGCGGGCCATCGGCCGGCCGCTCGCTCATCGCGGCGTCGCGGCGGCGATGCGCAAGGCGCCGCTCGATCTGCTCATCCCGGCACACCGCGTGATCGGCGCCGATGGCCGCGTCAAAGGCGCTCCGGCGAATTCGCTGCGTCGCCGGCTCTTGGCATTCGAAGCAATCAAGATTTCTGCATTTGCTGCGCCGCAACGAGCCAGCTGAGCGCGATTTGCGTCTTCGCATCGGGCAGCTCGTCGCGCTCGAGCATGGCCCACGCTTCGGCCACGTCGAACTCCTTGACCTCGAGCACTTCGTCGCCCTCGGGCCGCGCCACCCCGGCCGTCAATTCTTCAGCCACGAATAAATGGAGCAACTCGTTGCAAAAACCCGGCGACGTAAAGAAGGACCACAGCTTGCGCACGCCCGCGCACCGATAGCCCGTTTCTTCCTCTAATTCGCGCTTGGCGCAGGCCGCCGGGTCTTCGCCCGGATCGATTTTGCCGGCGGGAACTTCCCACACCGCGCGGCCGGTAGAATGCCGGTATTGCCGCACGAGAACGACCGTAGCCCGCTGCGGCGCCGCGATGATGGCGACGCCGCCGCGATGTTCCACGACCTCAACACGCGAGCGATGACCATCGCCGAACTCTACGTCGTCAACGCGCAAGTTGATGATCTTTCCTTCGTAAACCCGCCGGCTGTCCAGCACTTTCACCACGGTAAGCATCCTCGCGCAAAATGACCCTCACGCCGCGCTCGCGAAATCAGTCCGGCCATGAGAGACGTGGTAATCGTCGCCGCGGCGCGCACGCCGATCGGCAAATACGCAGGCGCTCTGCGGCACGTGCGGCCGGACGACCTTTCGGCGGTCGTGCTGCGCGAGCTCGTCAAACGCGCCAACCTCGATCCGGCGGACGTCGAAGACGTGCTGTGGGGCTGCAGCAATCAAGCGGGCGAGGACAATCGCAACGTCGCGCGTATGGCGCTGCTCGCGGCCGATTTTCCGGAGTCCGTCGCCGGCGCGACGCTCAACCGCCTCTGCGGCTCGGGCCTACAGGCTGTCAACAGCGCTGGGCACGCGATCGCGAGCCAATGCGGCGACATTTTTATCGCCGGCGGGGTCGAGAGCATGACGCGCGCGCCGTTTGTGATGCCCAAGCCCGAGGCCGAGTTTGCGCGCGCGCCGCAGATCTACGACACCACGCTCGGGGCGCGCATGTACAATCCAAAACTCACCGCGCGCGGCTACCCGCCGCTCTCCATGGGCGAGACCGCAGAAAATGTGGCGGAAAAATACCGCATTTCGCGCAAAGACCAAGACGAGTTCGCGCTCGCCAGCCAGCACAAGACCGGCGCGGCGCAGCGCAGCGGTGCCTTTGACGCGGAGCTCATCCCAGTTACGCTGCCGAGGAACGGCCTGACGTCGCAGGCGCCGGCCGAAGTTTTCCGTGCCGACGAGCATCCGCGCCCCGGCGTCACGCTCGAGCAGCTCGGAAAACTCAAGCCGGCGTTTCGCGAAGGCGGGACGGTTACCGCCGGAAATTCGAGCGGCATCAACGACGGCGCCGCCGGCATCGTGCTGATGGCGGCGGAGGAAGCAAAGCGGCGCGGGCTTAGACCGATCGCCCGCATCGTCACGTCGGCGGTGGCCGGCGTGGACCCCAACTGCATGGGCTTGGGACCCATTCCCGCGTCGCAAAAAGCGCTGGCGCGCGCGGGCTTACGCGTGGACGATATCGACCTCGTCGAGCTCAATGAAGCGTTCGCATCGCAGTCCATCGCCTGCGTGCGCGAACTCGAGCTGCCGCCGGAGCGCGTCAACGTGAACGGCGGCGCAATCGCGCTCGGCCATCCGCTGGGCTGCAGCGGCGCACGCCTGATGGTGACGCTGCTGCACGCCATGCAGGCGCGCGGCGCGAAGCGCGGCCTGGCGACGATGTGCATCGGCGTCGGCCAAGGCATTTCGACCATCGTCGAAAGGATCTAACATGGCCATCGCGATCGATCGCAAAACGTATGATCTGTTCATTAACGGCGAATATCGCAAACCGCAGTCGGGCGAATATTTCGACGCCTACAATCCTGCGACCAACGAGGTGCTGGCGTCCGTGGCCGCCGCCAATATCCACGACGCAGACGCGGCCGTAGATGCCGCTCGCAAGGCGCTTGAGGGCAAATGGGCCACGCTGCCGCCGGCGCGCCGCGCCCGGGTGTTGTTTAAAATTGCGAATCTCATCTCCGAGCGCATCGACGATCTCGCGCGGATGGAAGTACTGAACAGCGGCAAGACGATTTCATCGGCCAAGTCCGAGATCGGCCAAGTCATCGAAGATTTTGAATTCTACGGCGGCGCAGTGACCAAACTCATGGGCAACACCATTCCCGCTGCGACCGGATTCTTCAATTACACCCTCAAAGAGCCGGTCGGCGTCTGCGCGCAAATCGTGCCCTGGAACTATCCGCTGCTGATGGCGGCGTGGAAGGTCGCGCCGGCGCTGGCCGCCGGCTGCACGGTGGTGCTCAAGCCGGCCAGCGCCACGCCGATCACGGCGCTGCTGCTCGGGGAGATCTGTCAGCAGGCCGGCTGTCCGCCGGGCGTCGTCAACGTGCTGCCCGGCGCGGGCGCGAAGATCGGCTCGTATCTCGCCGGTCACCCCGGCGTCGACAAAATCGCGTTCACCGGCGAAACGTCGACCGGCAGATCGATCATGGAGATCGCCTCGGCGACGCTCAAGCGGTTGACGCTCGAGCTCGGCGGCAAGTCGCCGAACGTGATTTTCGACGATGCCGAGCTTGATGCGGCCGTCGCGGGCGCGCTGCACTCGATCTTTTACAACGCAGGTCAGTCATGTGACGCCCGCTCGCGCCTCTTAATTCAGCAGGGACTGTACGAAAAATTCATGGCGAAGTTCGTTGCGAAAGCGAAGGCGCTCAAAGTCGGCGACCCGCTCGATCCGGCGACGCACGTCGGCGCGCTGATCTCCAAAAAGCAGCTCGAAAAGGTTGAAGGCTACATCGGCATCGGCACGACCGAGGGTGCGGTCGTCGCGTGCGGCGGTAGCCGGCCGAACGGTGCGCTCGAGAAGGGCAATTTTCTGTCGCCGACGGTGCTCGACAAAGTGCACAATTCCATGCGCGTCGCCCAAGAAGAGATTTTCGGTCCGGTCGCGGTGGTCAGCACGTTCGCCGACGAAAAGGAAGCCATCGCGATGGCCAACGATTCTGTCTACGGGCTCGCGGCATCGGTGTGGACGCAAAATGCGGGGCGTGCCCAGCGCATGGCCGCCGCGTTAAAGGCAGGCGGCGTCGGCATCAACACGCCCTACTCGATCTTTCCCGGGGTGCCGTTCGGCGGCTACAAGCAGAGCGGCTTCGGCCGCGAGCTCGCGCTGCAGACGCTCGATCTTTATACGGAAACGAAGGGCATCGTAATGTACACGGGCTCGAAACCGCTCAACCCATTCGGCGTATGACAGTGGCTTGGTTATCGAATAAGGGCAATTTCAAGCTTTGGTGACGCGCTCGGCGATGTCGCCCACGATGCGGTCGCTAAGCCGCTCGATGACGTCCATCTCCTGCTGCGCGCGCTGCATCGTTTCCGAAAGCGATGCGCCCGGAACGCCGCCGCTGGTCACCACCAGCACGTAAAAGCGGTCCGGCGCCGAGAAGAGCGGTTCCACATGCACGTCGCGTTGCGCGCCCTCAGGCGTGACGAACAAATAGCGAACGCACGCGTACCTGCAGCTGCCCGCGATCTGACCCCATGAGTCGTCGGGCGGAGCGTAAGATTTCAGCGCCTCGACCGGATCGAGCCCCTCCATCGCCTGAATTGTGCCGAGGCCTTCGAAGCGCAAGCCGTACGGCGGCGGAAACGAGACGAACGGCAGCGTTCTCGAAAAATCTTGATTGATGCGATCGAGGGTCGCTCCCGAAATGTTCGGGCTGTTCTCCGACACTTCGATCCGCTGTTGATCGATCACGAAGGCACGGCCCTTCGCCGGATCCGTGAAGAGCACGCCGCCGGGGATCTGGGTGAGGGTCGGGTAGTCGCGGCTCAGTTCGCGCAGCAGCTCTCCCTGCACGTTCGCCGCGAGCGGCGGGCCCATCGCCGTGCGGTGGAGCGCGACGGCGAGTTTGCTGAACGAAAACGGTCCGAGTTTCATTTCCGGTGGTTCGCCTGCGGCACGAAGTTCCTTCGCTCCAAGGTGCGAAAGGATTCATCCGAATCAGGAATACGGCAGCTACCCATTTCCGACTGGCGGAGGGTTATGCCGATAACCATAAGAAGCCGCAACGCGACGCAACAGCTTCATATGGAACTCCACCCGGAGGCGCGATGGAGATCAAGCCCTTCACGGACAAGCCGATCAAGGCTCTCGAATACGACGGCCGGCCCGCCGCCGATATCAAGAGCCTCGGCCTGTCGGATGCCGATTTTCTCAAACTGTATCGCTGGCTGGTCTTCAACCGCGCGGTGGACGATCGCGGCTACATCATGGTGCGTCAAGGCCGCGCGGGTTTTTACGCCCAGACCAGCGGACAGGAGGCCTCGCAAGTCGGCAGCGCCATCCCGCTCACCGCAAAGGATTGGCTCTACGGCGACCACCGCTCGCAGGGCAGCATGCTCGTGAAAGGCCTCAAGGCTTCGGAATGGTTCGCACACGTGCTGGGGCGCCAGCTCGATCCCACCCAGGGCCGGTTAATGCCGCACGGCAGCGGCCGGGGAGACCTGCACATCGTGCCGCCCTCGTCGACCGTCGGCAATCAGATCACCGAAGCGGTCGGCACCGCCATGGCGCAAAAAATAAAAAAAGACGGCGGCATGACGATCTGCTACTTCGGCGACGGCGCCACGAGCGAAGGCGACTTCCACGTCGGCTTGAACTTTGCGGCGGTCTACGGATCGCCGATCATTTTTTTCTGCCAAAACAATCAATACGCGATCTCGGTCCGGCTCGAGGAGCAGACGCACACCAAAACGATCGCCGAAAAAGCCAAGGCGTACGGCATGGAGGGCTACTTCGTCGACGGCAACGACGTGCTCGCGGTCTACGCCGTCACAAAGCTGTGCGCCGACAAAGCGCGCAACGGCGAGCCCACATTGATCGAAGCCTACACCTATCGGTACGGCCCGCACTCGTCCGCCGACGACGATACGCGCTACCGTCCCAAGGGCGAGCTCGAGCTGTGGCGCACGCAGCGCGACCCGCTGAACCGGATGCGCGCGTTCCTCGAAGGCCGCAGGCTGTGGAACGAAGAGAAAGAGCAAAAGCTGCTGACCGAAGTCAAAGAGGAAGTCGCCACGGCGCTGCACGAGGCTGAAGCCAGCCCGTCGCCCGATCCGATCACCGTGCTGGACTACGCGTACGAAAAGCGCACCCCGCACCTGGATTGGGAGCGCGAAGAATTGCAGGCCGAACTGGCCGCTGGCGCAACGCAGGGCGCGAAATAGGAGGCCGGTGCGAAGCGCATGGCAACTGTCGAAGCCACCAAAAAACAAACGCAATTCACGATGGTGCAGGCCGTTCGATCGGCGCTCATCGACGCGATGACCGCCGACTCCGACGTCGTCCTGCTCGGCGAAGACATCGGCGCGCGCGGCGGCGTGTTTTTAGCGACCGAAGGCCTCATCGAGATGTTCGGCAAGGATCGCGTGATCGATACGCCGCTGGCCGAAGCCGGCATCATCGGTGCGGCGGTGGGCATGGCGCTGTACGGCCTCAAGCCGGTTGCCGAGATCCAATTTATCGACTTCCTCTATCCCGGCTTCGACATGCTCGTCTCCGAAGCGGCGAAGTTGCGCTACCGCTCCGCGAGCCAGTTCGGCGTGCCGATGGTCGTGCGCTCGCCGTATGGGGGCGGCGTGCGCGGCGGCAGCTACCACTCGCAGTCGCCTGAGGCATATTACGTCGCCACTCCCGGACTCAAG
>Ga0207416_1005406_pt1 | contig 10172 bp, 7 predicted proteins | sample PaiPotPPM11metaG_FD_184107 | JGI IMG/M metagenome (GOLD analysis project Ga0207416, IMG submission 184107) | Iron sulfur acid spring bacterial and archeal communities from Banff, Canada, to study Microbial Dark Matter (Phase II) - Paint Pots PPM... ...
CACCTGTTTCAGGTCATAGATCAGTTGGGCCAGGTCCTCGATGGAATAGATGTCATGATGCGGTGGCGGGGAGATCAACGCGATCCCCGCCTGCGTGTGGCGGAGGCGTGCGATCTCCTCGGTCGCCTTGTGGCCGGGTAACTGGCCACCCTCGCCCGGTTTAGATCCCTGTGCCATCTTGATCTGCAGTTCGTCGGCGAAGGCGCAGTACTCGGGCGTAACCCCGAAACGTCCGGACGCGATCTGCTTGATCCTGGAGTTGCGATCGATGGCCTGTCCCCTTGTGCGGTAACGAGCAGGGTCCTCGCCGCCTTCGCCGGTGTTGCTCTTGCCGCCGAGCCGGTTCATCGCGATGGCGATCGTCTCGTGGACCTCGGCAGCAATCGAGCCGTGCGACATGGCGCCGGTCGAGAAGCGGGCGAGGATGGCAGCGACGGGCTCGACCTGGTGCAGGGACAGCTCTGGTCCGGCGGGTCGCATCAGGAGTAGGTCCCGCGGGTAGGTGGGCGGTCGGTCACTGATGAGCCTGGTGAACCGTTCGTAGGACGCATGGCCATTCCCATCCGGCCCGGTGGCGACGGCGCGCTGCAGGGCATGGGCCGCCGCGAGCATTTTCGCCGGCGCCGCCTCGTGCAGGGCGTCCACGACATCCGGGTTGGTGGCGTGGTACTCGGTGCCCTGTTTGTGATGCTTGAAGAAACCGGGATTCTGGAGCACGGGTGCGACCTCTAGAAAGCCCGCGGCGTGGCGCGCGAGAGCCTCCTCGGCGAAATCCTCAAAGCTTGCGCCGCCGAGGCGCGACGGCGTTCCAGGAAAGCAGTTTTCGACGATCTCGGCATCGATTCCGAGGATCTCGAAAATCTGGGCGCCCTGATAGCTGTCGATGGTGGAGATCCCCATCTTGGCCAAAACCTTGAGAGTGCCGTCCTCGATTGCCTGCCGGAAGCGTTGCTGAGCCCTTGCCCGATCGATGCCATCGCCTTTGATATGCCCCGCCGACGCCAGGGCGGCGAGCGATTGGAAAGCGAGGCGCAAGCAGATCGCCTGCGCCCCGTGAGAGAGGAGGGAGACAACGTGGTGCACGTCGCGGGCCTCGTCGGTCTCGACGACCAGGCTCACCCGGCTCCGGAGACCGGTGCGCATCAAGTGCTGGTGCACCGCACCTGTGGCCAGCAGCGCCGGGATCGGTGCACGATTCGAATCGACGCCACAATCCGAGATGACCAGGATTGCCGCTCCGTTTCGGACGGCGGCCTCGGCCTCTTGTCCCAGTCGCTCGCAGCCGGACCGCAGGCCGAACTTGCCGGCCACGACCGGAAAGGTGGCGTCGAGGTCTTGCGTGTGGAATGGCGCACCGAGCTCGCGGATTGCCTCCAGGCCCGAGGGATAGAGGAGGAAGGATTCGAGTTGGAGCAGGTGCGCGGCGGCCGGTTCCTCGGTGAGCAAGGGTGCGGCCGGTCCGATCGTGGTCCGAAGGGACATCACGAGTCGCTCCCGCAGGTGATCGATGGGAGGGTTCGTTACCTGGGCGAAGCGCTGCTTGAAATATGAATAGAGGAGGCGGGGCTGCGGGGTGAGCACGGAAGCAGCGGTATCGTCTCCCATGGAGAAAATCGGCTCCTTTCCCTGGGTAGCCATCGGGCGAAGAACGAAGGTGAACTCCTCCCTGGTATAGCCGAAGGTGGCCTGGCGGGCGACGAGGTCCGAGGGGACGCCTTCGGAGGGCCCGCCGGTCGTCATCGTCTGCACCTGTTGCTCGAGCCAGGTGCCGTACGGTTGTCGTGAGGCAAGCGCGCTCTTCAGGCTCTCGTCCTCCTCTAGACCGCCGGCCGAGGGATCGACACAGAACATCTGCCCGGGCCCGAGCTTGCCGCGGCGGATGCGGCCGTGTCCGCGAACATCCACCGCACCCGCTTCCGAGGCACAGCCGATCAGGCCGTCTTCGCAGACGGCGTAGCGGAGCGGCCGCAGGCCGTTGCGGTCAAGGGCGGCGCCTACACGTATGCCATCGGTGAAGATCAGGCCCGCCGGACCGTCCCACGGCTCCATCAGGCCGGCGTGGTAGCGATAGAAGTCGCGCACGGCCGGGTCGACGTCGAAGCCCTCCCAGGCCTCTGGCACCAGCATCGCCATCGCGTGGCGGAGGTCGCGGCCTCCGCGGACGAGCAACTCGAGCGCATTGTCGAGCATGGCCGAATCCGAGCCCTTCTCGTCAATGATTGGAAGCAGCAGCTCCTCGGGAGCGAGGTCTCCGGAGCCAAGACGCCCCTGGCGAGCGCGCATCCGGTTGACGTTGCCCTGGATGGTGTTGATCTCGCCGTTGTGGCAGAGCATCCGAAAGGGCTGGGCGCGCTCCCACGACGGCTCGGTGTTGGTGCTGTAGCGCTGATGGAAGACTGCAAAGGACGCGGTGAGGCCCGGGTCACGAAGGTCGGGATAAAACGTGGCCAGCTGGTCGGCGGCGCACATTGCCTTGTAGGTCACGGTGCGAAATGACAGGGACGCAATGTAACCGGGAAGGCGCACCGTCGCCAGGCTACGCTCGGCGCGCTTCCGCATCCGGAAGCAGCGCGCCTCGAGCGCATCCGACGTCAGCGTCGGCGAGGCGGTGAACATGGCCTGCTCGATTCGCGGCAGCGAGGAGCGCGCCGCAGCGCCCAGCGCCTCTGGTTCGACCGGGACCGGTCGCCAGTCGACCAGGTCGAGCTGCTCGGCCTGACCTGCTTCGAGGGCCAGCCGCCGGATCAAGCGCCGCTCGTCGTCGCCCTCCGCGCCGGTAGTGTTGGGCAGGAAGAAGACACCGACACCGAGCGGGAGCGTGGCATCAATGTTGAACCGAGCTCGGCTCGCCCACCGGCGAAAGAAGGTCTCGGAGAGCGGAAGCAACAGGCCGGCGCCGTCGCCTGAGCGCTGATCCGAGGACACGGCTCCCCGGTGGCGGACGCGGTGCAGCGCTGCGAGCGCGGCGTCGACAATCCCTCGGCTGGCTCGCCCTCCAGCGTCGGCGACGAAACCGATCCCGCAGGCGTCGTGCTCAAATCTCGAGTCGTACAGGCCCGCGTGACGCAAGTCACCCGTTACGCTATCGGTCGCTACCCCGTCAGGCTATAGACCAATGGACTGAAATGGAGGGCGAACGCTCGTACCGGTGACACAAGCCGCGGTTCGCGGCTCCAGGCGCGCGAGGCCGGCGCGCACCGACTCGTAGGTGGCTTCGTCTACCGAGACGAAACGCTCGACGAGGCCTCCTGCCAGCGCCTCTCGCGCGGTCGGATCCGTATCGAGGCCTAGGAGGATCTCGCGAACGGCCTCTTTGAGGGTCTCGGGAAGTCCTGGGGCGATTACGACTGGCTGGATCGGCGCCGGGCCAAGAACCGCGATGGTGCGGAGGCCGGCTGCGACCTCCGGGCGCCGCGCCTCGATTGCTAGGACCTGGGAGTCGATCGCGGAGGCGTCGACTTCGCCGGACAGGATCAACCGGATCGAAGCCTCGTGGCAGCCGGCCTCGATCCACCGGCCGAAGAATGCCGGCGTCTCGTCAAGCTCGGCGAGGTGCAGCAGCGGGGCGACGTAACCGGAGTAGGAGTCGAGGTCGTTGAAGGACCAGCGACAGCCTCGGAGGTCCTTGAAGCCGCGAGCGGGACTGTCCTTGCGCACCACGACGTCGGAGAAATAGATTGGCCTGCCGCCATAACGACTACCGAGGAGGACTGGTGCGGCAATCGCCTCCACGAGTCCACGCGATGCGAGCCGAAGGTACGGTGGGCTGCAGAGAAAGGCGACGTCGATCTCGCCTTTTGCGAATTGCCTGTACGAGGGCCCGGTGATCAGGCGGGTCTCGCATCCGAGCCGGGCAGACACGCTCCTGCTGATGAACTCGTAGACGGGACGCACATTGGGCGCCAGGAAGGATGCGAATGTCAGCGCGCGAATCATCCGGTAATCATGCCATCCCCTTTGTGGTAACGATGACCTCCGCCGCCTCCACCTCCGCGGCGATGCGGAGGTGGTGTATCGCGGCGTAGGCCTCGATCTCGAGATCGGTCTCCAGGTGGCGGAGGTCCTCAACCTGCTGCCTGATCACGCGCGCCGGCACGGGATGTGGCCGGCTCGCGTTGCGCGCAAGGCAGGTCTCCAGGGGTAGGTCGAGTACGACGGCAATGAGCGGACGGTGATGGCGGTGGGCGTGCCACGCCAGTTCGCTTCGTTGCGGTCCGCGGGTGTTGGTTGCGTCGATCACGGTCAACAGGCCGGCGGCGGCACGCTCGGCCACCAGCTCGCGGATCCGCTCGAAGATGTCATCGTTTCTCTGCTGGCTCGACTCATCACCCAGGACGACTTGACGAAGTCTGTCCGAGGAGATGATGGCGTCTGCCGGGAAGTGCCGAAAGGCAAAGCTTGACTTGCCGGCGCCGGCGGGTCCGATCAACATCACGAGGGCGGTGGCCGGGACGTTTATTACGCTCATGGCAAATGTTCGAGGGGATCAGGCTATCGCGAGAGGACAGGGTCATGATGGCCCTGCTCGTTTTCGTTCCCGCTACCATCGCTTCCGCCCATACGGGCGCCCCCGGCTGGTTGCAATTCGTTCTTTCGGTGGCGGCGGTGATCCCGATCGCTGCCCTGATTGCCTCCTCGACCGAGGCGCTGGCACGGCGGCTTGGCGGAAAGGTGGGCGGCCTGCTGAACGCGACCTTCGGGAACCTGCCGGATCTACTGATTGGTATCTTCGGCGTCCAGAAAGGTCTGATCCCGCTGGTCAAGGCGACCCTGGTGGGGGCGCTGATCAGCAACTCAGCCCTGATCATGGGACTCTGTTTCGTTGCCGCCGGGCTGGTACATCGTCGACCACGCTTCGACCGAGCCGAGGCGGGGCACCACAGCGTGCTCATGATGCTGACCGTCGCCGCCATCCTGTTTCCCACGGCGGGCGCGTTCGTCATCTGCGGTAGGAGCTGCGCCGGGACCTCGAACGCGTCCACCATCCAGGGGATCAGTGTTGGCATCGCGATCGTGCTGCTGATCTCCTATATCGCCTACGTCGTGTACGGAATCTTTGGCTTCGAGTCGCTCGGTGGCCGGCCAACCGAGGGCCGGGAGACCCGCATATTCCAGGCGGCCGAGCCGGGCCGGCCAGCGGCCTGGCCGGTTGCCTTCAGCCTCGTCGTCCTGATCGTGACCGGGCTCGCGCTCATCCCCATAACGGACATCCTCACCTCGGGCGTTGGCTCGGTCACCAGGGCGTTGGGATGGACTGAGGTCTTCGTCGGGATGATCATCGTGGCCAATGCAGGGAACGTGGCGGAGGCTTATGCCGCAATCAAGTTCGCGATCCGCAAACCGGGGACTCCGGACGGGTCGCCGGTGGGCGACTCCGGGTTGGACCTGGCACTTGGGATCGCCTCGGCGTCGTCGATCCAGATCGCCACCTTCGTGATGCCGGTGGTGGTGCTGTTCAGTCTCTTCTTCAAGCCGATGAACCTGGTCTTCACCTTCGTCGAGGTGTCGATATTGGCGTTGCTCGTCGTCCTCTTCACGCACACGGCCCAGGACGGCGAGAGCAACTGGCTGGAAGGCGCCCAGCTGCTGGTTCTCTACGCGATGGCGGCGGTCGTCTTTTTCGCCCTACCAGCCTCAGCCTTTGGCGGCTAGCTTCAGGCGGTGGGAGCGACGTCCAGGTCGGTGATCTCGGCGAGGACGTCCTCGCCGGTATAGGCGGATGCCTGGAGGCGGAAGAGGCGGGCATACCGTCCGTTGAGGCGCATCAGCTGCTCGTGGGTGCCTTCCTCGACCAGCTGGCCGTGTTCGAGGAAGAGGATGCGGTCGGCTCGCCTCACGGTGGAAAAGCGATGCGAGATGTAGACCGCCGTGCGTCCCTGGGTAAGCGAGCGAAGCCGCTCGAAGAGTTCGTATTCCGCCTGGGCGTCCAGTGCCGAGGTGGGCTCGTCGAGCAGGAGGATCCTGGCGTCGCGCATGAAGGCGCGGGCGAGGGCGACTTTCTGCCACTCGCCGCCGGAGAGGTTGACGCCGGCGTCGAACCATTTGCCCAACGCCGTGTCGTAGCCCTGGGGCAGGGTTGCGATCAGCTCGTCCGAGCCGGCCTGGCGGCTAGCACGCTCGACGGCGTCTCGGTCCGTGATCGTTCCCAGGTTGCCCAGGCCGATATTCTCGGCGGCGGTCGCCTGGTAAGTGACGTAGTCCTGGAACATGCCGCCGATCTGCGCGCGGAGCTCGTTCGGATCGTAATCGCGAATATCGACCCCATCGACCAGGATGCGCCCTCCATTCGGGTCGTAGAGGCGGCAGATCAGCTTGAAGAGGGTGGTCTTGCCTGCGCCGTTGCGCCCGACGATGGCAACCGTCTCGCCCGGAGCCACAGTGAAGCTGAGGCTGGTTAGCGCGGACGCCGTCGCGCCCGGGTAAGCGAAGGTGACGTTGTCGAACCTGATCTCGCCCCGCAGCGGTGTCGGAACCGGCACCGGGTTGGATGGGGAAGGCATGACGGTCTCGGTCGCCATCAGCTCGAACAGGTTGTTCAGGTAAAGGTTGTGCTCGTACATCCCGGAGAAGCCACCGAGGATGCCCTGAATCGAGCTCTGCACGGATTGCGCGGCGGTCGTGAACAGGGTGAGATCGCCGAGGGTCAGCCTGCCAGCGATCGCCTGCAGCGCGACATAGAGGTAGGTCAGCGACGTGGTGATGGTGCTGAGGTTGCCCCAGGCGAAGCCGGTCAGGTAGCGACGCACCACCTGGGTGCGCTGGCTCCCGTAATAGGCATCCGCGATCAGGCGATAGCGGCGGATGAAGTAGCCCCCCAGCCCGAAGAGCTTGACCTCCTTCGCGTAGCTGTCGGTCGTGACCAGCGTCACGAGATAGTTCATCCTCCGAAGCAGGCGAGATCCCCAGCGCGCGATGTTGTAGCCGCGCCAGCCGTAGCGCGTGTCGGCGATGAATGCGGGGATGGGCGAGACCAGCGCGATCAGGGCGAGCAGCGGGCTGACGACGATCAGCAGGGCGATCATGGTAACGAATGTCAGGGCGGTTTGCACCAGGCCGAAGGCGGTCGAGATCATCAGCACCGGGCGGTTGATCGAGTCGGTCTGTGCCCGCCGGAGCAGGTCGTAAGACGCCGGGTCCTCATAGAACGCCAGGTCGAGGGCGGCCGCCTTCTCCATCACCATCAGCTGGATTCGCATCGAGACGGAGTTCTGCAGCAGCTGCTGGGTGATGTTGCGGAGCGTCCCGAGCAGGGCGGTGACTGCAAAGATGAGGAGCTGGAGGACGGCGAGGAAGACGATCCCGTTCATGGTTGTGAAGACCGGCGTGTGCAGGGGCCCGAAATCGAATTGGGAGCGGTCCGCCAGGTGGTACCGATGGACGGCGATCCCCTGGACGACGGCGTTGATCAGCAGCTTGGCGGTGTACGCCGAGATCGCCGGGATCACGCCGGCCACCACGGTCACGGCAAAGAGCATGGTCGTAATCCCGCGGTCGGCTTCCCACACCAGGCCGATAACCCGGGGGAGCGCGGCGGCAGTGCCGCGGACCGACTGCTGCAGGTTGCGCCAGCGACTGCGCAGGTCTTTCGGTCCTTCCTGCTCCGGCGGTCCCTCGATGATTGGATCGCCGGTCAGGCCGCTGTTCGCGGGACCCGAATCCGCTCGTTGGGCCCGCGACCGAGCCCACCAGCCGAACATGGATGGGCCGCCATGGCCCGGTGGCATCATGCCCATCGCCGTACCCAGATCGCGCCAGCGCGAACCCGCCAAGTAGGCATCAACGAAGCTTAGCCCTGCAGGCTCATCGGTTCAGCGGCCGGCGAGCGGCTCCACCACAGGCGCTAACTCGCGGCGTCCGACTCAGGCACGCCGCGGGAGGTCAGGCAGGCGGCGGCGTCGGCGTGGGGGTTGGTGTCGGCGTCGGAACCGGCCCATGACCGGCGTTGGGGTTGGCCGGCCGCGCATAAGGTGAGCGGCTCGGGCTTTCCTTGCTCGTCAGTCGGGCGACGTCCACCTCATCACCGACGTACTTGGTGACCCGTTCGAGATGCTCCAGCGGTACGAAGACGCGATCACCGCTGGCGTAATCGAGCTGGAGGTAGGGGCCGTTGTCTTCTCCCATCGCACGCATGCCCGAGAACCGCCCCAGTCCGTGGGTTGCATGCACGACGAGATCTCCAGGCTTGAACGGTAGGGCCTGGTTCGCTTTGGTCACGGCATCTTTCTCCAGTGTGTTGCTCCTTTGTATCGGCTCATGGTGCCCGGTATACATATACCCGGATCCAACCCAGATGACTCTATCTCTATAACGTTCGACGAACCGGAATAGTTCGCCGCCGGCGTAAAAAGGTGAGCCTGGCGACGCGGTTCGTTCAGCTGAGCCTGATCATGCTAGCGGTTTGCCCCCAGCCGACGTCGGATGCGATCTGAGTCAGGCGACCGCTTCAGCGGCAGCCCTTCCCGCGGTACGCCCGGAGAAGAGGCATCCGCCGAGGAAGGTCCCCTCCAGCGACCGGTAACCATGCATGCCTCCGCCGCCGAAGCCCGCAACCTCGCCGGCCGCATACAGCCCGGCTAACGGCGTGCCGTCCTCGCGCAGGACGCGCCCCGAAAGGTCCGTGTGCAGGCCACCCAGCGTTTTCCGGGTCAGGATATGGAGACGGACCGCGATCAGGGGGCCGGCCGCCGGATCCAGCAGCCGGTGCGGCGGCGCCACCCTGATAAGCCGGTCCCCCAGGTAGCCTCTCGCCGCATAAATCGCACGGACCTGTGGATCGCGGCTCGACGGGCTCGCGATCTCGGCATCGCGCGCCACTATCTGGGCATGGAGTTCGCCCGGGTCGAGTCGTGTCTCGCCCGCAAGGCGGCTCATCCCACGCACCAGTTCGGTGAGATTGCCGGCGACCACGAAGTCCGCGCCGCGCTCCTTGAACGCCTCCACCGGCCCCGGCCCCGAGCGCGAAACCGCCCGTTGTAACAGCAGCGGAATGCTCTTGCCCGTCAGGTCGGGATTCTGCTCAGATCCGGAGAGCGCAAATTCCCGCTTGATGATGCGCTGCGTGAGCACGAACCACGAGTAGTCGAAGCCTGACCTGGCGATGTGCTCTAGGGTGCCGAGCGTGTCGAACCCCGGAAACAGCGGAGCGGGTAGGCGCCTTCCGAGCGCATCGAACCACATCGACGAGGGCCCGGGAAGAATCCGGATGCCGTGATCGGGCCAGATCGGCTGCCAGTTCCGGACGCCCTCAACGTAATGCCACATCCGATCGTGGTTGATCACAGTTCCGCCGGCTAACTCGGTGATTGCGAGCATGCGGCCGTCGACGTGCGCGGGCACGCCGGTCACCAGGTGTGCCGGCGCGGCGCCCGTCCTGGCGGGCCAGTTCTTGCGCACCATCGCCTGATCGCCACCGATGCCACCCGAGGCCACGATCACCGCCTGTGCGCGGAAGCCAAACTCGCCCACCTGCACTCGGGAACTCGGCCAGCCCCGGGCGACGCCGCTCGGCTCCAAAACGGCACCCTTGACGCCATCGACCGCACCGTTTGTCAGGGTCAGCGAGTCGACACGGTGCCGAAACTTCAGGCTGACGCGACCGCGATCGACCGCGTCGCGGACCCGACGCTCGAATGGAGCGACCACCCCTGGGCCTGAACCCCAGGTGATGTGAAAGCGTGGCACCGAGTTGCCGGGCCCCTTTCCGTCGTAGCCGCCTCGCTCCGCCCAACCGACGATGGGGAAGAACCTGATGCCCTGCCCGCGCAGCCAGGAGCGTTTCTCTCCGGCCGCGAACTCGATATATGCTTGCGCCCAGCGGCGGGGCCAGGCATCCAGCTCGCGATCGAAGCCGGCGGTGCGCATCCAATCGGCTTTGGCCCGCTCCAGCGAATCGTGCACCCGGAGTCGCCGCTGCTCCGGCGAGTTCACCAGGAAGAGGCCGCCGAGCGACCAGAAGGCCTGGCCACCGAGCCAGGGCCCCGGTTCCTGGTCGAGCAGGATGACCCTGCGCCCAGCCTCCGCCAGCTCCGCGGTGGCGACCAGTCCGGCGAGGCCGGCGCCCACCACGATCACGTCTGCGTCCTCAGCCACCAGCGCCTACGCTACCGCCACCCGCCCTGATCGCCCTGAGACCCTCCAGCTTGGCGATTGCTTTTGGCGGCACAGGCCTATAT
>Ga0207416_1005407_pt1 | contig 10172 bp, 11 predicted proteins | sample PaiPotPPM11metaG_FD_184107 | JGI IMG/M metagenome (GOLD analysis project Ga0207416, IMG submission 184107) | Iron sulfur acid spring bacterial and archeal communities from Banff, Canada, to study Microbial Dark Matter (Phase II) - Paint Pots PPM... ...
GCTGCGCGCCGCCTACCGCCGGCCCGGCCGCCGGGCCGGCGGTAGGCGGCGCGCAGCAGGGCGCGCAGCCGCCGCTGCCCGGGCCCGGAGGCGGCCAGCGGCCGCGGGCGCACCGAGAGCCGGGCCGCGGCGGCCCGGGGCGGCGGGACGAACGTCGCCGGGCTGATCGTCCGGACCAGCCGCAGCTCGTAGCGCGCGGCCCACCACGCGGTCTCGGCGTCGCGCGGCCGCGGGTTCGCGAGCCAGCGGGCCGCTCCCCACTCGATGACCAGCTCGGCGCCGGCCAGCGGAACCGCCGGGTCGCGAGCAGGCGGCGGCACAGCGCGGTCGTGAGCGAGAACGGCGGGCTGGCCACCACGCGGAACTCCCGGTGCGGCAGCGGTACCGTGCGCAGGTCCGCCTCGACCACGCGGACGCGCGGATCGTGGCCGAAGCGCCGGCGCAGCCCCGCGGCCAGGCGCGGGTCCCGTTCCACGGCGATCACCCGGGCTCCGGCCGCGGCCAGCCCGGCGGTGATCGCGCCGCGCCCGGCGCCGAGATCGAGGACCAGGCGGCCGCGGTGGGCCCCGCAGGCCCGGGCGAGCTGGGCGATCAGCGCCCGGTCAGGCAGGAAGTGAGCACCGGCAGGGTTCGGCGCCAGCGGCGGCCGCCCTGCCACGGCGGACCATGGCCATCGACAAGGCCGTTCTCCTCGGGTCGGGTCGTCGCCGCACACGCTATGCCCGGCCGCCGGGCCGGGCCACCCAATTTCCGGCCGGTGATCTTCATACGATCTCCACACGCCCGGTAAGCCGACTCCACACCGGCGTGTTCGGCTGGCGAGGTGGTCACGAGGCCATCGGCACTGGCCTCGTAGGGGCCGGGCCGCCGGGCGGGGAACCGGTGCGCCCGGTCCCCGAATGTGTGGGAGGAGACCGGCGGCCTTGGCCTAATCTAAGCCGCATGCCGACCCGCCTGGTGCACCTCGTGCTCGACGCCAACGACCCGCTCCGCCTGGCCCGGTTCTGGGCGGGCGCCCTGGGCTGGGAGGTAGCCGACGAGACCGCGGAGGAGGTCGACGTCTGGCCGGCGGGCTTCCGCTACCCGAGCCCGGAGGCGCTGCCGCTGGTCTTCGTGCCGGTGCCCGAGCCCAAGACCGGGCAGAACCGGGTCCACCTGGACCTGGCCAGCGCCTCGGCCGAGCACCAGGCCGAACTCGTCCGCCGGGTGCGCGACCTGGGAGCGACGCCCGCCGACGTGGGCCAGGGCGACGTGCCGTGGGTGGTGCTGGCCGATCCGGAGGGCAACGAGTTCTGCGTACTCGAGCCGCGGGATGTGTACCGCGACACCGGCCCGGTCGCCGCGGTCATCGTCGACTGCACCGACCCGCAGGGGCTGACGCCGTTCTGGGCCGCCGCCGCGGGCTTCACGCCACGCGGCTGGGACGGGTTCCTGTCCCAGCTCCGCTCGCCCGGCGACACGGGGCCCTACCTGGAACTGCTGCACAATCCCCGGGAGAAGCTGGTCAAGGACCGGATGCACCTCGACGTCGCCCCGCAGTCCGGTGACGACCACGCGGCCGAGGTGGCCCGCCTGCGGCAGGCCGGGGCCACCGACGCCGACGTCGGCCAGGGCGAGGTGTCCTGGGTGGTGCTGGCCGACCCGGAGGGCAACGAGTTCTGCGTGCTCAGCCCGCGGTAAGCGGCGCGGGAAACGCGGTCGCGAGCAGGGCTTCGCGGAACCGGGCCGCCTCCTCGCCGGTGAGCGGGCCGAGGAAGCGCCGCTCCGCCTCGGCGGCGGCCTCCAGCGCGTCCCGCAGCGTGCGGCGGCCGGCCTCGGTGAGGGCCACGACGTTCTTGCGCCGGTCCCGCGGATCCGGGCGGCGCTCGGCGAGGCCCTTGGCTTCCAGCTCGTCGACCAGCGTGACCATCGTGGTCCGGTCGACCCGCATCCGTTCCGAGATCTCATGTTGTGAAGAGGGCGTCTGCTGATCGATGGCGGCCAGCACGGCGCATTGCCGGCCGTTTATCCCGAACGGCTCCAGCGCCGGGGCGGTCAGCTCGGACAGCCGCATCTGGGCGTGCTTGAGCAGGTGGTACAGGCTGGGCCCGGGCCGGGGCGGCGGCTCGCCGGTATCTCGGGTGGACACGGCAGCAGCCTACTGCTAGCCTGATCGTCAGCTCGACTGACAATCAGTTGTGCTGACATAGAGGGATGGGCCCGATGACCGTACCCGCCCGGCCACTGAGCTTCGGGATCAAGACCAGCCAGATGGGCGTCAGCTACGCCGAGATCCGCCGGGTCTGGCGCGAGGCCGACGAGATCCCGGTCATCGAGCACGCCTGGCTCTGGGACCACATGGTGCCGCTGCGCGGCGACATCCGGGGCGCCGCGCTCGAGGCCTGGACGCTGCTCGCCGCGCTGGCCGCGCAGACCAGTCGGCTGCGCCTCGGCGTGATCGTGACCAGCAACCGGCTCCGCTCGCCGACCCTGCTGGCCAAGATGGCGGCCACGGTCGACCAGATCGCCGAGGGGCGGCTCGTGTTCGGGATCGGCGCGGGCGGCAGCCGGGTGACGGTGGCGAACCCGGGCGGGAACCCGGCGGTGCGCGAATTCGAGGCGTACGGCGTGCCGCTGGTCTCGCCGGGCCGGGCGGTGGCCGACCTGGCGCAGGCCTGCGATGTGATCAAGCGGATGTGGACGGCGGAGGAGCCGTTCGACTTCGACGGGCCGTCGATCCGGCTCCGGGGCGCGGTGTGCGAGCCGAAGCCGGTGCGCCAGCCGCATCCGCCGGTCCTGATCGGCGGCCTCGGCGACCGGGTCCTGCGCATCGTCGCCGAGCACGCCGACGTCTGGAACTATCCCGGGGTGCCGTCCGCGCAGTTCCGGGAGCGCGACCGGGTCCTCGAGGAGCACTGCGCGGCGATCGGGCGGGACAGCCGCGAGATCGAACGTTCGATGCAGACCGTGGTCCGGTGCGCCGAGCCGGGTGCCGCGGCCGCCGCCCGCGCCCTGCTGCTGGAGATGATCGACGCGGGCGTCACGCACATCGTGGTGGCCCCGGTGCTGGCCGGCCGGCCGCTGCGGTGGGTGGTGGACGAGATCATCGAGCCGGTCCAGGCCGAGGCTCGATCCCGCTGACGCCGGGCCAAATCCCGTTGACGCGGCGGGGCCGATAACTCCGCCGCCCAGCTCGCCACCGCGCGGGGGTTGCAGCAGCGCTTCGGGCTGGCGTTCCCGCTGCTGCACGCGAGCGCCGAGCAGACCCCGTTCAGCACCGCGTCGTTCGATCTGGTTATCTCCGAATACGGCGCGAGCATCTGGTGCGATCCATACGCCTGGATCCCCGAGGCCGCCCGGCTGCTGCGCGCGGGAGGGCGGCTGATCTTCCTGGTCAACTCGGTCCAGATGATGCTCAGCCTGCCCGACGAGGACGGGGCGCTCGCCACGGAGCGGCTGCTGCGCCCGTACTTCGGCATGCACCGCTTCGAGTGGCCCGACGACGAGTCGGTCGAGTTCCACCTCGGCCACGGCGACATGATCCGGCTGCTGCGCCGGTGCGGCCTCGAGGTCGAGGACCTGATCGAGATCCAGCCCGCGCCCGGCGCGGCCCCCACGCACCCGCTGGCTACCGTCGAATGGGCCCGGCAGTGGCCCAGCGAGGAAGTCTGGAAGGCCCGCAAGCGGCACTAGCCGTAATCCTCTCCCGCTCGACCTCACGTTCGGGGCGGCCCGGGGCGTCTACCCGACGTAACAGCGATCGGGGAGAGCACCATGACGAACAACGAAACGACGGCGGGACTGCGCCGGCTGCATGACCGCCTGGCGGCGCGCGCGGAGGCCGGCGGGGTACTGGACGTGGCCTACCGGACGCTGGACACCCCGGTCGGGCCGCTGCTGCTGGCCGCGACCTGCGCCGGGCTGGTCCGGGTCGCCTACCCTGCCCAGGGCCACGACCAGGTCCTCGCGGACCTGGCCGCGCGGGTCAGCCCGCGCATCCTGGAGGCCCCGGCGCGGCTGGATGCGGCGGCCCGCGAGATCGAGGAGTACTTCGCGGGCCGGCGCCGCGTCTTCGACCTGCCGCTGGACTGGCGGCTGGCCCGCGGGTTCCGGCGCGCGGTGCTGGAACGCCTGCCGGACATCGGCTACGGCCAGACCGCGAGCTACGCGACGGTCGCGGCGGCGGCCGGTAGCCCGCGGGCGTTCCGCGCGGTCGGCACGGCGTGCGCGACGAACCCGCTGCCGGTGGTAGTGCCCTGTCACCGGGTGATCCACTCCGACGGCTCGCTCAGCGGCTACGCCGGCGGCCCCGCCGCCAAGCAGGCCCTGCTCACCATGGAGGAGGCAGCGTGACCAGCAGTGTGACCAGCACTGTCACCGGCCCGTGGACCCGGCGCGTCGACCAGGCCGACTGGGACCGCATCGCCCGCGACCTGAACTCTTACGGCTGCGCGCTCACCCCGCGGCTGATGACCGCGGCCGAGTGCGAGCGCACCGCCCGGCTGTACGACCGCGACGAACTGTTCCGCTCGACGATAGACATGACGCGGTACCGGTTCGGCGAGGGCGAATACCGATACTTCGAACGCCCGTTCCCGGAGCCGATCGAGCCGCTGAAGCAGGCACTCTACCCGCACCTGCTGCCGGTCGCCCGCGACTGGTACGCCAAGCTCGGCCGGGCCGCCCCGTGGCCGGACACTCTGGACGAGTGGCTGGACATGTGCCATGCGGCCGGGCAGACCAAGGCCACGCCGATCCTGCTCAAGTACGAGCCGGGCGGCTGGAACGCGCTGCACCGTGACCTGTACGGCGAACTGGTGTTCCCGCTGCAGGTCGTGATCAACCTGAGCGACCCGGGGGCCGACCACACGGGCGGGGAGTTCCTGCTGCTCGAGCAGCGGCCCCGGGCCCAGTCACGCGGCACCGCGACGCTCATCCCGCAGGGGCACGGCCTGGTGTTCACCACCCGCGACCGCCCCGTCCGTTCCCAGCGCGGCTGGTCCGCCGCGCCCATCAAGCACGGCGTGTCGGCGATCCGCACGGGCCGCCGGTTCACGCTCGGATTGGTCTTCCATGACGCAGCCTGACCTGCTGACCCGGTCACGACGTGAAGTCCGGGGCCAGTCGGCCCAGCCGCTGGCCCGGCCGCATCGGGGTCGGCCGCTGGGCCGGCCGCATCGGGGCCGGCCGCTGGGCCGGCCGCATCGGGGCCGGATGCTGACCGTGCTGCTGGCCGCGCCGTTCATGGCCCAGGCCGACGCCACGATCGCGAACGTGGCCACGCCCTCGATCCACGCGGGCCTCGGCGCCTCGGGGGCCGCGTTGCAGCTCGTGATCGGCGGCTACCTGATCGCCTTCGCCGTGCTGCTGATCACCGGCGCGCGGCTAGGCCAGACCCACGGCTACCGGCGGGTGTTCCTGCTCGGCGTGGGCCTGTTCACGGCCGCGTCGCTGGCCTGCGGCCTGGCCGTCGACCCGGTCATGCTGATCCTCGCCCGAGTGGTCCAGGGGAGTGCAGCCGCGCTGATGTTCCCCCAGGCGCTCACCGGCATCCAGCTGTACTTCACCGGCGCGGACCGGGCCCGGGCCATCGGCCGGTACGCGCTCGCGCTGTCGGCCGGCGCGGTGACCGGCCAGATCCTGGGCGGGGCGCTGATCTCGGCGAACGTGGGCGGCCTGGGCTGGCGCGCCATCTTCCTGGTCAACGTGCCCGTCGGCGGGCTCGCGCTCGCGGCCGCGGCGGGCTGGCTGCCCGCCGACGACCGGCGTTCCTCGCGGCGGGTGGACCTGCCCGGGGTCGCCGCGCTGTCGGCCGCGGTGCTCCTGCTGGTGCTGCCGCTCACGCTGGGACGCTCCGAGGGGTGGCCGGCCTGGGCCTGGGTCTGCCTGGCGGCGAGCCTGCCCGCGGCCGCGGTGTTCCTGGCCACCGAGCGGCGGGTCGCGGCCCGGCGCGGCTCGCCGCTGGTGAACGTGGCGGTCCTGGCCCGCCCGGCGGTGTCCTGGGCCCTGCTGACCACGATGATCGCGACCGGGACCTATTACGCGCTGCTGTTCACCCTGGCCCAGTACCTGCAGTCCGGCCTGGGCCGCGGGCCGCTCCTGTCCGGGCTGACGCTGGTGCCGTGGGTCGCGGCGTTCGGGCTGGGCGGCCAGATGACGCGGCGGATCAGCCCGCGCGCCCGGCCGGCCGTCCCGGCCCTGGGCTGCCTGCTGGTCGCCGTGGCCTACGTTTCGCTCAGCGCCGCGCTGTTCACCGGCTACGGCCGGGAGTGGGTGCTGCTGGCCCTGCTCGGCCTGGGCGGGCTCGGGCTCGGGCTGATGTTCGGCGCCGTGACCGGTCACCTCACCACGGTCGTTCCAGCTGATTACGCGCCCGACATCAGCGGTGTGTCCAGCACCACCGTCACCATCGGCGGCGCGATCGGGGTGGCCGCGGCGGGCACCCTGTACCTGTCGCTGGCCGCGCCCCCAGGACCGCTGGCCGCTACCCACGCGTACGCGGTCACCACGGCCGTCCTCGGCACCGCCGCGTTCGTCGCGGTGGTCACCGGCCGCCTCGCGACCCGCCCAGGCCGCGATCCGGCCTGACTCACCGGGCTGCGAGAATTCCTAGGACTAGTGCCGCGTCCAGGAACGTTGTTCGTGTAATTGATCTTTAGCGGGGTTGCGGTCAGGCTGCTTGCGAGAGTTCTCGGAGGTAGCCATGGGACGTCCCCCGGAGGTGTTTGCCCGGCCGGTCACGATGGCTGAGGGCCGGCGGTTGCAGCGGATCGGCCGCACGGCCAGGGACCCGGTCCGGCTGCGGCGGGCGATCGTGGTGCTGATGTCGGCGCAGGGGCAGAGCGCGCCCGACATTGCGCATCTGCTGGACTGCACGCAGGAGTACGTGCGCGGGGTGATCCGCGCGTTCAACGAGAAGGGCTTCGCGGCGCTGGACCCAAAATGGAGCGGGGGGAGGCCCAGGACGATCAGTGAGCAGGTGCGCCGCGAGATCTGCCTGCCCGCCCGGTGCTGTCCCCGCGACCTGGGCCTGGCGTTCAGCACGTGGAGCTTAGCCAAGCTCGCGGAGTACCTGGCCTCAGCCGGGATCGCGCGCATCAGCCGGGAGAGCATCCGGCAGATCCTGCACGGCGCCGGCATCCGCCACCTGGCCGCGAAGACCTGGAAGGCCTCCACTGACCCGCAGTTCATCGAGAAGATGCACAAGGTCCTGGACCTGTACGACCACCCGCCGGCGGACGGGCGGGTGATCTGCGCGGATGAGTTCGGGCCGCTGAACCTGCAGCCGCGCCCGGGCCGCGCCTGGCGGCCCGCCGGGCACCCCGCCCGGCGGCGGGCCAGCTACCGGCGCACCGGCGGGGTACGGCACATGATCGCCGCCCTGGACCTGGCCACTGGGAAGATCACCTACCGGATCCGCGAGCGCAAGCGCTGGCGCGAATACCTCGCCCTGCTCAAGCTGCTGCGCGCCCGCTGGCCCGCCGGCAAGCTCTATGTGATCGCGGATAACTTCTCCCCGCACAAGCACCCGAAGGTCACCACCTGGGCCGCGGAACACAACGTGGAGCTGGTCTTCCTGCCGACCTACTCGTCGTGGCTGAACTGGATCGAATCCGAATTCACCGCGTTGCGGTACTTCGCGCTGGGCGGCACCGATCACCGCACCCACGCCTGGCAAGGCGAGATGATCGACAGATACATGCGCTGGCGAAACGCACGCGCCCAGCCCAAAACCAACTTCGCGCCGAACTCGGTCATCCGTACCTGGACCGGTTACCAGACGAACGTTGCATGACGCGGCACTAGCGCGGCGATCGGGCGGAAGCCGCTCACACCGTGTCTTTCCCGGTGATAAGACGCGTCGTTGAGCCTGGCCGTTTACCGCAATGACGTGGTTAACGAAACCTGAAGACGTGCGCGAATCGTCAACCTAACTCAGCGTGATGGCGCGCTCGGGACAGTTAGCGACCGCGGCGGCGATACGGTCCGGCACGTCTTCGATTCGTTCAAACTCTGGGTTAACGCTGGCGTAGCCCTCGTCGTCCGAGTCAAATACGTCTGGCGCGAACACCACGCACCGGGCGTGGCCCTGGCACCGGTCGGCGTCGACGCGTAGCGCGTGCATGGTCAGCTCCTCGCCAGTCGCAGGGTGAGCGGGCCGATCCCGTGCCACTTCTCCTCGGGCCGGGCCGGGCTGAACCCGGGTACGCCGCAGAGGAATTCCTCGAGCGCCACGACGAGCTCCCGGCGGCCGAGATTGGAGCCGAGGCAGCGGTGGATGCCCGCGCCGAACGAGAGGTGCCGGTTGGCTTCCCGGCCGATCTGGATCTCGTCTGGGCTCTCATAGCTGTCGGGGTCACGGTTCCCGGCGCCGAACACCAGGACCACCCGGTCGCCGGCCTTGATCTGCCGCCCGCGGATCTCGGTATCCGCCCGGCAGGTCCGGGCCATGGCCTGCACGGGCGACATGGTTCGCAGGAACTCTTCGGCGGCCACCGGGATCAGACCGGGCTCACGCCGCAGGCGTTCGGCATCCTCGGGATGGCGGGCCAGGTGCCACAGGCTGGAGCGGATGGCCCAGGCCGTGGTGTCGAGGCCGGCGACGAACAGCAGATAGCAGTAGGAGATCAGTTCGCCCTGGGTCAGCGGCCGGCCGTCGATCCGGGCCCGGTGCAGCTGGCTGATCAGGTCGTGACCGTCCGCCTCGCCGGGGCCGGCCCGGAGCAGGTCGTCGAAGTAGTCCACGACCTCGCGGGCCGCCACCTGAGCGCGGGCCAGGTCGCCGGTCCGCTCGTAGATGATGTCGTCCACCCAGGCGTCGAACTTCGGCCAGTCCTTCTCGGGAAAGCCGGCCAGCCGGCTGAACACGATCGAGGGCATGGGCCGCGCGTACAGGGCCGATGCGTCGGCGACCTCCTGCTCGGTGAGCTGGCGCAGGAGCTGGCGCGCGGTCTGCCGCATCCCGTCCTCGAGGCGGGCGGCCGCCTTGGGGGTGAACAGCGGGAGCAGGATGCGCCGGTACGAGCTGTGGTCCGGCGGGTCGATGTCGATGGGGATCATCGGGAAGCCTGCGCCCAGGTCAGGCAGCAGCATCGACGGGGCCACGGAGAACGTGGCGTGGTCCTGCTCGGCGGCGAAGATGTCCTCGTTCTTGGTCAGGAACCAGAACCCGTCGTGCTTCTCGCTGCGACCCACCGGGCACGCGGCGCGAAGGCGGGAGTACGTCGAGAAGATGTCGTCGAGGGCCTCCCCGTGGAAGTCGAACCCGGTCTCCGCGGCCTGGTCGTCTGTCATGGCTCCGCTCCCGTTCCCCGGTGGCGGGGGTCAGCGTGCCTCGATGTTAGGTCCGCGCCATGAAGACGTCTGTGGCCCCGGTGCACACCATGTCCGGCGGCAGTGTGCACCGCGAACATGGCCCTGGCCAGGCCGCTCACGCCGGACTCCAAGGGCAACTACGCGGACGGAACCTGGAGCCAGATCGCGTCGATGCCAGGGGGCTATGACCCGCTGTATTTCGCCTCGGCCATCCTGCCCGACGGGCAAATGATCGTCGAGGGCGGTGAATATCTCGGGGGCACCCCGACCTGGACCAGCAAGGGCGCCATCTACAACCCGGCCACGAACACGTGGCGGCCCGTGGCCCCGCCCGGGGGCTGGTCGAACATCGGCGACGCCGAGAGCGACCTGCTCGCCAACGGCACGTTCATGCTGGCCCAGGCGTGCCAGAACTGCACGTCGTCGAGCCCCATCCTGAGCACGAGCGATGCCCTGTTCAACCCGACCGGGCTGAACTGGACGACGCAGCCGGGCACGGGCAAGAACGACCCGAATGACGAGGAAGGCTGGACGCTCGAGCCGAGCGGGCAGCTCCTGACCGTCGACACCTGGCTGACGCCGACCACCGAGCTGTTCACTCCGACCAGCCTGAGCTGGTCCAACGCCGGGAATACGGTGGACTCACCGGTCAACAGCCCGGCGGTCGAGATCGGCCCGCAGGTCGGCCTGGGCCCCCTCGATCTCCTCGATCAGCTCGGGGAGCTTCGCCCCAGGCCAGCAGGGCAGCCTGTCCGGTACTACAGTCCCGGTTTGTGATGTAGCGCCTGGGTGATCATGACGTGCCGGGGGCGGGGTGAGCGTCAGGACGGCCACCTGGATGATCATGCTTTGTGACGAGACAAGATCAGCAGGTGGCC
>Ga0207416_1005408_pt1 | contig 10170 bp, 5 predicted proteins | sample PaiPotPPM11metaG_FD_184107 | JGI IMG/M metagenome (GOLD analysis project Ga0207416, IMG submission 184107) | Iron sulfur acid spring bacterial and archeal communities from Banff, Canada, to study Microbial Dark Matter (Phase II) - Paint Pots PPM... ...
GATAGTTGGTGGCAGCGTCGATGTGAATGTCAGGGTCGCAAGCTGCTGGATATCGTAGTGAACCTGTAGCACCCCCGGCACAACCTGGTCGGTCTTTGGATCGAGTTGACCGATATAGGCGTAGGTTGCATCCGTCAGCATGTTATCGAGCATGGTAAGCGTCGAGGGCTGCGCTAATTGAACCGCGTCCATCTTGACAAGCTGCTGCGCGTATCCTCTCACCTGTTGCAACCAGGTTTTGGCGTTGTTCAACGCCTCGATAATCTGGGTGGCGAGCCTGCGCATCTGCGGTGTCGCATCGGGAGCCTGTACCACCCCATTGAGATGCAGGGCGACGTGATCCACGTAGCCGGGCGGATTATGCATGATATCCGTCAATTGCGTTTGCGCGGGCACTACCGAGAGTAATGCAACCTTCGAGATGGTAGGGTCGGCGGCAATAGTGCCGCCTGGCACGTCGAGCGCGACATTCGGCGAGCCATCCAGGTAGTCAAGAATATAGACAAACAGGCTGTGGATATTTCCCGGATCTGAGACATAGGGATGGTAATCGTCTCGCGCACCGATAGACCATTCCAGCACCTTTTCCGTATTCCTGAAGAGCCAGACATCTAATCCACCGGCCAATCCCAGCACGGGCAGCACTGTTTCTTTATAGAAAAGGTGACGAATATGATCGAGCGCGCTCAAAGCCGGGTTCCCATAGGGCGTTTGCGGTATCTCCGCGTAGTAGCGCCAGGTGCTGCGGTCGGCGGCTGGCCCGCGCGGTGTTCCATTCGCGCCCTCTTCGGTAATCAGCATCCGGCTTGCCACGGAGATCAAGTTGCCGTGATCGGGGGCCGTGTATGAGAAATTGATGGTACCCTGACTCACCGGTAATTTTCCCAGTAAAAGCGGCAGCGTGAACTGCAGCGGGGGTTGGAGAGGCTGCTGTTCTACATGGGGATGTTTATCAGCGAGCAGCCAGGCATAATAGCTTTTGCCCGGCTGTGGGTCGGGAATGTTATGCAGGGTAATTTGGAGTTCGTCGGCGATGCCCTGGGCGGTGCCGAAGTTGAATTGCCCGCTGCTGAGGAAAACAGCCTGCCCGCCTGGGACCTGCAAGACGACGGGCGAGTTACTCTTGTGAAAGAACAAGAAATACGCGCTTAATCCCGAACCAAGCAGCGCGAGGATGACAAGTGCCACCAGAACTGTATAGAGGCGTTTCCAGCGTCTCGTTGCCCGCTCTGGAGGCGGTGATGCAGGGGCAACCGGCGGAGCCAGTTCAGCCGGTGGCTGTAATACGTTTGTTGGTGAAGCCCCTGCTGTGCCTCCACCAGACGCGGAGGTCAGAAAGGGCTGCCAGGGAGTTGACGCGGCAGTAGGGGGTAAGGGAGTGGGTTGCGGCGTCAAGCGTGTTGGCAATGCTGTTCCAGAACTGCCAGGGGCTGCCGTCTCGAATGGTGTACTACCGGGGTAAGGCGAGAGAGAGGGAGACGAAGGAGTAAATGCCGGTGTGGCAGACGGAGAGCTACCTACCCCTATCTGCTGAGAAGGTGAACTGATGTAGGTGGGCATATTGCGCACATCGGGCGGGTAAGCTGGCTGACTTTTGCCATCGGGGAGCGGGACATGCAGCGCCTCGGCTATAGCAGCCGTCATTGTGGCGGCGCGGGCGAAACGCGCGTTCGGGTCCTTGTTCAGGGCCGTCATAATGACCATTGTCAGCGCCGGAGGGATATTTGGGTTAAGCAGCACCGGAGACGTTGGCGTGGTATTGAGGTGCTGCGACAGCACTGCCATGGGACTATCGCCCCGGAAGGGCTGCACACCTGTCACCATTTCATACAGGATGACGCCGAGTGAATAGATGTCGCTGCGCTCGTTGCCGGGATAGCCGCGAGCCTGTTCCGGTGAGGTATACAGTGGCGTGCCAAGCTGGGCAGAAAGGGTACTGGCGGATACTCCCAGTAATTTGGCGAGACCAAAGTCGGTGAGTATGGGTTCGCCCATGGGATTACGCTCTGTGTTATGCCTGTCGAGTAAGATATTCGCGGGTTTGATGTCGCGGTGAATCATGCCTTTCTGGTGGGCGAAGTCAACAGCCTGGCCAATAGACGAAAAGATGTTGACGATCTCAACAGGCGAGGGAATTTTTCCCTGCGCGGAAGTGCTGGCGATATAGTTACCCAGTGTCGGTCCTTCAATGTAAGTCATCACCATGTAGGGAGTGGGGGTAGGTGACTCAGGGGGAAGCGAGACCTGGAAATCATGAATCTGGACAATGTTGGGGTGGCGCAGGGATGCAATAGCCTGCGCTTCGCGCTGGAAACGGGCCACGAAATCGGTGTCTGCCTGCAGATTGGCATGGAGCAGCTTGATAGCGACATAGCGTTGCAACTGGGTATCGCGCGCTTTCCAGACCTCGGCCATACCTCCATGCCCCAGTCGTTCTTGCAGCTCGTATTTGCCGAGCCGCCGGAGTGATTCTGTGCTCATGGCTGTCTCCTCCTAAGTGATATATATCATGTCAGAAAAGGGCAGGGGCTGCTCGCGAGGCACGCTTTGAGGTCAAAGGTTGCCAGGCGCTGGATGGCGTAGTGAATCTGTACCACACCTTCAACGACATGGCCCTGCGAGTCGATCTGGCCGACGAAGGCACTGTTCGCCAGTGTTGCGACCTCGTCCAGCAGCGGGCGGCCCTGGCTGCCCAATAACTGCGCATCAGACATGTAGTAAAGTTGCAGTATATCGGTACGCACGGTCTGGTACCAGCCGTTTACCGCGTTAATGGCCTGGTTGATCTGAATAGCAAGAGCTTTCTGCTGCGCATCTGCCTGCGGAAGCACGGCTAGATCGCGCAGGTGCGTGCCAATATGATACAGATAGCCGGGGTTATTGACCTGAAGCGCCGTGTCAAACGTTAGCAGGCCAAGTTTGGCAACGGTTGCATCCACGAGCAGAGGCACACCTGGTAAGTCATGCTGGTTATAATAGGTCCCATCCAGGTAATCGATGATACGGGCAAGTTGGCGGCGAATGAGCGCCACATTGCCGGATTTCTGGAGGTCCCTGGCGCTGCCCGCCCATTCCAGAATGCTTTGCGCATTGCGATAGAGCCAGATATCTAATCCCCCCGTTAGCCCTACCGCTTTGACTTTGGGATCGTCGGAGAGCAGGTGGCGCACATGATCGTAGAGGCTAAAGTGCTTCGGGTTATTGGGATCGGGTATCTGGGAGAACTCCGCGTAGTAAAGCAGCGCGCCAGGGTCCAGCGAGGGATTGGGAGGAGGTGAGCCTGCATCCTCTTCGGTGATAATGAAGCGGTTGTTGGTTGCCAGCAGGTTAGAGTGCTGCTGGTCCCCCGGATAGTTGACATCTATCACGCCATTATTTACTGTGAGTTGGCCAAGCGGAATCGGCTGCCAGGGCAGGGCTTTATTGTTCAGTAGCCAGGCGTAATAACTCTTCCCCTGCGGCGGAGGCGAAACGTTATTCAGTTTGATTTGTAACTGGTCGGTTATGCCTTGATTACTGTTGATATCTGCGCTCAACAGCCCACTGCTGACAAAGTAGGCGTGTCCTGCAATGGAGGATGTCGAGACTGGCGGCGGAGGCGTTCCGTTCTTCGCGAAAAAGGCGAAGTAAGCGCCCAGGCCAGAGCCAATCAGCGCCAGGATCAGCAGGGCTGTCAGGACTACCCACAGTGTTCGTCGCGCGGGTTTCCGTTCTGAAGAGGGAGGGATTACGGGTGGCTGCGCGTATGACGTGGCAGGCAGACTTTGCGCAGGTCCTCTCGGCTGAACCGCCGGATACGGTTGTGATGACCTGCTTGCAAAAGGAGAAGATGTGGCGGCATAGTTCCCCCCTCCGGGTGTCTCTGCTGTCCGCGGGAGTGGGGAGAAAGAGACGCCGCTGATACCAGGCGAGGAAGGCTGCCCCGACCTGGTGAGAATGGTTGGCAGGTTCATCGACTTGTTTGAGTAATCAGGCTGGCTCGCGGTCGGTGACAGGGATACCGTGGCATCCCCTTTTTCTCCCGGTCCGACGACCTGCATGAGGGCTTCTACCATAGCTGAGGCTGTAGGGAAGCGCGCCCACGGGTCTTTAGCGATGCTGCGCATGATAATGGTGGTGAGCGCGGCAGGAAGCGCCGGATTAATCAACGCGGGTAAGGTCGCAGTAGTGTTGATGTGCTGCATCATCACGGCGGCCGGGTTGTTCCCCAGAAAGGGTGGTGTTCCTGTGCAGATTTCGTAGAGCATAATACCAAGAGAGTAAATATCGCTGCGCTCGTCACCGGGAGAACCCGTTATCTGTTCTGGAGCAGTATAAAGCGGTACACCATTGCGCCAGCCACCTGTGCTACCAGTGGTGCCTACAGAACCGCCGAGCAGTTTCAGTATGCTGAAGTCGGTGACAACCGGTTCACCCGTAGAGTTACGCGACATATTGCGTTTATCGAGCAAGACGTTGGTTGGCTTGAGTTGGCCGTGTATCACACCCTGCCTGTGAGCATAGTCTAAAGCCATGCCTATCGTTGTAAAGAGACGCACAATATCGGCGACTGGAAGAAATTTTCCCAGGCGAGAGGTATTGTGGATATAGTCGGCCAGGGTCCCGCCATCCACGTAGGTCATTACTATGTAGGCTGTGATATTCCCCGGCCCGGACGATGGCGAGGTGGAGAAATCGTAGTACTGTACAATGTTGGGGTGGTGTAATGCCGCGATTACTGCCATTTCACGCTGGAAGCGCACCACAAAGTCGGGGTCTGCCTGTAGATTGGCGTGCAGGAATTTTATAGCGACATAACGCCGCGCCTGGGTATCAAAGGCTTTCCAGGTCTCGGCTATGTCGTCCCGTTTCAGCAATTCCTGTAATTCGTATTTATCGATACGAATGGGATTTGTGCTCATGGTAACATGCGCCTTTCTGTGGTGAATAGCGGGACGAACACGAGCGCTTTGCCACGGTATCACTTCACCTACATATTACTTATGGAATAATGACGATGAAACACCCATTTTTTGTTAAATTTCTCTAGAAAAATTTGAGAACAGAGCCATTCCAATTATTCTAGATAAGCCTGTGTTTGTCAATAGATGATTTTACCGATGTCCATGCTTCTTCCTCCATACAAACCAGAAGCCAGAAGATAAAGCTGCCAGTAATAAAACGACGATGAGGCCCAGGAGGCTGAGGTTCGGTGGCGATATGGTCCCGCTCTGTGGAACCGGCACGTCGGGGGGCGGATAGGGACCGGTAATGATGAAATGGGGAGTTCCACCAACGGAGATCGTTGCGATGAGGCCGCGACCGGGGATATCGAGCATGGCTACCTGGCCACCACTGAGAGCAACAAAGCCAAGTTGCCCATCGTTGGTGATAGCAATCGAGCGGGGTGAACTGTTCAGATGGATGACTCGCTCTGGTTCGCGCGCTGGCAACCCGGACCCGGCCAGGACGGGCGAGAGCACGTCTACCTGATTGCGCTGTTGATCTGGAACGTAGATGTCGCCGGTAATAGCGTTATAGTCCATCGGTCCGAAGCTGCCTCCTGTGAGCAGGGTAGCAAAAACCTGGTGGTTCAGCATATCGATTGCCATAATGCTGCCCTGGCGTGTCGAGACGTAGGCGGTCAAGGAGCCGGGAAGTGAGAGGAATTGCGGCCCACCCGCGACCGGAATGGTGGCGAGCGTTTGCCCCTGCTCGTCCAGCACACTTACTGCTGACATCTCAGCCAGCCACAGTTGCGTATGCAGGGTATCGCCCGTAGTGATGCCCGTGGTAGCAAGCCAGGATACCGGCTGTGAGGTGCGGAAGGTGTGCTGGAGCGTGCACGTCTGCGCATCGATGGCTATGATGGTGGTTTCATTTGAACCCGCGATATACAGAACTGTGCCATCAACACTTAACGCCAGTAGGGAGGGGTGTCCGGGAAAAGGAGCGTTGCAGAGAGTCTGTCCGGTTTTGGCGGCCAGCACAGCGACACGGCCAGGCGCGGGTTGTGTGACATAGAGAAGCCGTCCATCAGGACTGAGGAGGATAAGAGAGGGATTGCCAGCGATGGTAAATGTTGTGGCTAGTCTGCGTTGAGCGACATCGATAATACCGACGCCCTGTGCTGCCCCGGCCACGTAAGCGAGGTTAGGGGCGCCACCGTCAGCGTATGCCTGCGAGGGCAAAAGCATGTGAATGAGAAGCGCACATGCTAAAGGGAAGAAGCGGTATTGCCTGATTTTGCTCATGGGAACGCTCTTTGTCCATGTTCTTTTATAAGGTGGGGCTATGCTACCATCCGTACATATGGCTGTCAAGTTGAACCCCCGTGACGTAATATATAATGGAGGTCGCTATGAGGCGACCCGGATACTCAAGGATGGTCTGCTATGTCTCCGCGCCTGACCGATTGGAGCCTCGCGCTTGCCGCTCTGCTCGCTTTGCTGACCGGACTTATCAGCCTGGTGAGCGGGCATCTGGGAGATTGGTTCATTTTTGCGCTGCATGGCGCAGCGGGTCTCTGGCTGCTGTTGCTTTTGTGGGGCAAACTGCGGCGCGTGTGGCCGCGCCTGATCCATCTCCGGCGCTGGGATCGTCGCACTGTTTTTGGGTTGCTGGCCTTGCTGGTTGTGCTGCTAGCGCTGGGGGCCGGTATCGGGTGGGTGGCAGGCGGCCAATTGTACTTCGCCTGGTTCAACCTGTTGAACTGGCACATTACGCTGGGCTTCGTCATCGCGGCAGCCATTCTCTTGCACATGTTCGCGCGCGCCAAACGCTTGCGCACACGCGACATTGTGGGGAGGCGACGCGCGCTGCATTTCGGCGCGCTGCTCTTCGGCGGGGCCGCGCTGTGGCCTGCGCAGCAGTTCGCGCAGCGTGTCCTCCATCTCCCCGGCGCACAGCGGCGCTTCACCGGTTCATATGAAAGCGGCAGTTTCGCCGGAAACGCCTTCCCCACTTCAAGCTGGGTGGCAGATGCACCGCGCCCTCTTGCCGCACAAAGCTGGCGGCTCTCCACCGACGGTGCGGTCAGCAAGCCGCGCGACTTCTCCTATGACGAGCTGGCTGCAGCGAACGACCAGTTAGAGGCCACGCTCGATTGTACGGGCGGCTTTTACAGCACCCAGCGCTGGCGAGGCATCAGCATTGGTCGCTTACTCGACCAAATCGCCCCTCGCTCAGATGCCAGCTACGTCAGCTTCATCTCTGTGACCAGCTATCGCTGGAGCTTGCCACTGGCGGAAGCGCGCTCAGCCCTGCTGGCAACCCACGCCGGTGACGAGCCGCTTGCACATGAACATGGCTTCCCCCTCCGTTTAGTCGCCCCAGGTCGTCGCGGCTTTGAGTGGGTCAAGTGGATCACGCGAATCGAGGTATTGACTGCGCCAGACCCGGGCCAGGCCGTGAGTATCTTTACCAGCAGCTTCACCGGGGCCGGGCGCGGATTGTGAGAGAGCCGGCCCGGCGTGTCTCGTCAAAATGAGGCGACTGTCGATAGTAGAAAACCTCTGCTGCTGTCAGCCCAGGCGCAGGGCTTTGTGCGGCGCGAGCCAGAACGGGGGCAGGTAGGCCGGGATATTGGAGAAGGGCAGCACCTCTGGTTTGAGTTGGATGCCCAGGATATCGCGCATGAAGGCGCGGCGCTGCTGGATGCGTTCCCAGGCGCGCGGGTACTTGTGCGCGAAGGACTGGCGCAGCGATTCGTCAGCCAGGGCGATGCCATCCTCGATGTTGGTGGTGTGGTAAGCGGTGTTGGTGGCCGGAATCACATCCACCTGGATTGCCATGCCTGAACGCAGCCGTTGCGTCGATCCGCGATAGATGGGGGAACTGACCCATTCGTCCAGGTGTATGAGGTGGCCGGGGTTCAGGCCGATGCCGAAGAAAGGGTCGCCCAGGCGCCTGTCGATGATGTCGAACAACTCGCCCCCGCTTACGCCGATGCCGATGCGCTCGTACCACTCCGCGACGGCCAGGAAGTAGGGCGCGACCAGCTTCTCAACGTAGTCTTGAATGCTGCGAGGCAGCGCCTGCGCGCTCTCGACCAGGAAGCCTGCTCGCGCGTTGTTGCTGCCCCAGTAGCCCAGGGCCGCGAAGAGCGGGTCGCCGGTCCGCATGACGCGGCTGGATGGGCTTGCCAGACCCAGCTTTGTGCGCTCGCCGCTGAATACTACCGGGTGATAGCTTAATGGCAGGCCGATGGGAGCCATCAGGCGGAACATTTCAAACTCGCTCATGCCGGGGCGGACGTTGAAGAGGAGATGGCGCAGGCCCTGCGAGCCGTAGGTCGACGCGAACTCAAATGAGGCCAGTTGATCGACATCGTTGATGGCGCGCAGGCCGTGTTCAGGCTCCATGAATATGTGCCCGGCGTTGCGCGTGTCGCAGCCCATGCCGCGCAGCGTATCCACGATGTAGCTTGGAACTTCCAGCCAGAGGTCGGGCGTCGCGGTTTCGGAAGAGCTAAAGTACTTCCAACCGGCAAGGCCGACGCGCTGGCCGCTCTTTGTGCCGATGCCCGCCTCGCGCAGCGCCTGCTCCAGTGGCGGACTCGACGCGCGCGGCTGGCTGAGCAGGCTGAAGGTCTGGTAGAGTACCACCTGCAACTGAAGCGGGCTGATGGCGGTGTAGGCCATGTCCTCGTTGCCGACCAGCAGGGTGGGTGCGCCGCGCGGAGTGAGGATGAGCAGGGCTTCCTCGAAGCGCGGGTCAAAGCCGGTGAGGTAGGCCAGGTTGGCGAAGTGTTCGCGGTCGGCGTAGACGAGCAGCGCATCGTACCCGGCGCCGGCCATGCGCTGGCGGGTTGCGGCGAGGCGCGCTGCATAGGTGGCTGCCGGGATGGCCGGTTCCAGGTCGGGCAGACCAAACTCCGGCAGCGTGATTTCGGCAAGCTCGGCGCGAGCGCCAGGCATGGTAGTACTCCTTCCAATGGTTTTACATGGCGATATGGTTTTACATGGCGACCGCAAGGGTCGCCACTACTATACTACGCCGCTACAGGTCGCTTTACTCGTTGTATGGTAGTGGCGACCCTTGCGGTCGCCACGCTTCCCGTTCTAGCCTGCTTGCGGTTCTTCCGATTCTCCCTGGACGGTGCTGATGAGCATGGAGCTTTCCTGGGTCAGCGCCTGGGGACGGCGCGCTAGAAGTACCAGCATGACCACCAGGCCGATGAGCATCAGGGCTATAAAGATGTAGGGTGTCAGGTTGAAAGGATAGGCGGGAATCGGCCAGACGGTGACGAACATGACGGGCAGCAGCAGCAGCGTTCCCACGATGGGCACGATGGCGTGCCGCCATATGTTGAAGTCGGCGGGGCGTTCGCGCCTGACGAAGGTGGTAAGCGCGATGTTCGCCAGGATGTAGAGCACGATGACAGCCAGGGTGGCGATGGTGCCGAGGAAGCCAAAGATCTGACCGGCTCCGAAGAAGATGCCGACGAGCATGAAACTGACGATCTGGAAGATCTGCTCGAAATGCACTGCCATATAGGGCGTCTTGTGCTTCGGGTGAATCCTTGCCAGGGCGGATGGCAGCGTCCCGGCCAGGCCCATCGTGTACATGACGCGCGTGGCGGCGTTGGTGCAGGCGATGCCCACTGCCAGGGTGCTGTTGATGATGGCGAAGAAGATCAGCCACCAGCCGACGCCCCAGAGCTTCTGGGCCAGCGTGTAGTAGGGGTTGGCGTTGGCGGCAAAGGCGGCGATGTTGCCGGTACCCCAGCCGATGGCGCTGGCGTAGGCCATGAAGACGTAAAAGATGCCGACGATGAGCAGCGATAAGAAAACGGCCTGGTAGATAAACCTGGCCGGTCGTTTTGTCTCTTCGGCCAGGGGAGCCGGGGCCTCGAAGCCGCTCAGGGCCAGGATGGAAAAGACCATGCCGCCGATGACGCCGCCGAAGCCGGTCGGCGCTGCTCCGGGATTGAGGGGCGCGCCTGCAGACGACCCCGCCCCCGGATGAGCGAGGAAGGTGATGCCGAGCGCGAGCATAATCAGCATTTCGATGGCGCCGAGGATGGCCGTGGTGCGGGTCGAGAGGCGGACACCGAAATAGGTTAGGACCCATACGATGGCGGCGGTGGCTACGGAGAAGATCCACCAGGGGATGTTGATGCCGGTGCCGCTCTGTAAAAAGCCGGAGAGCGCGAAGCCCAGAAAGCCGACAGCCCCGGCGGGTCCGATG
>Ga0207416_1005409_pt1 | contig 10169 bp, 8 predicted proteins | sample PaiPotPPM11metaG_FD_184107 | JGI IMG/M metagenome (GOLD analysis project Ga0207416, IMG submission 184107) | Iron sulfur acid spring bacterial and archeal communities from Banff, Canada, to study Microbial Dark Matter (Phase II) - Paint Pots PPM... ...
CCGCGCACCAGGGCGAGAGCCTGCTGGCACTGGGCAACCAGGGTGGTGCGCTGCGACTCGGCGGGGAGCGTGGAGTGCCGCTGGGCCGCGGCGTAGGCCTCTTGCACCACCGCCAGGTCCAGCTCGAAGGGAGCCTGCGAGTCCATGCCGAGCAGGTCACGCGGACTCAGCAGATGGCTGTGCGGGGAAGCAGAGGTGTCGGCGAGCAGCGTGCGCAGCAGGGCAAGGGCGTTGCGCAAGGCCGTACGGGCATCGTGGGGCGCACTGTCGGGCCACAGGAAGGCCGCCAGCTTACTGCGGGGATGCATGCCCTGCTCGACCGCCAGGTAAAGCAGCAAGGCCTGGGACTTGCGCAAGGCAAAGGTGAGGCGGGTGCCGTCATGCACTGCTTCGGGCGGGCCGAACACGGCCAGACGTAACAGACCCATGGCATCTCCTCTTCCTGCGGGACAACGGAGGTGATGGAGCGTTCCGCACAAGCTCCACCGCATCTCCCTCCTCCGGCATGCGCGGCTATTGTGCTGCCGCGCCAGTGATGGCTCGCAGGGCGGAGCCAGAGAAACAGCAAAGTTCACCTGGTCCTCCCCCTTCTCTTCTAGAGAAATCGTACCATGTGAGATCGTTCCGGTCAAACATGCGTACGGTCTGACGGACCAGCTTCCCAGCTTCCGATGGCAGCAGTGCAGCCTCATGGGGAGGTCTTTCCCGTTCATGACGCGGCTCATGACGCTTTCATGACGCGTCCTGCTCATACTAGCAGCAGAGAGAACAAAGTGTAGCCGGTTGGGTCAAAGGTGATAAGGCACTCAACTGTCGTGTTCATCGTTGACTCTTCCGAGAACATCAGCTTGAGCGACAAACTCGGCAAGCTGACCGAATCAATGGAGTGAGAAAGGAATGACATCATGTTAGAAACAAACAACCAAACCGAATTCATCTCCCCTTCCCAGAACCCTGCGGAGCCACCCCAGAAGCATCCGCGACATGGAGGGGGAGCGCGGACCGGAGCGATCATCGGCTTGACGCTTCTGCTCGCCGTCATCTTCGTCATCGGGGGGTTCGCGGGCTGGGTCTTCGCCAGCGCGAAAAGTAGCACTGCGGGAACCGCCACTTCCACCACAACGGCAACCACGCTCGATACGGCGCGAGAAGCCGTCGTGGCGAAGGTGAAACCAGGCGTCGTGGAGGTCTACGTCACCCTGGCAAAAGGAGCGGCACTGGGCTCTGGGGTGATCATCGACAGTCGTGGCTACATTGTGACCAACAACCATGTAGTGAGTGGAGCCCTCTCCATTCAGGTGCTGCTCTCTAACGGCACCAGGGAACCGGCGCAACTCACTGGGACGGATGCAGCCGATGACCTGGCGGTCCTCCAGATTGCTGTGCCGCAAGGGGGTTTGTCGGTCGCGACGCTGGGAAACTCTGCTCAGTTGCAGGTGGGGCAAGCGGTGATGGCCATCGGAAACCCCCTGGGCGATATCGAGACCGTGACCAACGGCATCGTGAGTGCCCTGAAACGAAACGTCTCTGAAGGGCCAGGCGGAGCTACCATCCAGAATGCGATTCAGACCGATGCAGCAATTAACCCGGGCAATAGTGGAGGAGCCCTCGTAGACTTGCAGGGTAACGTGGTCGGTATTCCCACGCTCACCGCTATCGATCCCGAGTTTAATACGCCCGCCAATGGCGTCGGCTTCGCCATCCCCTCTAATCGTGTCAAGTCAGTCGTGACGCAACTCATCTCGACCGGCAGTAGCAGCTAAACAAGATGAGCGGCCTGCGTTTATGGGCGCCAATACCGACCCAACGCAGGCCGCTCCGAACGGATTGGCCGTCGATATCGGGTACTCATTGCCGATACAAAAAGAGAAGGTTCTCTTCGTATTCGGGTGGGAACTGCTTGCGATGGTGTGAAGGAGATGAGGAGATGAGAATAGCTGTACTTGACGACAATGCAGACATAGGTGAGATGTTGCAACAAGCTCTGGAACTGGCCGGACATACCGTCGTGGTCTATTACAGTCCATCGAAGCTCCTGGCAAAGATCATTGAACCAACGACCGCATCGATCCCCTTTGACTTGCTTATCGTTGATCTCCTCCTTGAAGAAGGAATGTCAGGAGTAGAAGTCATTCATCGAGCGTGGCATAGCTTCCCCGATCTGCCGGTTATACTCATCTCAACAGGGAGTTCCTGGCAAATTGAAGCTGCCAGGAGAGCATTGCCATCTGTGAAAGTTCTACGAAAACCCTTCAGCCTGTCAACCCTTCTGGCTATGGTGAAAGAACTTTCAACGTGAACGCTTCCAACCCGGCAGATGCCGCACTAATGAGTACGCACCCGGCCTCAAAGGCCTACCCTGCCGGGTGAGCCTTTGAGGTCAGAGATGCCCTCGGACGTTGACAACGGGCTATTTGCTTCCTCGATCAATGGCGTCAAACTCTTCCTGGCTGAGTTTGATCGTTGCACCAACCATGTCCTCATCCAGATGCTTCACGCTGGAAGTTCCAGGAATAGGCAGCATCGTGCTTGAGCGTTTGAGGAGCCAGGCGAGCGCGATCTGACCGGGCCGGGCATTGTGCCGCTGTGCGATCTGGTCGAGGGCGCCACCTGAGTGAGCCAGTTCTCCAAACGCCAGGGGGGACCAGGGGATAAAGCCGATCCCCTGTCGGGCGCACAGATCGATCATCGCCTCGGAATCGGCAACCGTCATCTGTTCGGACTGGCGCATCGCCAGATTATAGTGGTTCTGCACCGTGACAATCGGGACGATCCTTTGGGCGCGTGCCAGTTGATCGATGGTGACATTGGAAAGTCCGACATGGCGAATCTTCCCTTCCTGTCTCAACTTCGCCAGTTCACCGACCGAGTCTTCAAAGGGAACCCTGGGGTCCGGGCGATGGAATTGATAGATGTCGATGCGATCCAGGCGCAGACGCCGCAGGCTGCCTTCCAACGCCTGCCGAAGGTGTTCGGGACGTCCGTCTGGAGGCCACTGGTTGGGACCGGTACGCAAGAGGCCCCCTTTGGTCGCGATGACCAGGTCTTTCGGATAGGGGTAGAGCGCTTCGGCAATCAGCGACTCGGCCACTTCTGGTCCGTAAGAGTCGGCGGTATCTAATAGATTCACTCCCAGGTCAAGGGCGTGGCGCAGGACGGCAAGAGCTTCTTGCCTGTCAGCCGGAGGTCCCCAGATACCAGGACCTGTGAGGCGCATAGTGCCGAAGCCCAGACGGTATACCTTCAGGTCTCCGCCAATCGTACATGTTCCGCTCTCTAGAGCGGGGCGTTGATTTGTGTGTTGCATAGAGCTTTCTCCTTGTCTATTCGTTTGTAACGTGTATTACATTCCCTCGGGCGCAGGCCCTCCAATGGGGGCCGCCTCACGCATGATGCGCTCGATCTCTTGCAGCGTTTGCTGCGAGAGATGTTTATCGCCTGCCAGGGCGGTTTGTGCGAGTTGTTCAGGATTGCGCGCTCCGACAATGGCTACATCAATCGTCGGCTGGGCCAGCACCCAGGCGATGGCCAGTTGCGCGATGGTCATTCCCTCTCTGGCCGCCAGGCGCTTCAAGTGTTCGACGACCGCGACATTGCGCTGGAAATGCTCGCCGTGGAAGTCCTTACTCTTGCTCCGCCAGTCATCGGGTGCGAAGGTCGTCTGTGGCGTGAATGATCCGCCAAGCAGGCCATGCGCCAGTGGACCATACACAAGCACTCCAATGCCTTGTTGCTGGCAATAGGGCAAGACCTCTCGCTCGATATCGCGCCGGAAGAGGCTGTAAGCAGGCTGTAAGGCATCCAACCTCCTCGTCCTCTCGAACGCCCGCATCTGTTCGACGTTGTAGTTCGAGACGCCCACGTAGCGAATTTTCCCTTCCTGTACCAGTGCATCGAGGGCGCTGGCCGTCTCCTCGATAGGGGTGTTGGGATCAGGCCAGTGGACCTGGTACAGATCGATGTAGTCGACGCCGAGGTTGCGGAGGCTCTGCTCGACTCCCTGGCGTAACCAACGGGCGCTTGCGTCGCGCAGGAGCGTGCTTCTGTCCATGCGCAACCCGCCTTTGGTGGCAAGCAGAATCTGGTCGCGCTGACTTCTCAGCTCGGGCTGAAGGGCCTCACCGAGCAGGCGCTCGGCCAGGCCAAAGCCATAGGCTTGCGCGGTATCGAAAAAATTGATGCCCAACTCGAGCGCTTTGCGCACGGTCGCTTTTCCTGCGTCCCACTGCTCGCGCTCGACATGGCCCCAGTCGCCACCGAACTGCCAGGTGCCGTAGCTGATTTTTGAGACGTGCAGTGATGTTCGACCAAACTGCGTATATTCCATCTTATTTCCTCCTTTGTTCTTCCGAACGTGTAGACAGGCCGGCCAATTCCTCCATGAACTTGATCATGATGGAAAAATCCGCATCCATCCCTTTGGCCATGGCAGCGGCATACATCTGCTGGGCAGCTGCGGTGGCCGGCATCGACACAGAGACATCATAGGCCTGGCTCAACACCAGGCTAAAATCTTTGTGCATAAGCGAGAGGGCAAAGTTGGTGGGATACTGCTCTCGCCTGACATTTTCCAGCTTGGACTTCTGACCGGGGGTGAGCACGGTCGTCTGCTCAAGGACGTCGAGCAAGAGTCCCTTCTCTACCCCAGCCTTTTCACCGAGTGCAATCGCTTCGGCCAGGGCTTGCATGCCCAGGCCAAGCAGGGTATTGACCACCAGTTTCATGGTGGTCCCCATGCCGCTTGCACCCATATAGAAGCTGGTGTGGCCCAGAACGTCCAGGAGGGGTTTGCACTGCTGATAGGTCTCTTGCTCCCCGCCAACGAAGATCACCAGGCTGCCCTGATCCACCTGTGGCACACTGCCCGAGACGGCCGCATCGATCATCGGGACACCTTGTTCCTTCGCCGCCTGGAAGAGACGACGCGAAGCGTCTGGAGACACCGTACTCAGATCGATGATGATCGAGCCATCATGCACCCCGGCGAGCGCACCGTCGGGACCGAACATCACGTCGTGCTGGGCCTCGTCATTCGTCACACAGGCCATCACGACCTGGCAATTGGCAGCCAGCTCTTTGGGCGTCTGGGCAACCTGCGCTCCCCATTGCTCTACCTCCTGGACCTTCTCCTTCGTACGATCATACACGGTCACCTGGTAATCTGCGTCGAGCAGCCTCTGGACCATATGACTGCCCATGTGCCCCATGCCGATGAAGCCAATGCTCGGTTTCAACTTGTTGCTTTCTGTATTCATCACAATACCTCTTTCTGTAACAGAACTAAACGACACACTATCGAAATGTGCCAGGGAGAGGATGCTGCTGGAAAAACGACCAGATCAGGGCCGAAGGGCTGAGGGAAGATACAGCAGTTCCTCCTGGCTTGTTGAAAGTAACGTGAGGCCATACATGGCCTTCTCCTGTAATACGATACTGTAGAATGATTGCGTTTCCCTGGCAGTGTGTCCACTCCATTCCCGTCACGTTTGCCTGTGTATAGAAGACCGTTGGCCCCCTGGTGCAGCCATCGCGCGTTGCCCATCCCTGCAGCCATGTAAGAATGGGAGGGAACTGATTGCTCATACGCCCGTTATAGGGAACGACCGGGTCAGCCGTCCCGTGAAACTCAAGGAGAGGTACAGGTCGTACAGGATGGCAGCCGCCGGGATAGGGAGGGTACGACCCGGACACAGGAGCGAATGCGGCCAGGCGTCCTGCCAGGGTACACGCCAGCACATTCGTCATGCCCCCGCCATTCGAAAAACCCGTCGCATAGATGCGGAGTGGGTCGATGCACAGGATGCCCTGCAGGTGATTGACTAGATCACTGACAAACAGGACATCGTTTACCTGTGGTCTTCCTGGTATTCCTGTGTCCCACCCGGTCTGGCCATCAGGACCGACAACCCCCTGAGGGTAGACGGCGATAAAGCCCTGCTGATCTGCGAGGTGGGACATTCCTGATCTCCGTTCTTGCTGGACGGCATTACTGCCGTGCCCGTGAAAGCTCAAGACCACCGCTTCACTGGAATTTGCTACATAGCCTGATGGTATGTGCAGGAGATAGGTGCGTATCAAACCGCCTGAGAAGACCGTCTCGTAGACGGTCTCCCCTGGCAGCGCCGGCGCAGGCTTCCCACACCCTGCACTTGTGATGGGCGTCGTAATCACCGCCGTTTCTGGCAAAGACGTCCTGGACGGCAGCGCAGAAGAGGAGGGAGACGAGCTACAACCCGCGATGAGCAGCGCGCACAGCGCACCCACGAGACACCACACATCGAGTGCTACTTGTGATGTCATCTTCTTTGTATGCACCTTAGACATGCTGCGCATCGCCTGATCCCTTCTGTTCCACTTTTCGTGGGTGGTGGAATGGATTGCTGAACCATTCGTGCAACGCCTGGGCATCCCACGACGAGCGCCAGCGGGCCGACCGTCCCACCAGGTGACTCAAGACGGGCGTTTTCATGAGGAGAATGCTTATTCCGGCTGCTCCTCCCGCCGTGACGAACCATGCCAGGAAAATGCGTAATGCAGCAGGCCATGCTGCTGGCATGACCGGCACTACCCACAACAGCAGCGCGTCCAGGATGAAGACATGTACCAGATAGATGCCGAACGAGGCATCCGACAGGGTATGCCAGAATCGATACCCCTTTGGGTACCCTTGCTGATTCGTCCGCATAGCCCAGCGGCAAGCCAGAAAGCCCAGGAGCGCGATGACGGTTGGACTATAGAACATCATGACTGGCTGCAACACAGAGGTCGCATAGCCAAACGATTCGTGATAGACAACGACCTGGAGCAAGAAGTGAACCCATACTGCTGCCAGGGCCAGGACGAAGGCACCCACAATCCATTTTCCATGGCTCAGGACAAACGCTCGTACTTGCTTCAAGTACAATGCTGCCAGTCCTCCCAGGACAAAAAAGAACTGGTAGGTCAGCAAAAAGCGATCCTGATAGGCTGCCACAATCTGCCACACTCCTGAAGAGGCCAGCGAGCCTTGCTGTATATAGTGATAATCAAGATACATGAGGAGGACTTGCAGGGCAAAGCTGATAAAGAGCGTCCACCAGGGATGTTTCTGGATATGCTTCAAAATGAGCAGGAACAATGGCAGCACGAGATAGAATTCGATCGCGAGCAAGATGTAGTAGAGCTGGTACGACGCATTCCCGGTCAGAATATTAAAGAGGACCAGTCTGGCGAATGCTCCTGGCGAGTGCTGTGAAGTGTTTGCCCAGCTATAGGCAATGCTCCATAGGCAGTAGGGCAAGAGGACACCTATGCTGCGCTTCGTCCAGAATCGCTTCATTGAGAAGGGCTTTCCATAGTAGACGTAGGTAAGTGCGAGGGCCGTGATGAACATGAAGACTTCCCTGGTAAAGTGTATGGAGGCGAAGATTCCGTTGTCTAGCTGCATACCTGTTTGAGTTTGATTGAGATACTGGGTGAATGCCAGTACATGCACAGCGATAACCATAAGGGCTGTGATCGCCCGTAGAGGGTCAAGTTCATAAATGTATGGCCGGGCCTGCTGGTTGTTCTGTGCGATCATTTCACTGCCTCACGCTGCCCTGCTCGACCAGATGCCTTCTCCGCTCCTATGGAGGATCGTGCATCTCTTTCTTGCAGGAGCCGGTGCGCTACTTTGCCTAGAGCGTTTTTCGGGAGCGCATCCACTGTGATGAAATCAACGGGAACCTTGTGCGCACTGAGCCTCTGGGCGGCGTACTCATGCAATCTCTGTGCCATCTCTGCACTCCAGGGGCCGTTCACGACGATGTAGGCCACCACCTGTTCGCCATAGATGGCATCGGGCCGGCCGATGACGGCGGCCTCGCGGACCGCTGGATAGGTCTCAAGCATCTCTTCGACCTCGCGTGGCGCAATGTTTTCGCCTCCTCGGATGATGACATCGCGCAGGCGACCCGTGATATACAGGTAGCCCTCCTCGTCCTGATAGCCGAGGTCGCCTGTGCGAAACCAGCCGTCTTGAAACGACTCTTTGTCCGCATTGCCATAGTAAGCGGAAACGACACCGGGGCCACTGATGCAAATCTCACCCGTCTCACCGCTCGCCACATCCTGCATGGAATCATCCCTATCAATACGTGAGTGGCAGATACGCAGCGAGACGCCCACGGGTACACCGGCGGAGCCTGGTTTGTGTCGTCCCGGCGGGACTGGATTGGCCGTCACCTCACTGGCCGCCTCGGTCAAGCCGTAGGTCTCGATCAGCGGGATGCCAAACTTCGCTTCAAAGACGCGCAGGTCGGTAGCTGGCAGCGCTGCCGCACCAGTGCGTATGAAACGCAGCGCTCCTGGCAGGAAAGCTGGCCTGTCGGTTCCAAGTAACATCATTACAATTGTTGGCACAATGCTGGCCCAGGTTACCTGGTACACCTCTATCCACGGCCAGAAATGGCTGCGACTGAATGTGCGTGCAATGACGATCGTACTGCCCGCCATGATGGAGGCGCAGAGACCAACGACAGGGCCATTCACGTGGAAGAAGGGCAGCACCGTCAGGCCGCGATCAGCGGGAGTAAGCCGGTGACTCGTGCGGACGTGATCTGCTGTCCAGGCGATCTGATACTCATCCAGTAGCACGCCCTTTGGATCTCCGGTGGTGCCGGAGGTCATGAGGCAGATATGTCCTTGTACAGGTGGAAGTGGAGAAATGTGTTCGGTGCGCGCTTGCTCGATGAGCAGTTCACATGCATGCAAGGTGACGATCTGGGCACCAGGCGCGCCAGGAAAGCCCTGCGCCTCTTCCGCCTGATCCAAAAACAGAACGTCTGGTTTGTACATACGAACCACTCGTGCGCGTTCTTCCTCCGCAGCATCGGGAGCCAGGGGAACGAGCATATGCCCTCCGGTCAGCGCACTGAGCCACAGCACTGCATCAGCAATCCCGCCTGACAAAGTGAGTATGAGGTTGCGCGGTTGGACGCCGAGAAACTGCCGCATCTTCTGCACTGCTGAGAAGAAGTGGCTGTAGGTCATGCTGCGGCCTGTTTCGGCCTCGACGATACTGATCTGTTCAGGAGCGCTGGTCGCCCAGTGTATAAGTTGGTTGTGAAGATCATCCATGTTCGATAGTCCGTCCTTTGGTTTCTGTGCCCAACAAGGCAACCGCGCCGATGCCCACAAGGGCGAGGAGCGTAACGAAGAAGTAAGAAACCGGCACGCCGCCTCTGGCGAGGATGAAGGCCATGATAAAAGGAGCCAACGCCCCGCCGAAGAAACGACCGACGCCCTCAAAGAGGCCAATTCCGGTCTCGCGTATGCGGGTCGGATACTGCTCGGCTCCATAAATCTTGATCACGGGATCGACACCGATGCCGAAGAACGCCAGAATGATCCCACAAGAGAGCGTCAGCACGGGATTATGCAACAAGCCGAAGAGTAGCGCAGCGACGGCAGCAGCACCTGTAAACCAGATGAGCGTTGCCTTCCTCCCAAATCGCTCGACGGCAAAGGCGGCAGCATATTTGCCGGGGATGGAGGCGATGACGATGATCGCGGTGAGCAGGAAGGCCGTTGCTTTGGCGTTGCCCTGTTGAATTAACACGGTCGGCGTGTAGGTCTGAATGGCGTAGAAGATAAACAAGATGCAAGAGAAAGCAACCCACATCATTACCGTGCGTTTGAGGTAGGGGCGTTGAAAGATCTGGGTGTATCGGGATCTTTGCCTGGTGCTCCTGTTCGCACCGCCGTCAATGTTCCCGGTATCACCTTTTGCCGCAAACCGCGGTGGGGGCAGTTGCCCTCCGGTTCTGCGCTCGATATCGTGTTCAAGTCTGCTCACAATGGCATCAGCCTCGAAGGTACGTCCTTTGACCGCGAGCCAGCGCGGCGATTCTGGCATCCACTTCAGCAGCGCGGGAACAAAGAGGAGTGGAAAGCCACCGATGTAGAAGAGCACACGCCAGCCCATATCTTGTGCCATGCCAGGAATGACTGCAGAGGCGATGAGTGGTGCCGCGAAGTAGCCGACCGAGAGGAACGAGTCGAGTACGGCCGTCATTGCTCCTCGAAAATGTCGTGGCGTGAGTTCTGCCGCCATGGCATAGGGAATGGGAAAGATGGCACCCATGCCCAGGCCCGCCATAAAGCGCAGGACCACCAGTGCGGCTGGCGTGGGCGCGAACCCACAGAGC
>Ga0207416_1005412_pt1 | contig 10164 bp, 6 predicted proteins | sample PaiPotPPM11metaG_FD_184107 | JGI IMG/M metagenome (GOLD analysis project Ga0207416, IMG submission 184107) | Iron sulfur acid spring bacterial and archeal communities from Banff, Canada, to study Microbial Dark Matter (Phase II) - Paint Pots PPM... ...
CCCCCGCGTTATACGCGCGTGTTGACTTAGTGCTCGGCACCGCAGGGGAACCGCTCGTTATCGAGTGCGAGCTCATCGAGCCGACGCTCTTCTTGAGCATGCATCCGCGCGCTGCGCACCGGTTTGCTGATGCTGTGGAAATGTTAACGGACCTAAAGGTCCGTTGCTACAATCAGGCGGCGGGATGAGCAAACAAAGAGGCGAGACGAATAAACGGAGCGGGACGAGCAAGGATCGGGACGCACGCGTCCCTCGCAAAGCGTTTCTTGGCGCAACGGCACTCGCCGCGACTGCTGCTGCGCTCGCCGGCTGTAACCCAAGAGGACAACGCGGAAGCGCCCACCCGCCCGGACGGATTCTCTATGCCGTCCTCACGCCTGACGAGTACGACTACGATCGAATGATGACAGTCATTCGCACGCACAACCCGCACAAACAGCTCTTTCCAGCCACGACAGCTTCGGTACAGGCATCGACCCGCACCGCTTTGATATTCATGCACATGCAGTTTGCAATGAACGGCTACCAATTCTCATTGCCCACGTCAACTCCACTTGCCACGCTTGGGGTATTTTCGGGACCCGCCGTGTTGTTTGGCTTAAATGACGATGTGTGGCGTAAGTACGGGATCAGTCAACGCTATCAGCTCGCGGATACGAACGTCTACTATAGAGCGACCTCGAATCTCGACTTTCATGCTCGGCCCGACGATCCCAAGGGCCTGTATCAAGATTTCAGCGCCGAGGCAGTGCTCAAGCGCGGTGGCTCTTTCATGATATGTCACCACGCTTTAACGTCGTTCGCAGCAGAATGCGCAACGCGAGCCGACCGGTCGACGGAGGCGGTTCTGAAAGAATTGATGGTCAACTTGATGCCTGGATTCACTCTGGTGCCGTCAGGGATTACCGCCGTGCAGCTGGCGGCGGAGAGTGGCTGGAAGATTTATCCTGTTGGTTAACGCTCCGCGATCGAAAATGCGGCCAGCGGATTGAAAATGACCGGCTGGACGATTTCTACCACGTTGTCGTCGGGTATTGGCCGACCCGCACGGAACACGAGGGTTGCGACGCCGTCGCGCTCTTCGACCAGCTCCATCCCGAAATCATCAAAGACTTTGCCGGCGGCCGCGTTTCGCGGCGTCTTCTTGTACGTGAAATAACAATCTCGCGGGGATGCCCGCATCATGTCTTTGAGCAGATACGTGAGAAAAGCGTGCTCAATTCGCTTCGATTGAATTCTGCAGCTGAACATAAGATCTCTGACCCGCGGCTCGAGAGGCTCTACGATGCAGAATCCCATTGTACCGTAGCTGCCGAACCGGTCCTTGCAGTTGATGACGTAGGCGCGCAAGCTCGAGTGCATGATATCGTTGAGAACGTCGCGCGAATAGAGGTTGCCCGAAAAGTTCATCTGGTTGGTACGCTGGGTCAATTCGTGAACGCGCTCAAGATTCGTCTCCGTCAGCGGCGAGATCTCAAGCACAATGCGGCAATCTTTGAGAAATGACATGTAGTCGCCGTCAAATTCGCCGGCGGCTGCCTCGCGGATCATCGCGTCTTGGTACATCTTGCGGCGAGCACGGCTCTCCGCGGTCACCGACACGCTGCAATCTTGCCGATCAGGCAGAGAAGCGCACTCCGACGCGCTGACGACACGCACGCTTGGCAGGGCGCTGTGCACTTGGCTGCGTTCGAACTCCGAATCGTCAACGAAGAGCACCGTATTGAGACCAATGTTAAGAGCACGGACAATCTGCTCTATGGCCGCGCTCTTAGGCCCCCACGAAATCTGCGGATGCAAAAAATACTCGCGAAGGCCGGTCCGCTCGAGCACCGCCAAGGCTTCGTCCGGGTTGTTCTTGCTGGCTACCGACTGCAAAATGCCCCGGCCATCGAGTTCCTTGATGATTGCGACCACTTCGGGTTTAACCTTGAGCCGGTCGGCGCCGTCCTCGATGAGCGTTCCATCCCAAATAGTGTTATCGAGATCCCAGACAACGCATTTTACCTTGACCTCTTTCGGGTCTGGAACAAAACTCGCGTCGTGAACAAAGTCGAGCAGCCCAAAGTATAGCGTGGTGCCGTCATCGATATCGTTTGCGACGATCGACATATGATAGCGCGAGCGCATATCAATGGCCCGCTCGATCTCGTCTGCGGAAAATCGTTCGCGCGTGAAGCCGGGCTGGAGTGTGATCAAGCGATTGAATTGGATTTTGTTGTTTGGATCAGCCGGTATAATAGAGAACGTCAGGCTGATTGGCCGATCCTGGGGATTGTAGATCTCAGCGACAAAGCAATTCGGCCGTTCCTCAGATCTTGAGCGCATCGTCGCCTGCCTGCGCTTGCTATCGTATCGCCGGCGCATAAGGCCACGGCGGAGTGAATGCGGCATCGGAGCATTGAAGATCAGCGACCCGAGGAAGCGATCTTTTTTTTCGGCTGCCTTCGCCGTGGTTGTGTCGTAAAGATACGTGTTGCCTTGCGCCCACAGTTGGGCCCAACGTTTGAATCCGAGTTTTAGCAGGTAGCCATTGACCGCGTGGGCGTCATCGATACGGACCATGCCGTCGGTAAATCGACGGCACTTCAAATCTGCGCGCGGCGTATATAAATCGCAAGTCGAGTAACACTTCGGAGCCACGCACTCGGTGCAGTGTTCGCTCCATGGAAGCAAGGTTTTCGCCGTGACCTTGCCCGTGAGCTCGTGAAAACGCACCAAGATCGCTGCCGGAATTTGGTTGGCTGACTCGACTCGATCGTTCGCCTCTGCTTCGTACACAGTATTGCTTTTCAGCACGACCCGCGTTTATTCCGGGTGATCGGGCGACCGGCACGCCGCTTCCGTTCGCCAGTGCAGACAAACGGCCCAACGTCCTAGTGCCCAAGCTCTGCTCAGGACATGTTATGTGGGATGACCGGGACTCGAACCCGGATGCCCTTTCGGGCGACAGATTTTCGCACCACTATGGCTTTCGCCACGCCTCAAAACGAACGATTATCGTCTTGATGCTTTGTGGTCCGGACTGTGCCTTGACCATAGTATCGTTCGAACGACGTAGGCCGCGCCCGTCCAGTCTCTACACCTTCTTTCGCCGATGCGAAAGCTTGGCTCGGTGTTGTCACGCCACGCTGGCAGAGAGTCCGCCGACTTTGAGCGCATCCCGAAGGCAGTTTCCCATCCTCCGGCTCCAATGTAAAGTCTGTTGTGTCTGCCGATTTCACCATCATCCCAACGGATCGGCCGACCGTACGTCGACCGTTCGAGTGCGTTTGCGTCCGGCCAAATGAAACCCTCGGGCGACCAACCGTAGGAGTTCAAGGGCGCCTCTCAAATGATGCGTGGCCGGCACCCCTACACGAGCGAGGCGCTTTTGCATGTTGCCGAAAGATTATCGGTCGCAAGTCATGTGGCTTGGCGCCCTTAGCCTCCTCGCGCTGGCCGTCATCGGTGCGCTGCACGTACCGTTCCCGTTTACAAGCGATCAAGCATCGTTCACGATCGGTGCAACGATGATGCATCACGGTGCGGTCATGTATGTCGACTTCTGGGATATCAAACAGCCAGGCATCTATCTCTTCTATCTGATTGGCGGATCGCTCTTTGGCTTCACGGAACGCGGCATGCACGTTTTCGAGCTGATCTACTGGCTCGTGTTTGGCGCTGTTCTCATGGTGACGCTGCGCTCCCAATTCTCACGTGGATGGGTCGTCGCAGCTCTTCCACTGCTTACTGTAGGCACGTACTATGCAGTTGGCGGCGCCGGCGCGTATGGTCAGGTTGAAGCGCTCGCCGGTTTCCCGCTGTACGTATGTCTGTGGTGTGCGCTCGCGTACGCGGAATCATCTAAGCCACGAGCCTTTCTTCTCGTCTTGTCTGGCGTGGCAGCGGCCGCGGTCCTGCTTCTCAAGCTCCTGCTTTTGCCAATCGTCGTCATGTTTTGGATCATCGCGCTCCGCTCTCTTCGACGTAGCGCGATACCCCTTGATGGAAGCTCGCTCGTGCGCGCGACCGCACTGATCTGTCTGGGCACAGCCATACCCTTGATCGCCGTCATGGCGTATTTCGCCCACGCGAACGCGCTGTGTGAACTCATGCTGACCACATTTGTCAGCCCGCTGCACATTGCAATGCGCGGACATGCTCAAGATCCTCGTAGTTTGCTCGTCATTTTCCGCTGGCTTGCGCTCTATGTATCCCCGCTTGCCGTTCTCTCAATCGTTGGGACTCCACGCTGGATACGATCGGGCCGCAACGATTTGCCGCTGGGGCTCGTGCTCTGGGTTGTGCTCGCGCTTGTCATCGGCATTCTCCAAACGCGCAATTGGGTTCCCTACCATTTTGTATTGATCATCGTGCCGCTTGGTATCCTCAGCGCGTACGGCCTGGATGCAATGGCGAGGTGGGTGCGCGATCAACGACGCCTCAACACGCGACTCGCCGCAATCGTCGCCGTTCTGTTCCTCGGCGTTTTATTTTATCAGCCGCTTCGGCTTCTCGCCTCGAATGTTTACATCTTATACAAATACGGCTTCGTTCGTGATGGGGCTGAACAGCGGGCTTTCTTCGAAGCAGTGCGGCCTGAGTACCGGCAGATACGTGAAGACAGCGCGTTTCTCGATGACCCGGCAAGCCGACCGGGACCGATCTTTCTCGTCGGCGGAAGCCTTCGCTACTACCTGACGGGCCGCAAGCCTGCAACACCGATTTTCGGTCTTCCGAGCTTTCTAACGGATCGCTGGCAGGATGAGACGGCCGGACTCGAACGAGTGCGGCCACCCTACGCCTACATCGCTAACGGATATATCAATGACATCGAGTCCGGGGCGCCGGAAATTTTGCGCTTCATTCACCGGAACTACCGAGTCGTGCGCTCCGATGCAGTCGGCACATGGTACGCGCTTGATCGCTAGATGTGACGAGTAATCGTAAATGTTATGGCTGAACGATTGACGATGAGTTGGCACCCACAAGGACGACAACCTCGGCTTTTTCTCCTGCCAATATACAGATAGAAAAGCCCAACCAAGCTAAATGCCAGCACCGCACGAATGACGTCAAGCATTACCACGCCACCTTATCTCTAGAATTGTAGTCCGGCTTCGAGGCCCGTGCGAAATTGGTTCGACTGCGTGCCGCCGATGCCGAAGGCAGTTCCCGGCGTGATGTTGGCGACGTTGACGTCCGCGGCTTCCGCTCGCGCGAAGAACACGCCGTTGCGATACGTCGGCGTCAGCGTGTACGTCCATGCATTGCTGCCGGGACCGTAGCCGAGCAGATTTGCATTCGGGCTCGTGTCACGTGGCGTGCTTCCGTTCTTGCCGTACTCGACTCTGAAAAGAAGCGACCACGTGGAACTGAGCGAGTACGTCCCCATGAACGCGCTGCCGAAAGCGTGCTCGGCACTCGTATAGCCCAAGGCCGTGCTCGCCGGCGACTCAACCCACAGCAGGTAGGGCTGAAATTGCCACCTTCCTGTGGTGTACGTGAGCAGTGGATTGAAGAGGCGCTTGTTCGCAATCGACGCGGTCGCGTTGGCAGGCGCGCTCGAGTTGGCAAGAACAAACACAAATTCGTATGTCGTACTCGAGCTCGGCGTGTTGGTTATTTGTCCTTCAACGCCCAAGCGGTTGCCCGAATAGTAGCCGTCGTTGATCTCAAGCGCTCCGTTGAATTTCGAACCTGTCAACGTGCCGCGAAGCCCTCGACTGACCGCTGTTTCCATATTCCAGATCGCGCCACGCTGAATGTTGATGTTTAGGTACGTGTACGTCGACTCTTGACCCGCCAAGGTCGCTAACTTCCCCGCTTGGAGATTGAAATAATTTGTCGGCGCGTACTCGACGTAGATGGAAGGGAGCGCGCCATACAAGCTTGTGTTGGCTCCGTTTTGGATCGTCTTGTTGAGCGCAAAGCCCACTACCGGGATGTTGTAGGCGCCAGCGGCAAATCCATAGCGAAATACTCCCGCGGACTTGTTGACGATAAGGAAGGCGTTGCTGATGTCGGTTCGATTGCTCAAGTCCGCGCCGGTCGGCGTGTCGAGGGCTCCGCTCGCGTTGACGTGGCTCGAAAACATCGAAAAGGCGCTGAAGACTCCGTCAATGGTCAGTGGGCCCAACGTGAGGCTCGTCGACGCAGGCGTCGGTGATGGCGCCGCTGTCGCGGTCGCTGCCGGGGTTGGGGAAACTGCCGCAACTACCTTGGGAAAAGGCGTTGAGGAATCTGCCAAGGCTCGTCCCCCGCAAGCAATGGAGACAAGCACGGCGAGGCCGCAGACCACAAGGCGATTGTGTGTGAACATCGTCATTATCCTAGCTCCGAACTCACGCTTGCAGCATCCGCCGAATGGATAGTCCTTTCGGATGGCTGCGTTATATGTGGAAGTGTTGATCGATAATAAGTGCTGTGCCGCGATAGTTGGGCGATGGACCGCCGATAATTGACGACAATCCACTGAAGGCGGTGCTGCGCAGCTGCATGAGGACGACGGCGTTTTGCGATTCCGCCAGCTGAGCACCTACAAAGGTGACATTCTGCGCATAGGTCACGTTCGTGAGGCCCCCATGCGCCCACGATCCTCGCATCGCAAAGCGACCGTATCCAAGTGACACTAACGTCTGTTTGCTCAAAGACTTTGACGCTGCAAAAACGACTTGCGGCGCATTGAGCGAGACCGCGTCTTGAGGAAAGGCGGGTTGAAAATCACGATGCATCGTATCATCGACGTAATCAATCGTCAGGTCGGCAACCTTGGGATGCCATGCAAGCCAAGCGGCGTACTGATGCATCTGGCCAAGCGTACCGTTTCCGGGCGTTTGCGGCAGAAAGAACCCCTCCACGAAACCGGTCTGAGTTCCATTGTCAGTCGTCGCGGTCTCAATTTGCTGATACGCTCCATACGCCGCACGAGCCTCAAAGGGTCCGCCCCGCAGCGTATAGCGCAAACGATAGCCTTGCCGGTTCGCACCGACGACCGTGTTGTCTACCAGCTGATACGTAGATTTGAGCCAGATGCCCGGCCACGACCAGGCAACGCTCCAGATATTTTCCGGCACGCCATACGGCATGATCGCGGTCGCATAGCGCGGCTCGAATCTGTATCCCTCGATCGATGTTATCGCGTGACGGGACGTGCGTATGAGCGCCACGTGATAGTAGCCGCCGGGTGTGGCTGTGCCAGGCTTGAGAACATTGTTGGCATCGTACCAAGCACGGCCTACTTCTGCGAGGCCGTCAAAAGGGCCGGCCCAATGAAAAGCGGCGCGTAGACCGGCGATGGTTTGGGACTGTCCGCCAAGCAGGCTCGTCGGTAACTCGCCTTGCGGGCCTGGGTTCAAGCTCGCGTTCGCGCCAAAGAGCACCGTCGTGTTCAGGATGTTGCCACCCGTTGTCAAGTGCAACAGGTCGCCCGAAAAACGTGTGCCGCTGCCGCGATCCAACACGATCGTACCAAGCGTTAGCCGGGCAGAGGTTCCAGGCAACGAGGGCAGAGTCGCGTTTGTCATTTCAAGCGTCGTCGATTTCTCGTGCAGTGTGAGATCGACGCCTTGTAGCGGCAACGCGGACGCAATCGTCGGCCACGAGTCGAGTGACGGGGCCCCGCTGTCCAAACTTTCGGCAGTCTGCACCATGACCGCCGGCGTGAGACTCGTCAATGGAGGCTGTGCGAACACGAAGCGATCGCTCTGATTAAGGTTGAACCACCCGCCGCGCACGAGCCATGCGCCATCGTGCCCGCCGACCGACCCCCCGAGAACCGAGACGCGCGTTCCCGAGCCGTCGTCTTGGCCAGCGTGGCTTGGGAATGTGACGGAATATGGAAGCGCCTGCGCTCCTACATGCGGATTGAGCGTCGGCAGGAGCGGTTCCGTCCAATACACGTTGTTCGTGACGCTGCCGGTTGCGTGCCCGAAACCAGACTGAAGCGAGGCGTCGATTCGCTTGCTCGCGTACTGCGTCGTGAGGACGAACTGCGCAACGCCGCCAATGCCCGGCGTGTTCGGCGTACTCGCGAAGGTATCGTATGGCGTCATCGGCGAGAGCGGATTGCCACTTGCAAAACCAGCGCCTTCCGGCGGCTGTATGCCGGGACCACCCGCTGCTTGATCGACCAGCGACGCAAATCCGTCGAGCGAATTGCTCCAACCAAGTCGCGGCGAGGGCGACGACGTTGGCGGTGGATCCGCGAATGCCATGCTGAATGTCGTGCTCAAAAAAAAAGCTGCGGCAACGATGCTCGTTCGTTTCCAGCGATGCATCATGTATAGTGCGAGCATGAGCGTGGAAATTCCCACGACTTGCCGGCTCCGCTTAGCTCGAGCGGAGGGCTGGGACCTCTCCAGGCGGCCTGGTGCGCGGCGGGGGCCGCTTCAAGTCGAGTGCGAACTGTCAACTGGTTGCGTTCGAGGCACAGGCGCAATAATTGGTGCTGGAGAAATTAGTGAACGATACGTCGCGAGTTAACGGACCTAAAGGTCCGTTGCTACAAGGGCCGTTGCTACAAAGAGGTTGAGTTCATGGCCGTTTATACGAAGACAAGCGTACCCCCGGGAGCTCGCACACTGCCGCGCGAGTACTACACGTCGGCCAACGTGTTCGATCTCGAAGGAGAGCGGGTATTTTCGCAGCGCTGGTTATGCGTCGGGCGCGAAGAGCAGGTCCCGAAAGCGGGGGACTACTTCCTTGCCAACCCGGGTAAGGAGAGCCTCATCATCGTCCGCGGACAAGACAGCAAGCTTCGCGCCTTTTTCAACGTGTGCCGGCACCGGGGTACACGCATTTGCGAAGAGGACCACGGCAAGTTTACCGGCTCGATCATGTGTCCTTACCATGCGTGGACCTACGGTTTGGACGGGCGGCTCATGGCAGCGCGCAATATGGATGGGGTTGCCGACTTTGACAAAAGCCTCTATCCCCTGAACGAAGCCGCGCTCGCGAGCTGGGAAGGTTTTGTTTTTGTCAACTTAGCGTCGCGACCGGAGCCGTTCGAAGAAGCCTTCGCGCCGCTGATTGGCCGTTTTTCGAAATGGCACATCGGGGAGCTGCGAGTCGCTAAAACTATCACGTATGACCTCAAGTGCAACTGGAAGCTCATCATTCAAAACTATTCAGAGTGCTACCACTGTCCGGTCGTTCATCCGGCGCTCGATAAGCTCACGCCATTCGACAGCGGCCGCAACGACTTGGGCGAAGGGCCATACCTCGGCGGGTACATGACCATGCGTACGTCAGGCTCGCGCATGTCGATGAGCGGCACGTCGCCTTATCCGCCCATTGGTGAAGTCGCAGGCGAAGAACTCGATCACGTATATTACTACGCGATCTTCCCGTCGATGCTGTTGAGCCTCGAGCCCGACTACGTTATGGTGCATCGCGTAACCCCAGTCACCGTGAACCGATCGATCATCACTTGCCAGTGGCTGTTCCAGCCCAATACGATCGCGTCGGCAGGTTTTGATCCGAGTGACGCGGTCGATTTCTGGGATATGACCAATCGACAAGACTGGCACGTCTGCGAACTGTCGCAGCTTGGCATTGAATCAAAGTCGTACACCCCTGGTCCGTACGCAAACCAGGAAGGGCTGCTGTTCCAGTTCGACCGGTTCTATCGCAGCGTCATGGAGCTGTAATTTTGCCGATAGCTAAAACGCTTCGAACGATATGCCCCGCCTTGCTGTGCGCGGGCATATTTTTTTTGCCAGGCGCAACCAAAGGCGACACATTTGACGCGATGCAATGGCGATCCATCGGGCCGGCGCTCGCGGGTGGCCGTGTTGCGGCGGTTGCGGGCAGCGATGCGGACCCGCTGCTCTACTATTTGGGCGCCGCGGGCGGCGGCGTGTGGCGAACGACCAATGGCGGCGTGACGTGGGATGATGTTTTCGCGAAGCTGCCGGTGGCCTCGATCGGCGCCATCGCAATCGCGCCGTCTGACAAGAATATCGTGTGGGTGGGCACGGGCGAATCAAAGCCCAGAAATGACATTACGCTGGGCGACGGCATGTGGAAGAGTATCGACGGCGGGAAGTCGTGGCAGCGCGCAGGCATCGACTCTGCAAGTATCGCTCGCATCCTCATCGATCGGCGCAATCCGGGTGTCGTTCTCGTCGGCGCTCTTGGCGACCCATATAAAGACAGCCGCGAGCGTGGCGTGTATCGCAC
>Ga0207416_1005415_pt1 | contig 10156 bp, 9 predicted proteins | sample PaiPotPPM11metaG_FD_184107 | JGI IMG/M metagenome (GOLD analysis project Ga0207416, IMG submission 184107) | Iron sulfur acid spring bacterial and archeal communities from Banff, Canada, to study Microbial Dark Matter (Phase II) - Paint Pots PPM... ...
TCCCCCATTGTTTGGCCGTCGAGAATTCCTGACTTCGTGTGGGCGCGAGGTGGAGCGCGGGCTCCAAGCGGAGCGGCCGTCGCCTGTCTTCTTGCCTGTCTTGGCGCAAGCGTAGGGAACGCTGCGAGTTGGCGGTCGAGCAGGGGGTCTTCGAGGACCCTATTTCGGTTCGCGCTCACCGGTGGGTTCACTCGGGGTGTTCGGCTATATTGGGAAGGTCGTTACCTTGCCAACACATAGTGGGCGATGTTAGCCTCGCTGTCACAGAAACGGGAACAATGGCCGCTCAAAGGCACACCGGCGCACTTGACCCTCTAATTCGCGAGATTCTGAACGCAGCTGGCGGCGATTCGAAGAAGCTCGCGGCCGCGCGCGTGGAAAAGCGATTTCACTATGCCGCGCGCCGAGACTATGCTTGCCAACTGCGGATGCTCTTCGATCAACGGGAGATGCGAGAGCTATTGACGGACTTCCAAAGCGCGCTCCCCGCTTTGAACGCCGATGTATTCCGGATACAGGAACCTCGCCGGTTAGCTGGAGTGGCTGCTGAGCTTGGTGCTCGCTTCCGGGCAAGCCGCTTCGAAGGCGAGGATGGCAAGAGCCTGCGGGGCTTCTATGTCGATGATCCGGACGTTTCGAAGGGTCCGCTCATCTGTGTGAATACCGCCTACCACCCGATGGCGGTAGCCGCTGCGTTCTGGCACGAGCTAGGGCATCATTTGACCAGCCGCACCTTCGATCTCTCTCGTCCCGTACAGCTACAGCGATCCTTCAGTTCAATCTATCAAGACCACCTCGGCGATCCGCTGGAGATTGCGGCTGATATGGTGGCCGCTCTGGCGGCGTACCCGAGACCGGCCGCCCAGCGGCTGTTCGGAAGGTTCGTGAAGACTGGCGAGGCTCCGGATATCGAGAGTCTCGTCCTCAAAGCCAGGGCGCACTTGCGCTCTGTCGCACGGTTCGATTTTCAACCGGGAGTGCCGGCAAGGGAAAACCTGCAATACCTCGCCGGCATGATGCATTTCATACGTCTACGCTGGGTACTGTTCTCGGAGTACGAAATATGAAACCGAAGCCGACTCTCGGTGCAGTGATCAAAGAAGCGCGCGGGTCGCTCGCGCTGACCCAGCGGGGGCTCGCCGTCGCCGTGGGCGTGAAAGCGAGCCACATCGCATACATCGAGGGCAACCAGCGCAGGCCCGGCTTGCCGCTTCTCCGAAAGCTCGCCCAGGTCCTCCCACTTGACCGGCGCGAGCTGTTCTTTCTGTTGTACCCTGATGCAAAATTCATGATCGATGGTGCAGCGAGATCGGGAGCCGCAACACGGAGAAAAAACGCATGGAAGGATTTCGCATCGAATCGCGCTCAGCTTAGACGTCATGGCGTGACGCGCGGTGAACTCAAGGTCCTGAAACAGGTGAGCCTGCTGGAAGATGTCTCTTCACCGAAGCACTTCATCTTCGTACTGAACGCGATTCGGCAGGCTGGCGTATGACGGAAGCGATGGTCCAGATCTCAATTCCACAATTCAGGTAAGTCTCTTAGTCATGGAGCTTCTGATTCACGGTGCGCGCTCTGAGTTCAGACAGTGCAAGGAGTCTGCAGTGGTAGGGCACGACGCCACAGAGCCGAGCGAGGACCCAATGTGGCGGCGGTGGCGAACGAGAATGTACGAGATGCTGTGATCGCTGCTCACAAGAGGTGACCGTTACCGCTCGACCAAGCCAGCCAATCCCGCTGTTCTGCACTCGAGCGCTCCGCCCGCAGTTAAGGGAGCAAGGGCGACAAGATTGCGCGTACCCAAGGACTGAGGTGGCACTGAAAGCCGCTCTTGCCAAGGTTGCGCAGGGTCGTGGTGTGACACTGATGGTAAACCGGTTCGGATCGGTGTTTCCAAACTCCGTCGCCAATCAGGGCCCTCGAGGCCGCCAGACTGATAGAGAACTGAGCGCGCGGAATTCCACTAAGCACCTCATCTGATGCCCGACAAGCAGGCGGGATATGTGACTGCAACCGAGTTCACATTGCGTCTGCACTTCAACCTTTGTACGCGGGGAGGGGGTCCACATATACCTGGCGGATGAACGCAGTCAGGTGCGAACAGCTCTCCTCACATGTCGTCAACCGGCTGACGATCGAAGCAACCAAACCGAAGCTCGGTGCTCAAACAATCCATCTCACACCTGGAAGGGAACCAAGTTCTTTCTTAATCGGCCGTTTTTCCGCAGCCTTGTATGTAACGCATGTAGTAGAACCATCGATAGAGGTGGCGCGGCAAGCCGGTGCAGCCTCGGGGGCAAAACCCTTTCTATCAGCGAAGATCGCCGCGCCTTCACAGTGATCAAGCCCGAACGGTTGGAAGGGAAGGAAATCCCGGATTGCAAGGCTGGGCAACAGCGTGATGAGGTGCGGTGACGGCGCATGCAAAACGGTTTGTCGGGATCGACGGGGCCAATGCGCAGTTGGACGTGGCTATTTGGCCAAACGGAGAGAGCCTTGCAGTTGCCAACGACGAGACCGGAATCAGCGAGTTGGCTAGGCGACTTTAGCCCGCTGACTTGGTGATTATCGAAACGACCGGCGGCCTGTAAGTCCCCGTTGCCCGTGCCCTGGCGACGGCGGGGATCGCGGTTGCAGTGGTCAACCAGGTGAGACCAGTTCGGAGGCTCCGGCATCATCGGCGTTCTGGACGAGCTCCTTAATGACCTCGGCTCCGAACGAAATGCGTCGCTTGCCAACTGCTTGAGAAAAGTCCGCATGGCATGGGCGACGTCGAACTCCTGTCCCCTGGACGGCCGACGCGGATTCGATGGCACCGGATTATCCAGAACCCAGAAGTTTGCCACACCCTCCGGTCGACTCTGTTCTGCGGGGCAACCAGGCTCGGGTACGTTCTCACGGAGCGAGAGTTCTTTGCTGTTCTGACGCTCATCCGACAGCCTGAGGACGGTTAACTGCGGCCGTCGCTGATGGGGTGATTCACGCCAGTGAGACGAGCCCAAAACGTCTCCAATGAGCTGTGGCCCAGTTCGCGCGACGGAACTAACTCGGCTGCAGGTGCACTTGACTAAGAGTGGATTTCTGCTAACTTCCTGATGGGTGGCTGTAAATCCAGGATGCGATGGGTGCAATGACGAACCGCGCAGACCAAGGCTTATAGATAACCCAGTTTTGTCAGCGAGATGGAGCCGCGCGCCGTGCCACCAATTCCCGATCCACGGCAGACCAAAAAACCGTTATGACCGACAAGAGAGACGATAGACTAGAGACGGAACCGGCTAAGGTGATGACGCTGGAGGAAGTATCGCGTTATTTGCACGTACATCGCTCTACCGTTTATCGGCTACTCAAGCGCGGAGAGATTCCAGCTTTCAAGCTCGGCGGCGACTGGCGGTTCAACATCGAGACTATCGACATCTGGCGATCGAATCTGGAAAAGAACCACTAAGATGATTTGCTGGCGGCGCGATAGCTGTTCTTGCTGAAAATTCTCTCCCAGCGAAAATTGGGATAGGTGCGGAAGCCAAGAGCGACCAGCCGTGATGAGCCGGCGCGCGCTGCAGGCTGTACCATAAACGGCCGTCACGTGATCCAGATCTAACGGGCCTTAGCTTAAAGAGTCTCATCAGAACGGAAAAAGACTAGGCGATATCTTCAGTTGTACCGCTACGACTATGGATCCTCACTCATCGTTCAATGGCTTCAAAACAGCCTTCTTTCTTTCGAGTAAGAGATTTTGTGCATTCGGTTGGGACCCAACGCCGAAGGACAAGTCCGTGTATGGGCGGAGCCCGCCGCGAGGTGTGGAAAATGGACCAAAAAGTTGTGGATCTTCTGGTACAGATCGTCCGGTTGCTCAGCCACGGCTTCGACGCTCGCCAGGCCTCGCCGAAGGATGTCGGAAATCTCGAATCGTCGATCGAGGAACTTTTAAAGCACCACGCCGATCCCGAAGTCACGCGCTTACTTGCGGCGCTTAAGGGCGTCGACATCAATCACGTCTTGCGCATGCGACTTCAGCGCTACTGATGAATCGCTTTGCCTAGCGGTGATCTGCCTGTCGCGCTTGCCATATGGTCGAAGTTGGAGGCATGTGGACTCAAACGTAAAAGCCGGGCTGCGCCTGAGAATGTACGTGACATCGAACAGGTACGCGCACTCCGAGCGAGCGCACAGCTTCGCCACGACGGAGAAGATAGGCTGTCATCATGAAGAAGCGAGCACAGCATCACGGGTATCTTCACGCCGGCGTTTGTCACGAACTCTCCACACAACTTGCCGCATGTTGACTTTCTGAACACGGACAAGATTGACGTGCGACGGTCAGCTTCGGCGACGGAGAGGACCTCGGGCTCACTGCCTCCATTTCCAACCGGCACCAAAACCGGCACCAGACGATCCGCGAGAATTTCCAAATCGCTTAAGCACTTGATTTTATTGGTGGGCGGTGCAGGTTTCGAACCTGCGACCCTCGGCTTGTAAGGCCGATGCTCTACCGCTGAGCTAACCGCCCCGCACTCGACGCGCACATACCAGTATATAAGTCGCACACCAGAGCTTGTCATTCCGAGCGAGCGTACAAACGAACGCCGCGCCCGGGCAGGCGCGGCGTCAATCGCAAACATGCTTTGCCGCGAGATCTTAAGCCGACGGTGAACTCGCCTGCGAGCCTCCGCCGGCGGCCGCCTCGTTGAGCGAATCCTTGAGCTGCTTGCCGGCGCGAAACTTGGCCGAGCGGCTGGCCGAAATCTGGATCGCCTCGCCGGTTTTCGGATTGCGCCCCACCCGTGAGGCCCGCTCCGAAACCGAGAACGTTCCGAAGCCCGAGATGTTGACGCGGTCTCCCTGCTTGAGGGCGGCGACAATGTCGTCGAGCAAGAGGTTGACCGCCTTTTCGGCCTCGGCCTTGTTCAGGTTAAGCTTATTGGCGAGCCCCTCGATTAGTTCGGCCTTTGTCATTTATCCGTCTACCCCCATCTCCTCCGGTTTTGTCAGGACGCGCCGCACCGGAGATGCGGCGCGCACCAATCTCTCCCGGCGAGCTTCTTTTAACGTTGCTCTCCGTTGCCGAGCCTCAGGACAAGTTGGTGGGCGAGGGAGGGATCGTCGGTTCGTCCTCCGCGTCGTCATCCACCAGCTCTTCCTTGCTCTCGGCCACCACGCCGTAGTTGAGCGCGGCCGGCTTGACCTTGAAGAAAGTTTCCGGGTCCGCCAGCACCAGGGCGTGCCGCAAGACCTCGTCCATGTGCTCGACCTGGATGAGCGTCACGTTTTTCAGAATCGGCGCCGGGATATCGTCCACGTCCTTGGCGTTTTCCTTGGGGATGAGCACGATCTTGACGCCGCCGCGATGGGCCGCGAGGATTTTCTCCTTGAGCCCGCCGATCGGCAACACACGCCCGCGGAGCGTGATCTCACCGGTCATCGCGAGGTCGTTGCGCACTGGCACGCGGCATAGCGCCGAGGCCAGCGCGGTTGCCAGCGTGATGCCGGCCGAGGGGCCGTCCTTGGGCGTTGCGCCCTCGGGAATGTGAATGTGGATGTCGATCTTCTGGTAGAAGTTCGGCGCGAGCCCGAGCGCGTCGGCGCGTGAGCGGATATACGAGAGAGCCGCGTGCGCGCTCTCCTGCATCACCTCGCCGAGCTGCCCGGTCACGGTCAGCTTGCCACGGCCGGGCACGATGGTGACTTCGACGCCGAGCAACTCACCGCCCATCTCGGTCCACGCCAAGCCCGTCGCCACGCCGATCTGCGGTTCGGTCTCCGCCATCCCATAGCGGAAGCGCGGCGGGCCGAGCTGCTTGGCCAGACTGGAGGCCGAAACGCGGACATGCGCGTTGCGATCGGTTTTGACCACCTCGACCGCGACCTTGCGGCAAATCGAGGCGATTTCGCGCTCGAGGTTGCGCACGCCGGCCTCGCGCGTGTAGAGCCGGACGATCTGCAGGATCGCCTGGTCGGAGAACTCGATGTTCTCCTCCTTGAGCCCGTTGGCCTCGCGCTGCTTTCGCACCAGGTAGCGCTTGGCGATATTGAGCTTCTCGGTCTCGGTGTAACCCGGGATGCGGATGATTTCCATCCGGTCCTGCAGCGGACGCGGGATGCGCTCGAGCGTGTTGGCGGTGGTGACGAACATCACCTTGGCCAAATCGTAATCGCAATCGAGATAGTGATCGTTGAAAGTGCAGTTCTGTTCAGGATCGAGCACTTCGAGCAGCGCGGAGGACGGGTCGCCGCGGAAGTCGGTCGACATCTTGTCGACCTCGTCGAGCAGCATCACGGGATTCCCCGAACTCGCCTTGCGCATCGACTGGATGATCTTGCCGGGCAGCGCGCCAATGTAGGTCCGGCGATGGCCGCGGACTTCCGCTTCGTCACGCACTCCGCCCAGCGACACGCGTACGAACTTGCGTCCGGTGGCGCGCGCGATCGATTTTCCGAGCGAGGTTTTGCCGACGCCCGGAGGACCGACCAGGCACAGAATCGGTCCCTTCATCTGGCCGACCAGGGTCTGCACCGCGAGGTATTCGAGGATGCGCTGCTTGACCTTTTCAAGCCCGTAGTGGTCTTCCTCGAGGATGCGCTCGGCTTCCTTGATGTCGAGCTTGTCTTCCGTGTATTCGAACCAGGGGAGCGCGAGGAACCAGTCGAGGTAGTTGCGGACCACGGTCGCCTCGGCCGACATCGGCGACATCATCTTTAGTTTCTTGATCTCGCGCTCGCATTTCTCGCGCGCCTCGGCCGGCATCTTCTTCTGGCGCAGCTTCTCTTCGAGCTCCTGGATCTCGTTTTTGAATTCGTCTTTCTCGCCCAATTCCTTCTGAATCGCCCGCATCTGCTCGTTGAGGTAGTACTCCTTCTGGGTCTTCTCCATCTGCTTCTTGACCCGGGAGCGGATGCGCTTTTCGACCTCCAGGATTTCCAGTTCGGAACGCATGTAACCGAGGATCTTCTCCAGCCGCTCGGCCGGATTGGCGCACTCCAGCAGCGCCTGCTTATCCTCGAGCTTGATGCCCAGATGCTCGACCAGCTTGTCGGCCAGGTAGGCCGGATCGTCAACCGCGGCGATCGAGGTCACCATCTCGGGCGGGATCTTCTTGTTCAGCCGGACGTAGTTGTCGAAAGTCGCGTTGACCGAACGGATCAGCGCCTCGACCTCGGTGGATCGCTCGCAGACCTCTTCGATCGGCTCGACTTCGACCTGAAAGTATTCTTGCTCGCCCGCGTAGCGCACGATCCGCGCGCGGCGCTTGCCCTCTAGCAGCGCCTTGACGGTGCCGTCGGGAAGCCGCAGCAACTGCACCACCACGCCGAGCGTGCCGGTGGCGTAGATGTCCTGCGGGCCCGGGTCGGAGACCTTGGCGTCCTTTTGCGCGACCAGCAGGATCGGCTGCTTGCGCGCCTCTGCGGCTTCCAGAGCCTTGATGGACTTCTGGCGACCGACGAAGATCGGATAAACCTGGTGCGGGAAGACGATCAGTTCGCGCAAGGGGAGGAGTGGAACAGTTTCACCCTGTCCGTCGCGGCCGTCTTTCTTATCGTTTTTGTCCTTGTCGTTACGAAAAAGCATCGGTTATCGATTCCTGCGGTTGTTCACGCGGTTTCGGCGGTCTTCTGATAGACCAGCAGTGGCTGTTCTTTCTGGGTGACCACCTCCTCGGAAATCAGAACCTCCTTAATGTTGGGTTGTGAGGGAATTTCGTACATCAAGTCCACCATGATCGCTTCCATTATAGCACGTAGGCCGCGGGCGCCCGACTTGCGCTTGAGCGCCTCGCGCGCGATCGCGCGCAGCGCCCCCTGGGTAAACTTAAGGTGGACATTCTCCATGTCAAACAATTTCTGGTACTGGCGCACCAGCGCGTTCTTGGGCTCGGTCAGAATCCGCACCAGCGCGTCCTCGTCGAGTTCGCCGAGCGTTGCGATTACCGGCAGGCGGCCGACGAACTCGGGGATCAATCCGAACTTGAGCAGGTCCTCGGGCTGCACTTCGTTGAGCAACTCGGAGACCGTCTTGGAATCGCGATGCGAGAGGTCGGCCCGAAAGCCCATCGTCTTGCCCGCGATGCGCCGGCGGATGATATCGTCGAGGCCCACGAACGCGCCGCCGCAGATGAACAGGATGTTCGTCGTGTCGACCTGCAGAAATTCCTGCTGCGGATGCTTGCGGCCGCCCTTGGGCGGGACGCTTGCCATCGTGCCCTCGACGATCTTGAGCAGCGCCTGCTGCACGCCTTCGCCCGAGACGTCGCGCGTGATCGAGGGGTTGTCGCCCTTGCGCGCGATCTTGTCGATCTCATCTATATAGACGATACCGCGCTGGCAGCGTTCAATATCGTAGTCGGCATTTTGCAGCAGCGACAGGATGATGTTCTCGACATCTTCGCCGACGTAGCCGGCCTCGGTCAGCGAGGTCGCATCCGCGATCGTGAACGGCACCTGCAGGAAGCGCGCGAGCGTTTGCGCCAGCAGCGTCTTGCCGACGCCGGTCGGGCCGATCAGCAGGATGTTGGATTTTTGCAGTTCGACCTCGCCGGTGACCATCTGCGAGTCGATACGTTTATAGTGATTGTGCACCGCGACCGAGAGGATCTTCTTGGCCCGCTCCTGGCCGATCACGTACTGGTCGAGTACGCGCTTGATCTCGGCCGGCTTGGGCACCGCCGAGGTCTGGCTGAAGGCCTCTTCGCTGTCGGTTTCCTCCGCGATGATATCGTTGCAGAGGTCGATGCACTCGTCGCAGATATAAACCGTCGGGCCCGCAATCAGCTTGCGGACTTCATCCTGGCTCTTGCCGCAGAACGAGCAGACCAGGTTGCCCGAGCGGTCGTCATGCTTGGCCATTACTGCCTCCCGCCGCTCTTCACTTGGAGGACCCCCGCCTAACGATTACCTCATCGATCAGTCCGTATTCAACCGCCTGCTCGGGAGACATGAACATGTCGCGATCGGTGTCCTTTTCGATCTTGGCGATCTTTTGCCCCGAGTGGCGCACGAAGATGTTGTTGAGCTCTTCACGCATGCGCAAAATCTCGCGCGCCTGAATTTCCAGATCGACCGCCTGGCCCTGCGCGCCGCCGAGCGGCTGATGGATCATAATCCTTGAGTGCGGCAGCGCATAACGGCGACCCTTGTGGCCCGCCGTCAGCAGCACCGCTCCCATGCTCGCCGCCTGTCCCATGCACAGCGTCGAAACCGGAGGCTTGATGAATTGCATCGTGTCGTAAATCGCCAATCCCGCCGTGACCGAGCCGCCCGGCGAGTTGATGTAGAAGCTAATCTCTTTTTCCGGGTCCTCGGACTCCAGGAACAGGAACTGCGCGGTCACCAGGTTGGCGACGTCGTCGTTGACTTCAGTGCCGAGGAAAACGATGCGGTCCTTGAGCAGGCGAGAGTATATGTCGTAGGCGCGCTCGCCGCGGCCGGTCTGTTCGACGACGATCGGAACCAGACTGCTCATAAGACCCCGGCCCGCCGCGACCGGCGAAAATTTCTCCGTGCAGGCACCCCACGTAAAAGTCTATCCAGTTTGAGATAGCGCGGCAACCTGAAATCTGCGGCGTGCGGCTACGCTTGTGCACCCGAGGGCGCTTCGCCGGCCGCGTCGGCGGGTTCCGACTGCGCGCGCTCGAGCAGCGCGTCCAGCGCTTTCTCGCGCCGCATCGACTGTTTGAGCAGTGCGAGATGCTCCTCGTTGCGGTAATGCTCGGCCACCCGGTCGCGCTCGCGTCCGGAGCTGCGCGTCACCAGATGCGCGACGCGTGCGGCGATCTCGTCGTCGCTGACCTCGATTTTTTCCTGCTCGGCGATCGCGTCGACGATGAGCGAGCTGAGTGCGCGCTTGTGCGCCCGCGTCCGAATCTCGTCCGTGCTGTTGCGCACCCGCTCGGCCGCGGCCTCGCGCGACATCCCGGCGCCAACCAGCGCTCCGGTCATCTCGGATTCCATCAGCTCGCGCTCGCGATCGTCGAGCGACTGCGGCACCTCGACCGGGTTGCGCTCGATCACGAGGTCGAGCAGTCCCTGACGCGCCCGCAGGTCGGCCTCCTCGCTCGCGCGCTGCATCAGCTGCTCGCGCACCTTGTCCCGCAACTCGTCCAGCGAGCCGACGTCGCCCAGGTCCTTGGCGAATTCGTCGTCGAGCGCGGGCAATACC
>Ga0207416_1005416_pt1 | contig 10152 bp, 10 predicted proteins | sample PaiPotPPM11metaG_FD_184107 | JGI IMG/M metagenome (GOLD analysis project Ga0207416, IMG submission 184107) | Iron sulfur acid spring bacterial and archeal communities from Banff, Canada, to study Microbial Dark Matter (Phase II) - Paint Pots PPM... ...
CCTTGGTACCGGCCCCTTGCCATGTCAGTGGCCCTTTTTGTTGTGGAGAGATTTGAGCCGGGCGACCGAGATGAGCAATTTTGACCAGATGGCTACCGCCAAGGAGTGCATGCAGGTATCGGGATGTCGGAGCACGGAGGTGCCCCATGCCGAATACAGATCAATTCTGGCAATATGCCAAAGAGGCAATTCTGTCGGCCTGTGAGGCCAAAAGCGACGAGGACAAGCAAGGCCTGCTTGAGTTGGCGCGGACCTGGACTCAAGCGGCAATACTGGAACGACAGTCTTCTGCCGACCGCGACAGCCCAGCCAAGGCCATGGCCGCATAAGGGTGCTCACGTTTTCAAGTTCTTGGACGACCCAGGTAACGTTAGAAAAGTGCTGGACAGCGGCCTGATCGATCCTGACCCCCCCGTCCCCAAGGATCATGTGTCAGCGCCAGATAACCAGCACTGACAGGGAGGCTCCGACTTCGGTCGGAGCCTCTATTTGTTCGGCCGCCTCAGTTGGCGGCCTCGTTCGTCATTTCGACTCACAATGCCGGTTAGGTGCTGCAACGGGAGATAGATCATGTCGAGCAGACTCATACTCACCATCCCCGCGTTGCTTGTCCCCACATGGTTTGGAGGCACGGTCCTTGCTGCATCGACACAGGGCACTTGTCGCAGCGGTTCAATGAACGCCACTCAATATAGCTCCAGTTCGCGCACGGCTAGCGGCCAACCGTTCCGGCCCGACGGCCTCACTGCGGCACATAGAAAACTGCCGTTTGGCACGCGGGTGAAGATCACAAACCCCCGTACGGGCGCTACAACGATTGTAATAATCAATGATCGTGGTCCGTTCACTCGTGGCCGCGACATAGATTTATCCTTGGGAGCGGCGCGTGCGGTCGGCCTCACGAGCGTTGGAACGGTGTGCACAGAAATTCTATGACGCCAGCCTGGGAAACCTATCGTCGCCGTTGTGCCGGGAACAAAACATAGACGATGACGTTATCGTTAGATCCAAACAAACAACGAGGCTACGGCAATGGACAAAGATCGAATCAAAGGTTCGGCAAAGCAGGCCAAGGGCGCCGTGAAGGAAACGGCCGGGAAGGTCCTCGGCGACAAGAAGCTGGAAACTGAAGGCAAGACCGACAAGGCTGCAGGCAAGGTGCAAAACGCAGTCGGCGGATTGAAGGATGCGATGCGCGGCAAATAAGGCCAGCATCGTCGTCAATGGAGGATTTCCATGGAATTGATCCTGATTATCGTTGTTCTAGTGCTGCTGTTTGGCGGCGGCGGTGGATACTGGGGTCGCAATCGAGGTTATTGGTGATCGAACGCGTTTCCTAACGGCGACGACGTATGTCAAAAGAAATATATGTTGGCGCCTTTGCTTCTTTGTTTTTGGCCGCCTCAGTTTGGCGGCCTCTTTCATTTTAAACCAAGCGGGAATGTCTCCTTCTGGCCCGAAGCGTCGGGTGCCGTACCGCAGCAATTCGGTAGCTATCGGAGGCAACGCGAGCATGCCCGCTACGCGCTCGAAATGGCGCGATCGACCTGTGTCGGTCACATGCCAGGGTCCAAGCGTTGACCTGGAATACCATAGTAATGACGTCACAACGCGCTTCCGCTTGGAACTAATACGAACCGAGCGCGCTTGAAAGCTGTGAACGCTTCATCAAATTGGCCCCGCAATCGGCTTTTGCTCGCGCTACCCGTCCGCAATCTCAAGCGGCTTATGCCGGAGCTTGAACAAATTTCCTGCCAACGCGCGCAGGTCCTGATGGACGCTGACAGTGCGCTCGACCAGGTATTCTTCCCCGACAGCGGTGTCATCTCGGTGGTGGCGGTTTATGCCGACGGCGGTATCATTGAGATGGCCACGATCGGGAGAGAGGGCTGCAGCGGTGTGCAAGCCATCTTGGGCGCCAAGCGCTCCTCAGTTCAGCTTCTCGTCCAAATCCCGGGGAGCGCCGCAAAGATGTCGCGCGCGGCGTTTACGCGGGCCATGCAGTCAATGCCATCCTTCAAGGGCCTTATGGACGCTTACGTCCAAGCCTTTCTCGAACAGGTCATGGTGTCGGTCGCGTGCAACGGTGCGCACAGCCTCAAGCAGCGGTTGGCGCGTTGGCTGCTCATGATGCGCGATCGCAGTGACGGTGACGCGCTCCTTATCACTCAGAGCCTGCTCGGCGAAATGCTGGGTGTCCAACGGCCAAGCATCACCAATGCTGTCCGGGAGTTCGAACGCGCCGGTTTGATTGAAGGCGGCCGGCGGCAAGTCACGATACTTGATCGGCAGGGCCTCACGAAGGCATCTTGCGAATGTTATCAGTTGGTCCGGGCACGCCTCGCTTTTCACCTGCCCAAAACATACGGGTGATAAAGTCAGCGTCCCACTATACGGTAATGTACATTACCGACAGCATCCCCTCAACTGAGTTAGAATCCGGCTCGCAAGCAGGGCGGCAGAGGTGGCCTCTCCATCAGGATCGAATTCCTGCGGTCGAGGAAGAATCCTGTCATGAGAAAGTGCGCAGGAACCGGCTGTGAGCGAAGTCGACGGACTGGATCTCGTAGACACGATCCGTGCAGGCCTGCTCCTGCGCGAACCCGACCTGACGGCCCGGTTTGCGAACCGTTCCTTTGGCGACACATTCACAGTCGCCCCAGAGGATACTCCTCGCGATAAGGAGGCCCGGCAATGAAACGCAAAGCAAAGCTTCCGTTCGATCCCAAAGTGTTTCTCGCGAAAGTAAACGGCGGACGATCTGTTTCCGATTATCGGAAGGATCAAATTGTGTACCGGCAGGGCGATCCTGCGGATTCCGTGTTCTTCATCCAGGGCGGCAAGGTCAAGAAGACCGTCGTCTCCGAGGAGGGCAAGGAAGCCGTGGTCGCAGTTCTGGGAACCGGCGATTTCTTCGGCGAGGGCTGCTTGGCCGGAGAGGCGCTGCGTCTGGCGACGGTCTCCGCTATGACGAATTGCGTGATCGCGCGAATATCAAAGGTAGACATCACTCGCGTGATCCACGAAGAGCCGGCGTTTGCCGAGTTATTTATCTCGCACCTCTTGGCTCGCAACATTCGTGTCGAGGAAGACCTGGTCGATCAACTGTTCAATTCGAGCGAGAAACGCCTGGCACGGATTCTTCTGCTGCTGGCGAATTTTGGCAAGGAAAGCCGGCCGGAGCCAATCATAGCGAAAATCAGCCAAGAGACGCTGGCGGAGATGATCGGCACGACGCGATCTCGCGTGAGTTTTTTCATGAACAAATTTCGGGAATTGGGTCTTATTGACTACAACGGCAGCATCGAAGTCCACAGTTCCTTGTTGAACGTGGTTCTCCACGATCAACCGCAGATTAGGCGCTAAAGCGTTTGACGCTCTTGAGAACGGCGGCTGCCACCGCGATCGCAGTCTCAGAGAGTTTGAGCCGCACAGAATAAAAAGCGCAGTCTCAACAAGACGCAACGCTTGGCGCCGCTCCGCTTTGCCAGGGCACTTCAGACCTCAACGCGTTCCCAAAGGAGCAGCCACGGCGTCAAGGAAACGACGGCAATGACGGCATCGGCATCCGCGACGCGCATCAATAAGATGAAAATTTAATTCTTGATTTGCGGCTGGTCGTGCAAAACGACATTCAACAATGAGCTGTGGACTTCGATGCCGCTTTCGAAGCCGCCGTTGTATTCAATAAAGCCAAGCTTGCGAAATTTGTTCATGAAGAAACTCACGCGCGACCGCGTCGTGCCGATCATCTCCGCCAGCGTCTCTTGGCTAATTTTGGCGATAATCGGCTCCGGTTTGGCTTCCTTGCCGAAGTTCGCCAACAGCAGGAGCATTCGGGCAAGACGTTTCTCGCTCGAATTGAACAGCTGATCGACGAGATCGGCTTCAACGCGGAGGGTCCGGCCCAGAAGATGAGCAATGAACATCTCGGAGAATGCCGGTTCCTCATGGATCACCCGGACAATGGCCGCCTTTTCCAGCCGAACAATGATGGCGTCCGTCATGGCCGCGACCGTCGAGATGCGCTGCACCTGCCCGGCAAGACATCCCTCGCCGAAGAATTCGTCTGCTCCTAGAATTGCGACGACTGCTTCCTTGCCTTGCTCCGAAACGACGGTGACCTTCGCCTTGCCCTTCTGGATATAGAAGACCGCATCGCCAGTGTCGCCTTGTGAGAAGACGATCTGGCCTTTGCGGTACTTGCCGATGCTGCGGCCATCCCCAACGCGGGCGAGAAACGATTTTGTATCGAATAAGCGTCGGCGTTTCGTCGCCATGGCATAACCCTCCACGCCAATCATAAGCTTTTTTGGGGAGGAAGGGAATCGCCTGCTAAGCGTGAGGGACACCTTGACGCGATCCTTAGTGCTTATGGGCAGGGACCCATGATCAATCGGCGGGGCGTGCCCGGGAATTGGAAACATTAGACACAATGCAGGTGCATCCGTGTGAGCAATATTGCTCAGTAAATGACGGAACTGAAGACCAAGATCACGGTTGACGAGTGCCCCGGCCGAGCAGGGAGCCATGATTCAGGGCTTTCGACGCTGCTCTGCGATCGAAATACCTCGTCTCGTCCGAACATCAGGTGAGGTTATGGCGATCGAACATGCCAGCGCGCACGCTTTACCAAAGCCTTGGGGTGTTGAAGACCTGCATCCTTGGAGTAACGCGCCCCATGACGGCAATGCGATCGGCGAGATCTGGTACGAGCGAGCCGGTAATGCGGCCGTAATTCCCTCGCTGTTGCTAAAGTTGCTGTTCACGAGCCAGCCACTTTCGATCCAGGTTCATCCGGACGATGCGTCTGCGCACGCGATGGGCTTGCCAAACGGCAAAACCGAAGTGTGGTATGTTCTAAGTGCCGCTCCTGATGCCAAGGTTGCCCTCGGCCTTACTCGCCGTCTGACGCCGCAGCAATTGCGCGAGGCCATCGGCGATGGCTCGATCTCCGATCTCGTCGTGTGGCGCCCGGTGTTGGCAAACGACGTCATTTTCGTACCCGCAGGAACGATTCACGCGATTGGCGCCGGTCTCGTCATTGCGGAACTGCAACAGCGGAGCGACGCGACATTCCGTCTGTTCGATTACGGGCGGAATCGTGAACTTGATATCGAAAACGCCATCGCGGTGGCGGATGCCGGACCGGCGAAATTTCAGGTGCAACCGGACCAGCTCACCGCAGAACGAAGACTTTTCGTTTCCAGCCCACACTTCGTCTTCGAACGAATCGATCTCGGTCCAAATTCCTCCTGGTGTTTGGATGCGGAACGGGAAACCTGGCTTCTCGTCGTCGGTGGCAGTGCTGCCGCCGGCCCGTTCGACGTTGCCAGCGGCGATGCCCTGTTCGCGCAATCGGATCGTGTCGACATTCGCCCCGGCGCCAGCGGCATGGTGGGCCTCGTCGGGTACACCGGCGGCAGCCCGGTTCCACACCTGCTGCAGCGGCTCACGCAGCCGGGTTCAATCGATGTCGGACGGCCACAGGAGATTCAGTTGCCAACTTCTCTCAATCAAGCAAAGGCTGCCCCAAACAACGGCCGCCTGGAAACGGTTAAATGAAACTCCTCCAGCGCGTAGGCTTCATCGGAAACTATCTTCCGCGCCGTTGCGGCATCGCTACATTTACCCAAGATCTGCACCGGGCAGTTTCGACCGCCCGGCCGGATCTCGAGACCTGCGTCGTCGCCATGACGGATGCGGAGCGTACCTATGACTATCCGCCGGCTGTGCGCTTTGAGATTCACGACGAAGCGATTGGCGAATATGTCAAGGCCGCCGAGTTCCTGAACGGCGCAGGCTTCGACGTTGTTTCCCTTCAGCACGAATATGGAATTTTCGGTGGTGAAGCCGGTGGCAACATCATCGACCTCCTGTCGCGCCTCGAAATGCCGGTCGTCACGACACTGCATACCGTGCTCGCCAAACCGACAGCCATCCAGCACGACGTGATGCGTCGGATCATAGACATTTCGGCAAAAATCGTCGTCATGTCGGAAACCGGCCACGGCTTCCTCCGTTCCGTTCATGACGTGCCAGCTCGCAAGATCGAGATCGTACCGCACGGAATACCGGATTTCCCGTTCCTCGAAACGCATCACGCCAAGGCTAAATTCGACTTCACCGGAAAGATGATCATTCTGACCTTCGGTCTTTTGTCGCCAAACAAAGGCATCGAGACCATGCTCGATGCCATGCCCGAAATCATCAAATTATGCCCGAACGCCGTCTATGTCATTCTTGGCGCCACTCATCCGAAGCTGGTGCGGCAACAGGGCGAGGCCTATCGCGACAGTCTGACGGCGCGCGCTCGGGGCCTCGGCATCGAAGACCACGTCGTTTTTTTCAACCAGTTCGTCGATCAAACCACGTTGCTGGACTTCATTTCAATGTGCGACGTCTATGTGACTCCCTATCTCAATGAAGCCCAGATGACATCGGGCACGCTCGCGTACAGTTTCGGATTGGGAAAGGCGGTCGTATCGACACCCTTCTGGCACGCCAAGGAACTGCTGAGCGACGGCTGCGGCATTCTGGTTCCTTTTAGTGACGCCAAAGCATTGAGCACCGAGATCGCCGGCCTGCTGACGAACGATGTCCGTCGTCATTCCATGCGCAAACGTGCGTATGCGGCAAGCCGATCGATGACTTGGGTGCAAACGGCCAAGCGCTATCTTACCGTCTTCGCGACTGAGAGCGAGAATGCCCGGCCGGGAATATCGCTTCCCATTGATGCGATCGCCTCTGGAAGAAACGCACACGTCATACCGGAGATTCGGATCGGACATTTCCTCTCGCTCTGCGACAGCACCGGCATGCTCCAACACGCCGTCCATTCGGTGCCAGATCGCTCCCATGGCTATTGTACCGACGACAACGCTCGCGCGCTGCTGTTCTCAAGCTTGCTTGCGAATTTTGGCGAAGTGCAATTGTCCAGGTCAGTCACCACGCGCTTTGCCGCATTCATCCAGCATGCTTGGAACCCAGACAGCCGCCGGTTTCGGAATTTTATGAGCTACGATCGCCGCTGGCTGGAAGAGCAAGGTTCCGAAGATAGTCACGGCAGGACGCTTTGGGCATTGGCCGAATGCGCACGGACGGACATTGATCTATCCCGCCGCAGATGGGCCGGGGCGCTGTTCAAGACTGCGCTTCCTATCGTCGAGGAATTCTCGTCGCCACGCGCTTGGGCGTTCTCGCTCCTGGGGTTGGACGCCTATTGCACGCTGGTCGCTGGCGACGTTCTCGCCAACCGCCTTCGCAGGCTATTGGCCGACAGGTTGATGTCTTTGATTTCTGTAACGGAAACCAAAGACTGGATCTGGTTTGAAGACCTGCTCGCATATGACAATGCGCGGCTTCCCCAGGCGCTGATCCAAACCGGCCTGACGACCCACACCCCACCGTATGTCGAGGTTGGCCTCCGATCGCTCCGTTGGCTCAACTCGCTTCAGACCACAGCATCGGGATACTTTAGGCCGGTTGGGACCAAGAGCTTCGGCAGACACCGCCAGAAGCCGGAAGCGTTCGATCAGCAGCCGGTCGAGGCGTCAGCAACGATTTCGGCATGCCTTGCCGCGTGGCGGGTGGATGACGGCGCGGAGTGGCCGATAGAGGCACTCCGCGCGTTCGAATGGTTTCTGGGCGAAAACGACCTGCAAAGAGCACTGACCGATCCGGAAACGGGGAGCTGCTCGGATGGGCTTCATCCGGATCGATCGAATGAGAACAAGGGTGCAGAATCAGTGCTATCGTATCTCCTTAGTCTTGTAGAGATTCGCCAACTCAAGCGTATGACTGCAATGGACCGAACGAGACCTGCATCCAAGTTCGTAGGCGGCGACGTTGGTGGCACGATCCCAGCTCGAACAACCCCAGGAAGCCTCATTGTCCCAATTCCGATTCATCAATCGCCAGAGCTTATATCTGCGTCCGAATCCGGCAAGAGTCGTCGTCAGACCTTTCAAACCGGCAACGGAACCACGGGACCTCAACCCCACCGATAAGATTCGGGCCAACCATATCGTCGGCAGGGTCCTTCGGCTCGATGCCGAAGCCGCCGCACAACAATTGAGCGATGTGCTCGACAATTTTGAAGGCCGTCACAGGAATTTGATCGATACCTTCGAGACGCGCGCCGCAGATATGGAAGACGCGCTAGAACCACATGCCAAATTCAATACGACGCAACGCCGCCTGATCGGTGCATATTTTCTCAACGAATACTCATTCGAGGCCTCGGCCTTGTTCAACCCGAGCATCGTCCGGCACCCCGACCAGTCCGGTGCGCCCGAAAACGGCTGTCGCTTCATCTTGAGTCTGCGCGCCGTCGGCGAGGGACATATTTCATCGCTGACGTTCCGGTCCGGCACCATAACCGCCGACGGCAGCGTCGCCGTCGATCCGACTGCGCGTCTCGCAGCGGTTCCAAAGGTCCGCAGCTGCCCGTTTCCGCCAAATGGCGATGCCGTCGAAGTGATGTTCTGGGATGACGAAGAGCTGAGCGAACGCGTCATCTTTCCGATCACCGAAGCTCAAGCAAACGGCATCGAGGACGCCCGATTCGTCGAATTCAATAACGATGGACGAAAAACGTTCTACGCAACCTACACAGCCTATAGCGGCCGGGCGATCCGCTCTGAGCTGCTCGAAACGACGGATTTTCGATCATTCCGGATGACTCCACTCGGCGGATCGGCGGCGCGCAACAAGGGGATGGCTCTGTTTCCACGGAAAATCGATGGCCGCTATGCGATGATCGGCCGGCAGGACAACGAGAACCTCTATTTGATCTATTCCGACGACCTTTACACGTGGGATGGCGGTCATTCCATCCTTCAGCCCGAGTATCCCTGGGAATTCGTGCAGATTGGCAATTGCGGCTCGCCCGTCGAGCTGGACGACTGCTGGCTGCTGCTGACGCACGGAGTGGGCCCGGTCAGGAAATATTCGATCGGGGCGGTTCTCTTGGATAAGAAAGATCCGTCAAAAGTTCTCGCACGCTCGCGCGAGCCGCTTGTTCGTCCCGAGCCCACCGAACGCGAAGGTTACGTGCCCAATGTTGTCTATACCTGCGGCGCTATGCGTCACAGCGACCAGATCATCTTGCCTTACGCGGTTTCCGACACCTTCTCCAATTTCGCGACGATAAAGATTGCCGCGCTGATGCAGGCCGTCGCGAGCTGATGGCTGGTTCACGCCCTCATTGCTGTCTTCTGCTGTCCTGCCGGATCGGCACAACGCAGAAATTCATTCCGGGACGTGCTTCGTGAAAGCACTATTGGTCACTCGGCGGCGAGTGCGCGTTCTTTGAACGGCAGGCCGAGCCGCTGCCAGACGTCGACCAGCGCTTCGGCGAGCGTGTCGATGAGACCATCGTCATGATACGGGCTGGGCGTGATGCGAAGCCGTTCGGTGCCCTTCGGCACCGTCGGATAATTGATCGGCTGGAGGTAGATGCCGTGCGCAGCGAGCAGGAGATCGCTCGCCGCCTTGCAGCGCTCGGGATCGCCGACATAGACCGGAACGATATGGGTCGGGCTCGTCATCACCGGCAGCCGCGCGGCGGCGAGCACGGCCTTGGTGCGCGCGGCGCGGTCCTGATGGCGCTCGCGCTCCCAGTGCGACGTCTTGAGGTGACGGATCGCGGCGGTGGCCGCCGCAGCGACGGACGGCGGCAGCGCGGTGGTGAAGATAAAGCCCGGCGCGTAAGAGCGCACCGAGTCGATCAGCGCGGAAGCGCCTGCGATATAGCCGCCGAGGCAGCCGAACGCCTTGGCGAGCGTGCCCTCGATCACGTCGATGCGGGCCGTGGCGCCGTCGCGCTCGCTGATGCCGCCGCCGCGCGGGCCGTACATGCCGACCGCATGCACCTCGTCGACATAGGTCATGGCGCCGTATTGTTCGGCAAGATCGCAGATGCGGTTCACCGGGGCGACATCGCCGTCCATGGAATAGAGGCTCTCGAACACGATCAGCTTCGGCCGACCCGGCTCGGCCGCGGCCAGCAGCGCTTCGAGATGCGCCATGTCGTTGTGGCGGAAAATCTGCTTCTCGGTGTGCGCCTGGCGCACGCCCTCGATCATCGAATTGTGGTTCCAGGCGTCCGACAGGATCAGGCAATTGGGCATCAGCTTGGCGAGCGCGAAT
>Ga0207416_1005418_pt1 | contig 10150 bp, 9 predicted proteins | sample PaiPotPPM11metaG_FD_184107 | JGI IMG/M metagenome (GOLD analysis project Ga0207416, IMG submission 184107) | Iron sulfur acid spring bacterial and archeal communities from Banff, Canada, to study Microbial Dark Matter (Phase II) - Paint Pots PPM... ...
CACCTCTGCTTCTCGCCAGATTTTGATGGCGTTGGTCTTGACCGGCACCACCGGGTGGCCGGCCTCCAGGAGCCGATCCACGAGCCGCCCGTCGGGGCGTTCGATGGCCACCGGCATCTCGCTGGCGGCGTCATGGCGGTTGAGGCGAGCGATCAGCTGATCAAAACCGTCGGCGCTGTGGGCGACATCAAAGCGGTCCGCCCGCCGGCCATCAGCGTCGAGGACACAAACAGTGTGTTCCTCAGCCGCCCAATCGATCCCAACAAACATCTGATCTCCTTGGTCGTGTGGCAGCACGAGCTCGATGAGGAGGACGTCTCTCGGGTGGTCACTGACTGGCGCTCTGCGGCGCGTCCCTCTGTTGCCGGTTCTCCGTCCTCGGAGAGTCGGGGGCGGCAGTGTCATCGTGGCCCTCGAAGGGCAACCGACACTGGCCGTCACCCCGACCCTCACCGAGTCACAGGAACCGTGACAGCCCCTGCGCAACAGAGGGTGGACCAGTGACCGACGTGGCCGCCCCGACGTCCGGGGAGGAGTACGACCCGTTCGCGGTCTTCGAGGAGGCCATGGGCTCGGAGGCGGTGACCGACCCGTACCCGGTGTTCGCTGAGCTGCGGGCCGAGTGCCCGGTGAAGGCCGGGAGCTACCACGATCGGTTCGGCTTCGACGAGCCCGTTGACCCTGCGTTCCTCGACGAGAGCGTGACCCCGTACACGCCGCTGTCGTTCGAGGCCGTGCAGGCGGTCCTGAAGGACGGCGAGACGTTCTCGTCGTCCGGCTACGCCAACAGCATGGGCGTCGTCATGGGCCACTCGATCCTCGAGATGGACGAGCCCGAGCACCACGCTTACCGGTCGCTCATCACCCAGGCGTTCACCCGCAAGGCGATGGAGCGCTGGGAGGTCGACCTCGTCGGCCCCATCGTGCACGGCCTCATCGACGGGTTCGTCGACGACGGGCGCGTCGACCTGGTGCGGGAGTTGTTCTGGCCCTTCCCGGTGCACGTCATCGCGGGGATGCTCGGCCTGCCGGCCGAGGAGCTGCCGCAGTTCCACCGCAAGGCGGTCGAGCTCATCAGCATCGGGTTCAACATCGAGCGGGGGCTCAACGCGTCGCAGTGGCTCTACGACTTCTTCGCCGGGGTCATCGCCGACCGCCGCCGCCAGCCCCGGGGCGACGTGATCAGCGTCCTCGCCGAGGCCGAGCTCGACGGCCAGCGCCTCACCGACGAGGAGATCATCGCCTTCCTCCGGCTGCTGCTGCCCGCCGGCGCGGAGACCACCTACCGGTCGTCGAGCAACCTCATGCTCGGCCTCCTCACCCGCCCCGAGCAGCTGGCCCGTCTGCGCGACGACCGCTCGCTCATGCCGCAAGCCATCGAGGAGGGCCTGCGCTGGGAGCCGCCGCTCACCGGGATCGGGCGCACCGCGACCCGGGACGTCGAGGTCGAGGGCGTCATGATCCCGGCCGGCTCGCCGATCAATGTCTGCCTCGGGGGCGCAAACCGCGACCCGTCGCGCTGGGACCGCCCCGACGAGTTCGATATGTTCCGTGACCCGCAGCAGCACCTGGCCTTCGCCTTCGGACCCCACATGTGCCTCGGCATGCACCTGGCTCGAATGGAGACGACGGTGGTGATCAACGCGGTGCTGGACCGGCTCCCGAACGTGCGGTTCGACCGCGACGTTCCGACGCCGAGCATCACCGGTCTCACCTTCCGAGCGCCGACCACGCTGCCGGTCGTCTTCGGTTAGCTCGCGACTCCGTACAGGCGGCGCGGGTTCTCCCAGAGGATCTGGTGCTTCTCGCCGTCGGTGAGATCGGGCCGGTCGACGAAGTCCCGGACCCCGTCCGGGAACGACCCCTCGGGGTGGGGGAAGTCGGACGCGGTGACGACGCAGTCGGTGCCGAGCGCGTCGAGCACGACGCGAAGCCGCGGCTCCTCGATCTCGGCGGAGACGAAGCACTGGCGCCGGAACAGGTCGCTCGGCTTCGCGGTGAGCTCGTCGCAGTCGAGGCCCACGTAGCGCTCGTAGAGCTCGTCGAGCCACCACAGCCAGAACGGAACCCACCCCGCGCCGGCCTCGAGCACCACGACGCGAAGCCGCGGATGGCGGTCGCAGATCCCGCCGATCAGGAACGAGAACAACGTGAGCTGGGCTTCGAGCGGGAACGCGGCCGCGATGCGCGGGAGCGCCCACTCGCCAAACCGATCGGCGCCGAGCTGCCCGAGCCCGGTGCCAGCGACGTTGTGCAGCGCCAGCGCCACGTCGAGCTCCTCGAGCGCGCTCCAGAGCGGGTCGTAGTACGGGCGCTCGAGCGTCACGCCTGGGAGCGGCGGCTCCGCCAGGACGAAGAAGGCCCGGAAGCCGTGCTCGGCCACGCAGCGACGGGCCTCGGCGACCGCCGCGTCCACGTCCCGGAGGTCGAGCTGGCCGACGCCGAGCAGTCGATCCGGCACGTGGGCGACGAAGGACGCCGCCCAGTCGTTGTACGCCCGCACGATGGCGGCCGCGAGCTTCGGGTCGAGGCCCCAGGCCGCGACCTGCATCAGGCCCCGGCTCGGGTACAGGGCCATTCGGTCGATGCCCTGGTCGTCCATGGCCAGCACGTACGCCTCGGGGTCCCAGCCCCGCGATGAGTAGCGGCGGTAGGTCTCGGCCCACGCTTCGTTCAGCGTCTTGAGCCCGCCGGCGCGGCTCCGCCAGCGAACCGTGGGGAACCGGCGGTCCCGGTCGACCACCAGCGCGCCGCGGTCGCCGGACCCGAACGGGGCGCGGTCACGGAGCTCGGTCGGCAGCCGCTCGCGCCACAGGTCGTCGGGCTCCATGAAGTGCGAGTCGGCGTCGAACACTGGCCAGCCCTGCACAGCGGCACCCTATTGGGTGGCGACGGCGGGAACTTGAACCGACGCACTGCGGCGACCGGGCGCCACGAAGAGCCTCGATGTCGCATCCGCGCCGGACACTCGCCGGCGGTGAAGGTCCGAGAGGTCATCCGCATGCTCGAGGCAGACGGCTGGAGACTCGATCGACAGCGCGGGAGTCACCGGCAGTTTCGGCATCCGGTGAAGCGCGGCACCGTCGCGTTGCGGGCAGTCTCGGCCAGGATCTGCAGCCAGGTACCCTGGCCAGCGTTCTTCGCCAGGCCGGGCTTCGAGGATCAGGCACATGACCGCCTACGCAGTGATCATCGAGGGGGGCGACCGGTCCTTCTCGGCGTACGCTCCCGACCTGCCCGGATGCGTTGCAACGGGTGAGTCGCTCGAGCAGGTCGAGCAGCGCATCCGTGAGGCCATCCGCTTGCATGTCGAGAGCCTGCGCGCTCACGGTGAGCCGGTTCCCCAGCCCTCGACCGCCGCGGTCAGGCTCGTCGACGACGTCGCGTAGCACGGTCGCGACGCCGCCGATTGGAGTCGTTCGACTCCGCTGGGGGATTGCGGTCAGCGGCGCCGGCGAAGCCAGGTGCGCAACGTGAGCAGGGCGACGATCGCGACGATCTGACCGCCGACGATGATGCGGCTCAGGTCGAGCGCGGGCTGCCACGTGATCTCGTCGCCGCGGATCACGTACGCGCCGACCGGCCGGGCGCGGGCGCCCCACCCGCCGCCGAACGCGGTCTTGTCCTCGGTGCTGTCGTCCTCGCCGCCGCCTCCGCCGCCTTGCACCGAGGCGGCCGGGATCAGGGTCGTCCCGTTCTTCTCGATTGGGTCGGCGTAGACCTGGCGAACGTTCATGGCATCTCGGGTCTGCTCGAGCATCTTGACGACCTTCACGATCCCTCCTTGGTCCGTCTCAGTCCGTCGGCGCGGTCGCGCCGGCGCCGCGGGCGTGGTACTGGTCCCGCCACTCCGCCGGTGGCGGATCGGAGCGCCGGGCGGCGGCGCCGAAGAGACGCGGGACCTCGTCGGCGAGGTCGGGTGCCGTCCACCCGTGATCGTGGCGCTCCACTTGGTCGCGGACTTCCCAGCTGCGGATGTGCTCGAGGGTGCCGCCGCGGATCTGGAAGCACTGCCCGCTGATCCACGCCGCGGCCGGCGAGGCCAGGTAGGAGACCAGCTCGGCGACGTGGACGGGATCAGTGGGGTCGAAGTCGTCGGGGGAGCGCTCGGCGTTGCGGTCGGTGCGCCAGCCGATGGCGGCGAGCCGGGTGCGCGCCGACGGCATAACGGTGTTCGAGGTCACGCCGTAGGGGGCCATCTCGGTGGCGACCGCCTCGGTGAACGCCATCACGCCGGCCTTGGCCGCCACGTAGTTCGACTGCCCGGCGCCCCCGTAGACGAGGAGCCCGGTGGCGGTGTTCACGAGCCTTCCGTACCCAGCGCGCCCCTCCTTGTATTCGCCGCGCCACCACCGGCAGGCGGGGGCGCTGACCGCGAACGCGCCCCGCAGGTGGACGCGGATCACGTCGTCCCACTCGTCGGGGCTCAGGTTGAAGACCATGCGCGGCCGGCCGAACCCGGCGTTGTTCACGACGATGTCGACCCGGCCCCAGGTGTCGAGGGCCCGGGTGATGATGGCCTCGCCGCCGTTGGTGTCGGAGACGTCGTGCCGGTCCGCCACCGCCTCGCCACCGGCGGCGACGATCTCGGCGACGACCTCGTCGGCGGGCGTCTCGGCCGTCTCGCTGCCGTCGGTGGCGACCCCGAGGTCGTTCACGACCACCCGGGCTCCGTAGGCGGCGAGCCGGGTCGCCTCGGCGCGTCCGATCCCGCGGCCGGCGCCGGTGACGACGGCGACGCGCTCGGCGAGCATCGAGCCCGCGTCGCGATCCGCAGCCATGCCCGGCGAACCTAATTGCTCGGGCGTGGGCGCGTCTCAGACGCGCTCGAGCTGGTCGAGGCGATGCCGGGCCTCGAACCGCCCCCGGAGCTCCTCGCGGTCGTCGGCCGTCATGGCGCGCAGCGGCTCACCGCGCCGGGGCCGCCAGAAGACGGGCTCGTCGGCCTCCCAGCGCTGGCGGCGCAGCAGCCGCTTCAGGACCTTCTGGGTCTCGGTGACCGGCAAGGCGTCGGTGACGCGGACGTAGCGCGGCGACCACTTCGTGCCGAGGTCGGGCTGGTCGGCCAGGAACCGGTCGAACGCGGCCGGGTCGAACCGGGCACCGGACCGGAGCTGCAGCGCGGCCATGACCTGGTCCCCGACCTCCTCGTCGGGGACCGCGTACACCGCGGCGAGGACCACGTCCGGATCGCGGGCGAGGATGCGCTCGACCGGCGCGGCCGCGAAGTTCTCGCCGTCGACGCGCAGCCACTCGAAGTCGCGCCCGGCGAAGAAGAAGTAGCCCTGCTCGTCGCGGTACCCGAGGTCACCGGTCCAGTAGTAGCCGTCGCGGAGGCGCGCCTCGTTGGCGGCGTCGTTCTTGTAGTAGCCCTCGAACCGGGCTGCCCCGAGCTTGTTGACGATCTCGCCGATCGCCTCGTCGGGGTTCAGCAGGTGCCCGTCGGCGTCGAACCGGGCCGACGGGCACTCCTCGCCGGTGGCGGGGTCGAGGATCACGGTGCCCTCGGGGGCCACGCCGAGCGCGCCCTTCGGCATGTCGGGGGTGCGGTTGATGTTGGCGCCGCCCTCGGTGGAGCCGTAGCCGTCGACGACGGGGACGCCGAACCGCTTCGAGAACCGCTCGATGTCGAGGTCGGCGGCCTCGTTGCCGAACACCCGGCGGAGCGAGTTGTCGGCGTCGTCGGGCTGCTCGGGGGTGGCGAGGATGTAGGAGAGCGGCTTCCCGACGTAGTTGAAGTAGGTCACGCCGTACTTGCGAACGTCAGGCAGGAAGCCGGACGCCGAGAACTTGCGGCGGAGGACCGCGGTGCCGCCGCTGATGAGCCAGGGCGCGAACGCGGTGATGATGGCGTTCGAGTGGAAGAGCGGCATGGCCTGGTAGAGGACGTCGTCGGGCCCGAGGTGCAGCATCATGCTGAGCCCGCCGCTCATCTGGGCCAGCCGACCCTGCGAGAGGATGCAGGCCTTCGGCGCCCCGCTGGTGCCCGACGTGAAGAGCAGCAGGTAGATGCCCTGCTCGTCGACCGGCCGCTCGGTCAGGGGCGCGTCGCGGTAGGGGGCGAGCGTCGGGGCGACGTCCTCGGCCACCAGCACCCGGTTGGTGGCGGGGCCGAGGTCGAGCCCGGCGAGGAGGTCGACGTAGCGGCGCTCGGTGACGACGAGCTGGCAGTCGGCGTGGGTGATGTCGCGGGCGAGCTCGGCGCCCCGCCGGGTCGGATTGATCCCCACGATGACGTCGTCGGCGACCGCGGCTGCGCCGAGCCAGAGCGGGAACTCCGGGACGTTGTCGAGGAGCAGGCCGGCGTGGCGGGGCCGGTCAGGGTCGAGGGTGGCGTCGAGGTAGGCGGCCCGGGCCGCGCAGCCGCGCGTGTAGTCGGCCCACGTCCACGTGTCGTCCTCGAACCGCAGGGCGACGCGGTCGCCGTCGGCCGCCCGAGCGTGGACGAGCTCGGCGATCGACGTCACGAGTAGGCGAGCGCGAGGCCGGGCCGCGGCCAGTCGAAGGCGGCGAGGCGGCCGCTGCCGGACAGCGTGACGAGGGCGGTGCGCAGGTCGGCGCCCGCGAAGCAGACGTTGGTCGTGAACGCGTCCGGCATCTCGACGTACTCCCAGCTGAGGTCGGGACGGATGACGCAGAGCCCGTGGGTGATGGCCGCCACGACGACCGTGCCGTCCTCCTCGACGCCCAACGAGTCGAAGTGACCGGGCGTCGCCACGAGGCAGTGACCGCCGCCGGGGCCGGCGCCGCCCGGCTTCACGCGGCCCGGCGCCTCGAGGTCCCAGCCCCAGAGCCGACCGGTGTAGCTCTCGGCGACGTAGACGCGGTCACCGCCGGGGGACAGCCCGCAGCCGTTGGCGCCGAAGAGCCCGAACGCGGCGCACATGACCGACGACCCATCGGGCTGCGCGTAGTAGAGCCCGCCCTTGTCGAGGTCGCGGGCCCGGCTCTTGCCGAGGTCGGTGAACCAGAAGCCGCCCGCCTCGTCGAACACGATGTCGTTCGGGCTGCGGAACCGGTGACCGTCGCACTCGCGGTAGAGCACCTTGCTCTCGCCGGCGTCGAGGTCGACCCGCTCGACCCAGCCGCCCTCGAAGTTCGGGGGCTCGTTGCTGCCGGTGGCGAGGTCGAGCGGGATCGTGAGCTCGCCCACGTCGGTCCACAGGAACCCGCCGTTGTTGACGACGTAGCACGCGCCGTCCGGTCCCATGGCGGCCCCGTTCGGGCCGCCGCCCAGGTCGGCGACCACCGTCACCTTCCCGTCGGTGCCGACCCGGCTCAGGGTGCCGCGGTGGATCTCGACCAGCAGCGTCGAACCGTCCGGTCGCGCCACCGGACCCTCCGGGAACTCGAGCCCGGTGGCGCACTCCCGCGCTTCCAGCGTGTCGGCCATCACTCCCCCTCGTCTGGAACCCGTTTCTAGTCGACGTCCTCGGGGGCCGGGTACGGTCGTGGCCCCGCAGCACGTCCGGGTCGAGCGGAGGATCGATGGCCAGCCACGGGTGGGTGATCGACGTCGACGCCCACGTCACCGAGCCCGGCGACGTGTGGACGGCGCGCCTCCCCGAGCACCTCCGGGACCGAGGCCCGCGCCTCCAACGTGACCACACCGGACGGGACGTGTGGCACGTCGCCGACAGCACGCCGATGGTCCCGGTCGGGTTCACCGCCGTGGCCGGCTGGCCGGAGCCATTCCCGGCCGGCCCGAAGAACATGGACGAGGTGCCGCCCGCGGCCTGGAACGCCGACGCCCGCCTCGACTACCTGGATTCGATCGGCGTGTGGGCGCAGGCCATGTACCCGAACGTGGCCGGCTTCGGCAACCAGCAGTTCCTCGCCTTGAAGGACCCCGAGCTGATGCTGGCGTGCGTCCGGGCGTACAACGACTTCCTCATCGAGTGGTGCGGCGCCGACGCCCGCCGGCTGCTGGCGATCTCGGCCACCCCGTTCTGGGACGTGGACGCCGCCGTCGACGAGGCGCGTCGCTGCGCCGAGCTCGGGCACCGCGGCATCCTCTTCACCGGGGAGCCCCAGCGCTACGACCTGCCCTACCTCGGCGACGAGCACTGGGACCCGTTCTGGGCCGCGGTGCAGGACCTCGACCTCTCGATCTCGTTCCACATCGGCAGCGGTGACTTCCAGAGCGGCTTCGCGCCGGCGCGCATCAAGGCCCACGGCGTCGGCGCGACCCGGGTGTCGACCTCGGTCCAGCTGTTCCTCGACAACGGCACCCAGATCGTCGACCTCCTGCTCTCCGGCGTCCTGGCCCGCTTCCCGCGCCTGCAGTTCGTGTCGGTGGAGAGCGGCATCGGGTTCATCCCCTTCATCCTCGACGCCGCCGACTACGCCTTCGAGGACGGCCAGGTGTGGCGCGAGCGCCCGTACTTCGAGATGAAGCCGAGCGACTACTTCCGCCGCCAGGTGTACGGCTGCTGGTTCTTCGAGGAGCGCACCGTCGCCGGCGTCATCGACGCCGTCGGTGCCGACCGGCTGCTGTTCGAGACCGACTACCCGCACCCGATCTGCCTGTACGGCAACGTCGAAGCGAAGATCCAGGCCGGTCTCGCCGGCCAGCCCGACGACGTGCGCCAGCAGATCCTCTGGGACAACGCGGCCGCCCTGTACCGGGTGGCGCCACCGGACCGTCCCGCGCCAGCGCTGAACTGAGGGCGGACGCGCGGCGTGACGTCGAGGGTGACGGAGTTTCGATGGCGGCGCTGATGGTCGACACGCACGTCCACGTCATCGCCGAGGACGAGGCGCGCTACCCGCTGAACCCGAGCGGCGTGACCGCGCCCTGGTACCGGGAGGACCCCTGCTCGGTGGAGCGCCTGGTCGGCCTCCTCGACGAGGCCGACGTCGGCGCCGCCGTCCTCGTCCAGGCCATCAGCGCCTACCGCTACGACAACCGGTACACGGTCGACGCCGCGGCGCGGGTCCCGGGGCGGACCACGCCGGTCGTGTGCGTCGACCTGGCCGGTGATGCGCCGGCGGCAACCGCCGACGAGCTACTCGCGGCCGGCGCACGCGGGCTGCGCTGGGTCGCGATCCACGACGGCGGGCTCGAGGAACCCCACGAGGTGTGGGCGACCGTGGCCCGCCATCGGGTGCCCGTCGTCGTCACCCTGCTGGCGCAGCACCTCCCGGCGTTCGCCGACGCGCTGCCGCGCCTGCCGAGCGTCCCGATGGCGCTCGACCACTGTGGGTTCGCCGACTTCGCCGGCGGCGTGCCCGACGACCTGGCCGCCCTCACGCCGTTCCCCAATGTGGCGCTGAAGGTCTCCACCATCGCCCTCGACGGGGCCGCCGGGCACGGCGACGTGCGCGAGCTGGTCCCCGAGCTGGTGGCGCGCTTCGGGTCCCGGCGCCTGATGTGGGGCTCCGACTACAGCCAGACCCACGACCGCCCCTACGTCGAGCTCGCCGAGTACGCACGCCACGCGGCGGCGAAGCTCGGCGACGAGGACCGGGCCTGGTTCCTCGGCCGAACTGCGCGCGCCTACTGGCCGGAGCTGTCGTGACGCGGGTGCTGACTCACGTGCGAGGCGACGTGGCCGACCAGGTCCGCGCCGCGGTCCCCGAGATCGAGCTGATCGAGATCCCGGGCGACGGGGAGCTCGAGCCGGGCGTGGAGGGGGAGGTGCTCTTCACGATCCCGTGGGACCTCCCGAACCTCGAGCACGTGCTCGGCCGCGGCGTCCGCTGGATCCACACGCTCGGCACCGGCGTCGACCGGTTCCCGCTCGCGCTGGTCGGAGACCGCACGCTGACCTGCTCCCGCGGCGCGAGCGCGGTGCCGATCGCGGAGTGGGTGCTGGCCCAGATGCTCGCCTACGAGAAGCACCTGCCGGAGGCCTGGATCACCGAGGGCCCCGACCAGTGGCACACCGCGCAGCTCGGGGGCCTGGCCGGCCGGACCCTCGGGCTGGTCGGGCTGGGCGGCATCGGCGCCGCCGTCGCGTCGCGGGCGGTGCCGTTTGGCATGCGGGTGCTCGGGCTGCGTCGCTCGCCCCAGCCGCCGCCGCCCGGCGTCGAGCGGGCCGAGGACCTCGACGAGGTGCTGGCGGTCACCGACCATCTCGTCCTCACCGCGCCGGGCACCACCGAGACCCGCCACCTCATGAACGCGGCCGCGTTCATGAGGTGGCGG
>Ga0207416_1005423_pt1 | contig 10130 bp, 6 predicted proteins | sample PaiPotPPM11metaG_FD_184107 | JGI IMG/M metagenome (GOLD analysis project Ga0207416, IMG submission 184107) | Iron sulfur acid spring bacterial and archeal communities from Banff, Canada, to study Microbial Dark Matter (Phase II) - Paint Pots PPM... ...
TGAATCCCTGTCCCTGCGGCTACTATGGCGACCCGGTCAAAGAGTGCAGTTGCTCAGCCACCGCCATTGCCCGCTACCAGAAGCGCATCAGCGGCCCCTTGCTGGATCGTATCGACATCCACGTGGAAGTGCCGCGCGTCGATTACGAGAAGCTGGCCGACAAACGTAACGCCGAGACTTCGGAGGTGGTAGGTAAGCGCGTGCAGGCGGCCCGCGAGCGGCAGTTGCAGCGTCTGGCCGCCGCGAAACTGACCTGCAACGCCGAGATGGGGCCAACCGAGGTGCGCGACTTCTGCCAGACGGACGCCCCCGGCGAGAAGTTGCTCAAAGCGGCCATGCAGCAACTGCACCTCTCCGCCCGCGCCTACCACCGCGTCCTCAAACTGTCCCGCACCATCGCCGACCTTGCCGAGTGCGATCTGATCATGGCGAACCACATCGCGGAGGCGATACAATATAGGCCGCGGGTGGGGATGTGAAGCGTCTCAAACAATTTTTCATGGAGATGAACCGACATGTGGGATAGGACTATTTTACCATCGGATTAGTTCTCATTTACTCGAATATTACATTGTACGTTGGTAATATAGAAGATATCGGTCACACAGCAATTTCTGGACAAATTGATATAGTGGTATCCGTCTTTCCGATCTAAAGAGAGAAGGATAGCAATAAGAAACGCTGTAGTTCTTAGGCTCAAGGGGTAAAAAATGAAGTTGAATAGAAGTGCTTTTCTCAATTAAGTGTTATTCAAGGTTTCATTGAAAGAAAGTGTTCGTAGATGGATGGCAAGCGTCTTCAGTCTCCGGTTACTGCCGCTCTCAGTATTTTACAAGAATATCATAAAGATGTAGAAAGGCTATTAGAAGCAACTGATCTTGGTGATGATGTCCGAAGCCAAATAATTACAGATGTTTATGCCAAAGATGACATTTATTTTTCGCTGAATCGTTCCTTCAAACATATTGACGTTTCATTTACGGAGTATTGCAGAAAACAACAACTACATAGCTCATTGAGCGAGATGTTTCCAGAGTTTAGACAAAGAAGCCTCTATATGCATCAGGCTGATGCTATTGAAAGTATACAACGAGAACAGACAACCATAATCTCAGCCGGTACCGGAAGCGGCAAAACGGAAGCTTTTTTGATTCCTATTTTGCATCATTGTCTTGTAGAAAAGGGCATTCCGGGTATTAAAGCAGTTATTCTCTATCCTCTGAATGCTTTAGCTAATGACCAACTGCGTCGAATTGTTGAAGCTGTAAAGGATAAGGGCATCAGAGTTGGTTGTTTTGTAGGATCAACGCCCCATGGGAAGAAAAGAACATCAAATGATCGTGAAGAAAAGTGCATCAGCCGCCAAGAGATGATAGACTCGCCTCCAGACATACTTGTCACGAATTATGTGATGTTGGATAGACTTATTACCCAACCCAGCTATCGTTCAATGTTTGACCGTTCAGTAAATACACTGAAATATTTAGTCGTGGATGAAGTGCATTACTTTCGTGGTACAAAAGGAGCCAATCTCAGTCTTCTCCTGAGACGGCTTCGTGTGTTATGTAAACAACCGCTAGTACAGATTGGCGCAAGCGGCACGCTGCGGCGCTCAGGAGGTTACTTTCCTGATAGTGGAGAAGGTAGTATTGAAAAGTTTGCCGGTCTTGTATTCGGAAATGAAGCTTTCACAAGAAAAGGCTTTCAACTTATCAAACCTGAACCTGATTCTGATCTTCTGCAGAATATTGGTTCACCCGATCCTTTGCCACCAACCGAAGCGGTTGAAGGAAGTTCATTCTTAGACGAGCTTGACCCAGATGCGGCTAAAAGATTGTACCAGCAACTCTCAGGAAATTCAATAGAATGGAGATTGGTTAAATACTCTGGCTTTGCTAAAAATCCTATGTATCTCTTTGCGAAACAAAGCCCTTTTATTGCGGCTATACGTGAGAGGTTGTGGCTAGGTTCATGTACGTTTAACGATTGTATTGAAGTGTTTAACAAGTTGTACAACGATGAATATGGGAAAGCGCCGCGAGAACCGAGGGCAGTTGTTGAAGCTTACTGGAGCTTGATCAATTATCTGAACCAGCGATGTGTAGAGAATGAAAATTCTCTCGTTTTAGACTATCGCCTTCATATCATTCTTGGTGACGTTGGAGATGAACTTACTCGTTGTTTGCTCTGCAAGAGCTATCATGATGGAAGGTGTGCAAAATGTAGGCATTGCGGGAATGGATTGCTTTTTCAGGTAAGTCAAGAGCGTCCAGACCTCTGTATTGCCTATCTTGCGGACAATGAACTATTTCCTGCTCGTCCAAAAGGACGGTTTTGGCTTCCCGTCTTTGTTCAGGTATCCCAGGGCCATGCTCAAGTAACCGATAATGCTCTTTCTCATCTTAGCTTAGAGCCATATGTAGACATTGAGACTGAAGAGGAGAGTTATAGAATCTGTTCTGCAAATGATGAGGAAAAGGGCATCACTATTCACCTGGTCAATGATAAACAAGACCTGAAAGCTTTATTGCTGAGTGAGCCGCGTATGTACTGGCAAAATATCTTAAAGGTGGTAGATGCTGTTGTAGTAGACCAGAGCCGAAGTATAACTGACAAGCTGCTCGGTTTTATTGACAATCGAGAAAGAGCTTCAGTTATAAAAATTCGCCTGACTGATGAGGTAGCTGATCGTACATTGACTTCGTGGACTTTGGAAAATTTATCTGATATGGGCAAGATAAGCCTTGTAGACGCATTTCGCATTCTTAAACGGGCTATACCTTCATCCTCAGAGTTTGAGGATGAAAAGCACTCTGGATCGGAGCTTCTCGATGAAATGCCTTTCTGGTTTACGAGAATGCTTGGCTCTATTGATGAGTATGAAGATTGGAAAATAACCGTAGACCGAGCTTTGTCTCTACGAGCTGATGAGGATGAACTGCTGGGAATCATGCTTCGTGAATGTGCAATTGATAGAACAAGTTTTTGGCAAGACAAAACGGATGGGTTAAAACATTTTCATCTAGAGAAATATCGAGTGACTACTCAATATGGTATAGGGTTAAGAAGTGCTAATGAGCGTGGCTATGAGATCAAGTCTTTAGGTGAGCAAGGACGAGACTATGGGGAATTTATCCAGCGTGTGAATAGTGATAACATTCAAAAAATGCTGGATAGCCTTACATTAAGCAAGGTTCTTGTCAGGAAAGAAACGCCACAGGGTACACCTTTTTACCAATTTTGCCCTGAACATCTCATTATAGAGATGCAGGAGAGGGTGAGAAGGCGCTGGTTTGAGGAATTCGCGACTGTAGAATGCCATACTGCTGATTATAGCGACGAAAGCCGTTCTCAAATCGAAGCCCGTTTTTCTGATGGGAAGATACAGGCTCTGATATGTACTCCAACATTAGAAATGGGAGTAGATATTGGTAAATTAGCAAGTGTGCTTATGATCGGTTTTCCTCCTAGTCCTGCAAATTACGCCCAGCGTGCGGGGCGTGCAGGACGCAATGACAAGAGTCGGCTGGCAACAATTGTTGTGTTATCTTCCACAGACGATCCGCATGATGAATATTACTATGCCCTTCCTCAAAAGATGATAGATGGTGAAGTTACTCCTCCTCAATTTACTTTGACCAATTTTGCTTTGTTGGCAGCACATACCTATGCATATTTGTCCGCAAATGCGAAGGATTTATCATTTTTGTCTGAACCGGTAATACTAAAACGATATGTACGAGATTTTCTTGAACGCGACGTATTGCAATTACGAAGCGAGCTAGCACAAGCCTACGACGATTTTTGCGAATACCTGGAAAAAGATAGCCAGGAGCTGGCTAAACGTTTGAGAGGGCAACGAAATATTTCTATGGAATATTGTTATAGGCAAGGCATATTTCCTGATTATGGTTTTAGAAGCGATGGATTACCTCTTTTGAAGCGCGATGGAGCAACATCAGGAAGAGAGGATGAGGACAAACGTCTTACAGCGCGTGAGCCAGAGGATGCGCCGCGTAAGTTGGTTCCTGGTAGAATCGTATTTTGTGGTGGACGGGCGGTCAAGGTGGATGAAGAACAGCCCGATGAAGCATATTTACTCAAACCAGATCCGAGGAACGTTCAATATCGGCTATTCCGCAATGTTGTGGCTGCTGAGAACGATGTTCTAAACATTGAGAAGTATCGCGATCCGGAGTCTCTTTATAGCGTATCGCGTTTTCTTGACAGTAAGCGGCCATTAAATACGCTGAAGATGTGTGGCCCTTTGTATTGTAGAGTTTATCTTGTTCGTCAAGGCGTTCTTCATTTTATCAATGAGGGAAAGAGGCACGAAGAAAGCCGATCTTTCGTGTCTTTAAATGACCGTAAAGGTGAATATCGCTTTGGAACTTCTCTTGAGCGTGATGGTCTATTGATACGCTTTGCGGAAGGTATTCTTCCGCCAGATATGAAGACTAACTTTATGGCGGCATTATTACGCGGGATTCCAAATTCTATTGATTTAGATGATGGTGAGTTGCGTATGGCCCAACAAGTGCAATTGTTCCCTCGGTCAGAAGGAGAAATATTTCAAGCAAGCAATTTTTTTCTTTATGGGCATGATGAAAGTGGACTTGTACCTTTTACGAATATCTTTGAGAATCTGGAAAAAATCTTGAAACAAACACTGTATACACTCGAAAATTGCTCATGCGGCGGGTCTGGATGTTACCTTTGCCTTTTCAGTTTGAACTCTCGTGTACTTTCAGGTAGGATTTCCGCTGAAGGAGCCATTGAAAGTATTTCTGTCTTTTTACGCCAGTCACTACTCAAGCCATATATTGCTTCGGCAAAACCTGTTATGACTCAGCCAGACATAATTCTGAAACTTTCTGTCAGCGGTAATCAGTGCAAGGTTACCATTCAGAATGTTTTGACTGAGATGCGGGAAGAATACGTGAGAAATAATCCCGAAGAAGATTACAATACTCGAATATATGCTGCGCTTCGCGAAGTATTAGAACGTGAATGGAATAAAGGCGCGCGCAAAGTAAAGATTTATACGAACGTTGAACACGTTTTTAAGCAATTATCCAGCGAGAATGACATCAAGAATGGACGGGAGATGTTTCTTACGTTACGGTTGGCATTGCTGAAATGGCAAAACTGGCAAATAGAAAGGGGTTAATTATGCCTGTTAAAATTATTCCAGAACATGGCCTTCCCTTTGGAGATGGTGCAGGCGCTGAGAAGAAGGTGCTTGAATTTCTTAAAGAGCTGCCTACCGGATACTATGTGATACGGGAGTGTAAAGTTGATCCGAGCAGATACAAAAAAACGCGTGGCTCAGGGGAGGATCGTCCAGATTTTGTTGTTGTGGGACCCTCTTTGGGGGTAATGATACTGGAAGTAAAAGACTGGAATATTCGTCTTAATAGTTTTATGCCTGCGAAGAACCAGTATCAGATACGTATAATAGACTTGAAAACAAAAGCTGAGTCACTTACCGGTAATCCATTTGATCAAGCGGATGAGTATCGTTATGCTGTTTCAGGAGTGTTATCGAAGAACCCAAATATGTCTGAACCTCTGTGGGTGAGTAGCTTTGTTGTTTATCCAAAACTGACTCGCACAGAGTTTGAGAACAAGTTTAATGGGATACAGGGGAATAACCCGCAAGAGCAATTTATCTTTAATCTGCAAAGAACATTGTTTGCGGATGATCTCAAAGAATATGAGGAAGATCCGCTCAAGCTGCTGGAACTTTATGTTACTAAAGAGGCAAAGCAGCGCTCACGCCTCGTGAAACGATACACGGACCAGCAAGTTCTTCGCACTGTTGATTGGCTTGTTCCCTCTGAAATGCGTGTCGGTGGGCTGCCGGATGACGTTGATGCTGAGAATAATTTGATTCTACTTGATGAAAAGCAGCAAGAATGGGCATTCAGTGATAGTCTGGTTGGGAAAATTTATTTGTCAGATGTTGCTGGAAGCGGCAAGACAAATGTGCTGCTGTCACGAGCCATTTACAAAGCAAGGCAGCATATTGTCGCTGGGGGATGTCGTATGCTTGTTGTGACTTATAGTAAAGCCCTGAAAATAGAACTGGATCGTATATTTCGGAGCAAAATCAAAGACGACGCTGACTTTAATTACTACCATGATGCTATACGCATTTATGATATGGTGACTCTCATGGAGGAGATTGTAAAGATGGGCGTTGGCAGTAGCGGCGGCAAATTTGAATTGTGGAAAAAACAGAGTCTTGCGTCTCATCTGGAGGCAGAATATATAGATGACGTACTTCCAGAACGATGCATGGACTATTTGGATGCTCGTGGGAAGGAGTTTCAGAAATATGATTACCTGTTCATTGATGAAATTCAGGATTTCAGCACATGGTTTGTAGAAGTAGCAAGGATGTTACTGAAAGATCGCAAAAACATCTTTGCTATAATGATCCTAAGATTTCAGACAAAAATTGATCGGCTCGTAAGGTGTAAAATGAGACATGCAGAAAAAGAAACGGAAGCAGTATACAGCAGACTTTAAGGCGAAAGTCGTCAAAGAGATGCTTCGAGAAGAAAAGACGGTGGGGCAGTTGGCAGCCGAATACGAAGTGCATAGTAATATGCTCTATCGCTGGCGAGAGCAGATGTTAGCTGGCTTGCCGGGCCTTTTCTCTGACCAGGTCGCACAGGAACTGGCTGAAAAGGAAGCGGAGTGGGAGAAAGAACGAGAAGCCTTATACGCCGAGATTGGACGCTTAACCACGCAGGTGACGTGGTTGGAAAAAAAATCTCGAGCAGGGCTTAAGTAGAGAGGAGCGCCGCAAACTCGTGGACTGGGAGAACCGAGAGCTGCCCGTAAGGACACAAGCGGAGCTGCTCAGCCTCAATCGCTCAGGCCTCTACTATCAGCCGGTGCCACCCTCGGCGGAAGAAGTCGCTTTCAAGCATCGGATCGACGAGATCTACACGGCGCATTGTTATTACGGCTCTCGGCGCATCGCCGCACAGTTGCACCGGGAAGGACAGCCCATCAATCAAAAAACCGTGGCCCGCTACATGCAAGAAATGGGACTGGCTGCGGTCTATCCCGGTCCCAATTTGAGCAGGCGAGCACACCAGGCGGCCATCTTTCCGTATTTGCTGGCGAATGTGACGGCGAGTACCCCCAATCATATTTGGGGGCTGGATATCACCTATATTCGCCTGCGCGGCGGCTGGATGTACCTGGTAGCGATCCTGGATTGGTACTCGCGCTATGTGATCAGTTGGGAAATCGATCAGACCTTGCAGATCGCCTTTGTGCTCGAAGCCATGCAGAGGGCACTCTCGCAAGCAGTGCCGCAGATTTGCAATAGCGATCAAGGCAGTCACTTTACCAGTCCGCAATACACCCAGTTGCTGCGCTCACATGATGTGCGCATCAGTATGGATAGCAAAGGCCGAGCGCTCGACAACATTTTTACTGAGCGCTTGTGGCGCACCATTAAATATGAGGAGGTCTATATCAAGGATTACACGAGTCCACGTGAAGCTCGCGAGGGCCTGAGAGATTATCTGCGCTTTTATAATGAGCAACGGCTACATCAAGCTCTCGACTATCGCACACCCGCAGAGATTTACTTTGCCAAATAAGAAAGGAGATTGCACCTTAGCAACCACGATTTTGGTGTCTTGACTTTCTGGGTCACCATATGCTGTTGGTGATATTGGGCAAAAGCTCTTTGAGCGAGACCTTGATTGGGGCGAGCTTGATATTGTGAGGCAACGGGTAGAAATGCAAAGTAGGTTTATTATGTATCGCAGCCCAAAGCCAATAGCGAAGTTAGCCTGGAAATTCCTCATATCTGATAGATTCATTGAGGCAGACCTTTTGGATGAAGGATATAAAATGGATGTCAAACCAAAAAGTCTCTTCACGTCTAAACCTGTATTTATTTCTGAGCCCTCCGAAGAGGAATTGTTGCGGCATCTACTGGACGATCTACATTCGCATCTCGAAATAGCACGACCGAAGCAGTTTCTTTGTATTGGCCTGAAAGATAAGATGCTTGGCAACCTCTATAGAGTATTGTCTTCTGCTTCTTTATCTGTACGTTGGGCTACAGAGATAACATCTCCTGCTGGCGACTACATAGTGCTGGCTGATTACGTGGAAGCGAAAGGTCTGGAGCGGGACTATGTCTATATTTTGGATAGCGATTTTCTGGCTGAGAAGATGGGACCTTTCACTTCTGAGGATGAAGTACAGAAAGAGGCAAGACGAGATCGTATCAAATTGTTTGTAGCATTGACAAGAGCTATGCGGGAGGTTCGGTTGTATTATATGGATCAATCTCATATCTTCATCCGGCAGCTATTAGAACTTCAGTTTAAGATGTAGGTGTTCTCATGGAGGATAATGTCAAGAAACTTATTGAGGAAAAGGCAACTGAAGTCAGCCAAATTCTTCATTCGGCAGGATATATGCATATCTACCGTCTCATAGATTACGGGATCAATTTCATGCTGCAATATGAGGGAGGCAATCAAACATTGACGCTGTCCTATAGCCCCAAGAAACGGCGATGGACACCCCACTCAGGAAATGAGTGGATTAAGGATGTTGTAATTCCATTAATTCAACCACTTTTTGATCGCACTCAATCCACGACTCCAGAGCAGGTGGTTTCTCCCATAAGCATTGAGCATCCATCTAACATCGGAGTTCATCATTTTGCCGAAGCGCGTGAATGCCTCCGGTTACTAGAACCATTCGCAAATGACAACATTGATTTTTCCATCATATGCGATTTTGCCCGCCGAGGAATTCATCTGATTTTGGAAGATCCCAACTATGCGAAACTTGATCGCACGATGTTACAAGGATTACTTAGTCAACCTTCGCAGTCCGATTTTTATGCAGTAAAGGAGTATTTATCGCAATGTCTGACCCGATGCAATCTTCCAACAGGAAATTAAGCGACGAGGCCAAAAGACTTGAGGGGCTTGGTCAGTTTGCCCAGGCTGCTGAGATTTATAAACAGTCATATGACCAGTATCCTGGCAGCTTTGTGACAAGCCGTTACATAAGATGCCTTCGCAGACAAGGGAAATCTGAAGAAGCTGTGGAATTTGGACGCCAATTATCTAAACCGCTTCTGAACGCCCCTTATGTTCATAGAGAGTTGTCATGGGCATTATATGATGCATATCTTAAGAAAACTGAGGACGCAGATGATAAGGAAGACGGCGATACAGTATATGAGAAACGAAGCGGGCAAAATTATCAACAGATGCAGAAGGCTGCTAACTATATTCTAAGCAAGGCTCCTGTATCTGAAGATATTTTACGTACTAGAACGGTTTTTGCCATTTGCCATGAAGCAAAGCAGCGAGGGATTTGGCAAGACATGCATGACTTTGCCGTTCAGCTTGATCCTGAGCGGCTATCAAAGGAACAAAGAGAATGGAATGGGCAGAGAATATCTTCAGAATACGAGCAGTGGCTCTATATATTGGTGAAATCCCTACTTGAACTAAAGCGGTATGAAGAGTGTATCAATTTTGCTCAAAAAGGGATGGAACAAAATTCCCGTGAAAAACTGTTTCCCTGGTGGAAAGCTTCTGCTAAGATGGCACTTGGTCATATTGAAGAAGCACTTCGAGAGCTTGAGCAAGTTGATATGCGTTTGTCTGCCAAAGAATGGTATATTCAGCGCGACATTGCTGATGGATATCAACGGCTTCAAAAATACGAGGAAGCAATGCTATGGTATTGTAAAGCAGCAAGTTGTCAGGGTGATATTAAGGGCCGTTTCAAGATGTTCGAGCAAATGTCTGTTCTCTTTGAACATTCGGAGCGTTTGCAAGAAGCCCATGATCACATGCAACTTGCCTGTGCCGTTACAGAACGAGAAGGATGGGAGCATAGTGCTGGAAATTTGCGCGGTCAATTAGTTCAGTTTAGAAAACGTCATGCAGAACATATCGCTTCTCCGACGAGTGTGACGACGGAAGAATGGCCGAAGCTTTGGAGTGAACCCATTTTACCGGACACGGGAGGAAGTCAACTTCCTGCTCAATCAGGCCAGGGCAAGTCTACCGCGACACTTGCAGATGTCAAGCCAAGTTGCGCGAGTACGCGCAATGCGCTTGACA
>Ga0207416_1005424_pt1 | contig 10127 bp, 12 predicted proteins | sample PaiPotPPM11metaG_FD_184107 | JGI IMG/M metagenome (GOLD analysis project Ga0207416, IMG submission 184107) | Iron sulfur acid spring bacterial and archeal communities from Banff, Canada, to study Microbial Dark Matter (Phase II) - Paint Pots PPM... ...
GTGGTGGTGTCGTCCAGTTGCCGGGCGCGACTCGTGCGCAGGGTCGGTGCAATCGGGGTTCCGTCATTGCGCATATCGGGTCGTTGAGAGTGGCTCATGCTTGGCCGCCTTCCTGCTGTTTCAAGCCTTTGTGAGCGAGAGACACAATCCAGCCTACGACGTACCCGACGCAATACCGCTCGCTGTGGTCCATGCTCTCCAACTTGTCCATCATCAACGTTCTGAGCATTTCATCCGTGAGCAAAGCAGCGCTTCCCTGGTTCATGTAAGCGAGGTGTCCCGCTTGGTAGCCGTTCACAAAGTCTTCCGTGGTGATAAGGAGAGAGCCATTTCCCACAGATATGGTTTTCGGTTCCATCGCGTACTCCTTTTAGATCGTGTGGCCCTGGACAATACGGGTAGCATCTTCGGCGGTGAGTAAACCATTTTGATATGCTTGATCTACTGCGGCAATGGCATCCTGGTCTTCGTGGCAGGGGCAGTAAGTATCCCAGCAAAAGGGGGTATCTGGCGTATGCTCAGGATACTGGCCCATAATAACGGGTACAAAGTTGTCGCCATAGGGTTCGGGTTCTGCGCTTATGCTGCACTCATTCGCGTTCATGGGTAATCCTCTCTTGACGTGTGGCATCCCCATGAGACTTACTGGACAACAGGGACACCATAACCTAAGCGGGTTTAATCGTCTCAACTGCTGGCCTCCCGTGGACAAGACGGGGGGTCAGTTCGTATCGCCTCCCTCGTGCAAAAATCCCCTTTCACTGCGATTGACTTTACTGGCGTATCCATTAGTACAAATCTAACATATGTAATCTGTTTTTGTCAATGGATCATTGTAAATGCGTTATGATTGTCGCATTAGGCTATAGCTATTGGTAATAACGTATTGCTGGTTATTACTACCAATCAATTGACGACAATGGAGCATCTATGTTAGACTTGCGCTATCCGAGGACTCATTGGAGGAAATGAAAAAAGTATGGCTAGTAGTACGCTGCGTAGAGTTCGCGAAGGGTTAGGTGTCTCTCAAGAAGCGGTTGCCCGGCGAACGAGTTTAACCACTGGCACCTATCGGCGGGCGGAAGACGGCTTTCCCTTGAAATACACCACTGCTCAGGAGATTTTAAGCGCCATAAATAGTTTTCTAAGCGAAAAAGGCGAACCCCCGCTTTCGTTAGAAGAGTTGGGCCTAAATCTCATGTAGGGTTAAACACATCAGGAGTAGCAGGGGAGGGCGGTTAGTCGATCTCCCCCTACCCAAGTTTGACCGTTCCCTATCCCAACTTCACACCCTCATTCGCCACTCGCCCCGCTTCCGCATATCGCAACGGCATTGCAGGGCTTGACCATCCCCCGGCATCTTGCAGACTTCTGATATCCGTCCCGCCCTTCACTGCTGAGGTTGCCCAATAGTGTCTACAGTCATGTGCGCTCAGACCTTCCAACCCAATCGCCTCACCCAGAACTCTCACCCGGTCAGTAATCGCCCTGGTAGACATCACTCCTTCCAGCTTCCCACCTTTGCGGCTTCCCATCAGGAGCTTATCAGGCGGTTCACATACGGCAAGGTAACGCTTCGCTGCTGTCAGGGTGTCCCTGGTCAAGTAGTGAGTTTGTGTCTTGTCTACCTTCTCTCGGTAAAATATCAGAGTTCCTTCGTCCAGGTTTAGAGCGTCGATGGTCAGTGCTGCAACCTCACCACACCGTAGCCCATGATCCAAGAGTAGGCACATCAATAAAGCGTCTCTACAGCCCTGTGGCGTGTCTGGCTGACTCTTGAGTAGCTTCGCCTGTGCAGAGCTTATAGACACCGCTACGGCCTTCTTATCGCCCTTCCTGACAGTCTCTCGCCGTTGGTCTATGTTCCGTCCCTCAGCATGCCGATAACCGGTGACAAGGCGAATGAGAGCGTATTCCGCTGGGGAAAGCACACTCGATTTCGCAACCAACTTGCAGTACACCTTGATCGTTGAAAGCCTGACATTCACTGAGCCGATTGCATAGCCTTCTCCGAGCATCCAGCGAACGAACCCATCAACCAGGCCGTAGGTTATCCCATGCCAGGAGGTAGGATCGTGGAGCAGGTCATTCGCCCCTATCACTACCCCGGCGTGAGTAAGGTAATAAGCAAAGAGAGTGCGATCGTCAGCTTGCCTGCGTAGTGTGTTGGCGGAAATACGGCCTTGGTAGTCAGTAAAGACATTCTGGCTAGCGTAAGTGTTGGCGGCTCGGCCGACTTAGGCGAGAGATGTGGATATGGGCGGGGGTAGGTGATGCGTCATGCGGATACACTCCTGTTGTGATTGCTTCCGATTTCTAATAGTATTCTTACCTATCTAAACGAATGGCAAGAACAAATCCCCAACAGTTTATCCACATGAACCTTACTGGTACGCAACTCGCGCTCATCACACAGATTACCTTCCCTGCCGTGGTCGGTGCTGTGGCTTACCTCTATCGCCATCTGGTTGCCAATATACCAGACGCCAAGCGAGAGAAGCTGGAAACCATTGTAAACCGAGCAGTCAGAGCGGCGGAACAAGCGAAGGTAAGCAAGGGCAAGGATTGATACTCATGTTAGAGGTTTCAAGTTGCACCAGCCCTCGGCTTTGCCTGCGGGATTCAGAGGAAGTATGCTCTCAAATCAACGTGTATTGCTGAAATCTTCGCCGTCTCACATATATTTAATATTGCTTGCTTGTTGTAATATAGCAACAAATATTCTAATATATGCATAGATCTTTGTTTTACACACATAAGTCGGACATGTTAAATTTGCTCCTGTACATGACGAGGTTAGAGAGGAAATATTCAAATGGAGAAACAAACGACAAAGCAACAATTAGAATACAAGAAGACCCAGGACGAAATCGCAAAGATGATCGGCGACTACTATTATGACAGTGTCAAACAGATCGCCAGGGAGGTGCAAGGTGTTGAGCTTACTCACCAACAAGCAGTCGAGTTGGCTCAAAGGATATTTGAAGAGGACCTCAAAAGAGGCATTGATCCTTTTTGGAAGGGATGGGGTGTGTATACGAAAGAGAATACGAAATATGATGAACAAGGGCGAGTGATATGGCATATTTACGGAGATACTATCACGGAAAACATTTATTCTGATAGTCCTGATGAGTATCCCATCGCCACCAAATACAATATCACCTACAAAGAAGTTCAAGACGAGCGCCCTGATCTCCTCGAATGGGCAAAAAGCGTGCGACGCCTGCAATCAGAGTCAGTAGGGAACAAAGGCAAGCCTAAACGATCTAAGAAGAACTCTGATGTTTATATCCCTGCCAAGACGCGTGAAGATAGACAGAGAGAGTTTAACTTGGGCTTTGCTATGTTGAAGCACGAAGAGAGAATACAGCTTATTGAGTATATGATTGTCAAGGAGTTGCCTCCTGAACAAAGGCAAGAAATAAACGATGCTGAGATCAGACAGCAGGCCGAAACTATTGTGGCACGCCTCGAAGCAACGAATTCGCATATGAAGAAGAACGAAACCGCTCAGTGAACAATTGCAATTTTGTGTCATCTGGATCAAATTCATACTAGACTCGATGGGTAGCTATGTAAATTGGGTTGCGCCGGCCCTCAATATCGCGGTTCTGATGCAGAGGAAGCGGTCTCTCAAAATGAAACGCACTTTTGAAAACTTCGCCCGATTTGATGCTATTATACCTTGAACAAGGCGGTGAGTTGTATTTAGTGATCCAAAGACTTTTTACCAGATTACTTGAGCAGTTTGTTCTGGCGTGAGTTGGGTTTTATCAATTTGTGCATTTCTGAGATTGGCTCCGCTGAGGTTGGCGTTGGGATATGGAAGATTGGTATTGTTGAAGTAGGCACCACTGAGGTTAGCTCCGCTGAAACTGGCGTCGTTGAAATTACCTCCACAAAGGTTGGCCCCATTAAGATTGGCCCCACTGAGATTAGCTCCATTAAGCAAGGCATTGCTAAGATCAACGTCGCTAAGATCGGCCCCCGTGAGATCAACGTCACTAAGATCGGCCCCGCTGAGGTAGGACCCTCCGAGGCTGGCTCCGCTGAGGTTGGCGTTGGTAAGTATAGCTCTATTGAGGTTGATTGCAAAAAGCTCAGCTTTACTCCACTCTACCCCGGAGAGATTAGCTTCACTCAGATCCACTACAGGATCGGGTGGTTCTGCGAGTTTCGCCTCATTTAGAAACCAAAATACATATCCAACTCGCTTTATATCTAATTGCCTTAAAACACTAACAGTACGTGTTCGAGCAACGTTGCGTACCTCAGCATCAGGTTGTGATGTGCGAAGCCCCCTATCGAGCAATAATTCAGCCATATGACCCCAATACGCTTGAAGAAGATCTTCTCGCTGTTTATCGAGAGCGATTTCCTGATCTCTCTCATAACGTTTCTCGGCAGCTTCCTTGTCCTGCTCATAGCGCTGTTGGGCTATCTGTCGCTCTGTACGAGTATTCATTTGATTAAAGAACAAGGCAACAAGGGCCAACGTCAAGGGAATGATGAGCACTGAGAGCCAGTCCCACACGGTCTTGCCTTGAAAACCTGCGCCTGGCCAAGCAAAACGATATGCCGCCCAGATGAGTGACAACACGATCAGACCTAACACACACCAGAACCAGGGCTGACGAAAAAGCTTCATACTACTTTACCTCATTGTTGTTTTACTAAAGTAAACGAAGGATGAAGTGTAACACCAAAAGCCCAGGACCATCGATTTATCCACAAGTTATCCACATGTCTGTCATCCTTGCCGTTCAGTATGATTTTCTGTCCCAGGTGTGCAATTGAGGGCGACGGGATTGGCTCCTTCAGCAGGGACATCGTTTTACAATTACTCGTTCTAATCGTTCTACTCAATAGATACTCGCGTCGTTCTGCCTGATTAGTGAGGAGAGGGAACTCGATGAGGAAATGGCCTTGGGTTATAGGTATTACGGTATTTGTGATATTCATTGTGCTTGCTGTTTTAGGGTATCGGTTTCAGTGGGATTGGACTGGTCTTCCTGAGCATGTTGGTCCTAATACTCAACAATATCAACCAGCAAAAACTGCGTGGGACTGGCTCCAACTTGCAGGTGTGCTCGCTATTCCTGCGGCAGTATGGCTAGGAACCATGTGGTTTACGACAAAGCAAGCTCAAGAGAGTAGTAAAGAGAATACAGATAATCAACAGGAAGCCTCGCTACAGGCATATATAGACAAAATGTCGGAGCTTCTTCTTGCAAATAATTTGCGTAAGTCTCAGGATGAGGATGAAGTGCGGAATATAGCGCGAGTGAGAACACTGACAGTGCTGCGGAGGCTAGACCCAACCCGGAAAACAAGCGTACTACTGTTTCTACACGAGTCGGAACTCATAGATAAAGATAAGTGCGTCATTGATTTAAAAGGAGCTGACCTGAGCTTCGCCCACTTGGGCCACGCTATCCTGAACAAACACATCATAAGTGAAAATCGCACGATTATCGTGAACGCAGCCAATCTCAGCGAGGTCAACTTAGTCGGAGCCAATCTAAACGGAGCTAGTCTGGCCGAAAACAGCTTATACAATGCCGATCTGAGTGGGGCCGACTTGAACAAAGCCGACCTGAGCCACGCCTACTTGGACAGTGCTAACCTGAACAAAGCCATCCTGGTCAAAGCCAACCTGAGTCATTCCGATCTCAGCTTTGTCGATCTGGTCGGAGCCAGCCTAGTCGGCACCAACCTGAGAGGTGCCAAACTGCTCGGAGCCAATCTAAGCGAAGCTAACCTAAGTAGGGCCAACCTGGAGGGTGCTGACTTGAGCGAGGCCGACCTGAGCGGGGCAAATTTGACCCGCGCAAGAGGCGTAACCGACGAGCAACTCAGCCAAGCAAAATCGCTTCAAGGAACCACTATGCACGATGGAACGAAACATCTATAAAGATACTTGACGAACCGCAAACCAGGGGTACTATGGCGAAAAACATGTAGGAGGAAAGACATGAATTGGAGTGATCCTAATTGGGTAGGTGCAGCAGGGCAGTGGGCAGGAGCTATAGCTTCCTTTCTCGCAGTGGTAGCCGCTGTGGGCATAGCTCTCTACTCAGGAAGACAGGCCCAGAAGCAGATCAGAGCCAGTGTGTTGCCTCGGCTTGTTATTAATATTAATGGCACGACCATTTGGCAAAAGAGAGCCGGGCTTTATCTTGATTGGAGCACAAATCATCACATAGCATCCATGAAAAACATCGGTCCAGGCCCGGCTTTCAATATTGTTAGTGTGATTTATGGTCCTGAGTCATACCCAGGAGAAGCAGGAAAACCTCGAATAGAAGGCCCGGAAACTCATTGGACTCTTTGGAGTGATGACCTTCTAGCATCAGGGGAACAAAAAGATCAGCAATACAACTTAGGCGCAAGTATATTCTACAAAGACAATCAATGGCTCAAAAAAGGAAAGAAACGGTATTGTTTGTATGCACCGGCTGTACCAGATTTCCGAATGCAAAACCCGCTGCCCTGCTATATTGCCCGTATCGTTACGACTTATCAAGACATATATGGCAAAAAGCATGCTAGCATTTTCGACGCCGACGACATGGGGAGGTTAAAACAAATAGGGTTTTTGGAGAATATTGGCAAAGATCTACACGACCTTGAAGGGTAATTTTATTGGGCATATAGCATGCTTAAGAGGGAAAGAATGTGATGATGAAGAAATGGCTTCGTTCGCCCTGGGTCATAAGTATCACTACTGCGCTCGTGCTATTCATTGCCTTAATTGCTATGGGCTATTGGTTTCAGTGGGGGTGGACGGGCTTCCCAACAAAAACACTTTGGGACTGGCTCAACCTTCTTGGAGTGCTTGCTATTCCTGTCGTGGCAGGCTTAGGAGTAGCTTGGTACACCACAAAACAAACTCAGGCGAGTGAAGCAGCGGCGGAACAGCAACGCAAGACTGAGCTAGAAATAGCGGAGCAGAGGCATAAGGCCGAGCAAGAAGCTGCTGAGAAGCGACATCAGACAGAGCTAGAGATCGCGAATGATAATCAACGTGAAGCTGCACTCCAAGCATACATCGATAAAATGTCGGAGCTTCTTCTTGTGAATGATTTGAACAATTCTCCTAATAAAGATAGGATACATGACATTGCAAGTTTAAGAACTTTAACCGTATTGCGTAGATTAGATCCAGTTCGCAAAACAAGTGTATTACAATTTCTAATAGAAGCACATCTTTTTGGAAACAATAACTACATCGTTAATTTGCATGGAGCCGACCTATGCTATACAAATCTAAATAGTGCTGATCTCAGCAGGGCCGATCTGGGCGGAGCCGATCTAGTTGGGGCCTTTCTAGCTGCTGCCATATTGGAGGAGGCTAATCTGGTTGCGGTTGATTTGAGCAAGGCCAACTTGAGTTGCGCCGATCTGAGAAAGGCTCATATGATGCTTGTCAATCTGGTAGAGGCTGACCTAAGCGGGGCTGACCTAAGCGGGGCCGACCTAAGCGGGGCCGACCTAAGTGGAGCTGACCTAAGTGGAGCTGACCTAAGTGGAGCTGATCTAAACGAGGCTGACCTCAGCGACGTGAAAGGAGTAACCGACGAGCAACTCAGTCAAGCAAAATCACTCAAAGGCGCCACTATGCCCAATGGACCAAAGCATCCTTAAAGAGAGAAGTGCAACGCGGGTTAAGATATGGAAAGTCATTCAAGAGTGAAATGCATGACGTGACGTGCTGCCCATACATATGTAAGAGGTTTCCTGGTTGCGCTGGTCCTCGAAGTCGCGGTCGGGATGCAGAGGATGTGGCCGCTCAAATCAACTCATCTCTCTGAAAACTTCGCCCCTTGCAGGATGGTATCTTTCTCCCTGGCGGCTCACCTCGCACTCATCCCCTGGCGATTGAGCCCGATGATGGGCGTCAACTTCTCTCAAATTGCGCCAAAACCCAAACCCTATTCGGGTGATCCCTTCGCCGACCTCTTCGCATTTGATTAAGATGTGGCTATTCAAAACTAATAATCCACTTCTTAAAGATGTACACGATAAACAAACATATAGGATAAACGATAATATTGGTAAGCAAGACTAGAGTTAACGGAACTGTAACTACCATTCCTAACAACTCATATATTACATAACTCATTATGAGTGGCACGAAAAGCATACTCAGCCATCCGAAAGTTGCCATTATCATGTTGTTACAACCCATAAAAACAGGAAACGGCTTCCTGGGCGCGGCTACTATGAATGAAATTATCGCTAGAACTATCATTAAGATCAGAGCAATGCCATGAACTGGACCTTGACCGTAAAACAATGCTACAAAAGGATCAGCTTCTACACTGCTCGCCGAAGAGGTGGACGTTGTTGGTGTAAGGCTTGAGGAAACAGAAACAGTTGTCGATGTGGGGGCCGGGGAAGTAGAAACAAATGCTGATAGGGAGTTTCGGCCACTAAGAAACACAATGATGGCAACCACACCCGCAACGATTGTAATTACCAACGCCGTGATCTCTAATGTTTTGCGCATAAATCCCTCTGTGTAGAAAACTATAAATCAAAATCCACTTACCTACTATAACGCACAACTCCGTCAATTCCACAATTCCAAAGGAAAGTCCCCCATTGCTAACACTGATAAGTAAGGCGTACTCCGCACTTTTATATTTAGGAAGGCGGGCCGGGGTACTGTCACGAACTACGTACTCGGAGCACCCGCAGAATACGGTCAACCCCTTGTCGTTTCTGCTGACTCCTCCGGGCTCACCTCCCATGAGAGAGGAAGTATGAGCCAAGGTAGTTAGCCCATACTCCCCGCATCGTTAGGGTTGTAGGTTTCGCTCTATTGCATTTCTCGCCCGGTAGACGATGTGTACAGGATCGCGGTACACTTGACTGTCCATCCCTGAGACTCTGTCGGTCCTGGTCGCGGGCCTATCTCGATGACTTCAGAGCGCGGGACAGTTCGGGCGAATGACATGGGTTGCAGAGGGGCCAAGTCAGGCTTGGGCCTTGTCGGTATTGACGCTCTTGCACATCCGGCTCAGGCAATTTCACGACATACCCAAGTCAGCTTGTATCGGAGAAACAAGCATATGAGTGCCCTTCTTTTGTGCCGATATACTACTGTGAGGAGGTATTCTATGGAGGACATTCAACAAGAGCTGTACTTTACCCCTGCACTCCCCTGCATGGCTTGCCACGACCAGCAGACGAACCACGGAAATGCTTTTACGGCGGAGTCTCAAGGGTTGTCGGATACTTGGTTCAACGGGACCTGGGTGCTCTTTCCTGTTTGTAATCACGCAGAGTGCCAGGCCAAAGTGAGAGAACTGATAGCGACCCTACAAGCGAAGTTAGCCGAGGAGGGGCGCGCCTGAGCCAGCGGAGTAGTCCATACTCCCAACGTCGTTACGGGAGCAGATTGGATAGTGAGCGCTCTACCGCATTCATCGAGATGTGGGATGATGTCCAATAGAGTGAACATCTCTGCTCGGTGATGTCCAATGGGGTGAACATTTCTTTGCGTGATGTTCAGTAGAGTGAACATTGGGACTGTTTGGCGGGTGGTGCGTGTTGCGTCCACCACTCACTAAAAAATATTTGACCTACCACTAACCACTATCTTCCACCCACCCAACAACACTGTGTATCTCTGTACTGGAAATTGTAAATAATAATCTATTAACAAAAAGCAGTACAAATAAAAGATACACGGTTGTTGTTGGGGTGAGTGAGTGAGTAAGTGAGTAAGTATTGGTGAGTAGTGGTAGTAATCATCTCACATAAACTTTTTTAGTGGATAGTGGACTCAACACCCACCCGCACCGCGCTCACTTGAATCTCTGTATGTACTCTTGCGCCCGGTTGTTGTCCATTGGGCACTCAGCGAGCAATGCCCTGACGGTCAACTTCTCCCCACGCTCCATAATCCGCTCGATCGCTGCTAAGGCTTGCCGTTCCTGCTCCGCCTTCTTCTCGGTCAGAGTAGGGAACGTTACCGGCTCATCTGTCAGGGGTAGATAATCAATCTCACCCTTACAGAAGGTGATAACTGTCCGTCCGTCATAGCGTAGCGGTCTATTGCGGTGGGCACACTGCGTCAATTCTGCCTGACTGATGTACTCTGCAAGTTCCTGCAC
>Ga0207416_1005426_pt1 | contig 10118 bp, 11 predicted proteins | sample PaiPotPPM11metaG_FD_184107 | JGI IMG/M metagenome (GOLD analysis project Ga0207416, IMG submission 184107) | Iron sulfur acid spring bacterial and archeal communities from Banff, Canada, to study Microbial Dark Matter (Phase II) - Paint Pots PPM... ...
GTTGTTGACGCAGATTACCTTCAGATCGATGTTGCGGCGGGCCGCGTGGATCAGATGATTGCCGCCGATAGCCGACAAATCGCCGTCGCCGGAGTAGACCACCACGTTCAGCCGCGGATTCGCCAGCTTCAGGCCGGTGGCAAAAGGAATGGCCCGCCCGTGTGTGGTATGAAAGGAATCAAGCTTCACGTATCCGGCAACGCGGCCGGTGCAACCGATCCCTGAAACCAGGGCCAGCGATTCCAGATCTATTTTTGAGTCAATCAGTGCACGAGAAAAGGAATTCACTGTTGTTCCGATGCCGCATCCGGGACACCAGATGTGTGGCATGCGATCGGTGCGCAGGAATGGTTCTACGGGATTCAGAGTGTCGTCGTTGAGAACATTCAGCATCGGCTTGCCTCCACGATGGCGTTCAGGATTTCGTCAGGATTGTGGACTCCACCGCCCGCGTGCGGCACGGCGAAAGTCTTGGCTTTGCCGTTGGCTGCGCGTTGGACTTCGCGCACCATCTGTCCAAGATTGAGCTCGGGAACGACAAACGCTTTCACGCGCTCCGCAAGGTCAACGATCTTCTTGTCGGGGAATGGCCATGCCGTGATAAGTCTTAGTTTGCCGACTTTCAAGCCACGATCGCGTGCCACGTCAATCGCCCGCTGCGCGACGCGAGAGGTGATGCCGTAAGAGACAACCACAACATCGGCGTCCTCAATGCGATCTTCTTCGAACAGGCAGATACGATCGGTCGCATTGCGGATCTTGTTCTGCAGGCGGCGCACCAGTTTGTCTTGCGTTTGCGGCGTCATGTTCGGATAGCCACGCTCGTCGTGTGTCAAACCAGTGACGTGAAATTTGTAACCTTCCCCGGCATGCGCCATTTCCGGCACCATGTCGCCGTTCGTTCCATAGGGCAGATAATCCTCGACAGATTTATGGGTGTGCTTGCGGGGAACTACCTCGATCTGGTCCGCCGGAGGAATCACGACCTTCTCCGTCATGTGGCCGACGACCTCGTCCATCATGAACATGACGGGCACCCGAAATTCCTCGGCGAAGTTGAAGGCCTTGATCGTAAGGTCGAAACATTCCTGAGGAGAATTGGGGCAAAGCGCGATGATCTCGTAGTCGCCATGCGATCCCCAGCGTGCCTGCATCATATCGGCCTGAGCAGGAAGTGTTGGCAATCCCGTGGATGGACCGCCCCGTTGAACATCGACGAAGACGCATGGTGTTTCGGTCATGGCCGCGTAGCCAATGTGCTCCATCATCAAGGAAAAGCCCGGACCCGATGTGACGGTGAAGGCTTTCGCCCCCCCCCACACGCCGCCTTGTAACGCGATCGAAGCGGCGAGCTCGTCCTCCATCTGGATAAAACATCCACCGACTGTGGGGACACGAGCGGCGAAGCGCTCGACTACTTCGGTCGACGGGGTGATGGGATATCCGGCGGCGAACCGCGCGCCGGCGGCCAGTGCGCCTTCGCAGCACGCGTGGTCGCCGTCAATGAAATGTGTGCCCGTCAGCACGCCATGAGGATCGGCCTTCATTTCTCACCCCCTTCAGACTTCGCGGCTTTGGTAGCCTCAGCAGTCTTCGCCTCGGCTGCTTTCGACCCGTAGATGGCGAAGTCAGGACAGTACATGCCGCACAAATCGCAGCCGCTGCATTTTTCCGGATGCACGACGTGCGGTGGGTGGTAGCCCTTGGAATTGAAGGCGGATGAGAGCGCCAACACGTGCGTAGGACAGAACTCCACGCAAAAGCCACAAGCCTTGCAACGCTCCACGACGATTGAAACACGACCTTTTGCCACGAGATCCCCCAGCAAGGAGTAACCATCACTCCGGGTTCGACTGCGGAGGATGTGATTATGCGTGGGAAGGCTATGAAGACGGTGTGATGACAGTCACAGATCGTCGTGCGTCGAAGCACGACCTGCCTCTTGTGTTTAAGTCGCTGTAAGTGATTGACAAATATGTCAGTTGCCTTATGTGCGTATGATTCGGTGTGTGGTCTGATCACCGCCCACTAATAGATTCTCAGTGCGTACCATCACTGTTCAATGTGACGCTGGCACCCGGAGTTTTGTCGCCCCATTTTTCGCGCGGACTTCGCAAAGTGCCTGTTGCCGCCTCTTGTTCGCTGCCGTTTGCCTCTATTCCGGGAACCAACTACACTCGGAATTTCGCCACGGTGTTTGCCGCTGCCCGCCAGCGCATGCCGCTGCAGGAGCCCTTTGGAGATCCTCGACCTCAGACATTTCTCTTCCCTGGATTTGCGTCCACTGCTAAATGACGAGACGCAAATCTGGTCGCGGCTGCTTTCCTGGGACTATTCCAGTTCGGCGGAGATGATTCTGCGCTACGTCGATGCCAAGATTCTTCCCGGTTATGCCGCCGTCGACCGTGGCCGAGTATTTGGCTATTCTTTTTTCGTGTACGAGGGCAGCAAGGGAGTCATCGGCGATCTCTACGTGACCAATGGCACGCGCCTGCCAGATGCTCGCAAGGTGGAGTTGAACCTGCTGACTCATGTGATCGAGACTCTCCAGCAGTCTCCAGGGATTCATCGGGTCGAGGCGCAACTACTGGCGCATGAGGCGAACGCGGTATCGCGCCCGTTTCTGGAGACAGGCTTCCAGCGGCACCCTAGGCTGTTCATGGTTCTGACGCTCGGTAAAGGTGCGCCCCAGAAGATTGCGACGCATCCCGAGGTCGAGATTCGACCGTGGGCCGAGGCTGACTACCAACCTTCGGCGGCGGTGATCACCGCCGCGTACCGCGGACATGTCGACGCCCAGATCAACGATCAATACCACACGTTGAGCGGATCCCTCCGCTTCTTGAACAACATCGTGCGATTTCCGGGATGCGGTGTTTTCGATGCGGAGTCATCTTTCGTAGCCCTGGATCGGCGGGCTAAGACCTTGATCGGAATTATTTTATGCTCACGCGTGCGAAATGACGTAGGCCACATCACTCAGGTGTGCGTTTTGCCGGAGTATCGCGGGCGGGGGATTGGCGAGTCGCTGCTGGCGGCTACGGGGAACAATCTCCGCACAAGAAATTATTCAATGCTGTCGTTGACCGTGACGGAAGCGAATGCCCGGGCCGTCGCTCTTTACCGCCGGCTGAATTTTGATTCGAAGAGAGTTTTTGATGCGTTCGTGTGGGAGGGATAAGCTTCGAGCCGGGCATGGATTTTGAGTAAGTCCGGTAGTTCATGGTTGCAAGCAGCTCAAAGCTCCGAGCTACCTTCGCAACACCCACATCGCCCAGCCCGCGACTAGAACGCCACCGAGGAACATCGCGAAGCAGTAAACCCCGTAGCGCACCATATCGCGAGTGGTTTCGCGGTGAGTGATGCCGAAGACAATCGAGGCGAAGAGGGAAAAGACGAGCGCCGCGCTGAAATGATTGAGAGTGATGGTCACTGCGCGGATCTCCGCGAAGAGGTTTGAACTGATAGCTGAGAGCTGCCGGCTGCTAGCTTCTTCATTGTTTCTTCCCGATGGCAATGTGATATGCGTCAGCGACTGCGATGAAATTCAGCAATCCCGCGACAATCATGAACTTGGTCCCATAATCCGCGGTTGCGAAAGCAATAGCGCCCTGTCCCCAGTCGTTTGCCAGGGTGATGATGTAGAGAGCGCCCGCGCCAACGTCTCCCACGAAACCGAGCATATCGAGGATGTCGCCGCCATTTGCCTTGTAAATGCGGCCCTGCATGGCCAGGCCGAGCAGGAACAAAGTCACGATCGAAACGAAAAGGAGAAGGCCGCGAATCCAGCGTTTCTGGATCATGTGTCCAGCGCCCGGGATCAGCCACCCTATAGCAGGCGCCAATACTCCCATTAGAGTCACCGGGGTGGTCTCCGTCAATTTCGCTTTTTCTGTGGTCGAATTTGCCATTTAGATGGTCACAATCTCGCGTTGGATTTTTCCCGTGACTTCCGCTGATTTCGCGCGTACCAGCACATTCACCTCGCTGCGCACTCCGAATTCCGGAAGATAGATGCCGGGCTCGATCGAGAAGCAGGAGTTGGGAAGAATCTGCCGCTCGTCATGAATCTCGAGGTCATCCATATTGGCCCCGTTGGAGTGGACGTCTGTGCCGATGGAATGTCCGGTGCGGTGAATGAAATATTCGCCGTACCCAGCTTTCTGAATATGCCCGCGGGTGGCACGATCGACTTCCCATCCTGCAATATGGCGACCAGAGTTGACGGCATCGAGAACGGTTTGGACTCCGGCGTCGCGGGCGTCGCGAACGATTTCGAAAACCTCGCGCATGCGGCCGGAGGGTGCTCCACCGACGAAGCCCACCCACGTAATGTCGTAGTAAACGGCCGCGGGAGTATTTTTCTTTCCCCAGACGTCAAGGAGGACGAGATCGCCCTCGCGAATCGGGACTGGATGACTGGCGTGCGGCTCGTAGTGTGGATTGCCAGCATTTGAATTCACGGCGACAATCGGTGGGTCGTCAGTCAGCAGATTCTCGCGGGTGAACGCTTCCATAAACCACTGCTGGATCTCGTGCTCTTTCGTTCCCCCATTGCGAATGCGGCTGCCGATCTCTTTGAATGACGCCGCGACGATCGAATCGACGCTATCACGGGCTGCGAAGTGCGACTGAATTTGCTCGTCACTCCAGGTCGACTCAAATTGAGCTACCAGATCAGCGGAACTAACGATGTTTTTCCCCAGTCCTCGCAGCAGATCTACTGTGCCCGCATCCACTAAAGAAATCGTGAAGACGCTGTTATTGGGCGAGTACTGCATGGCTAGGTCGCGGTGTTTCGCCAGCATCGCCTTCAACTGGTCAAACAGTTCCTGCCAGCCGGAATATTGCTGCTTTTTGCCAGGCAGGGAATCGAGATGTCCGGCCTCAATCTTGTGCACGAGCTTGACGGGTTCGCCCTCGGCTGGAACCAGGTAGAACCACCTCCGCGTCACCATTAGGCTGGAAGGCAAGCCCAGCACCCGATACGCTATGGGATCGCGGTGATGGTGGTCGTAAAAAAGCCACGCGTCGATGTTGCGTTCGCGGAGTGCCGACTGGATAGCGGGAAGGTTCATGGGCAAACTTCTATTGTAAACAATAGAAAGGAGTTTCGGCCAATACGGGACCAACTCTTTTGCTAGAATGCGTGGATGTCGTCACTGGCCGCATCAGTGGCTGCGCCGGCGGTGCCTACCGCCGGAAAGCGACAGCGCATCGAATCGATCGATGTCGTTCGCGGGATCATCATGATCCTGATGGCTCTGGATCATACACGCGATTTTTTTGGAAATTCCGGTGTTAACCCTACTGATCCCGAAGCGACCACGATTCCGCTGTTTTTCACGCGCTGGATCACGCATTTTTGTGCCCCAACGTTTTTCCTTCTGACCGGCACGGGCGCCTTTCTTGCCGGGCGCCGGAAGTCGACGAAGGAGTTATCTCGATTTCTCGTCACCCGTGGTATCTGGCTGGTTTTCCTGGAACTGGTCGTTACTCGCGATTTGGGATGGCAATTTAACTTCGATTACCGCACAACGGCGCTGGTTGTGTTATGGGCGTTAGGTTGGTCCATGATTGTGCTTTCCCTGCTGGTCTATTTGCCTACCGCCGCGGTCACGGCCTTCGGCATCGTGATGATTGCAAGCCACAATCTGCTGGATTCTGTGCCTTGGACGAACTGGTTTTGGTCCATTCTGCATCTGCCCAATGCCCTTTTGGTGACGCCGCGGTTTTCAATATTCGAGGCCTACCCGCTCATACCGTGGATTGGGGTGACAGCGGCCGGATACGGTCTTGGGCAGATCTACTCCTGGCCTGCGGACCGCCGAAGAGTTTTCCTGCTACGCCTTGGCCTAATCATGATTACGTTGTTCGTTGGTCTACGGACAATCAATATCTATGGCGATCCGCTGCCGTGGAGCACGCAAAAATCCCAAGCATTTACCGTGCTCTCGTTTCTGAACACGACGAAATATCCACCGTCACTGTTGTATCTGCTGATGACTCTGGGACCGGTCATGCTGCTGCACTGGGCATTTGATGCGGGGATGCCACACTGGCTGCGTCCTGCGCTGATTTTCGGCAAAGTACCAATGTTCTACTACCTTCTGCATATCCCGCTAATTCATCTTCTCGCGCTAGCAGTGTGCTACATGCGCTATGGGCACATTTACTGGATGTTCCAGAGTCCGAACATTCGATCCTTCCCGTTCACGCCGCCGCCCGGATGGGGATACCCGTTGCCCGTCGTTTACGCTGTTTGGATATTGGTGGTCGTGGCGTTATATCCGCTGTGCAGGTGGTTTGCCGGCGTGCGCCAACGCCGAACAGAGGCGTGGCTGAGCTACTTCTGAGCTAATATTTTCTTCCGGATGGCATCTGGCAACGTCTCGCAAGCCGTGCGTAGCACGAGGCGCGGGGCTCTCTCGCGAATCTTCATCAAATACGGCATTGTGCGCTTCGCGTCGAACTTCGCCGCCTCACGCAGGAGCCAGCCAAGTCCCTTTTGCACCATATCGTCTTCGTCCGTCAGCAAAGAGTTCGAGAGCTTTACGATATCGGGAAAGAACAGCTTTGCCCGAGCTCCACGAATCAGAGACACGCAAGCCGCGCGCCGGTGCCAGCGTTTGGGAGATTTCGCCCATCTGAAAACGGCCTTGAGTCTCGCCGGCTTTGCAGCCACCATCGGCGAGATCAGACCGTGCACGAGCCCGTCGTGATCGGCCCAACTGCTGATGCGGTCGAGCCACGATTCGAACAACTTGAACTCGCGGTCACCGAATTTCGCATCGAGAGCCTCGAGCAAGAATACCGCGGCTACTTTTTCTTCCAGCACCGAGCCAGAAAACAGATGGTCAGCAACGAGAGTGAGAAACTCGAAATCACGCTCACGCAAGATCTCGCCCCGGCAACGTCGCACAGCTTTCCGCAACGCCGCTGTGTACCAGCCATGCGATTTGATTTTTTGTTTAAAGAACCACTGCACTCCGGTAGCGTGCTCAGCGGAGCCTCCATCTTTCAGTGCGCTGCGGATCTGCGCCGCGATTTCCGCAGGGGACCCGCCCAGTTGCACTGCTTCCGCCGGCTTGGCCATTCCATATGTGCGAGCCATGCTATTTCGCGTCCACCGTTTCTGCCCGCACGAGATGGTCATAAATCCATAGAAGAATCGTGGTCACGACGCCGACCGCAATGACCCACCACCAGACCATTTGCGGCTCATGCAGTTCCTCGCCGTAGTGATGCATCAGCCATCCGCTGAATTTGCCGGCGACGAACGATCCGATGCCGAGCGGCAGAAAGGCGAATCCCATGTAGGTTCCCTGCTGATCGGGTGGCGCGAGCCGCGAGATGTAGTCGTAATAGCGCGGCGCCTGGATGATCTCGCCGACTGCGACTACCACCAGCGTGGCCACGGCCATGCATACCGAAGGGTGGATGATCAATAGAATCCAGGCAACACTTGAGACCAGCGTTCCGAGGACGATGGCGTGAAATGCGTGCATGCGTTTCGTCAAGAATCCGATGATCATGGTGAAGCAGATTACGACCAGGGGATCGGTGACTAAGATCAGTTCTGTATCGGCCTTCGGATCAATGTAGGCCGAGATGTACAAAGGCAGAGCGATGAACTCCTGCCAGAAGACGATCCAATATCCCGTAAAAATAAGCAGGAACAACATGAATCGCGGATTGGAGAGAACCGTGAGAAAGTTCTTTCCTACTTGCCCGAGACGGGCTACGGGCGCGTCGTCGGCACGACGCGGCTCTTTAAAGAAAAGCAAAACTAAAAAAAGCATGGCGAACACGCTGATCGCCGCCATGCGAAAAACACTTTCCATGCTGCGATGTTGGTGAACCCACGAGGCGAGATACGGACCGGCCGTGCTGCCCACGTTGACCAGCGTGTAATAAATCGAATATCCGACGGACCGAACATTCTCTTTCGAGGCGCGGGCCGTGGTACCAACTACGCTTGGCTTCACTAGCGCCACGCCCAGGGCAGGCAGCATGAGGATGAACGCGACCAATGGGACGAGCGGGACGGCGTGGCGGATCGGAGCGAACCAGTCAGCTCCGATTGATCCCAACGTGAAATATGCGATGCTCAAAAACAAGTAAGCAAGTGAAAGCGCCCGGCGGAAACCCAGGCGGTCGGCGACCGCTCCGCCGATCACGGCGAGAAACCACACCCACCCGCCGAACATCCCGGTGAGGCTGCTGGCGCGTTCGACGTCGAAGTGCAATCCCTCGTGCAGATAACGGGCGAGTACGGCGAAGACAGCGTAGTAAGAAAGTCGCTCGAAAAGTTCGCTGATATTGGCGACCCAGAAGGGCCGCTCGAATCCGGTGCGGATGTCGTGAAAACGTTCGGAGAAAGTCAAGCCCAGCTCCAGGTCGCTCCGGAATCAGCCTTTTGTCGCATGTAAGCGGCTCCTCAACTCATCTGCCGAAAGGCCGACCACGCGGATGACTTTATTCCGGCTGGTCAGGCCGGACGTAATGGTAACGGAAGATCGGGGCACCTTCAAAAGTTTTGCAAAGAATTCGACGCAGGCTCCGTTGGCGCGACCGTCGATGGGCGGGGCGGTGAGAGATACTTTCAACAGATCGCCGACCTCGCCCGTGATGGCGGTCTTCTTCGCGCGGGGATGGACTCTGATAGCGAAGGCGACGCCTTGATCCGTTTCGTTGACCGATATCATGATGTCAGAAGATGCATCCGTCCCTCGTTAAACCCGCCCCTCAAGGATGACGGTGCTTATAGAGGCACCCGTTCCCCAAAAATCGCCGTCCCTACGCGCACGCAAGTTGATCCCTCTTCGATTGCCACTTCGAAGTCATGGGACATGCCCATGGAGAGAATCTCCATGCCGATGGCGGGAAGTTTGCGCGCGAAGATTGTGTTGCGCAGTTCATGCAGTTTGCGGAAGTAGGGACGCGCTTGCTCGGGATCGTCGGTGAACGGAGGTACAGTCATGAGCCCGCGGAATGACAACGCCTCGCAGCGCGGAGCAGCTTGCAATACCTCTTGCAGTTCTTGCGAGTCCGGTGGCACCCCGCTCTTGGCAGCCTCGCCTCCGACATTGATTTCAATAAGAACTGAGAGCTTCTTGCCTAAGCTCCGTGCGGCTGCATCCAGTTTTTCTGCGAGCTTCACCGAATCGACTGAGTCCACGGTGCTGAACAGTTCTGCCGCTTTGCCGGCTTTGTTGGTCTGAAGATGTCCAATCATGTGCCAGTCGGCTCCGGGCAGATTGCCGAGCTCGGCTGTCTTCCCAGCAAACTCCTGAACCCGGTTCTCGCCGAAAAGGCGGAGTCCGGCATCGTACGCTTCTCGAATTCGCTCGGGCGGGTGCGTCTTGGTTACGGCCATCAGCGCGATTTCACGCGGACTTCGACCAGCGCGCTTGGCCGCCCCGGCGATGCGTTCCTGCAGCGCCGTGATGTTTTCGGGAATCGACATGACACGAAGAACCACGAAGGACACGCATGGCCCCGCGCTTCCGTGGTGCAGTGAACTACATGATCGCAGTCGGTGGCGCCGGATCTTCTGGACGTCCGCAATTTGCCAGCGGCACGCGAACCATCACGATCGCCAGGACCGCCAGCGCAGCCATCGCCAGCAAGAATGGCGGAGTCCACTTGAAGAGTGTGACATCGTGGTTCGATCCCACCAGTCCGGCGATCACCAGCCCGCAAAGTGCTTCGCCCGCGATCATGCCGGAAGCGGTCAGAACACCAGCGTTATCCACGCGCGCTTTCTGCGCATCGTTGAAGCCGCGGCGATCCCGTAACTTATCGGTGATCCAACGAATCACGCCGCCCACAAATATCGCGAACGTAGTCCCCAGCGGCAGGTACATGCCAACGGCGAACAGCATTACGCTTTTGACCTCGATCATGATCATTCCGAGGCCCAGTAGGATGCCTACGATTACCAGCGGCCAAGCCATATCGCCGCCGACAATTCCTTTCGACAGCATCGCCATCAATCCCGCCTGCGGAGCCGGAAGTGCCGAACTACCGAAGTGATACGCTTTGGCCAGAATCGCGATCGGGAAAAACAGCACCAGCGACGCGACCACGATGCCGAACAAATCTCCAATCTGCAT
>Ga0207416_1005427_pt1 | contig 10118 bp, 12 predicted proteins | sample PaiPotPPM11metaG_FD_184107 | JGI IMG/M metagenome (GOLD analysis project Ga0207416, IMG submission 184107) | Iron sulfur acid spring bacterial and archeal communities from Banff, Canada, to study Microbial Dark Matter (Phase II) - Paint Pots PPM... ...
GCGTCAGCTTTACTCAACGCCGCCTTGCGTTCACGGACCAGGTCTCGCATCGCGGCCTTTTCATCAGAGGTGAGAACTGATTTTTTCGCGACCTTGCTCACAGCCATCGCCGACACCTCCGGGCAGACTCTGATTGGTTTTGGGTAACGTGTAGATGATACCCGCGGGCCGAAACGTGGGGGGCGAGGCTTGGGCATCGAGCGCCGCCTCTTCTCCCTGCGGGGCGGCATCGATATCGAGACAGCGACCGGCTGACGACCCTCCGGGCTAGCGGCCGGAGTTAACCAGGGGGATCCCCACGCCGGTGACGCCCAGCGGCCCGGCGTGCCTCGTCAACATGCCGACCAGGAACCCGAGGACGCGGTCCGATGATGGACCGTTCGAGATGGAGGCGAGCAGCGCTGGCTCGGGCGCCCGGAAGGCCCCCAGCGATCCAGCCCTGGCAGCCCTTGTGAAAGATGCCGTGCCTGCCGGCACGAAGGTCACCTTGATCTTGGTGTAGCGGTCGCCTGAGTGAATCAGCGTGAAGGGCGCCTTGCTCTTCACCTGCCAGGCGCGTATCTCCTCGTTCTTGAGCCTGCGCTGAATGGTGGCGATCAGCTTCTTGCCCCCGGGGTCCTTGTCGGCGTAGATCGCTACGTGCATTGCCGACATGATACCGACTGCTTCAGGTCTTGCCCAGATTTTCGAAAAAGCGGCGCATCGCGGCTCGGACCGGCTGCGCTCCGACCGGCTGCTGGACCCGGGCCTGGCCGCGGAGTGCTGCCAGCTCAACCCGGTTCTGCTGCCAGACCGCCCAGACACGTTGCACCGCGGTGAAGTTGGTGCCCACTGCCAGGATCCAGAGCGCGATCGTCAGGGCAGGTACTGGAAGGGCACGGATCGGCTCCAGAATCAGCCCTGCGACGATGATGACTACCCGCTCCGGGCGCGCCAGGATGCCAACATCGCAGCTGAAGCCAAGGCTCTGGGCGCGGGCGCGGACATAACTGACCAGGAAAGACCCGGCCAGCGCGATCAGGACCACGACCGAGTCGAGCGTGTCGTGCCCTTGAAGGAAGTAGATCAGGATCCCGAGGTAGACAATGCCTTCCGAGTAGCGGTCCACGGTCGAATCGAGGAAGGCCCCGTATCTGTAGACCTTGCCCGCGGCACGCGCCAGTGCGCCGTCGAGGATGTCGAAAAGTCCGGCAAAGAGGAGGACGATGCCACCCAGCACGAGGTGGCCCATCGCCACCAGGGCCGCGCCGAAACCGGTGATGGCGAGCCCGAAGAGAGTAAGCATGTTCGGCGTTATCGGCGAGTCGCGGAAGACCCCGATTCCGCGCTCCGCCCATCGCCTGACCCAGGCCTGGAATTTCTGGGTGAACATCAGCCGGAGCTCAAGCTAGGTTCGAGGCGAGCCTTGGGCATCGGGCGGAACTGGCTGCGCGCCTGCTGGTATACGTCCGTCACCTGGTCGACGACGTGTTCCCAGTCGTATTGCTGGACCGTCTGCAGGCCCACCCGGGCAAGGTCCTGGCGAATCTGCGGTCCGTTGATCAGCGTCTCGAGCGCGTAGGCCAGCTGCCGCTTGCTCTTGCGGTCGACGAGAAGGGCTTCGCGGCCGTGTGTGACCACCCCACGGAAGCCGTCGATGTTGGTGGCGACGATCGGGCGTCCCGCTGCCATGGCCTCGAGCAGCACGATGCCGAAGCTCTCATCGCCGGTTGCCGGGGAGCAGAAGATGTCGCAGCTTGCGTAGTACCTGGGTAACTCGTCCGCTGGAACGTAGCCCGCCATCACGACGTCGGGCAGTTGCTTGCGGGCCAGGAAATTGCCGTACCAGCGGCGCAGGGGTCCGTCGCCCGCGATGATCAGCCGCAGATTCGGGTAGAGCGGCTTCAGCTGCTCGTAGGAGCGCAGCAGGTAGCCGAGTCCCTTGCGGTACTCGAGGCGCCCGACGAACAGGATGTTGATCATGCCGTCCCTGAACTCGGGCAGGGGCGGCGCCTGGCGAAAGCGCTTTACGTCGATGCCGTTCGGCACGATCTTGTAGTCGCCGGGAAAATAGTGTTCGACGAACTCGCGCGCCGGGTTCGAAACAGCGATCCGGGCATGAAGCCGTCGGACGTAGCGTTTCAACAGTGGCTTGCCGTAGTAGTAACCGACGTTGGATCGGGCAAAGGCGTGAAAGGTCCCAACGTTGCAGGTCTCCGAGAAACGGAGCGCGGTCACCGGGAGTACCGGCATCAGCGGCTCGTGGTAATGGATGATGTCGAAGCCGCTGTCGCGCACGTAGTGCTTGATCCGGTTCATGAGGTGGAAGCTGACCGTGATCCGGGCAACCGAGCCATGGGTCGGGATGGGAAACGGCTTTCCGACACGAATGAAGTCGGCCTCCTGGTCACGGACGCTGGCCGAGCAAGGGGCGAAGATCAGTACCTCGTTGCCGCGCAGGCGGAGGCCTGCGGCAAGGTTGCGGACGTGCTCCGTGACGCCGCCCGGGTGGGCGTAGTCGTAGGCGGACACGAGCGCGACCTTCATTTCGCTGCTTGCTTCCCTGAGGAGATTATCCGCCAGAAACGGCGCGAACCGCGGATCGGCCCATGCGAGCCCAGTTACGGCCGATGCGCCGGAACTTCAATTGTGCAATGCGGCGGTGGGTCAGAAAGTCCCAGTACTCGCCGCCGGCACGCGTCTGGCTCGCCAGGATTGCCTTTCTGACATCCTGCGCCGTCTTGCCCGGGAAGGTCGTATAGCCGGTGCCGATACCTTCGAGGTGATGGCTATCCGAGCAGCCAACCTCCGGTAAATGAAAACGCTCCTCGTTCAAGCGGTTGATCTTGGCGGCGCAGGTGCGCCCGGCGACCGAGGGGTTGAAGGTCTCGACCGCGTCGAAATAGATCTCGGGCGAAGGGTTGTGCATGATGCCGTCGAAGGTGCGGAAGCCGATACTGCGCGTCAGCATCGAGAAGGGGTGCACCGCGATGGCGATTCCGCCCTGTTCGTGAATGCGCCCGATCGTCTGGTCCAGCGGCCGCCACATCGGGATCGGCTTCTCGATGAACAGGGCGAGCAGGTGTCCGTGAAGTGTTGTGATTTCAGAGCCGGGGACGATCTCGAACGGATACTCGTTCGCCATTTCGAGTGCCTGGTAACTCCCGGTCAGCCGGTCGTGATCGGTGATGGCCACAACGTCCAGGTTGGTGTGGTCGCGAACGTAGTTCAGCACCTCGCGGACGGTCGCCGTTCCGTCGTTGAGGGACGTATGCATGTGGAAGTCGGCTTTACCCAAGTGAACCTCCTTGATCGCCAACCGCGGCTTGCGCCGTCGGCGTTGCCAAAGTGACAGCAGCGCCGGCCGTTGTGTCGGGCCAGATTGGCTCCAGCACGTGCCACTGGTCTGGATACATCTTTATATATCCTTCGAACGTTCGAAGGATATCTTCCATGGCACTTCGGACGTCGCCGGCGTGATCTTCACTCTTTGTGAGAAAAAGCGGCTTTCCCCCGACCGCGACGTAGCTGTCGTTGCTGTCGCGGACGCAGTAGGCGGGCAGTATCGGTGCCCCGGTCTTGAGCGCGATCTCGACCGGCCCGGTCGGAAACCTGGCTGGATGGCCGAAGAAGGAAAACAACTGGCCGGTGTTCAAGATGTCGCGGTCCATCGCCAGGACCACCATCCGGCCATCTTTGAGCATCCGGATGATGTCGCGGGCGCCGGTCTGGCTGAGGGGGATGACCTTGATGCCCATTTTCGAGCGGACCCGAAAGACATGGTTGAATAGGCGCCGCGGCTCGATCTGCTCCACCATGACGCCGATCTGCCCGAAGGAGGCGGCCCAGCTGGCCGCCGCCAGCTCCCAGGAGCCCATGTGCGGCGCCACCACGATCACTCCCTTGCCGCGGGCCATCGCCAGGTCGAGATTCTCGACCCCGATCGGCTTGAGCAGCCCGGTGAGCTTGCCGCGGTCCATCCGCGGGATCTTGAAAAAGTCTATCCAGGCCTTGGTGTAGTTGAGCCAGTTCCGCCAGGCCAGCTTGCGAACCTGGGGGCCGGGCAGGTCGGGCCGGACGTGGCGCAGGTTGGACTCGAGTGCCTTCCGCTGCCGCGCCAGCAGGGGAAAGGCGAGGGTGCTGATCACGACGCCAAGCGCGTAGGCCAGCCGGCGCGGGATGCGCGCGATCGCGCCCTCGATAACCCTGAAGCCGAGATAGGTGATCACGACGACTCCAGCGCCGGTTGTGCCGGTGTCCCCGGAGACTCGGCCCGTACCTCCGGCTTCCATACAGGGAGGAAGACGAGCCACTGGTCGGGCTCACGCCGGATGATGCGTTCGAAAAAGGCCACGATCCGCTCCGTGGTGACCTGGATGTCATGAGTTGTGTCGCCGGTCCGGCTGACCTCGATCGGGGCTTCGATCTCCGCAATGTAAAGGTTGTCCCGCTCGCGCCGTCCCCAGGCCGGAATTATGGGCACCCCGGTCTTGAGGGCGATCGCCGCCGGTCCGGCCGGGAAGATGGCGGGGCGGTTGAAGAAGTTCACCCGCACGCCGCGGTCGCCTCGGGCGAGATCGCTGGCAAGCGCCACCAGTTCGTTGCGCCCGAGCGCCTTGATTATCTGCCGCAGGCTGCCGGCGCCGAGAGGGATCATTTTCATACCGATGCGCGCTCGCGAGGCCACCACCACCTGGCTCAACGGTCCCAACGGCAATTCGTCGGTGACTGCGCTCACCGGGTAGCCGTAGCAGGCCGACGCCGCCGCCAGGATGTCCCAGTTCGAGATATGGGCGGTGACCACGATGGCGCCCTTGCCGCCGGCAAGCGCCTCGTCGATATGCTCACGGCCGTTGGGACGTACCATGCGACGGATCTCTTCCGCCGTCAGCGAGTCCATCAAGATGAAGTCGGCGAACATCTTGAAATAGTTGCCGAAGGCGTGTTGTGCGGTCCGGCGTACCAGCGGGTCGTCGGCCGGGCGCCCCAGGACCTGGGCGAAGTTCGCGAAGGCGATCCGCCGCCTTCCGGGCATGAAGAAGAAGACGCAGCGACCGGTGAGCGCCGCCAGCGGGTAGCGAACCCGCGGCGGCAACGCCCCGATGGCCCAGTTCCCCAGCCTGAAGAGGCGAGGGAGGATCATCTGCGGCGAGCGGTCTCCCGAGCAGCTCGGACCGGCAACACAGGCGCGGTCTTGGCCTCGCCGCTGGTCGACGTCCCGGCGATGAAGGCCTCCGTCTTCAGATGGGCCACGGAGTCCGTGAACTGCACGGGCGGCGATTTCATGAAGTAAGAGGAGGGTGCGTCGAGCGCGCCTCCTATCTTCCGGTCGAGCCCCAGCTTGCAGCAGCGGACTGCATCGATCACGACACCGGCTGAGTTGGGCGAGTCCCAGACTTCCAGCTTCAACTCGATGTTGAGCGGGACATCGCCGAAGGAGCGGCCTTCGAGGCGGATGTAGGCCCACTTGCGGTCGCCCAGCCAGGGCACGTAATCGGACGGGCCGATGTGGATGTTGTCGGCACCGATATCGACCGCCATCTGCGACTTGACACTGTTGGTCTTCGAGATCTTCTTGGAGGTAAGCCGTTCCCGCTCGAGCATGTTGAGAAAGTCGGTGTTGCCGCCGAAGTTCAGCTGGTAGGTGCGCTCCAGCTTGACACCACGATCCTCGAAGAGGCGGGTCAGAATCCGGTGGACGATGGTGGCGCCCACCTGTGACTTGATATCGTCGCCGATAATCGGGATGCCGCGCTTCTCGAAGCGGTCGCGCCAGTACGGCTCCCTGGCGAGGAACACAGGCATGCAGTTCACGAAGGCACAGCCGGCCTCCAGCACCTGCTCCGCGTACCACTTGACGGCCTCCTCGCTGCCGACGGGAAGATAGTTGACCACTACGTCGGTCCTCGTTGCTCGCAGGATGCCGACGATGTCGGCCGTCGGCCCGGGGGCCTTGGTGATGATCTCGGACAGGTATTTGCCAAGCCCGTCATGTGTCATGCCGCGTTCCACCTTGACTCCCAGTCGAGGCACATCGGCGAACTTGACGGTGTTGTTGTGGCCGGAGAAGATCGCCTCCGAGAGGTCCTTGCCGACCTTCTCCTTGTCGATGTCGAATGCCGCCGAGAACTCGATGTCACGGATGTGATACCCGCCCAGGTCGACGTGCATGATCCCGGGGATCGAAGTTCCTGGCTTGGCATTGCGGTAATACTCGATCCCCTGCACCAGGGACGACGCGCAGTTACCGACGCCGAGAATAGCTACCCGCACCTTGCCCCGCGAGCGCGAACCGTTGGCTGCCGACGCTACTCGCACTGCGCCGGTCGTCCGGGAACCGTTCTTGTGCCTGCCGTTACTTTTTGCCATGCCGTTGCTTTTTGCCATCGCTTCCTACACCTCGCTCCTTTGATGCGCCGCCCTGACCTGTGGGCGAGGCGCCATCCGTGTCGATAGTTCTCGATGAAAGGCGTTCAAGCCTTCGCGGTTGATTGAGCAGTAGACGAGTCGACCGGCGCGGCGGCCTCTAACCAGCTGGCCCCGACGAAGCATGCGCAGGTGCCAGCTGAGCGCTGGCTGGCTCAGATCCAGGGCGTCGGCCAGTTCCTGCACGGTGATCTCCTGGATGCCTGCGAGGAACTCCAGGATCTTGAGCCGCGTGACGCTGGCGAGCGCCTGGTAATGCGTCCGCAGCTCGCGCAGCGAGGGTTGTGAGAGCAGAGCAAAAGTTGCCATATAAAGAAAACTTTATGGATCATAGCATGCCAGTACGCGCTTGTGCCGGGGCCCGCATAGGGCTACGTTATCCGGGGTGCCCGTGAATCAAGGGATCAGCAGGTGCCTGGGCAGGTGCGGGCAAACTCGCATTCGGCTTTGTAGCGGCACTCGTTGATGCCGTCCTGAGCCCTGGCTACCACTGCCTGTAGTTCCACGATCCGCTTTACGTTCTTCTTTTCTTCCGCATCCATCTTTGTTGTTGCTCGAACGTTGGCTGAGACTCGAGTGTGGACTGACGCGGTGAAGCGGCGAAGATGACAGCGGCGCTGTCGGAAAACGCCTCCAGAATAGGAGCGCCCTTCTCTCATGGTCAAGGAAAGACTTGTTAAGGTGGGCTCGATGCCAACCACCAGGGCACGCCGAGCCGCGGCCCCCGCGGCGGCCAAAGGCTTTAAGCGGGTCGCCGGCCATCAGCGAGCGCTCGGTATCCTGACTGCCCAGCGCAAGGCCGGTCGTCTTGCCCACGCCTACTGTTTCACCGGCGAACCCGGGATCGGCAAGACCTGCCTCGCGGAAGCGCTGGCCGAAGAACTGCTGCTCGGCCCCGGTCAGCCGCCGCGGCTCGAGGTCCATCCGGACTTCTGGTCCGACGACCGCGAGGAGGCGATCAGCATCGACGAGGTGCGTTTCCATCCGGAGAAAGGAGCACAGGCACACGACCAATCGCTCCAGCAGTTCCTGAGCCTAAAGCCGTTCGTCGCCCCATTACGGGTGGCTCTCCTCGCGAATGCCGAGCGAATGACGGAGGCGGCGCAGAACTGTCTTTTGAAAACCCTCGAGGAGCCTCCGCCGAACACCGTGCTGATACTGACCACCGCTTATCCGGACCATCTGCTGCCGACCTGCCTGTCGCGCTGCCAGGTGATCGCCCTTTCGCCGGTCGGCCGTACGAGTCTCTCCGCCTTTCTATCTGAGCAGGGTTGCGAGGCAGAAAAGGCCGACGTGCTCTCGGCGCTGGCCCATGGGCGACCCGGCTGGGCATTGCGAGCTCACGGCGACGGGGAGTGGGTCTCGAAGATGGACCGCTGGGCTGAGGATCTCGCCAAACTCGCTTTCGAGGATGTAGACGGTGTGCTCACCTACGCGGCACGCTTCGGCCAGGGCCCGCAGGCCGAGATGCGGGTGGTGGCGTCCGACGCCCTGCGGGCCTTTATCGGCTTCCTCCGCGATGCGATGCTCTGCGCCGCGGGGGTCGAGGGACCGATGCCAGGGAGCCGCCGCAGCCTGCTCGAGGACTGGAGCGGGCGAGTGCCGGCAGACCATCAGCGCGCCGCCCTGGCTGCTGCCCAGCGCACCCAGCTCTTGATCGACCAGAATGTGAACCCGCGGCTCGCGATGGAAGTCATGCTGCTCGATCTTCGCGTCAAGCAACCACGATGAGCGCCGTCTTCGTCACCCTGCCGCTACCGTCGCCGGGTATCGACCTGCTGCGGGAGCGGTTCGAGGTGACGATGCTGGAAGCGGAGGGCATGCCCGAGGAGGCCCTCGCGAAGCGGGTTGGGGAAACAGACCCGGTCGGGATCGTCGGCATGGTCAACGTGCCCATCACCGACCGGATCATTGCAGCCGCGCCCCGGCTGCGGGTCATTGCCAACTATGCCGTCGGCTACAACAATGTCGACCTGGCGGCCGCCAGTCGTCGAGGCGTGATGGTTACGAACACCCCCGGCGTCCTGACCGAGGCGACCGCCGACCTCGCCTGGGCTCTGCTGCTCTCGGTTGCGCGGCGCGTAGTGGAGTCGGACAACTTCCTGCGCGAGGGCAAGTTCAAGGGCTGGAAGGCCGACCTGCTGCTGGGAACGGATGTCTACGGTCGGGTGCTCGGCATCATCGGTTTCGGCCGCATCGGCCAGGCAGTCGCCCGTCGGGGCCTCGGTTTTGGCATGTCGATCCTCTACAGCGATGCGCGTCGTGCCAGCCCGGAAGTGGAGAGCGAGTTCAGGGCCCAGTACGTGCCGCTCGACGAATTACTTCGGAAAGCTGACTTCGTTACGATCCATGCCGACCTCAACGATCAAACGCGGCACATGATCAGCGAGCGAGAACTGAAGCTGATGGGCAAGGATCATTACCTGATCAATGCAGCACGCGGACCGATCGTCGATGAGAAGGCGCTGGTGCGCGCTCTCAAAGAGGGATGGATCAAAGGCGCGGGCTTGGACGTCTACGAGCACGAACCGAAAACCGAACCGGGACTCACCGATTGCTGGAACGCCGTCCTGCTCCCTCACCTGGGAAGCGCGACGGATACGGCCCGCGCCGCGATGGCCGAGACGGCTGCGAAAAACCTGATCGCGGCCGTTGATGGCCAGCGGCCGCCCAATCTCGTCAACCCGGAAGTCCTGACGGCTCGAGCCTGAGTGCCGATCCGGCTGGTGGCCATCGATCTCGATGGCACGCTCGTAAACGACGCGCTCACCATCCACGAGCGCGATCTCGCCGCAGTCAAGGCGGCCACCGCGGAAGGAGTTCACGTCGTGATCGCGACCGGCCGCATGTTCCGCTCCTCGCTGCCCTACGCAAAGATGCTCGGTCTGACCGGGCCGATCATCAATTACCAGGGGGCCGTTATTCGCGACATCAGCAGCGAAGAGGTCCTCTATAAGTGCGAGCTGACAGTTGAGATGCAGCAGCGGGTGCTCAGCTTTGTGGAGCCCCGTGACTGGCACGTCAATGCATACGTCGACGAAAACGTGTACACGGAACGCGCCCGGCCAGAGGCCGATCTTTACGAGCGGATCTCAGGCGTGCCCTATGAAACGGTGGGACACCTCTCCTCCTGGGTGAGCCGCGACTCGACCAAGATGGTGCTGGTTGATCTCGATAAGGAGGGCGTGCCGACGCGCATGGCGGAGCTGACCGAGTGGATGGGCGCGGTCGCCCGGGTGACACGCTCGCTCGCGTGGTTCGTCGAGGTGATCAACCCCCAGGTGTCCAAGGCGCGCGCCCTGGCCCTGGTCGCCGACCGGCTTGGCGTCGCCCAGGCGGACGTCTGCGCCATCGGCGACAACAAGAACGACGAGGAGATGATCAGCTGGGCCGGCTTCGGAGTCGCCATGGGCGATGCGCCGCCCGAGGTCAAACAGATCGCCCGCCACGTGACGCGAACCGTCAACGACGCGGGGGTCGCCGATGTCTTCGAGCGATTCGTCCTGGGCAGGGAAGCCGCCCGAGCCTGAGTCGCAGCCGGAGGTGCGGGCCCGACCGCGTCCTTATATACTTGGAAATTCCGCGGCCCCGTGGTGTAGCGGTCCAACATGCCTCCCTGTCACGGAGGAGATCGGCGGTTCGAATCCGCTCGGGGTCGTAAATACCACCTGAAAGCCTCGGCGTATACCGGGTATATGTCCACGTCGACAACC
>Ga0207416_1005428_pt1 | contig 10114 bp, 11 predicted proteins | sample PaiPotPPM11metaG_FD_184107 | JGI IMG/M metagenome (GOLD analysis project Ga0207416, IMG submission 184107) | Iron sulfur acid spring bacterial and archeal communities from Banff, Canada, to study Microbial Dark Matter (Phase II) - Paint Pots PPM... ...
CGGGCGGAGATGACGCGCTTCATGCGCTTCGCGGGTGAGCGCCGCGGCGCGCCGTTTACCGACTACGAACAGCTGCGGCAGTGGTCGGTGGACGAGCTGGAGGACTTTTGGGCGGCGGTGTGGGAGTTCTGCGGCGTGCGCGCGTCAAAGCCGTACGAGCGCGTGCTGGCCTCTCGCGAGATGCCGGGCGCGCGCTGGTTTGAGGGCGCGCGGCTGAACTACGCGCAGAACATCGTGGAGGGCCTGCTGCCGGGCAGCGCGGGCTCGCGGCACGATCTCGATCGCGTGGCGGTGCTGCACACCTCAGAGCTGCGTGAGCTGTCGCAGCTGACGTGGGGGGAGCTGTCAGAGCAGGTGGTGGCGGCGGCGGGCGCGCTGCGCGCGCTGGGAGTGGGGCGCGGCGATCGCGTGGTGGCGTACATGCCGAACATCCCGGAGACGCTGGTGGCGCTGCTGGCGGTGGCGTCGATCGGGGCGATCTGGTCGAGCGCGGCGCCAGAGTTCGGGGCGCGCGCGGTGATCGACCGCTTCGCGCAGATCGAGCCGAAGGTGCTGCTGGCGGTGGACGGCTACCGCCACGGCGGCAAGGACTTCCCGCGCGCGGAGAACGTAAGGCGCATCCTGTCGGAGCTGCCGACGGTGGAGCACGTGGTGGTGTTGCCGTACCTGGCGCCGGATGATTTCGATCAAGCCGCCTTCGGCGGGGATGGCGTTCGCAGTGTGTTCACGTGGGATGACCTGCTTTCCCGCGGCGAGGGCTCGGAGCTGGCCTTCGAGCAGGTGCCGTTCGACCACCCGCTGTGGGTGCTGTACTCGTCGGGCACGACGGGGTTGCCCAAGGCGATCGTGCAGGGCCACGGGGGCATCCTGCTGGAGCAGCTCAAGAAGCGCCTGCACCTGGACCTGCGCGACGGCGATCGCATGTTCTGGTTTACGACGACAGGCTGGATGATGTGGAATTTCCTGGTGGGCTGCCTGCTGTCAGACGCGGCGATCGTGCTGTACGACGGCAGCCCGGCGCACCCGGACCTGGGCGTGCTGTGGGACCTGGCGCAGCGGACGGGCATGACGTGCATGGGCGTGAGCGCTGGCCTGGTGGCGAGCATGGAGAAGGCGGGCGTGGTGCCGAGGCAGGGACGCGACCTGAGCGCGCTGCGGGCGGTGGGCGCGACGGGCTCGCCGCTTGCTCCGGAGAGCTTCAGGTGGATCTATGACCAGCTGGGCTCGGAGGTGTGGCTGTTCTCGACGAGCGGCGGCACGGATGTGTGCACGGCGTTCGTGGCGGGCAACCCGATCCTTGCGGTGTACGAGGGCGAACTGCAGTGCCGCGCGCTGGGCTGCGCTGTGGAGGCGTGGGACGAGCAGGGCAAGAGCGTGAGCGACGCGGTGGGCGAGCTGGTGATCACCGAGCCGATGCCGTCGATGCCGCTGTTTTTGTGGGGCGATGACGATCCGGCTCACCCCGGACAGCGTCTGCGCGACAGCTATTTCGCGATGTACCCGGGTGTGTGGCGCCACGGCGACTGGATTCGCATCACCCCGCGCGGGGGAGCGGTGATCTACGGCCGCTCTGACTCGACGATCAACCGCCAGGGAGTGCGCATGGGCACGAGCGAGATCTACCGAGCGGCGGCGGCGGTGCCGCAGGTGCTGGACGCGCTCGTGGTGGACATCCCGGCGAGGCCGGGGGAGGACGAGTTGCGCATGGTCATGTTCGTGGTGCTGCGCGACGGCGCGACGCTGGACGACGAGCTGGCTGGCGAGATCAAGCGGCGCATCCGCGAGGACTGCTCGCCGCGCCACGTGCCCAACGAGATCCACCAGATAGCGGAGGTCCCGCGCACGCTGTCGGGCAAGGTGCTGGAGGTACCGGTCAAGCGCATCCTGATGGGAGCGGACCCCCAGCAGGCGGCGAGCGTGGACTCGCTGGCGAACCCGCGCTCGCTGGACTACTTCGTGGCGATGGCCGGCGAGCTGGCTGCGCCCGGCAGGACATGAGGCGCGACCTGCGGCAGGTTCAATTTGTGAGCGCACACGTCGTCTCGCGTGTATCGCGCCTTGAACGTTCGGGACGAGACCTCCCACTGTTGTTTATTCTGTTTTCTCGATCCATTCGATGACCTGGGCGACCGGTCTTGTATCGTCATGAGCGGGAATGCGGTGGTGGGTCATAACACTTGTCTGTACGTTCGCGCTGGCGATAGCTGGCTGTGCATCCAGCACAACCACGACTGTCGCGGAAAAACAGACGAGCGGAAACGGCTCGACAGCGGAAACCCCGGCGTCAACAGGAACCTCTTCTCAGGGCGATGAAGCCTCGCCAGAAGGTCAGGAGGGGCCAGGCTCGTCTTCACATGCAGAAGACGAACAGTTCTGCTCGTCGCACAGCTGCATCGCGAGCTTCACAGAAGGCCATGGTCGAGTCGTTGAATGCATGGATGGCGAATGGAGCCACTCCGGCGGGCTCCCTGGCGCCTGCTCGGATCACGGGGGCGAGAATAAGACCTCGATGTCAGAAGATCAAACCGAAGGCCAAAACGGCACCAGTAGTGAATCCACCTCTCAAGCCACCACCGTGTCGGGTCCTCTTAACACCCTCGGAAGATACTGGTCTGATATTAGAGAACATGCATTTGGTGAAGCTTACGAATACCTCGTGCCCGGCGCTGCGGCTGGGCTGAGCAAGTCGCAATTCATCCAGAGCGAGGAAAAGACAGGTATTCAAAATGCGAGGTTCGAAGGCGAAGTCGCCGACGAAGAGAATGGCATCAGCGCGGAAGTCCGTGTGACGTCGCTCGTCACCCATGACACGGAATTCGGCTGCCGCGCATGGGTCGGAACTTATGACCTCACACGCGGACATGGCAAGTGGCTGATCGCCCGCGCCTCAATCACTCCCCATTCGTGCTAACGAATGCCAGCGGGCTTCGCCTCGTCGCGCTCGGCCTTGGCCTAGCGACGCTTCTGACCGCATGCGGCTCCACGAGCAGCGCCTTTACGCAACGGACGACTCGCGTGAGACTCAGCGACGTCCACACGCAGACGGATACTCACGTACAAGCCGCGCCTGGCGAAGCCAGCCTCGCGCGCCTGCAGCAGCTGACGGTGGCTCAACTGGCAGGCCAGCGCGTCATCTACTCCTACAGCGGCCTACAGCCCCCAAGAGAACTTCTCGAACGGATCCGGCACGGCGAAGCAGCGGGCGTGATTTTCTTCGCGCCGAATATCGCGAGCGTTCCGCAGCTCCGCCAAGTAGTTCGCGAGCTACAGGCAGCAAACGGCCGAAGCCCGGTGAAAGCTCCACTCCTGATGATGACCGATCAGGAGGGAGGCCAGGTGCGCCGTCTACCGATGCCTCCGTATGCCTCACAGAAGCAGATCGGTGAAGTACCCGGCCCCCAGGAGCATGCAGCAGGGGCGGGCAGAGAAGCAGCAGAAACCTTGAAAGCCGCAGGACTCAACACAAACCTCGCGCCTGTACTTGACGTCTACCGCGAAGCCGGTAACTTCATCGATCAGTACGAACGCTCCTACAGCTCGAACCCCAGCCTCGTCTCCACGCTCGGAAGCGCCTTCATCTCCTCCCAGCAGGCACATGGAGTCGCGGCCACGGCTAAGCACTTCCCCGGACTTGGCTCTGCGGCCCGCGACCAAGACACCGACGAAAAGCCCGTGACTATCCAGCTCCAGCTCCCTCAGCTCAGGGCCGTCGACGAGCGACCCTACAAAGCCGCGATCAAGGCCCGTGTACGCCTGATCATGCCGTCCTGGGCCACCTACCCGGCATTCAATACGGACCTACCCGCGGGACTTTCCAGCGCCATCATTCAAGGCGAGCTGCGAGGCCGACTCGGGTTCCGGGGCGTTACGATTACCGACAGCATTGCAGCGGGAGCGCTAGCCCCGTTTGGGTCGATCTCGGAGCGGGCGGCTCTTGCGGCTACCGCTGGCGATGATCTCATCCTTGGCTCGGGCCGGACGGTCAACGAAGACAGCCCGACCATCGGCAGTAGCGCACTACGTGGGATCGCCGCAGCGATCGGCGCTCGAGAAGCCCCGCGAGCGACCGCCGAATTGGCCGTCGCGGACGTGATCGCTATGCGTGAAGTGCTCGGCTGAAGGCGAACGAGGAGTCGTCACGAATGAGATCCGGCCGGTACAAAAGGTATATGCACGGGGCTACCGATAAGCGGTCGCCGATTTGTATCTGCACCTGCTCGACGATCGTCGTTCTACTGAGCGCGGGGTGTGGCTCAACCACCACCAAGACGGTCATGGTCGTCCCGGCGAAAAACGCCTCGCGAGCCCCGTCCTTTACGCAAGTAGTCAGAACCGACAAAACCGGCGTCGTCCGAATCGAAGGGACCACCTGCTCCGGCAAGGACATCGGAACGGGGTTCCTCATCGCCCCTCATCTAGTGGCCACCGTAGATCACGTCACCGACGAAGCGACAAACATCACCCTCAAGCAAGACGGCGTGCCGGTCGCGACAGGAACCGTCGTCGGCGAGGATCAAGACCGCGACGTTGCCCTCGTAGAAGCGTCAAGATCTCTTACGGGGCACATCTTCAAGCTCGCGACTCGCTCACCTGAACTCGGCGAGAATGTTGCCGCGATCGGCTTCCCGCTCGGGCTCCCACTGACCGTCACGAAGGGCTCGGTGAGCGGACTCGACCGCACGATCCCGATCGACGGGATCAGCCGTGCCCGTCTCGTACAGACGGACGCCGCGGTCAACCCAGGAAACTCTGGAGGCCCACTCATCTCCCAAGAAACGGGCGAAGTGATCGGCCTCGTCGACCTTGGCGCTACGCAGGCGAACGGGTTGGCGTTCGCGGTCTCAGCCGAAGTCGCAGCACCCCTGCTCGCCGCTTGGCGCGCCGCACCCCAGGCAGCACCGCGGCCCGCGTGCAGCCCGCCGCCCGAAGAACCCCATTCCACACCCGAAGCCTCGTATCCGACGAGCGCAGCCGCAGAAATTGTCAACACGCTCGACCGCCATTTCGGCGAGGTGGAAGAAGGCGACTACAGCGCTGCGTGGCAAGACTTCACGCCCGATGAGGCGGAACACCTCAAAGGCGAACAGACGTGGATCGAAGGACAAAAGGCAGCCGCGCCACAGCACTTCGTGCTCAACGTCCAGCCCGAACTCACCTCGGCCACTACCGCAACAGCCTCAATAGTCGAATTCAAGACCAACTCAACCAACGGGTGCCAAGAATGGCAAGGCCACTGGTCGATGATCCGCGAAGGCCAAGAATGGAAGATTGCGCTCGCGGAGCTGTCGCCGAGCGGTTGTGGCTAGCCAGGCTTCAGCAGGGCGCCTGAGCCGGAGTGGGTCCACGGAGGCAGTGATCCTCTGTACGAGCCGCAGTCGTCCGGCGTAGGCTCGAGACACGCTCGCCTACGCCTGGATAGCGGTCGGAGCGTACGCTCGCGCGAGGCGCTCGGCAAGAGGTTGCTGGACGTCTTCCGCCGCTGGGCCACGCACAATCGCTCGGTGCCTCGCTTGTCCACTTTCTACGGGATCATCATTTGGATGTACCGTCCGGATCATCCGCCGCCGCACTTCCATGCGCAGTACGGTGAGGACGCGGTACTGATCGAGCTGGGAACGCTCCGAGTTCTGGGTGGCTCGATTCCGCCGCGCGCCCTGCGCCTCGTACGCCAATGGGCACGGTTGCACCCCGACGAGCTCTCGGAGAACTGGGAGCGTGCCCAGGAACTTGAGCCGCTGCTTCCGGTCGAGCCGTTGCCGTAAAATCACGGTCATGCTTCGGGTCACAGACGTGCAACCGCTTGATGCCTATCGTCTCCGAGTGGTCTTCAACGACGGCGCCGTTCGCGAGGTCGACTGCTTGTTTCTGCTTCACGGCACGCTGGGCGAGCCACTCCGTGATCCCGCGTACTTCCGCAAGGCGCGCGTCGACGACGAGGCACGCACGGTCGTCTGGCCGAACGGACTCGATCCTGCTCCAGAGCTCCTCTACGGTGTAGGCGAAGCGGTGGTCCCAGAGCGCCCGCCAGTCGACAGAGCGCACGTGTAGAGTCACAAAACGGTGTGTGACGAGTTGCGAATGGTCATGTTCGTGGTGTTGCGCGACGACGCGACACGAGATGACGAGCTGGCGGGCGAGATCAAGTGGGGTATCCGCGTGGATTGCTCCCGCGCCACCTGCCCAACGAGGTCCACCATATAGCGGAGGTCCCGCGCACACTGTCGGGCAAGGTGCTGGAGGTGTCGGCAAGCGCTTCCTGACGGGAGCGGACCCGCAGCAGGCGGCGAGCGTGGACTCGCTGGCGAACCCGCGCTCGCTTGACTACTTCGTGGCGATGTCCGGCGAGCTTGCCGTGCCCGGCAGGACATAAGGCGCACCTGCGGCAGGTTCAAGTTATGAGCGCATACATCGTCTCGTGGGTGGCTTGATCGTCATCGATCGGACGACGTGAGATAGCGGCAACTCGATGCCACGCACTGTCCGGCTGTCCGGCCCGTTCGCAGCCGCTAACGCATAAACGCAATACGGCCGCACGCGGTGACACGGACCGCTCCGTCGCTTCGTGAGCGCAAGCGATCTATTGCCTCGGTCACTGGCTCGCTCTGCCGGGGAAGCAGGCGCGTCAGGACGTGGCGTGGATCAGGCGATGTGCCACTCGTAGACTGGAACAGAGACCTGGCCTATGGGATCAGAGGAAGCTCTCGTACCCGGATCCGATCGGGCTCGACGACAACGATGCTGCCATCGGTGAGGTCGCGCGCGATCGTCGCGATATTGGCGAGCAACATCTCCGATTGCTGCTCTGGTCGTCGTTGGGTCCCGTGACGAAACAAGACCACAGAGGGTGATCGCTCTCGTCGCAGGGCGAGCAGCGTGCCAAAGTCCGTGTCCGCAGAGACGACCACGCGTTGCTCCTGCTGCGCGCGCTCGAAGATCTCCTCGTCGCTGGCGGCCTGTAGGCCGTAGTCGCGAACGTGAGCGGCATCGTGCCCGGCGGCTTGCAGGCGCTCTGCGAGGACCGGCGAGAGCGCGTTGTCGACCAGGAACCTCACGCAGAGGCTGCGAGCGGAAGCTCTCGCTCGCGGACGGCCTCCGCGGCATAACGCATCGACTCGCGAATGTCCTCGGCCTCCAGGTCTGGGTACGCGGCGAGGATCTCTGCATCGCCCATACCGTCAGCGAGCATTCCAACCACGGTCGCGACCGGTATCCGCAGACCGCGGACGCATGGAACGCCGCCCATCTGGTCTCCTCGCACCGTGATCCTCGTGAAACTCATCTGTCCCAGCTTATCGTGCGAAAATGACACCGCCGAAGCCCCCTCGGGCCGGCGTAGAGCACAAAACGGTGCGTCTGTGACAGCACGTCGCGGCTCCGCGGGCCTGTCGGTGTTCTAAAACGGCCGGAAGGAGGACACGACAACCCGGTGATGCGTAGGTTGCACAAAGCCTCGCCGCTGCCGATACATAGGCGATGCGCTCATATGGACAGACCGAGGCGTTGCGGAAGGTCTCTCCGCGCTCAGAACGGCTCGCCCTGCAGCTCGACCCGGCCCTTGGGCCAGCGGGTTGCGCCAGCGAGCGGCTTCCACATCGCGCGCATCGGCACCGCGATCGGGCCCCCGGGCTGTTGCGCCGAGACGGTCTGCTCGATCGGCTGGAAGCCGAGCTTGGCGTACAGGCTCATGTTCTTCGCCAAGCAGAACAGCATCGCCCGCTCGGCTTCGAGCTCGGCCGCGATCTCCAGCAGACGTTCGACCATCATGCCCGCCAGGCCCTGTCCGCGGGCGGCTTTGGTGACGATCACGCCGCCGATGCCCGCCACCTGCATCAGCGGCTCGTCAGCCACCCTGACGTCGGCCAGCACGAGCCCGGCCATGGCCACCAACTGCCCCGCGTCATCGCGCACGCCGACGTGGTGGCTCTTGTCGCGCCACACCAGCGTTTCGCCAATGCCGCCGAACGGCTCGCGCTCTCCCGCGACGATCCGCTGCCAGTCCTCGTGGGTCACCCTGTCCAGCTTGACCAACCTCACGGGCACACGGTAGTGGCCCGGCGGGGGAGGACTGCGAGGGCGTGGCGTCGAACACTGCGCCGATGAAGCGAGCAGCGACGCAAACGACCGAGCCTCCGCAGGCCGGTCGATCCACGAGCGGCGGCACCGGGGCACACCAAAGCCTGTCCAAGTACATCCAGGCGCGCTTTGAGGACTGCTCGCGCTCGCAGAAGGACGTCGCTCAGTACATCGTCGACCATCTCGACGAGGCCGCCTTCCAGACCGCCGAGGAGCTCGCGCGCCGCGCCAACACGTCGAGCTCGACCGTCGTGCGCTTCTCCCAGGCGCTCGGCTTCGAGGGCTTTCCCGAGCTGCAGGCGGCCGCGCGCGAGGAATACAGGCGCGTGAACGCCAAGGCGGCCAAGGAGGGCGCAGCCGCGTCCAGCTCCACGCCGCTGTTCTCGCTGGACCAGAACGAGTTCGAGTCGGCGCTTGCCGCCGACCATCTCAACGTGGAGGACACCGCGCGCAAGGTCTCCAGGCGTTCGGTCGAGGCTTTGATCGAGGCGATCGTGGGCGCCAGCAAGGTGCTCGTGGCGGGCACCGATCAGATGGCCTTCTTCGCCAGCTACATGCGCCACCTCTTGATGCTGCTCGACCTGCGCGTGGACGTCGTCGCAAGCCCCTCCCAAGAGGCGCTGTCGCGGCTAGGGCGGATCGACGAAGGCACCCTGGTGATCGGGCTGTCCGCCGGGCGCCCGCACCCGCTGGTCGTACGCGCGATGAAGCTCGCCCGCCACCGCCAGGCCAGCACCGCCGCGATCACCGACGCGACCCTCTCCGAGGTGGCAAAGCTCGCGCAGATCAAGCTCTACTACTCGTCCAACAGCCCCGCCTACGTGCGCTCGCACACGGCGCTGCTGAGCGTCATCCAGGCCCTGGCCTACGGCGTCTACGCGCAGGACTCTGCGCAGTACGACGACCGCATCAAGGCGTTTCGGCTCAAGTAGCGCTACGCCCTGAGCCCGCCGGCTCGCGGCAGCTTCGCTGCGGGCGAGCCATCGTCCTCAGGGCTTCGCTTGGCCGAGGGGGAAGGGGAGTTCCGTCGCTTGCAGGGACGGATAGGGTTACTTGATCCTGTCGCCGGAAGGGAGTGCAACGAACATGAATGCTCGGTTTCTTCACGTCCTGACCCATACTCGATCCGGGCGGGTGCTCGTGGTCGTTGTGGTGGCGGTGCTCGTGTTTGGGGCAACGCTTGCGCTTGCGGCGGCGAAGTCGGGCAAATATGCCGGCACTACGTCCGAGGGCGGCCCGGTGACGCTCACGATTGCTGCCAACAAGAAGACGATCACCCACTTCGACGCGATCCTCGCCTACAACGGCAAGTGCGGGCAGGGCGGTGGGCCGGGGCTGACCGCGGCGCCCGCGACGATCTCGATCGGGCAGGGCGGCAGCTTCAGCGAGAACGTGAGGCTCACGCTGCATGCTGGCGTCGACCTCAACGATCCCGGGCGCGTGTTCGGCAAGGCGTCGGGCTCGAAGGTCACGGGCACGATCGAGCAGTTCCTCAAAGGCAAGGTCAACAAGTGCTACGTGGAGACCTTCACCGCGCACCGCGGCTAGCCGTGTGCGGCTGGCGCGAGCGTGCGTGCGGTCGCGTGTCAAACTAGATGCCATGCGCGACGAGGCGACATTCCGCGTCAAGACCGGCTTGGCCGAGATGCTCAAGGGCGGCGTGATCATGGACGTGGTCACGCCCGAGCAGGCCAAGGTCGCCGAGGACGCCGGCGCGGCCGCCGTCATGGCTCTGGAGCGCGTGCCCGCCGACATCCGTCGCGACGGCGGCGTCGCGCGCATGTCCGATCCGGAGATGATCGCCGGTATCCAGGAGGCGGTCACGATCCCCGTGATGGCCAAGGCGCGCATCGGGCACTTCATGGAGGCGCGTGTGCTGGAGGCGCTGGAGGTCGACTACGTGGACGAGTCCGAGGTGCTCACGCCCGCCGACGAGGCCAACCACATCGACAAGTGGGACTTCAAGGTGCCGTTCGTGTGCGGCGCCACCAACCTCGGCGAGGCGCTGCGGCGCATCGGCGAGGGTGCCGCGATGATCCGC
>Ga0207416_1005430_pt1 | contig 10111 bp, 5 predicted proteins | sample PaiPotPPM11metaG_FD_184107 | JGI IMG/M metagenome (GOLD analysis project Ga0207416, IMG submission 184107) | Iron sulfur acid spring bacterial and archeal communities from Banff, Canada, to study Microbial Dark Matter (Phase II) - Paint Pots PPM... ...
CAGTTCAACGGCGTCCGCCGGGCCGGCCGAGTCCTCGCCGGGGTCGGGCACGGGCAGCGGGCGCAGCTGAAGGACGGCCTCGCCGGGCGCGTCGAGCGGTTGCCTGCTTGTGGCGAGGACGGTGACGCCCGGTGCCCCGCGGAGGATGGTGTCCGCGAGCGCCGCGCACGCGTCGACGAGGTGCTCGCAGGTGTCGAGGATGAGCAACAGCTGGCGGTCGCAGATGAAGCCGAGCAGCGCGTCGAGCTGGGATCCCTGGTCGGACTCGGCGATGGATAGCTCGCCGAGCGTCAGCTCGGCCGCGACCGTGTACGTGAGGAGCCCGGGGTCGCGCACCCCCGACAGCTCGATCAGGTGCACGCCGTCGCGGAAACCGGCCGCCGCCGCGCGCGCCGCCCGCACCGCGAGCCTCGTCTTGCCGACGCCGCCGGTGCCCGTGACGGTGACCAGTCGCGAATCGCGCAGCAGTTCGCGCGCCCTGACCAGCTCCGCCGCACGGCCGACGAACCCGGACGTCTGCGGCGGCAGCGTACCTGGCGTGCGGTAAGACGTGCCGGCAGCCATGGCGACCTCGTGCGTTGGGGATCAACGCAAGGCTACTACGCGTGGGCGGCCGGAGACAGCTCGTCGTCCAGCCGCACCGGCGCCCGGTCGCGCAGCCAGATGGTCAGCTGCACCCGCGAGGAGATTCCCAGCTTGGCGAAGATGTGATTGACGTGCGCGTCTACCGTCCGCTTCGAGATGACGAGCTGCGCGGCGATGTCCCGGTTGGACAGGCCACGGGCGACGAGCACGGCGATTTCCCGCTCACGGCCGGTGAGCCCCTCGCTGTCGCCCCAGCCGCCGATCTCGTCCGCGGCGCCGGGCTCGGGCAGCTCGGGCAGCGCGTCGGCGCCGCCGACGGCAAGCGCGGCGATCTGCGCGATCGGCCTGGTGGCGCCCGCCGCGTGCAGCTCCGCGTACTTGGTGCCGCCGAGAGTGCTCGCGGCAAGCGCCGCGGACCGCTGGTGGTAGCCCTCGAGCACGGACATGCCGCTCAGCCTGCCGCCGGTCCGCTCCCACAGCCCCTGCGCCGCGCCGAGCAGCCAAGCGGCGCGCTGACACCGCCCCGCGTCCGCGGCGAGCCAGCCGAGGACTTCGAGCCCGTAGGCCTCGGCGATGAGATAGCCGATCTCTTGCGCTTCACGCACGGCGGCGTTGGCCGCCTGCTCGCACTCGATCTGCCGTCCCGGCTGCTGGTAGTACGCGAGCGCGGTGGTAGCGTGCCCGTTGCCGCGCAGCCACCGCTCGCCAGCCGCGAGGCCGCGGGTCAGGCGCTGGGCGTGCTCGAGCGCCGCGTCCGGGTTCCTCGCCTGTACGTGGGTGAAACCGATCTGCAGGTCGAGGGTGCGCAGCGCGTGATCGGAGCCGAGTGCCTCGAGCCGCCGCCGCGCCTGCTTCGCGACCTCGAGTGCCTCCTGGTAGCGTCCCGCGGTCGTCAGCGCGAACTGCAGCGCGAGGTAGGCGCGGGCAAGCGTCCGCTCGTCACCGATCCGCGCGGACATGGCGACGGCCTCGGTGGCCTGGCCGGCCGCCTCGGGGGCCCCGACGGCGTTGCCGAGCAGCGACAGGTTGGCGAGCGCGCTCGCGCGCTCGTGCGACGGCTCGCGGAACCGGTCGAGCACCCGGTACTGCCAGCGCATGCCTTCACGGGTCGATCCGGACATCACCCAGTAGGAGAAGAGCGAGGCGGCCAGCTTTGCCGCGGCGACCGCGCGGGCCGTGGCGGCATCCGAGCCGGCCTTCCTTCGGCCGTCGGTCAGCCCGTATTCGAGCGCGCCCCGGATGTTCGCGTGCTCCGCGCGCAGCTGGCCCAGCCGGTCCTGCTGACCGTCGGCGGTGAGGCGGCGGCTGAAGTCCCTGGCCATGTCCAGGTACCTGGTCAGGTGCCGCTCGCGGCACGCGGTGCCTTCTCCCGCCTCGACGAGTCGCTCAGCGCCGTACTCGCGCACCGAGTCAAGCAGCCGGCAGCGCCCGCCGCCCGCCAGTAGCACCACCGACTTGTCCACGAGGCCGCCGAGTACGTCATCGGCCCGCTCGCGGGGCAGGTCACCGCCCGCCGCGTCGGCGACGGTTATCACGTCCCTGGCCACGGCCGGGTCGAAAGTGCCCGCGAACACGGAAAGCCGCCGCCAGACGGCCCGCTCCTCGTCGGTGCACAGCCCGTAGGACCACTCGATGGCAGCCCGGAGCGTCTGATGCCGCCTGATCGTGCCGCGCCTGGTGCCGGTTCCGGCCGCGAGCCCCGACTCGATGCGCGTCGCGAGCTCGGCGACGGGGAGCGCCCGCACGCGGACCGCGGCGAGTTCGATGGCGAGCGGGATGCCGTCCAGCCGCTTGCAGAGCTTGATGACGTCGGGCAGTTCGGGCTCGGTGAGCGTGAACCCGCTGACCGCGGCGGCGGCGCGCTGCGCGAACAGCTCGACGGCGTCGCCCGCGCCGGCGGTGCCCGAGTCCGCGCCCGGCACGGGCAGCGGGCCGAGCCTGAGCACTTCCTCGCCGGGCACGTGCAGCGGCTGCCTGCTCGTCGTGAGCACCTTGATCTGCTTCGTTTCCCGCAGCACCGCCTTGACGAACCGCGCGCAGGCGGCCGTCAGGTGCTCGCAGGTGTCGAGGATCAGCAGCAACTTCCTGCCGCGAAGCTCATCGAGCACCGCGTCGAGCCGGCTGGCCGTGCTCACGTGCTGCAGCCCTAGGCGCAGCGCGACGGTATCGGGCAGCAGCTCGGGATCGGCGAGGCCGGAGAGCTCGACGAGGCAGTTCCCGTCGGCGGAGGCGGTGTTGGCGGCGGCGCGCAGCGCCAAGCGGGTCTTGCCGACGCCACCCGGCCCCGCGACCGTGACGAGGCGCGCGCCGTCGAGCAGGCCGGCCAGCGTGGTGAGCTCCGCGCTCCGCCCGACGAAGCCGGAAACGTCGGCAGGCAGCTGCCACCGTTGCTGCCCGGCACTCCGGCCGCCAGGTCCAGCCGGGGAAATCATGCGCACCTCACGTAGCCGCCTTCCCGCCCCCCGCATTATCTCTCACCGCGGAAGCGCCATCCTACGCATCATCACAAAGAATTATCTGTGGCAGGAACTGGCTAGCGGAAAGCCGCCGCTTTATCGGGCGGCCCAAGACCGGAGTGTTTCCCGCACTACGGGGAAAAAGGCCCGCATCACGCCTGCGGAAGTTCCACTCAGTCCAAAGTTTGCCCCCAAGGTCAAGGGTGCCAATGCCGCATCCCCGGCAAACCGGGACATCTACCTCCCTTTGTGGGTCAGCAAAGTGCGACGAAGTCATCGGCCCACGGCATTCCCGCTTGGGCGCGCGGCGGACGGGCCGGGCGGAGCCGCGCACCCATTCTGAAGAACTTCTCCTCCGGCCGCTGATGACCGCGAGCGCTCCGCTATACCTCGGCGCGGACCGCGGGGGTCAGGAGTTCGCCGACCGCCTCGACGAGGCGGGTCATTTCGTAGGAGACCTGGCGGGTGTCGCATTCCGGCGCGGCGAGCACGGCGAGGCTCGAGCCGTCGCTGATCGCCTTCACGAACATCAACCCGTGGTCCATCTCGACGAGCGCCTGCGTGGGTGAGCCGGCCTCCATGATCCTGGCGGCGCCGGCGATGAGGCTGGTCAGCCCCGAGGTGATCGCGGAGAACTGCTCGACGGCGTGGCCGGGTATGCCCGCGGAGAGCGCCAACGGCACTCCGTCGGCGGACACCACGATCGCGTGCGCGATGTCATGCACGCGGGTGGTGAAATCGGTGACCAGAAAGTTCAGGTCCTCGCGGTATGCGCCGGTCAACGGCTGTTCTCCTCTCCTGCCAGCGGTCCTCGCCCTGTCGGCTGGCCCGCCTGCACAGCATCACGGCCGCCAAGCTGGAACCCGGACAGGCGGCTGCGCACCTCTTCCGGTGAGCGCCGGCGTGACGGCAACCGCTCCGGCTGCACGGCCTCCTGGTAAGGGACACCCTGCGGTGCCATCCCGTCAAGAGGCGCGGCCAGGACGGGCGCCGTGACACCGAACGCCGTGACGCCGGACGCCGAGGAGGCGGGCGCCGGAACTCCGGGCGGCGCGAAGGGCACGGCGGCGTCCGGCCCGTCGGAGCCCGGGTGGACCCTGGTCCTCGGTACCCGGCGCGGCAGGCCCGCGGTGGTCGTTCCGCCATGGCTGGCAAGGGCGCCGCGGTCCGCTTCGACGTCCCCGGTGGTGCCCCAGTCGCTCGCGAACTCCTCCGCGGCCGCGGCGGTCCCGCTCGACGGACGCTTGGCGGCGAACCATGCTCCGGATCGCCCCGCCGGCGTGGCCGGTACGGCCTCCACGGCCTCCACGGCATCCACGGCCTGCACAGGCTGTCCGCCAAGCCCGTTCCCGGACGGCTCCTGGCCGCGGCCCGCGAGCGCGGTGCGGTGCCGCCCGGAGCCGTACTTGACGGGTGCGGAGCGGAGCGTGGTCACCACGGGGCCCGTGGCCTCCATGCCGCCGAACATCCTCGAGTGGCCGCTCGCCGCCGGCGCCTGCTCGTGCTTGGCGAGCGTGCCAGGCAGCCAGACCAAGGCGGACAGCCCCTGCGGCGTGCCTGGACGGAGCTTGACCCTGATCCCGTGCCGCGCGGCGAGCCGGGATACGGCGTACAGTCCCATGTGCCTGGAGATGGACACGTCGATCACCGGCGGGTGGTCGAGCCGCCAGTTCATGTCGGCGAGCCGGGTGGGCGACACGCCGACACCGTCGTCGCGGACCTCGACGAGCACGCCGCCGCTGCTCAGCTCCATCACGGTGACCCGCACCTGGGTGCTCTGCGGAGAGAACATCGTCGCGTTCTCGATGAGCTCGGCGAGCAGGTGCACGACGTCGGCCGCGGCCTGGCCGGAGATCATGATGCCCGGCTGGACGGCGAGCGCCACCCGGCTGTACTGCTCGATCTCGCTTGCGGCGGCGCGGGCCACGTCGGTGAGCGGTACCGACTCCGTCCACTTGCGCACCGGCTCCTCGCCGGCGAGCACGAGCAGGTTCTCCGAGTTCCGCCGCATCCGGGTAACGAGGTGGTCCATGGAGAACAGCTTGGCCAGCTGGTCCGGTTCGTCCTCGTTCTGCTCCATGACGTCGATCATCCTGGCGAGCCGCTCGATGAGCGGGACGCTGCGCCTGGACAGGCTGATGAACATCGTGTTGAGGCTGCCGCGCAGCTGCGCCTCGGTGCCGGCCAGCCGCACCGCCTCGGCGTGGACCTGGTCGAACGCACGGGCGACGCGGCCAATTTCGTCGACGGACTGCACGCCGATCGGCTCGATCGTCGGCGCCCCGTCCGCGGCGTCCGTACCCGCGGCGGCAGCCGCCACCCGCGCGGGCAGCCGTACGGCCGCGATCTCGAGCGCGTCGGCCTGCAGCCTGCGCAGCGGGTTGACGAGCGTGCGCCCGACGAGCGCGGTGGCCAGGAGCACAAGCAGCACCGCCGCCCCGCTCACCGTGGCCGTCAGCACGGCCGAGTTGAGCGCGTCGCGCTCGAGCGTCTGGCTGCGGTCGACGATGGCGCTCATAACCTGGGCCTCGATCGAGCCCATCTGGCTGAGCTCCGCGGTCATGTCCGTGTACCAGGTGGCCGCCACGGTGGCCTTGTCGTAGCCGAGCGTGGTGTTGTTGCCGAGCTTCTCGAAGACCAGCCGCGGGTCGTTGGGCAGGCTGACGAAGCCCTCGATGAGCTGCGCGTCATTCTCTTGCGGACCCGCGACGGTGGCCAGGTAGGCGTTGGACTGCTCCGTCGTGGCCGCGTCGGTGAAGTCGGTCAGGAAGTTGAACTCAAGCCCCTGCGCGGTGGTGAGCGCGCCGAGGCTCCCGGCGTCCTGGAGTGCCTGCTGGCTGCCGATGTTGTTGAACGGCGCGCTGCGGCCGCCGCCAGCGTTGCTGGCGGTCACCTCGATCAGCGTGCTGTACAGGAAGGCTCGCTGCTGCGACGCCTGGTCCTTAGCCCGGGACAGCGCGCCGAGCGCGCGCACCTCGTCGGCGAGCGCCGCGTCGCCGCTGGCGCTCGTGATCTCGTCGTTGAGCACGAACAGGTCGCCGATCGAGTTCGAGTAGTCATCGATGACCTGCGCGGCGGGCTCGCCGGCGAGCGAGCTGCGCAGTCCCGGGAGGCTTTCGATCATCGTGATGACCGTCTGCGCCTTGGCCTGGGTGCTGGCGGGGAAGCCCGGGCCGATGGCGGCGGCGAGCGTCCCGACCTCCTGCGCGGCGGCATCGGTGACCTTCTCCGCGGCCGTGAGCTGGTTGAACGCGTTCGTCTCGGCCGCGCTGAGCGGCTTGGCGACCGCGGGCGCCGCTTTGTCGACGACCGCGGCGGTCATCAGGATCCCGTAGGCGTCGTAGCCGGCGTACAGGTCGCGCTCGTCCTCCATGGCCTGCGCCAGCCGGATGTCCTGCTGGCCGAGGAGGGCGACCTGCGCGGTGCGGCCGTACGCGTCGGAGGTGTTGATCGCGTCCGCGACCCGCAGCCCGCCGAAGACCAGGCCGGTGACGCTGGCCACCATGAAGACCGCGATGAGCCGGGTGGACACCGGCCAGTTGCTGAGCGACAACCGCACGGGCGCCCGGACAAGACGCTTCTGCCTGCCGCCCGTGTGCCGCCCGGTGCCGGGGCCGTTGGCTCCCTGGCCTGCGGAGGAGGCCGCGATGGCGGGGGTTCCCGTGGGCGGGGTGCCCGTCTTCAGTACCATTTCCGCACCCGCCCCGCACCACGGACCGTCACCGTGCGCGCGCCGGACAGAGCCGACCGCCCGCTTCGCTCATCGAGCATCTCAGGGCTTTTCATCGCTCTGCCCTCGCCTGTGATCATGTCTCAGCCGCAGATATAGATATCGACATGAGCCTGCCGCGAGGGTCGTCGTCCGCGCCCCCGCAGCTGGCTAGCGAGAGTCTAAAACGCAACATCCCCTAAATTCGTAGAAATCGCGATTTACAGGAAAAACCGCCAGTGTCGGCATGATTGCACATTAATTCCATTAACCTCGATAAGCGGCGCTGACGTGCGCTTTTCCCGTCAGCCACCCCAGTTTCGCGGCGCTCGCGCTCCCCGCCTACGCGAGCAGGAACTTCATCGCGTCGAGCGCCGCCTGGATGTTCGCGACCGAGTTGGCGTACGACAGCCGCAGGAACCCCTCGCCGCACGGCCCGAAAGCGGTGCCCGCGAGGGCCGCCACGCCTGCCTCGCTGAGCAGCCGCCCGGCCAGGTCGGCGGCGGGCACCCCGGTCCCTGAGACGTTGGGAAACGCGTAGAACGCGCCGTCGGGTACCGCGCAGCTGACCCCGGGGATCGCGTTCAGGCCGGGGACGATCACGTCGCGCCGCCGCCGGAACTCGGCGAGCATCGCGGCCACCCCGTCCTGCGGTCCCTCGAGCGCGGCGATCGCCGCGTACTGGCTGAACGCCGAGGTACAGGAGACCGAGTTGATCGCGAGCCGCGTCACCGGCTCGACGAGCGACGGCGGGAACACGCCGAAGCCGAGCCGCCATCCGGTCATCGCGTACGTCTTCGACCAGCCGTCGAGCAGCACCGTGCGCGCTTCCATCCCGTCGTATTCGAGCACCGACGCATGCGCGCCCGAATACCGCAGCGCCCAGTAGACCTCGTCGGAAAGCACGACGAGGTCGTGCCTGATCGACAGCTCCGCGATGGCCGCGCAGTCCTCGCGCGTCAGCGCCGACCCGCAGGGATTGTGCGGCGAGTTGAGTATGAGCAGCTTCGACCGCGGCGTGATCAGGGAGGCTAGCTCGTCGACGTCGATCCTGAAGCCGTTGCCCTCGCGCAGCGGCACCGGCACGGGCGTCGCGCCTGCGAACGCGGTGATCGACTCGTACATCGGGAACCCGGGATCGGGGTAGAGCACCTCGTCGCCCGGCCCGGCGAGCGCGAGGATCGTGAAGAACATGATCGGCTTCGCCCCGGGCGTCACCACCACCCGGTCGGGCGCGACGCCCCGCAGCCGCCCCGTCCGGTCGAGGAACGCCGCGACCGCCTCGCGCAGCGCGGGGATTCCCGGCGCGGGGACGTAATGCGTCTGCCCGCCGAGCAGCGCGTCGATCGCCGCGCGCGAGATGTGATCCGCGGTCGGGAAGTCGGGCTCGCCGATCTCCAGGTGGATCACTGTCTTCCCCGCGGCCTCAAGCGCCTTGGCCCGCGCCAGCACCTCAAACGCTGACTCGGTTCCGAGCCGCCCCATCCGCTCCGCCAGCCGAATTTCGGTCATATCGCCCATGTTAAGTATTCGCTCCCCGTGCGGTCACCCTAGGCCCTCAGGCTGCGAGACTGGGGGCGTGGACGAGGGACGCGAGGCGCTCGAGCGTGCCTACCGTGAAGAGGCGACCCGGATCAGGGCCGCGCTCGCCGCGCGCACCGGTGACGTCGGCCTCGCCGAGGACGCGGTGCAGGACGCGTTCATCGAGGCGATCGAGCACTGGCACGGCGACGGCGTGCCCGCGAACCCCGGCGGCTGGCTGGCGGTCACGGCCCGCCGCAAGGCACTCGACCGGCTGCGCCGCGACAAGGTCGGTGCGGACAAGCTCGCGCTGCTCGCCACGACCGAGGCGTGGGCCGGCCCGGACACGGGCACGGCAGTGGAGGCGGCCGACGGCGCGGACGCTGGTGACTGCGGGGGAGCGGACCGGCGGGCGGACGACGAGCTGCTGAGCCTGGCGTTCGCCTGCTGCCACCCCGCGCTGACCACCGAGGCGCAGGTCGCGCTGACCCTGCGCGCGGTCTGCGGGCTGACGACCGGGCAGATCGCCGCGGCGTTCCTGGTCAGCGAGCCGACGATGGCCCAGCGCCTGCTCCGCGCCCGCAAGACGCTCGGCGGCCTGAAGGCACCGGTCATGATCCCGGACCCGGACGCGCTCACGCACCGCCTCGCCCAGGTGCTCTCCGTCGTCTACCTCGTATTCAACGAGGGCTACCTGGCGAGCTCGGGGCGCGAGCCCGCCCGCCGCGACCTGGCCGCCCAGGCGATCGCGCTGACCAGGACGCTGCACCGGCTGATGCCGCGCGAGCCCGAGGTCCTCGGGCTGCTCGCGCTGCTCCTGCTGCACGAGTCGCGCGCGAAGGCGCGCTTCGACGGCTGGGGCCGCCTTATCCGGCTCAGGGACCAAGACCGCGCGCAGTGGGACAGGCGGCTCGCCGACGAAGCCGCCGCGCACCTCGACCGCGCCATCGCGCTGCGCCGGGCGGGCCCGTACCAGGTCCAGGCGGCGATCGCTGCGCTGCACGCCGAGGCGCCGTCGTACGAGGAGACCGACTGGCGGCAGATCCGCCTCCTGTACACCCGGCTGCACCAGCTCGCGCCGTCACCGGTGGTGCTGCTGAACCGGGCGGTCGCCACCAGGTACGGCGCCGGCGCGGAACAGGCGCTCGCCGAGATCGAGCCGCTGTCCGCCGAGCTCAGCGGTTACCACCTGTTCCACGCGCTCCGCGCGGCGCTGCTCGCCGCACTCGGCCGCGACGCGGAGGCGCGGGAGGCGAGCGCCAGAGCACTGGAACTCGCGACCAACCCGGCCGAGCGCGCCCTGATAGCCCAGGGCCTGTCCCTGTGACCTCCAGCACGCCACGACCCGAGCACAATGATGCGGGATACTTTGGACCCCGGTGGGGGCTCAAAGTATCCCGCATGATGGTCTTGTGTAGCCGGTCAGCCGGACTCAGCCCATTTCGAGGACCGGCCTGACCTCCGCCGTGATCCAGCCGCGGTCGACACCGGGCCAGGTCTTGGCGATGTCGACGGCCTCGTCGATCGAGTCGGCCTCGAGGATCGAGTAACCGCCGACCACTTCCTTGGTCTCGATGAACGGGCCGTCGGTGACTGAGCCGGACCTGATGGTCTTCGCCGTATCCGGCCCCTGGAGCTGGTGCCCGGCCTCGAGCCTGCCGGTCGCTCCCCACTTCTCGTACCAGGCGCCGACCTCGGCGAACCACGCACCGTACTCGGGGGTGTTCGGCTTGGGCTCGTTCGGCGTGTCCATCAGCAGCAGCACGTATTTCACGCGAGTCTCCTTCTCGTCGTGGGCCCGCTTAGCGGCCCCCTTCATCCCTCCCACGAACCCCGCCCC
>Ga0207416_1005431_pt1 | contig 10108 bp, 11 predicted proteins | sample PaiPotPPM11metaG_FD_184107 | JGI IMG/M metagenome (GOLD analysis project Ga0207416, IMG submission 184107) | Iron sulfur acid spring bacterial and archeal communities from Banff, Canada, to study Microbial Dark Matter (Phase II) - Paint Pots PPM... ...
CGGAGAAGAACAAAGGCGATGAAACAGGAGTTACCAGTGATGCGGAATTGACAATTGAGGCGATTTCCGCTTAAATAGAAACAGATCGCGCGGTGGTTTCTCATACACCACCTCTACGGACGCGGCCCCTGCCCCTGCGCCAGCCCCCCGCTGTGCTCGCCCGCGCGGCTGCCAGCCTTGACCTGCTCTGCGGTGGACGGATAAACCTCGCGATCGGGGCCGGCGCGTACTGGGATGCCGTTGAATCGGTCGGCGGACGCCGGTTGACCCCGCGGCAAGGAGTGGAGGCACTCGACGAGGCGATCGACGTGATCCGCGGGATCTGGGACGCTGCCGAGCCCAGCGCCCTGCACGCCGGAGGCGAGTTCTACAAGGTCGACGGCGCCGAGCGCGGACCCGCGCCCGCACACGACATCCCCATCTGGCTGGGCGCCTACAAGCCGAGGATGCTGGATCTGGTCGGGCGCAAGGCTGACGGCTGGCTGCCATCGCTGCTGCCGTTCATGGAGCCCGACGGCGTGCAGCGGGGGAACGCGATCATCGACGACGCCGCGCGGGCAGCGGGCCGCGATCCCCGAGAGATCACCCGCCTGCTCAACATCTTCCCGGGCAAGACACCGGAAGCACTGACCCAGATGGCCTTGGAGGACGGGGTCAGCACCTTCATCCTGATGAGCGACGCCCCTGAGATCCTCGAGCGCTTCGCCGCTGAGGTGATCCCGGCCGTGCGCGAGCAGGTGGCCCGCGAACGTAAGCAAACAGGTGGTATGCCCGCTGTTGCGGACGGCGCTCTGACGCCGCCGATCCCAGGTGAGGACCGTCCATGAACCTGTCCGTTGCCTCGCGCTCCCTTGAGCTTATCGCGGACGGCTGCTCCTTCCTGGAGGGCCCACGCTGGCACCGCGGTGCTCTCTTCGTATCCGACTTCTACACGCACGAGGTGCTGCGCTTCGACTCCGACGGCCGCCATGTGGTCTGCGAGGTGGCGGCACAGCCGTCCGGCCTGGGCTTCGCCCCGGACGGGCGGTTGCTGATCGTCTCCATGCTCGACCGCCGCCTGCTGCGCCTGGATGACGGCAGTCTGACCGAGGTGGCGTCGTTCGCAGAGCTGGCTCCCGGCCCCGCCAACGACATGGTGGTCGATGCCGCAGGGCGCGCCTACATCGGAAACTTCGGATCCCCGCCTGGCGCCGACCTGGCGTTCGCATCCTTGATCCGTGTTGACCCCGACGGCACCGCGAGGGTCGCGGCATCGCAGCTGGGCTTCCCCAACGGCGCTGTGCTGACCCCAGATGGGCGGACCCTGCTGATCGCCGAGACGTTTGTGGGCCGGATCTCGGCCTTCGAGGTTGACGGCAACGGAGGGCTGGGGGCCGCCGTACGTGGGCACAGTTCGGCGCGGCTCCGGACTACCTCGACGAGGACCGGGCAACGCGGGAACTCGAACTGCTTCCCGACGGCATGGTCCTCGACGCGGAGGGGATGCTCTGGGTAGCGGACGCTAAGGGGCGTGGTGCCTCGCGGGTACGGCAGGGCGGCGAGGTCGTGGACTACGTCGACACCGGTGACCTGAGCGTCTACGCCGTGGCGCTCGGCGGCGCCGACCGCCGCACCTTGTACCTGTGCTGTGCGCCACCACACCGCACCTTCGACCCCAGCGCGTCACGAAGCTCGGTCCTTCTCGCCTGCCAGGTGCGGGTGCCCGGCGCTGGCACGCCCTGAGGCGCCGTGCCGGGGCAACACCGAAGCCGCCCGCCGGGCCGGCATCAACGTGGAATGGGTCGGAGTTCAGCCCCGTGGGCACCGTGGCCGACCTGGACGTCGCCGTGAGGGTCAAGGAGCGAGGAATGCGCGGACGATTCGAGGGCAGGGTCGCTTTCGTCACCGGGGCTGCCTCCGGGATAGGGGCGGCGGTTACCGCCGCCCTGTTGCAGGCCGGTGCGCGGGTCGTAGGCGTGGACGTTCAGCAGAAGGGGCTGGCAGGCTTCGCCGAGTACGGTGAAGCCTTTGTGGGCCACGTGGCGGACGTGACCCGTGAGGCCGACCTTGCTGCAGGCGTCGAAGCGGCGGTCGGCACCTTCGGCGCCCTGGATGTGGCGTTCAACGTCGCTGGCGTCTCCCGCGGCGCACCGATCGTCGACCTCGACGAGGAGACGTGGGATTTCACCGTCGACCGCGTCCTCAAGGGCGTGTACCTGAGCACCAAGCACGAGGCGCGCGCGATGCGGGCGATCGGTCGCGGCGGTGCGATCGTGAACATGTCGTCGCTCAACGCCCACGTGCCGATGCATGCCGGTGCCGCCTACGCATCCGCGAAGGCTGGTGTCGAGATGTTCACGAAGACCGCCGCACTCGAGATGGCCAGGGACGGCATTCGGGTGAACGCCGTCCTGCCAGGGCTGATCGACACCCCGCTGACCCAACGGCGGCTGGTCAACAAGCCGCTGATGGATGCCTGGCTCGAACGCATCCCTCAGGGGCGGCCGGGCCGGCCCGAGGAGGTCGCCGCGGCGTGCCTCTTCCTCGCCGGCCCCGACGCTTCCTACATCACAGGCACCAGCCTCGTCGTTGACGGTGGCTGGGAAGTCACCGGCTATCCGGACCTGCGCCGGTACACGTGACACCAACCCGTGCGGGCACGCATGACCGAGGCAACAGGCCCGCGGCGCGGCTCTGCCACAGGCAGGACACGCTTCGCGAGGAGATCTGCCGGCGAATCCCGGCCTGTGACCGCGGGGTTCGGAAACGGAGTACGTTCACCGACGCCGCCCGTCAATGGGAGACCTGCAGCTGCCAGGTCGTGCCAGCGGCCCGGGAACGGGTCGCCGAACTGCGGAGGCGGGGATGAGCGCGGACACGAACCGCCACTGGTCGACTCGGCGAACCCGGATTGTCCCGACCGCGCCGCCCTCGGCCCGGTTCAGCAAGCGCACCGTGCTCGACGAGGCCAGCCGCCCCACGGCACCCGAACCCGCTCCCGAGGTCTCCTTCACAGCGCCTGGGATCGCCGTCGGCCGCCACCTGGTTGACGTGCACGACCACTACCGCGGCGAACTCCGGGAGCTACGGGGACTGCTCGACCGCGTGACCCGAGGCGTCATCACCGCGGGGCAAGCGCGCGGCGAGCTCAACCGGTTCGCCCTGCGTGCCAACAACTGGGCCCTGGGTGGTGTGTGCCAGCGGCAGTGCGTGTCCTTTGCGGTGCTGACCGACACCATGCTGTCACACTTCGCCTACGAGGAACGCGAACTGATCGCCCCGCTGGCCCAGCATGGCTTCTATCCCGGGCAAGTACGGTGACGTTCTATTCGAGCAGGGCATCTCCTTGCGCGAACTGATCTCGACCACCTCGGACGCCTCGACAAGCTGCGGCTCGAATCGCTTAAGGACCCCCCGATCTGGCGTCGGAGGTCGACGCGCGGTCGTTCCTGCCCTCGCACGCTTGGCTCGACCTCTACACGTGCGAGGCCAGTTCCTCCCGGAAGCCCTCGGCGAGCACGTGAAAGGCCCGGCTGTCCGCCTCGCCCGCGTGCGTGGTGGGGGGACGCCAGCGGTCTTACTCCGGCCTTACTCCGGCGCTGTCGCTCAGGCAGAGCCGCGCAGCCTGGCCCTGAGCTGGTAGCCGTGTCAAACAGCGGGCTGACCGTCCGCGACGTTGCCGGGCGGCTCGGCGTCAGCCTCACGACCTGCTACCACCCCTACAACACGCTCGCCGCGCACGGTACGGGCCGAGCAGGACAACGAAGCCGCCGCGATTACCTTCGTGGTCGCGGCTTCCGGCATTGCCATTGGGCAATGGTCGCGGTGCGCGACACCAAGAACCGGGAGAACGGGTCGGCACTGCGCATTGATCCTGGAGCGTGGCGTGCGTTTACACGGTGTCCAGATAACGGCCATGACCAGGGGGCCGCCGGGTGGTACGGGACGGTGGCCGATAGATTGACTTGAAGTCAGAAAATCATTGACTTTAAGTCAAACGATCTCTTAGCATCGAGCGGAGAACCGCCTGCGGCATCTCGCGCAGCGCTGCCGCCCGGCGCCGTCACGGCAGCCAGGGCGCACGGCGACTCGACGCGTTCCCGGGGTTGAGCCCGTCTAGTCCGTGCGAGAGCACGACCGATACCGAGGAGACAACTATGAGCCTGTTCCGGCTGGATGCCAGCATCTTTCCCGCCGCCTCCGCCAGCGCCGAGCTCGCCGGGATCATCGAAGCGGAGTGGACTGCGAGCCACCCCGGGCAGCCGGTGGTGCGCCGCGACCTCGGCAGCAACCCGCTGCCCGCCAACGCCTGGGCACTGGCCATGGCGGCCGGCTTCGCCCCCGAGGAGGAGCGCACCCCCGCTCAGCGCGAGGCCCTCGCCCTAGCCGCCGCCCTGGCCGCCGAGCTGCGGGACGCCGACGCCGTGCTGCTGGCCGTGCCGCTATACAATTACGGGGTATCGCAGCATTTCAAGGCTTGGGTGGACCTGGTCGTCGCCGGAGCGGGCGGCACCGAACCGGTCCTGAAGGGCAAGCCCACCGTGCTGGCGACCGTCCGCGGCGGGAGCTACGGCCCCGGGGCCCCGCGCGAGGGCTGGGACCACTCCACCCCCTACCTCAGGCGCGTCCTCGCCGACATGTGGGAAGCCGACCTGACCGTCATCGAACGCGAATTCACCCTCGTCGGCATCAACCCCGCCCTGGACGAGTTCAAGGACATCGCCGCACAGTTCCGTTCCGACGCGCTCACCGCGGCCCGCGACGCGGGCAAGGCGCTCGCCGCCAGGTAACCCGTGCAACAACCCCCGCCGGCGTGATCGGGACGGCCGGAACGGTCAGTTACCGTCTCTGGCCCGGAGTTATCTCCCGGGGCTTATTCGGCTGGGTGCCTGCCGGACCGGGACCTTGACGTTCCGGGCGACGGCGACTGCGCGCCCGCAGCCTGAAGTGGCAGGTCAGAGGAGATAAGCCGGGAATGCCGCGCACCTGACAAGCAGCAGCTGTCCGCGTCGCAGCCTCCGCGCCAGCGCACGCTACCAACAACCACTACGCGCCTGAGGACGCCGAACGCTTCCTCAAAGGTCGGCTTTCCTCGCATCAGGTCGTTGCCCACAGCGGGCCGGCGGCCGATGGTTTGACTTGCAGTCAGACCGCGCCCCCATCACCAGTTGCGTTAATGGAGACTCAGATGGCAGACAACACGCCGCAGTGGTCCGGCAGCAGCGCCTTCCTCCACGGGTTTGCCCGTGGCGACATCGAGGGCCCGCCCAGCGGTAACCCGTCGACCTGGTGGGGGTCGGCGAAGCTCGCGCTGCCCGAGGGCGTCACGCAGACGGTGGTGCGGCTACAGGCCGAGGACGGGGCACACTCGCGGGGCATCCTTTACCGGAAGGGCGGCGAGGGGACCGTCCTCGTCTTCGCTCACCCGCGGGGTGACTTCAGCTCTCATTACCTCACGCCGGTCCTTCTGGACGCGGGCGTAGCGGTGTTCGGCGGCCAGGTGCGGTCGTTCGCTAATGACTCGGACTGCATTCACGAGTCCCTGCTCGCCGACATCGCGGCCGAGATCCGGTACCTGCGGTCCCTGGGGTTCGAGAAGGTCGTGCTGGTCGGCAACAGCGGCGGCGGGAGCCTGTTCAGCTTCTATCAGGCCCAGGCCGGCACCGAGCCGCCCGGCAGGCTGACCGACACCCCGGCCGGCGACCCGTATGACCTGAACGCGCTGGACCTGCCGCAGGCCGACGCCCTCGTCCTGCTGGCCGCGCACCTGGGCGAGGGCCGCTACGCCCTGGACAGTCTCGACCCGTCGATGGTCGATGAGAGCGACCCCCTGTCCTGTGACCCCAGCCTGGACATGTACAGCCCGGACAACGGCTACCGGGAGCCGCCCGAGCCGAGCAGGTACACCGCCGAATTCCTGGCGCGGTACCGGGAAGCGCAGCGGGCTCGCTGCGAGCGCCTGGACGCGGTGGCACGAGATGACATCCGACGGCGCCGGGAGGCGCGCGAGGCCATGAGCGCGCCCGGCTTCGCCGACCTGCCGCTGCGGACCCGGCTCGCCACGATTCGCAGGGCTGAGGTTTCGCGCTACCTGACCGTGGCCCGCATGGACGCCAACCCCGCTTTCACCGACATGACGATTCACCCCTCACCCCGGGCGGTCGGATCCCTGTTCGGCGGCCGAGACCCGCATGCGTACAACTACCGGCTGGGCGGCCCCGCGTCGGTGGTGACCCCGGAGGCATGGCTGTCGACCTGGTCGGGACTCTCCTCGCGCGCCAGCGTTCCGGCGAACATCCCGCACGTGCACGTGCCGTTGCTCGTCGTCAACTACACCAGGGACCTCGTGATCTTCCCCGACCAGATTCAGGAGATCGTCGACCGCGCGGGGACGACGGACATATCCGTCGTGGAGATCGAATCCGACCACTACGGTGTGCCCGCGTCCGGCACGGCCGAAGACGTCATCAAGCAGGTCGGCGACGCCATCTCATCGTGGCTGGCCGCGCACCAGCGACCGTGCCTATCGCAAGGTGAAAAGGAGCGTTCGGAATGCGAATCGGATTTATCGGGGCCGGCAACGTGACAAAGGTCATGGGCCGGCACCTGCTCAACGCCGGCCACACGATCGCCATTTGCAACTCACGAGGACCCGAGACGCTCGGCGCGCTCATTGACGAGCTCGGGCCCGGCGCGACCGCGGAGACCAAGGATCAGGTGGTGCGGAGCGATGTCGTCATCATCGCGGTCCGCTGGGTCCAGGCCGAAGAGGCGCTGCGGGGCGTCGACTGGAACGGGCGGATCCTGATCGACGCGATGAACGCCCACGCCGAGCTCGAGGGCGACACAAGCCTGGAGGGAGTGACCAAGTCACGTGCCGTGCTCGCGCGTACCGGCCTGACCTCAAGCGAACTGGTCGCGCACTGGGCCCCCGGCGCGCGACTGGTGAAGTCGATCAGCAACATGCCGATGGAGTGGATCACTGACTTCAGCGCCGACAAGCCGCGGACGGTCCTGTTCACGTCCGGCGACGACGCGGAGGCGAAGTACCTCGTCATCGACATGCTGAACGACGCCGGCTTCGCCGCGATCGATCTCGGATCGCTCGCGGTCGGCGGGGCGATGCATCAGGTCGGGGCGCCGCTGTCCGGACTCGACCTGCACTTCATCCGGCGGCTGCGCCCGGAGGCCCGCTGACTCGGCCGGGACGCCGCCACCGCCGGACCGCGGGTGCGGATAGGCTTGCCAGCATGTTGCAGACGCCCGGTCCCGGCCCACGCCAGGACGAGGAGAACGCGGGCCAGGACCAAGGCGGAAACCGGCGGGCCCGGCTGGTGGCGGCGGCGCTGAAACTGTTCTCTGAGCGGGTCTATGATTCGGTCTTCATCGACGACATCGTCGACGAGGCCGGGGTCGCTCACGGCCTGGTTTCGTATTATTTCGGCAGCAAGCGCAACCTTTACGTGGCGGCGCTGGAACAGGTGCTCTCGGATCTTCGGGCGTTCACCGAACCGGACCCCGCGGACGGGGATGTCGCCGGGCAGATTCGCGGCATCATAGGCCGTAACTTCGAGTACTTCCGCACCCATACCCAGGTGCTGCTGGGGTTGCTTCGAGCGAGTCCCGGGGACACCGCCGAGGCGATGATCAAGGAATCGGTCCACCAGGCTGGAGTCGCGACCTACTCGCGGTTGCTGGAATTTCCTCCGGAAGAGGTCTCTCCGCTCCTGCGCTCCGCTCTGTCCGGCTGCTTCGGGTTCACCGATCAGGTCATTCTCGACTGGCTGACTCATGACCAGGACGTGCCGATCGATCGTGTCGTTGACCTGTGCACCAAAGTGACAATTGACACGATCACGATGGCGCTACCGACCTTCGACGGCTCTTCGAACTGAACCGGGCCGGCCGGATCAGGAGTCGCGTCCGGCGCCGACGAGCACCTAGCGCATCAGAGCGGGCTTTGTCGCCGCGATTGTGCCACGCGCCGTCTTCCAGGCCGCCGGCACCAGAGTGGTCCGCTCCGTTATCCAGGCGCCGCGAATGAACTCGATCATGGAACGCTGGATCGGCAGCTGCAGACGCGAACTGCTGGACCGGACCCTGGTCTGGAACCAGCGCCACCTGGTGACCGTGCTGCGCGAGTACGAGGACTTCTACAACTATCACAGGCCGTACCGCACCCTGAGCCAGGCCGCGCCGCTCCGCCCGCTGCCAGCTGGCATCGCCAACCTGGACTCTTTCCACGTTCGGCGCGACCGAGCCGGAGGTGTGATTCACGAATACCGCCTGGCGGCATAGGTTTCCGCTCGCACAGGTCTGCGCACTTCTCGATTTGACTCGAGGTCAGGAATTATTGACTTCAAGTCAAATCCTACCTAGCATCGAAGCAACGAGCCGCTTGCGGAATCTTCTGCGGCACTACCGCCCGGCACCGGTGACGGCGGCCAGGGCGGTCAGCGGCTCACTGCGTGACCCGAAGGGAAGATCAGCAATGTCGTCTGCGCTCACGGAACCAGGAACGGCCACGGAGACGCGGTCAGGGGATCGTCGCCCGCCTGCGCGTCTGCACCACCACAACTTCTATACCTCCGACCTGGAGGCGACCCGGCACTTCTACGAGGACGTCGCCGGCCTGCCCCTGAAGGTGTTCTGGATCGAGCCGGTGCCCGAGGGCCAGGGAACGGGGCAGATCGGGCACGCCTTCTTCGGCCTGGCCGACGGCGGCCTGATGGCGTTCATGCAGTACACCGAGGCGGCCGTGCAGGCCACGCAGGTGAGCACCCGGCAGCCGGACAGCGTCCACATCGCGCTCAAGGTCGACGACGGGCAGCAGAAGGAGACCCGCGAGCGGGTCCAGGCGGAGGGGTACGAGCACTTCTACATCGACCACGGGGTGCTGCGGTCGCTGTACGTGCGCGACCCGAACGGCCTCCTGGTCGAGTTCGCCGTCGATCCCGACGGTCACGAGGAGATGTACCGGACGGAGGCCGAGCGCGCCCACGAGATGATGCGCCGGTTCCTCGCCGGAGACCGCACCCCCACGATCCCCGAGAAGCTCTGACCCCGCACGGCGCGCAAAACGGGAAAGTCATCGATTCCCCCGCGCGCTGCGAGCAGGCGCTTGGCGGCCTGACGGCGGGCGTTCGGCGATCTCATTGCCACCCGTGGACTTCATCATCTCCCCCCCGACCAGGACAGGGAGATCGTCGGCCGTGCGGGGGCAAAGGACGCTTCCCTGGTCGACTCTAACCACTACGGCCAGCCCTCGTCAGCACGATTGAAGACGTCATCAAGCAGGTCGGCGACGCCATCACGGCGTGGCTGGCCGCGCACAAATTACGCGCCCAGCTGCGGGCATCCCGCGCTTCGGTGTCTGTCCACCCGGATCCCGCTAACGTCGCGCGTCGTGGACCTCGGGCACGGGGCTTGTTCGTTGATCGGTTCCTGATGTCGCCCCAGGCCAGGGGAGCGAAGGTCGGGAGAATGAATATCTCCCCGGAGAAACCTTCGTCGGTGACACTTGCCCGGCGGAACGACGAAAGGACCCCCATGGACGCGGACTCCGTGGAGCAGGCCGCCAGTACGCTGCTCGGCGCTTATGCCACGCGTACCCCAGTGCTGCCGCTTACGGCGACCTATCCCGACATCTCAGTTGATGACGCCTACGCGATCCAGCTCGCCCAGACAAGCGCCTGGGTCAAGGACGGCGCGGTCGTCAAGGGCCACAAGGTCGGGCTGACCTCCGCGGCGATGCAAAGGCAGATGGGCGTGGACACGCCGGACTTCGGGGTGCTGCTGGACAGCATGTTCGTGGCCGAGGGGGTCACCTGCGACATCACCCGCTTTCTGCAGCCGCGCGCGGAGCCGGAGATCGCGTTCGTCCTCGGCAAGCCGCTCGCGGGCCCCGGCGTGACCACCGCGGAAGCCGTCGCCGCCATCGACTTCGTGCTGCCCGCCCTGGAGCTCATCGACTCTCGGATCGCCGACTGGAAGATCACGCTGGCGGACACCATCGCCGACAACGGGTCCAGCGGCGGCCTTGTCCTAGGCTCCAGGCCGGTGAAGCCAGAGAACCTGGACCTGTCGCTGGCGGGATGCCTGCTGCACCGCAACGGCCGGCTCGTCGACA
>Ga0207416_1005432_pt1 | contig 10107 bp, 10 predicted proteins | sample PaiPotPPM11metaG_FD_184107 | JGI IMG/M metagenome (GOLD analysis project Ga0207416, IMG submission 184107) | Iron sulfur acid spring bacterial and archeal communities from Banff, Canada, to study Microbial Dark Matter (Phase II) - Paint Pots PPM... ...
ATGCCGCACAGCCTGATGCTGGGCTTCCGCGCCCGCGCCACCGGGAGCCTGGAGATCGTCGTCGACTCGAAAGAGATCGCCGAGGCCTACTGGTTCAGCCGCGACGAGCTGCGGGCCAGAGTCGAAAGCGGCGACATCAGGCTGCCCCCGCCGGTCTCGATCGCACACAAGATCATCGAGTCCTGGTACGGCACCGAGCTGACCGGCGCCTGGTAGATCGCGCGCCCGTGGCGCGGCCCGGAGATTAGATTCCGGCCAGCCCATATTGCGGATTCCAGTCGCTCCGGAATCCGACTTGTCATGATCGTGGTGGATTCGTGGGGAATAGCGCAACGAATCAACCACGATCATGGTCCGCGGAGGTTGCCCCGGGACCACCGGTGGCCGATTGTGCAACGAATCAACCACCATCATGGTCTGGGGAGGCCGGCCCCGGGGCCGCCATGGGCCGAGATTGTGCTTGCGGGACTGGCGGGACGATGGAGACGGCCGGAGCTCCCGGCTGATGGCGCCGTCCCGCGGGTACGTCTCCGGGTCCCGGGTTGGCTGCCCCGGCGCCGGGCGCCCAGCGGGCCGGTAGCCTGGAGATCATCGTCGATACCACTCACCCGCTCCCGGGACTGCTCGCTCACCTGGCGCCGCTGCTCGACCACTACGGCTACCTGGCCGTCGGCGGCGTGATCACGCTGGAGGATTTCGGGATCCCGGTCCCGGGGGAGACGATCCTGCTCGCCGCGGCGGTCTACGCGGGGGCGGGCCGGCTCGACATCGCGGCGGTCAGCCTGGTCGCGGTCCTGGCCGCCGTGATCGGGGACAACATCGGCTACGCGATCGGCTACTTCGGCGGTCGCGCGCTCGTGCTGCGGTTCGGCCGGTACGTGCGGCTCACCAGCGAGCGCCTGGACAAGGCGGAGCGCTTCTCCGGCCGGTACGGCGGCGTGTTCGTGGCGGGCGCCCGCTTCGTCGAAGGGCTGCGCCAGGTGAACGGGATCCTGGCCGGGATCATCCGCATGCCCTGGCCGCGCTTCTTCGCCTTCAACGTGCTCGGCGCCGCCCTCTGGGTCGGAGTCTGGGCGCTGATCGGCTACCTGGCCGGCGCGCACATTACCGGCATCTACAACACGGTCACCCGCTACTCGCTGTTCCTGGGGATCGCGCTGGCGCTGGTGATCGCCGCCCTCGTGGCCCGGGCCCTGATCCGCCGCAGGCGCGCCGACCGCGACTGAGGCCCCGGGCCCGGAGTGGCTCGCCCTAGCCGCGCGCCACGATTCGGCCCTGCAGGTCGGGGGAGTGGGCCATGCGGGCTAGCGCGCTGACCGAGGCGGGGTCGCCGTTCACTACGTAGCTGCAGTTGGGTCCCGAGCTGTCCCAGTACAGGGCGGCCGCGATCTCGTGGCTGGCGGTGACGTAGGCCTGCATCTGTCCGATGAAGTCGGGCTGGGCCTGCGGCGAGGCGTACGGGGTGCTGCCCCACTCGGACACGAACACCGGGAGCCGGCCATGACCGTAGGCGAACGCGATCGCGGGGCCGTAGATCCCGGGCGGTGTCGTGGGCTTGTGCTTGTAGTGCGGCGGCAGGGGGCCCTTGCGCCCGGGGCAGGCGGCGGTGTCGGTGTTGTACCCGTGGCCGAGGTTGTAGTACTCCCGGACCACGGCCAGCGTCCGGCCGAGCTTGCCCTCCTGGCTGACCAGCGCTCCGTTCCCGCCGAACAGCGCGCCGCCGGTGACGCCGGATCCGCTGCCCGCCCCTGAGGGCTCGAGCGCCGGGCTGACCGCGGGTGACGGTGTGGCCGCGGCGGCCAGGCCGGCGCCCGGGGCCGCGCTGGTGGCCCCGGCGTGGCCGGCGGCCGCGGGCGAGCCGGATGACGACGTCGCGGCGCCGCCACAGCCCGTGACAGCGGCGAGCGCGGCGACGGCCGCGAGTACGGCCAGGACGGGTCGGCGGCTGCGACGGCCAGGTGCGTGGATCATCATGCCGCCACACCCTGCTGAACCCGGCACGGAGGACGCCGGGTGTCTTATGGGAAATATCCCCGCAATGGCTGTGCTCTGCCTGTGGCCCGGCGCCGGCCCGCTAGAGGCGGGCCGGCGCCGGGCAGGCCAGCGAGGGCTCAGAAGCCGCCGACGTGCTCCCATAGGCACGCGCCGCTGCCCGGGAGCTGGGTGACAAGCTGAACGGGGGCGTCAGTGGTTTGCGCGCAGAGGTACGTCGGCTGGGCGTTTTGGTTAGTTACGGACACGTTAATAAAGAGATAGGTATACGCTCCGCTCTGCGGTACCGCCACCCACTCGTCGCCCGTTCCCGAGTTGCCCTGCACGACGTCGGAGCCGTCGGGCGGGCCCCCGGCGTACCGGCCGAGGAAATACCAGCCAGACGGGGCGTTCTGCATCCTGAAGATGGTGTCGCCGGTGTAGTTCGGGATGGACCCGTTATCGATGAACGGGCATGTGCTGGTGACCGTGAAACTGCCACTGCATACATAGGCCTTGGCGGTGCTGGTTTCGAACGCGTTCTCGCTCTGATGTAGAGGCGCCACCCGGCCGTACACGTAGTGGCCGTTCAGCCCGTCCGCGTACAGGCAGATTCCGGTCGCCTCGACCAGACACATCGGGGACGCGGCCAGCGCCGGTGTGGCGGTCTCGACCGCCGTGACCAGGCCGGCGGCGAGTGTGATCACCGTGACCAGAGCGGGCAGGAATCTGCGCATCAGCATGCACCCCTTCGATCTCTGCGTTGGCCAACTGCCAACTGGCCCGCACGACCCGGGCATACGCCATATTTACAGCAAATGTCCGGATAGTGCAGGCGATCGGGCTGAGCTGCGCCGATGGCGCGGAGCGGGGGCCGGCTGAGCCTGGCTCCCGCGCGGCCAGGCAGCTCAGCCGGTGCAGCCCGGGACACTGCCGGATGGATCGCAGTTGTCCGGGTTGTTATCTCGGACCGAGGACCGGATTAGGGTCACGGTGCCGAGGGCGTTGTAGATGCCGCCGCCGCTGCCCGGGCCACCCCGGGCGAGATTGCGGTCCACCGCGGAGTGGCTCACCGTTATCGTGCCGCCGTTGACGTTGTAAAGGCCAGCGCCTCGGTCGGACGCCACGTTCCTGGTCACCGTCGACCCGGTCACGCTCTCGGTCCCGCCGTTGTCGTAGACCCCGGCCCCGAATCTGGCGCCGTTGGAGTACACCATGGAGTCGGAGAGGGTCAGCGTGCTGCCCCCGCTGTCGCAGACCCCGCCGCCGTCTGCTGCTCGCGCTGTGTTGTCGTGCAGTTTAGAGCGGATCACCTGGGCGGTGTTCCCGGTTCCGGCGCTATCAATTCCGCCGCAGCTGTCCGCGATGTTGAGAGACAAATCGGAGTCAAGCACCGTCATCGAGCCGTTATTGTCAATGCCGCCGCCAGCTCCTGATGAGTCGTTGTGCTCCACACGGGAGTCACTTACCACGAGGGTCGCGTGCACGGCGTTGTTGATACCTCCGCCCGGACCAGCTGACCTCAGGTTGGCCCGGACCGCCGAGTCGCGTATCGTCAGCGTGCCCTGGTTATCAATGCCGCCCCTTCCGTTGGTGATGACCAGGTGGATCAGGAGAACCGATGCCCCGCTGCCGATCGTCACGGTGCGGCCCGCGGCCCGGCCATCGAGCACGGCCGAGCCGAAACCGGCGAGGGTCAGGTCACTGCTGATGGTGAACGGGCCGGTACACCTCCCGGTCACGAGCAGGGTCTCGCCCGGGACCGCGCCGCCGATGGCGGGCTGAAGGGCATTGTGATTGGTGTTGCAGTCCACCAGTTTCGTCGGGCTCGCCGCGGCCGGGAGCACCCCGGTCAAGGCGGTCATTCCGGCCAGTACCGCTACCGTTCCCGCCGGGATCCAGCGGCACCGCCCGACCCGGCCGACTTCGATTAACATCCGCCTTCTCTTCTCCTTATCCGCTTAGGGTGCGCATGTACGAATAAACGACATGGCCTCATGTCACTTGGGCGCAGGCGGCCTACTCTATCGACGGCGTTCGTAATGGCCGATAGAACTTGGGCCCAATGAGCCACCGGATACCGGATTGCCTCGGCGGCCTTTTGCCGTTCGGCTCCGGTAACGGCCGAGGCGGATCAGCGCAGCAGGAGGCGGGCGGCGAGTTCGAGGTGGTTGCTCACGTCGTCGGCGGAGGCGCGCCGGGTCACCCAGGCGACCAGGTTCGACAGCCAGACGTCGCCGATGACGCGGGCGATGGCCTTGTCATCCGCGGACGGCTCGCCGTCGTGCATGGCCTTGGTGAGCATCTGCTCCATCAGCCGGGCGACCGCGTTGACCTCGGCCGCGGCGCTGGGGTCGGCGAACATGAAGGCCCGGGTCATCGCCTCGGTGAGCATCGGCTCGCGCTGCATGGACCGGGTGATCCGGCCCAGCACGTAGAGCATCCGGTCGTAGGGCGTCTCGCCGGGGATCGGCCGGCGGTCCAGCCGCTCCTGGGTCTGCTCGAACTCGCGGGCCAGCCCGGACACCAGCAGGTGGATCTTGGACGGGAAGTACCGGTACAGCGTGCCGAGCGCCACGTCGGCCCGTTCGGCCACGGTCCGCATCTGCACCGCGTCGTAGCCGCCCTTGGACGCGAGGGCCAGCGTGGCGTCCAGGATCCGCTTACGGCGATCACGCTGCGCTGCCGAGCCGAGCTCGGCGGCGGGGGCGCTGGGTGCGACCGGTCCGGTGGTACGTGTTCTCGGCGATGCCATCCAAGGCCTCTCGTGGTTTGAGCTGACCTGGGCCGGTCCCGACGATCTCCGGCTGGCCATCAGCCCGGGCCGGGGCGGGTGTCGCGGTCCGTTGTGCCTCGTCAGCCTACCAACGGCGGCGGGCCTGGTCAGGCTGCCCGCGCTGGCCGCTCGCGGGTAAAACGTGTTCTAATTTTGCCTGCCGCGGCGGAGCCAGCGGGCGGGAGCGGAGCGCCGCCGGGACCGACGCGGGACCGAGGCGGGACCGAGGCGGGACCGAGGCGGGACCGAGGAGGGAGGCGCTGAATGGACTTCACCCTCGAGGAGACCCAGCAGGCGGTGGGCCGCCTCGCCGCCGAGGTGCTGGGCCGGGAGCGTCCGCCCGTGCCGTACGGGCCCGCGGCCGGGCCTGCGGAGGGCTACGACGCGGCGCTGTGGCGGGAACTGGGCCAGGCCGGCCTGCTGTCGCTGGCCCTGCCGGCCGGGCTGGGCGGCGACGGTCTCGGGGTGATGGACGTCGCGGTGCTGCTGACCGAGGTCGGCCGGCACGCCGTCGCGGTGCCCGCCCTGGCCACGCTGGCCCTCGGGGTGCTGCCCGTGGTGCGCTGGGGCGACCGGGCTCTGCAGGAGGCGCTGCTGCCCGGCGTGGCCTCGGGTGACACGGTGCTCACCGCGGCGGTCCGGGAGACCTCGCAGGTGATGCCGCAGGTCCCGGCCACGACCGCCCGGCTGGCCCGGGCGGCAGGCGTTTCCGCGGAAACGCCGGCTGAGGCGGCTGGTCCGACGGCGGACGTTTCCGCGGAAACGCCGGCGGGGGCGCGGGGAACGGTCAGCGGGGTCAAGGTGGGCGTGCCGTACGCCGCCGAGGCGGACTGGATCCTGATCCCGGTCAGCGTGGCCCCGGGCGTCCGGCGGGTCGTGATCGTCGAGACGTCCTCCGCCGGCGTGTCGCTGGCCCGCACGCCCAGCGCCGCGGGCCAGCCCGAGTACACCCTGCGGCTGGACCAGGCGCCCGTCTTCGGGGTGCTCGGCGCGGACCCCGGCGGGCCGGTGGTGACGGACCTCTACCAGCTCGCCGTGGCCGCGGCCTGCTGCCTGGCCGACGGCGCGCTGGCCGGCGCGCTGGCGCTGACCACCGCGCACGTGGCCGCGCGCGAGCAGTTCGGGCGGCCGCTGGCGACGTTCCAGGCCGTGGCCCAGCAGATCGCCGACGTCTACATCGCGTCGCGGACTCTGCACCTGGCCGCGCTGTCGGCCTGCTGGCGGCTGTCGGCCGGGCTCGAGGCCGGCGACGACCTGGACGTCGCGGCGTACTGGCTGGCCCAGGAGGCGCCGGCCGCGCTGCGCGCCTGCCACCACCTGCACGGCGGACTGGGCATGGACGTCAGCTACCCGCTGCACCGCTACTCCGCGCTGGTCCGCGACCTGGCCCGGTTCGTGGGCGGCGCCGCGTACCGTCTCGACCGGCTCGGCGAAACGGCCGGCGCCGGCGCGCGCGACGGCGGCTGAGCGGGCCCGCGGTGTTCCTCGACCTCACGCCGGCCCAGCGGGTGCTGCGCGACGAGTTGCGGGCGTACTTCGCCACGCTGATCTCGCCCGGGGAGCGCGCCTCGATGCTCGGCGACCGGCACAACGCGGCCTACCGCGCGGTCGTGCGGCGGATGGGCCGCGACGGGTGGCTCGGGCTGGGCTGGCCGGAGGAGTACGGCGGGCGCGGGCTCGGCCAGGTCGAGCAGCAGATCTTCGTGGACGAGGCGGCCCGCGCCGACGTCCCGCTGCCCTCGGTCACCCTGCAGACCGTCGGCCCGACCCTGCAGGCGCACGGGACCGGTGAGCAGAAGGCGTTCTTCCTGCCCCGGATCCTGGCCGGCGAGGTCCACTTCGCGATCGGCTACACCGAGCCCGAGGCCGGCACCGACCTGGCCGCGCTGCGCACCCGGGCCGTGCGGGACGGCGACAGCTACGTGGTCAACGGGCAGAAGATCTTCACCACCGGCGGCCACGACGCCGACTACATCTGGCTCGCCTGCCGCACCGACCCGGGCGCCCCGCGGCACCGGGGCATCTCCATCCTCATCGTCGACACGGCCGACCCCGGCTTCTCCTGGACCCCGATCATCACCCACGACGGCGCGCATCACGTCAACGCGACTTACTACTCCGACGTGCGCGTCCCGGTCACGATGCGGGTCGGGGCCGAGAACGCCGGCTGGCGCCTGGTGACCACGCAGCTCAACCACGAACGGGTCATGCTCGGCCCGGCGGGCCGGATCGCGGCCCTGGCCGACCGGGTCCGGGCCTGGGCGGCCGGCCGGGATGGCCCCGACGGCCGCCCGCTGCTGAGCCAGCCCGACGTGCGGCGGGCGCTCGGCGAGGCCCGCGCCTGCCTGCGCGTCAACGAGCTGCTCAACTGGCAGGTGGCGGTCGCGCCCACGGTGGACATCGCCGACGCGTCGGCCACCAAGGTGTTCAGCTCGGAGCGGCTGCAGCGGCTCGGCCAGCTCCTCGAGGAGATCGTCGGTCGGCACGGCGACCCGGCCGACCCGGCCACCGCGGAGCTGACTCGCTGGCTGGACACCCAGGTCAAGCGCAACACCGTGCTGACGTTCGGCGGCGGGGTCAACGAGGTCCAGCGCGAGCTGATCGCGACGGCCGGGCTCGGGCTGCCCAGAGTGCCCCGATGAGGAGTGCCCCGGTGAGGAGTGCCCCGGTGAGCGGAAAGGACACCCACGTGACGGCGGAGAACGCGATCCGGGAGGCGGCCGCCCGGCTCGCCGCCGCGGGCGAGTCCCGGCCCCGGCCGGCCCGGGACCCGGTGAACCTGCCGATGATCCGCAACTGGGTGGAGGCGATCGGCGATGCCAACCCGGTCTACACCGACGCCGAGGCCGCGGACCGGTCGGTGCACGGCGGCCTGGTCGCGCCGCCGGCCATGGCGCAGGTCTGGACCATGCGCGGGCTGCACCCGGACCCGGCGTCCGACGACGACCCGCTGGGCCTGATGGCCGCGGTGCTCGACGAGGCCGGGTTCTCCTCGGTGGTGGCCACCAACTGCGAGCAGGAGTACTACCGCTACCTGCGGCACGGCGAGCACGTCACCGTGCGCGCCCGGCTGGAGTCCGTCACCGGCCCGAAGCGGACCGCGCTGGGCGAGGGCTGGTTCGTGACCACGCGCAGCACCTGGTACGCGGGCCCCGAGCCGGTCGCGTCGATGCTGTTCCGGATCCTGAAGTTCCGCCCGCCGGCCGCCTCCGCTTCCCCCGCCGCGGGCCCGGCCGAGGTGCTGCGGCCGGTCGTCTCGCGGGACACGGCGTTCTTCTGGGCGGGGACGGCGGCCGGCGAGCTGCGGATCCAGCGCTGCGGCGGCTGCGGGACGCTGCGCCACCCGCCGGGCCCGATGTGCCCCGCGTGCGGCGAGGCCAAGCCCGAGTACGTCGTGGCCGCCGGGACCGGCGAGGTCTACAGCTACGTGGTCCAGCACCACCCTCCGGTGCCCGGCAAGCGGCTGCCGATCGTGGTCGCGCTGGTGCGGCTGTCCGAGGGCGTCCGCATGGTCGGCGAGTTGCTCGGCGTCGGCCCGGAGGAGGTGCGGATCGGCTTGCCGGTCCGCGCCGAGTTCGTCCGCGTGGACGAGACGCTAACCCTGCCCGCCTGGCGGGAGGACCGTCGATGACGACCGAGGCCGGACAGACCCTGCCGGAGCTGGTGATCGACGTGACCCCGACGTTCGTGGTCGCCTCCGCGCTGGCCACGCGCGACTTCCAGGACGTGCACCACGACCGGGACCGGGCCGTCGAGCGCGGAGGCCAGGACATCTTCCTCAACATCCTGACGACGACGGGCCTGGTCCAGCGGTACGTCACGGACTGGGCCGGACCGCAGGCGCTGGTGCGCAAGGTCGCGATCCGCCTCGGCGTGCCGTGTTACGCGGGCGACACACTTACGTTCTCCGGAAAGGTCACCGAGCGCACCGACGACGAGTACGTGATCGATGTGGTCGGGCGCTGCCGGCTCGGCGACCATGTCACCGGGACCGTCCGCATCGCGGGGGCCGGGGGGCCGCGGTGATCTCCGGGGCCGCGTCGATCGCGGGCATCGGCGCCACCGAGTTCTCGAAGGACTCCGGGCGCAGCGAGCTGCGGCTGGCCGCCGAGGCGACGTCGGCGGCGCTGGCCGACGCCGGGCTGCAACCATCCGACGTGGACGGGCTGGTGACGTTCGCGATGGACAGCACCGCCGAGATCGCGCTCGCGCGCGAGCTGGGCGCCGGCGAGCTGACGTTCTTCAGCCAGGTGAGCTACGGGGGCGGCGCGGCCTGCGCCACGGTGCAGCAGGCGGCCATGGCCGTCGCGACTGGCGTCGCCGAGGTGGTGGTCTGCTACCGGGCGCTGAACGAGCGGTCCGGCCACCGGTTCGGCCAGGTCTCCCGGGGCGCGGCCGCGGCGCCGACCTCCTCCGGGGTGGACAACGGATGGCACTACCCGATGGGGCTCGCCGTGCCCGCCGCGACCGTGGCCATGATCGCGCGCCGCTACATGCACGACTACGGAGCGACCAGCGAGGACTTCGGCCGGGTCACGGTCGCGGACCGGCGCCACGCGGCCACCAACCCGCGGGCCTGGTTCTACCAGCGCCCGGTAACCCTGGCCGAGCACCAGGCCTCGCGGTGGATCGTCGAGCCGCTGCGCCTGCTCGACTGCTGCCAGGAGAGCGACGGCGCGGTCGCGGTGGTCGTGACCAGCCCGGAGCGGGCCCGGGACCTGCGCCAGCCGCCCGCCGTGATCCGCGCCGCCGCACAGGGCAGCGGCCCGGACCAGTACGTCATGACCAGCTACTACCGCGAGGAGCTCGGGCTGCCCGAGATGGGCGTGGTGGCCCGGCAGCTCTGGCGGCAGGCGGGGACCGGGCCGCAGGACATGCGCACCGCCGTGCTCTACGACCATTTCACGCCGTTCGTCCTGCTCCAGCTCGAGGAGCTTGGTTTCTGCCCTCGCGGGGAGGCCCGGCACTTCATCGCCGACGGGGCGATCGAGCTCGGCGGCCGGCTGCCGGTCAACCCGCACGGCGGCCAGCTCGGCGAGGCGTACATCCACGGCATGAACGGCATCGCCGAGGCCGTCCGCCAGGTCCGGGGCAGCTCGGTCAACCAGGTCCCCGGCGACGGCCCGGTGCTCGTCACCGCCGGCACCGGAGTCCCGACCAGCGGCCTCGTGCTCGGCCCGGCCTAGAGCGGCCGGCCCCGCCCGCCACACCAACCCCGCCCGCATCACAGGCTCGCCGAAATTAAGGATCTAGGACCGAAACCCGTCTATTTCGTGCGTTTGGGTCCTAGCCATCTGTATGGCTGCACGGCGCCGTAGCGGCGTGAAAAGCGCGGTCGGCGCGCGTGGCCGGGGTGGCTG
>Ga0207416_1005436_pt1 | contig 10100 bp, 5 predicted proteins | sample PaiPotPPM11metaG_FD_184107 | JGI IMG/M metagenome (GOLD analysis project Ga0207416, IMG submission 184107) | Iron sulfur acid spring bacterial and archeal communities from Banff, Canada, to study Microbial Dark Matter (Phase II) - Paint Pots PPM... ...
CCTCACCGTCCGCGGCGTCGGCCCCACCAACCATGCGGCCGAGCGGGCGGGGCGCCCCGCCGTCCGTTGGCGCCAGCAGCGCCTGGGCGCCCACACCGAGGCGGGCCAGCAGTTGGTCGCGCGGCGGTGGTCGGTCGCCACGACCGGCCGCCAGCCGCAGCGCCCCCCGGCGCGACGAGCTCACCGCCGTCGGCGCCGCCGCCCGCCGCGGCCACCCGATCCCATCGCTCCGCCCATCGCTCCGCCCATCGCCAGCCCTCGCTGTCCCGCCAGCGGCGCTCGTCGCCTGACCACCCCGTGAACGCTTACTTCGTATGCACTGCATACCCGATAGCATTCAGGACATGACTGTTGAAGACTATCCTGCCTTCCTGGCGGAGCGACGCAGGCTCATGGCACGGAAGCTGAGAGGCCATTTCGAGAGTCTGTGATTCACGCCTGGGCTATAGCAGTGCATTAACTCTTGTTCGCGCTCGGTGTTGCTCGATCACATCGCACCGACCGGCGGCTACGTCGTCTGCGGTAGGGATGCGGCGGCAAAGAGCAGGCTGCACATGGTCACCATCTACCCACGGCGAGGCACATCCGGCACTCTCAGCCTGTACCCGTGCCCGATTGTAGACTTGTCGCTGTTGCAAACGCCAATGAGCGCACAGAGGCGACTTGTGGGTGATGGCGGTGGTGAGGCAGCACGGTGACATTGCACGTCGGCATTGATACGGGAGGCACGTTCACTGACCTCGTGGTCTACGACAGCCAGACGCACGAGCTGTGGACGTACAAGACCCTGTCGACGCCGCACGCGCCGGGCGAGGCCTTCGTGACGGCCATCCGCGAGTCGGCGCTTGCGCTCGATCAGGTGGCCGAGCTGCTGCACGGGGCATCGACCGTGGCCACCAACGCGCTGGTCGAGCGCAAGGGCGCGGCCGTCGCCTTCGTCACCACGGCTGGGTTTGAGGATACGCTGTTCATTCAGCGCATCAACCGGCCGCGGCTGTACGATCTGCAATGGGTCAAGCCGGAGCCGCTGGTGCGCTCCCGGCGCCACTGCCTCGGCGTCGCGGAACGCATCACCGCCGAGGGCGAGGTCTACCGTCCGCTGGGCGAGGAGGAGATCGATCGTCTGTGCGCGGCGCTGGCGGCGCTTCCGGTCGAGGCGATCGCCGTGTCGCTGCTCTTCTCTTACGTCAACCCTGAGCACGAGGCGCGACTCGGCGCGGCCCTGCGGCCGCGCTTCCCGCATTTGCCGCTCTCACTGTCGCACGAGGTGGCGCCGATCTGGCGCGAGTACGAGCGGGCCAGCACCACGGTCGCCGACGCCTACCTGAAGCCGCTGATGCGGCACTACCTGTCCAGCCTGGAGGTGGCGCTGCGCAGTCTCGGTCTGCGCGGGCGCTGGGCGGTGATGAAGTCCAACGGCGGGACCATGGCGGCGGCGGCGGCGGCGCGCGCCCCCATCCACACCGTCATGTCCGGCCCCGCCGCCGGGATCATCGCCAGCCGCCACTTCGCCGTCCAGGCCGGCCACCCCAACGTGGTGAGCGTGGATATGGGGGGTACGAGTTGCGACGTGGGCCTGATCGTCGATGGCGCCTACGCGCACACCACCGAGTATGAGATCGAGTGGGGCGTCCCCGCCGCCGTGCCGCTGGTCGACGTCAAGAGCATCGGCGCGGGCGGCGGCTCCATCGCCTGGGTGGACGCGGGCGGCTTCCTGCGCGTGGGTCCCCAGAGCGCCGGCGCCGTGCCGGGCCCGGTCTGCTACGGCGCCGGTGGCCGCGACATCACCGTCACCGACGCCAACCTGCTCCTGGGGCGGCTCGACCCCGATTCCTTCCTGGGCGGCCGCATGCGGCTGGACGCCGAGCGGACCGCCGCGGCGATGGGCCGCATGGCGGCGGACCTGGGCATGGAGCCGGTCGAGCTGGCGTCGGCGATCGTCGAGATCGCCAACGAGCACATGGCCAGCGCCATCCGCCGGGTCACGGTGGAGCGCGGGCGCGACCCGCGTCGCTTCGCCCTCCTGGCCTTCGGCGGCGCCGGACCGTTGCACGCCGCTGCTATTGCCCGACGCTTGCACATCGGCACGGTGATCGTGCCGCCGCATCCCGGCAACCTCTCCGCCCTGGGCCTGCTGCTGGCCGACTTGCGCGTCGATATGGTGTGGACGCAGTCCTTCCGTTCCACGGACGTCGACCCGGAGGCCGTGGACCGGCAGTTCCGGCGCATCGCCGGTCTGGCCGTGGACGCCCTCCACGCCGATGGCTACCAGGGGAGCCCGGCGCTGACCTACGCCATCAACATGCGCTATCTCGGGCAGAACTACGAGCACGAAGTGTCCATCCCCGCCGGTCCGGTGACGGCGGCGGTGCTGACGGAGGCGTTCGCGGAGTTTCAGCGGTTGCACGCCGCGATGTACGGCTACGCCATGGCGCACGAGATCATCGAGCTGATCAGCTTCAAAGTGACCGCTATCGGCGCCCGGCCGAAGCCGGCGATCGGGCTCGGCTCAACGCCCACGGGAAGTGGCAAGGTCCGTGAGGCGCCGGTCTTCTTCCGCGAGCACGGCTTCGTGGCGACCCGGCTCATTGATCGTGACGCCCTCGGTGTCGGGGTGCGCTGGATAGGCCCGCTGGTCGTCGCGGAAGCCGGCGCGACGACCCTGGTCGAGCCCGGCATGGGCGTCGAGCGCAGCGCGGATGGAATGCTGACGATCGATACGGGAATAGTGGAGAGGCAGTGACGACGTGAGCGGCGCAGCCGGCGACCTCGACCCGGTGACCCTGACCATCATCGACAACTTCCTGACCAGCGCCTGCCGCGACATGGGCGTGAGCATGATGCGCACGGCCTACTCGCCCATTTTCAACGAGTCGCTCGACTTCTCCTGCGTGGCCTTCGATCGAGCGGGGCGCATGCTGGCCCAGGCCGAGTTCTGCCCCTCCCAGATCGGCACGATCAAGTTCACGGTGGCCTGGACCATCGATGAGATCGGCCTGGATCACTTTCAGCCGGGCGATGTGATCGTCCACAACGACCCCTATCGCGGCTCCGGACACGTCCCCGAGCACATGCTGCTCAAGCCGGTCTTCTTCGACGGCGAGCTGTTCGGCTTCGTCGCCAACTGCGCCCACATGGCGGAGGTCGGCGGCAAGTCGGCCGGCGGCTTCTCCGGCGACGCCACCGACATCTTCCAGGAGGGGCTGCGCCTGCCACCGGTGCGCCTCGTCGCCGGGGGCGAGGACGTCGCCGACGTCTGGAAGATCATCATGACGAACCATCGCACACCCCGCGTCACCGAGGGCGACCTGCGCGCCATGCTCGGCTCGCTGCTGCTGGGCGAGCGGCGTCTGCACGAGCTGCTGGCGACCTACGGGAAAGCCACGATCCTCCAGGCGACCGAGCAGCTCATGGACGTTGCCGAGCGGCGCATGCGCCGCGAGATCGCGCAGATCCCCGACGGGGAATACACCTTCGAGGACGTGATCGAGGACGACGGGGTGACGCCCGACCCGGCGGTCATCCGCCTGCGAGTGGTCGTGCGCGGCGACCGCCTGATCGCCGACTTCACCGGCTCCGATCGCCAGACCAGAGGGCCGATGAACGCGATCTATGCCGTCACCGCCTCGGCGGTGTACAACGCCATGCTGAGCCTGACCGACCCCACCATCCCGCGCAACGAGGGCTGCTACCGTCCCTTCACCATCATCGCGCCGCCCGGGACCCTGGTGAACGCGGTCTACCCGGCCCCCGTCGTCGGCGGGAACACGGAGACCAGCCCGCGCATCACCGACATGGTCTTCGCGGCCTTAGCTCCCGTCCTGCCGGAGCGGGTGGCCGCCTCCGGCGGCGGCACCTCGTCGCCGGTGCTGTTCGGCGGCCTCAATGCCAAGACGGGGCGCTACTACGCCCACTTCCACTTCGAGGGCGTCGGCTGGGGTGGGCGGGCCAGCAGCGACGGCAACAACATGGTCGTGACCATCAACGGCAACTGCCGCAACACGCCGGTCGAAGTCTTCGAGAACCGCTATCCGCCCTTCCTGATCGAGGCCTACCGCTTGCGCACCGATTCCGGCGGCCCGGGCCGCCAGCGTGGCGGGCTGGGCGGTGAGCGCATCTTCACGGTGGTCGTCCCGGAGATCCCCTTGAGCGCCGTGCTGAACCGCATGAAGGTGGCGCCGTGGGGACTGTTCGGGGGAGAAGAAGGCGCCACCGGGGGCATCTACATCCGGCGCCCTAACCAGACGGACTGGCAGACCTTCCAGGAAGCCTTCGGCACCGCCTCGCCTTCTAAGTTCGCCGGCGTGGTGCTGCGACAAGGTGACCAGATCCGCCTGACCATGCCGGGTGGCGGCGGCTATGGCAACCCTCGGGAGCGGCCGGTCGAGCGCGTCGTGCGCGACGTCGAGGAGGGGTTCGTCTCCCGCGAAGCGGCGCGGCAATACTACGGTGTGGAAGTGGTGGAGCGCGATGGCGGGCTGGAAGGGACGCGGGTGACGACCTGACATGGGGCACTGGCAGGAGATCTCGATCAGCTACCGCGACGCCGGCGGCCATTACTGCGACTGCTGCGGCAAGCAGGTAGCGCGCCATCTGTATGTGACCAGCGTCGCGGACGCGCCCCACAGCTTCTGCGGCCCCGACTGCGCGGAGCTCTATCAGTGGTACTGGCTGCCGCGCTACGGGAAGGGAAGGGGGCGACAGGGCGAGGGGGGCTAGCCGCGCCATGGATTCGATAGGGGGACAGCCGTGGTGGCGGGGATACCGGGGCCGCGATTGCGATCGGCGGCCAGCCGACCGGGCGACTGCGGTCGCGCGGCGACGGCAACGCGTCCAAACCCTCAAGGGTCGTGCGCGGGACGGGAGATACCGGAGTTGGGCGAATGGCCGGTGCTGCGACGTGCCGTTTCCGGCTGCCGAGGCTTGCCCACTGGTTGAGCCAAGCTGTACCGCCGCCATGCGACCGCAGTCGCCCGGTCGGTTGGCCGCCGATCGCAATCGCGGCCCCGGTATCCCCGCCACCGCGGCTGTTTCCTGCTTCCACAGCAGTCGCCGCCCCGGCCTCGCAGCACCCACCTGTGCTACCTTGACTGCAACGTCTTGGCCCTATCCCACCCCGCACCAGCGCAACAGCGTTAGCGCGATCCCCTTGGCGGCGGTGACGAGATCGTCCAGCGCGACGTGCTCGTTGGCGCCATGGGCGAGTCGCACGTCGCCAGCGCCGAACAGGGCGCCGGGAACGCCCCACTTGCCGTACCAGGCGAGGTCGGCGACCGCGCTGAAACCGACGACCCGTGGCGTCACTCCGGTAGCTTGGACCGCCCCTTGGAGCGTCCGGATGAAGGGGTGCTCAGGGTCAGTGGCAAACGGCGGGAGGCGGATGTTTCGCAAGGCCCAGGTGAAGCGCGGCGGATGCTGCCGGAGCCAGGGGTCGAGCCGGCAGGCGTCCAGCACGTAGCGCTCGATGTCCGACCGGATCTGTTCGATGGTCTCGAAGGGATAGAACCAGAGGTTGTATTCCACGGCGCAATAGTTCGGCGTCGTGCCCGGATTGGTGACCATGTTGAGCTTGCCGTCGTGCCCCCCGCCGGGTCCGCCCACGATGAGGCCCGGCAGGATGGAGTTGTAGCCGGCGGGGAACAGCGCGTGGGCCTTCGTGTTGGCCCACTGCCGCTCGAGATCCTGGATGGCCAGCACGAGCTTCAGCATCTTCTCGATGGCATTGACACCGCCGCCCTGCTGGCCGCCGGCATGGATGGAGCGCCAGCGCGAGCCGGCGTGCGCCTCCAGCCCCTCCACCTCGATGCGCACGTGCTCCAGGCCGCCCTCGATGGGCACGATCGCCAGATTGGTCGGCTCGGGGTCCAGCACCGCGTCGGTGGGCGGGAGCCGCGCGATGCACTCGCGCGTGCCCCAGCCCACCACCTCTTCGTCGGTCACCAGGTGAAGCCACAAGTCGCCGTGGAGCCGGCAGCCCAGGTCCCGCAGCACCCGGACGGCCAGCAAGGCGCAGGCGACTCCCCCTTTCATATCGAGGCTGCCCCGCCCGTGGAGCACGCCCTCGCGCACCTCGGCCGCCCACGCCTTTGGATCGGCCCCGACGGGCACGACGTCGAGGTGCCCGTTGATCGCCAGCGAGCGGCCACCACCAAGCCCTTTGAGCTGGGCGGCGAGGACCGGGTGCCCTGGGAACGTGGATGGAGCAGCGTCCCACCGCTGGATCTCGAAACTAGGCTCACGGAGGTAGCCCTCGACCCAATCGAGACACGCTCGCGCTTCGGTTGGGTAGGCGGGATCGTCAGGGTTCTGGGAGGCGGTGCGAAAGGCCATGAGCTGCAGGACCAACCGGAGCAGCTCCGGCCGGGCGCGCTCGATCGCCACTGCCAGGCGTCGCTCCAGGTCGTCGTCGGGAGCATCGCTTACCTGCATGGTGCGCATCCTTCGCTCTGCACGCGGGGGAACGTCGGGTTCGCCCTGCGATCCGAGAGCATATCGTGTGGGTGTGGCGCCGGGGCGGGGATTGCATCATACGGAGTAGCTCGGCTGTTTTAGACCGTGTTGAGGTTCGGTTAGCAATCGCCCGGCTTTTTCCCAACCGGCGCCTCCATCAAGTCAGGGGTATCAGCAGGTCCGATCCCCGAAGGCTCCACTATCGTCGGGTGCGCCGCACAGTAGTGCAGAGCAAGCGGGCGTCTGGCGAGTGGCCGTGCTGGTCACCGGAGCGCGGGCGTCCCGCCCGCCCCGTCGTCCCCACCGCCCCGCGTGGGCTCGACCGCGAGGGTGGCGACGCGGCCGGCGGCGCACCGGGGCGGGCGGGACGCCCGCGCTCCGTCCAGATCGTCCCCGTTCGCTGCACAACGCCGCGGCGCAGCCAGTATCGTCGCACGACTTGATCGGGGCCAGCGCAGCGGTTACCCTCCCGGCAGATCTGGCAGCCGGGATCGGCGGTGGCGTCACCCCGGTCAGCACCGAAAGGACCGTGCCATGGAACTGAACGAAGAGCAGAAGCAAGCTTTCTACCGCGATGGCTTCGTCAAGCTGCCCGGCGCTGTCTCGCTCGATTTGGTCGACGCGGCGCGCCGGGCGATCAACGCCTCGTTGGGCGACCGGGGCATCGATCCGGCGCAGTTGACCACGTTCCGATCGCGGAGCTACTGTCCGGATCTCCAAGGGGAGAAGGTCATTACCGACCTGCTCCACGCCTCTTCCGTTTGGGGCGCTGCAGAGTCGGCGATCGGAACCGGCCAGGTTCGGCCCGTGGGCGGCGGCCAGATCGCCCTGCGCTTCCCGAGCATGGAGCCGCCGCGCGAGCCGGGGCCGCATATCGACGGTATGTACACGCCGACCAACGGCGTGCCCAAGGGGACCATCGCCAACTTCACCGCCCTGGTCGGTGTCGTGCTAAGTGAGATCCCCCACGACTACATGGGCAACCTCGCCGTCTGGCCGGGGACCCACCACCTCTATGAGCAGTACTTCCGGGAGCAGGGTCCGCAGGCGCTGCTGGAGGGCATGCCGAAGGTTGCCCTGCCGTCGTCTCAGCAGATCACCGGTGTGCCGGGGGATGCGGTGCTCTGCCACTACCAGCTCGCCCACGGCATCGCCGGCAATAGCTCGCCCCACATCCGCTACGCGGTCTACTTCCGCCTGAAGCACGTGGATCACGCCGCCATCCACTGGGAGTGCATGACCGATATCTGGCGCGAGTGGAGCGGCATGCGGCAGGCCGTCAACGAGAAGGGGGAGCGGGATGTCGCTCGCTAAGGTGTCGCGGTTGCATCGGCGGCGGGGCTTTACTAATTCTTGATGGGGTTTTATCAAGGTTTGATCCCTCTCCCCGTCCTGAACGGGTAGGCTACGTCAGCGTCGATGTACTATGGCCTCACTTGCACGCCTCCGCGCGAAAGGAGTCTCCCCGTGCTGCGTTCGGATCCGTTGGCGCGCCGCTTTGGAACAGTGCCGGTGCGCCTGCTCTCGCTGGCGCTGATCACCCTTCTGGTGGTGGGCGGAGCCCTGTACGTCTATCGCGCCCGCTCCACGACGGCGGCGGCGCCCACCTACCAGACTGCCAAGGCGGCTGTCGGCAACGTGCAGGTCGCGGTGGCGGCGACGGGGCCGGTCAGCGTGGCCACCTCGATCCCGCTGGCCTTCAAGCAGACGGGCAAAGTGACGAAAATCCTGGTCCAGCCGGGCGACAAGGTGGCGGCAGGGCAGCTCCTGGCGACGCAGGACACGACGGACCTGCAGGGAGCGTTGGACCAGGCCAAGGCCCAGCTCAGCCAGCAGCAGGCGGCGCTGGCCAAGCTGCAGGCCGGCGCGACCCCGCAGGCGATCGCAGTGGCGCGGCAGGCCGTCGACACGGCACAGGCCAACCTGGCCACCGCCCAGAAGAACCTCCCCTTGGTGGCCCAGCAGAACGCCAAAGACCTGCAACAGACGCAGGTGACCCTCGCCAACGCCCAGCAGACCCTGGCCGACGCCCAGGCCAATTACGCCGGCGCCCAGGCCCAGATCGCCAAGAGCGAGCAGGCCGACCAGGTGACGCTCGCCAACGCCCAGACCAGCCTCGCCAACGCCCAGAAGAATCTCGCCTCCGCCCAGGCGCAGGTCGCGGCCGCGACGCAGGCCGACGCGGTGGCCGCGCAGAACGCCCAGCAGGTCCTGGACAACGCCAAGCAGAGCCAGGCGTCTGTACTGCAGCAAGTGCAGGTCGCCCTGCAGGCGGACAAGACCGCGCTCGGCAATGCGCAGCAAGTTGTCGCGAACGCCCAGCAGGCCTTGCAGCACGCCCAGGCGGTGGCCGCCGCCGGCACGCCGGTGCAGCAGCAGCAGCTGGCCCAGGCCAAGAACAGCCTCTACACCGCCCAGATCCAGCGGGACTCAGCCTGTAACCTCAGCGATCCCCGGAATTCCCAGGCCGGCTGCAACGCCGGGAACGGCGGCGTGAACTCGGCGCAGACGGCCATCGACGCCGCGCAGGCCCAGATCCAGCAGTCCCAGGCCCAGGCCCAGCAGACGCTGGCCCAGGCCCAGCAGGCGGTGACCACGGCGCAGGGCCAGCTCAAGACCGCGCAGGATGCCGCGGTCGCCGACCAGGCCAAGCAGCAGGCGACGAGCCTCTCGGCCCAGCAGGCGGTGACCACGGCGCAGGATCAGCTCAAGACCGCCCAGGCCGCGCTGGCCGGCGACACGGCCAAGAATCAGGGCAGCGTCGTGTCGGCCCAGTCCGGCATCGACCAGGCGGCGGGGGCGCTGAAGGCGGCGCAGGCGGCGCTCGGCTCCAACCAGGCCAAGGACGCCGCCCAGCTCCAGTCGGCGCAGCAGTCGATCAACACGGCCGCGGGCGGCGTCAAGACGACGCAGGCGGCGCTGGACGACCAGAGCGGCAAGGCGGCGCAGGCGCTGGCCCAGGCGCAGGCAACGGTGGACAGCGATACTCAGGCGGTCAAGGCGGCCCAGGCCAGCTACGCCCAGGTGACGGCGCCCGCCACCCAGGCCGACCTGGACGCGGCCAGCGCCTCGATGCAAAACGCCCAGGTCGCTGTGCAAACGGCGCAGCACAACCTCGACGCCGCCAGCCTGACCGCGCCGGCGGCGGCGACGGTGGCCCAGGTCAACGGCAACGTGGGGCAGTACACGGCCGGCGGGAGCAGCACGACCACGACCACCGGCACGGGGACCAGCGGCAGCGCCAACGGCTTCATCCTGCTCACCGACCTCTCGGCGCTGGGGGTGGTCGCCCAGGTGAACGAGGCGGACATGGCCAAGATCGCCCTGGGCGAGCCGGCCCAGTTCACCATCGACGCCTTCCCCGGTCAAAGCTTCGCGGGCAAGGTGACGGTGATCCAGCCCATCGGCACCACCAGCAACAACGTGGTGAACTACAACGTGACCAGCACCATCGATCCGACGCAAACCAAGCTGCTGCCGGGCATGACCGCCACCGTCAACATCATCACCGCCAGCGCCGACAACGTGCTGACCATCCCCTCTGCCGCCGTCTCCTTCGGCCGCGCGCAGGTGGCCCGCCTGGCGGCGTCCGGCACCGCCGTGCCCTTTGGCAACGGAGGGGCGCGGGCGAGCGGCACACCGGGGGCAGG
>Ga0207416_1005437_pt1 | contig 10099 bp, 9 predicted proteins | sample PaiPotPPM11metaG_FD_184107 | JGI IMG/M metagenome (GOLD analysis project Ga0207416, IMG submission 184107) | Iron sulfur acid spring bacterial and archeal communities from Banff, Canada, to study Microbial Dark Matter (Phase II) - Paint Pots PPM... ...
ATCCCAAGGTTCCCGTGACAAACGTCGTCAACAACCCTGGCACCGACTCGGTGCAGCCGTTGACGCAGACACCCTCGGGCATCGGCCAGCCGAATCCTGAACCTTCGGCGACTCCGGAGGTTACAATTGAGTCGCAAACTACCGCCGAGGTCCCGGAGAACCGCGACCGGCGCACCTTGGGTGTCGGTGAGGAGGTCTTGTTAACATTCTCCGGTGGGAACGCGCACTGGTCGTTGACTGGTGGCAAGGGTTCCGTAGAGCCTACTGGCAAGAGCGTCATATATACTGCTAGCATAACGGCGGCCACCGAGACCATCACTGCGGTCGATACGTCGACGGCGGCTAAAGCGACCATCCAATTTACGGTCATCTTACCAACCGCAGTGGTGGACGAAGTCATCCCTAACTCAATCAAACACGAGCATGACCGCCCCGACTCAGGCATGCGAGTGCACGTGTATTTCCAGCCGGACACCGTTTCGTTCGAGTACATCGATGTTATTGAACGAGACATCCCATCCGTAGCCACCGGCGTTTACAAACCTTTTAACGGCGATGGGCACGATCCAAACAAGAAGGCGCTGCCCATGGACAAGGTTGTGCCTGGCAAAGGCACCGAGTGGCTGCCGGTCGACAATATCTATTCGGGTGATCCAGCCACAGGCGCTCCCTTTACACCCGGTTCGATCTCCTTTCAAATTCCCTACGTGTACGGCTCCGTCTCGACTGGGCGAAAAGGTCCTTTCTACAACATGATGGTCGTGCCGCAGGAATCCTTGCTTGATAAAGACGGCGTCACGCTGAAGTCGACCAAGGCAGGTGCCACCATTACGACCAGCGTCTCGAATGCGACGGGCACATAATGCCTCACCACATCCGTCCAGTCCTCCTCGCGTTGTTCTTGCTGATGACCACTCCCGTACTGGTGTGCGCCGCCACGCAAAGCGGTGCTGCTCAAGTTGCAAGCGCGCTCGCTTCGATCGCGCAATTCGACCGAACCCACGGGGTGCCCGACCTTGAAGCGGCGCTGCACCACCTCGAACTTGCGAGCGCCGGATCTCAACGCACCGCTGACCGGGGAAAAATTCTCGCTGGTTATTTGAAGCTCTTTGGCGCAATTGATCGCGGTACGCCCCAATTGCCCCGGGGTGAGTTGCCGGCTGTGAACGTCGTTCCACCGAAGGTCAAAGGTGTTGCATATCCTTCCGGCGTGGACCCGGCCGCAATTCCCGACCCTGTAGCTCGGGCTCGCTATGAACAAGCAATACGAGCGAACGACGTACTCAGCGACAGATACATCGCAGCGATGTCGCTGCACAGGCTGAATGGACGTGCGCTCAATCTTTTTTCAGCATTTGTTCGAAACGCATACGGGAACAGCAGCACCGATCGCAGCGGGTTGCGCCGTCAAATCGAACAGAGCGACCTGACAACTGCGAGAAAGAGCAAGTTGCTCAAGCTAACTGCGTGACTGTAGTCAGTCCACTGAGAAAGGAGCTTGTGAACCATGCGGATATCAAGGCACTCTATCGGAGCAGTCGTCTTCATTGCAACTATCGCTTCTGTTATTACACTTTCTCGTATGCCCGCAGCTGCAGACGACATGCAGATGACGACATGTCCGACGTTCACTGGGACGACGTGGGTGAATCCCATGCCGCCAAGCAATTCAGGGAACCGCTACATATTGACCCTGACCAATCACGAAATGTCGTGCGCACAAGCGGAATCGTGGGCAAAGAAGCTATTGGTGCAGCACATAGCGGGTAAACCGATGATGCCTCAATACCCTCCGCTCAAAGGTGGGCCGCCAGGCTACGTTTGTACTGGCTCTCCCGACACTACTGGCCACGCTTACCGGGGCCACTGTTTGAAAACAAAAGCTGGTGCGATCGCATCTTCGTTTGACTGGAGCAACGAATGAGGTTTCAGCGCGCCGCTTACGAAGGGACCATTTGTCTGTGCTTGTTGGTCGGCGTCAGGCACGTCGCGGTCGGGGTTCGACCATGCCGAACGTCCACCTGTACCAGACGCGCGTATAAAGCCTGCGTGTAGACATTGTTTTGGGAATCGCTCACGATTATCTCGCGCGCAGAGACCGGACGTTTGCAATTGGCCATCGGACGTTTGAGGATCATGGATTACGACACGAGGGCACCGGACGTTTCTGATCCTCGGGCTGCAGTCCCCGAACTTGATGGATTTCACGCGAACGCACCGAGCGTCAAGTCACCAGCTACGTGTGGTCTCGTCTAGGGGCAGCGCACACGCGACCCGAAGCGGCGCCGTCATGCCCGACTTCCTCGGCTTCGACCATATCGACACCCGCGTCACCAGTGTTGCCGCGGTGGAGCCGTTCTATGACCAACTGATGCCGATGCTCGGGCTGTCGCGCAAGCACCATGCGTTTGTGGACCCACAATGTGAATGGGGCGACGTCAAGCCCGACGGCTCCTACAACGCGGTCGAGTATTATGAGGAGAAACAGCCGGGCCGCCCAGCCTATTTCATCGGCTTCATCGAAGATACGAAGATGCAGCCTTCGCTCACCCGGATCGCGTTTCGGATGGCCGTGCCCCTCGCGCTCAAAGAATGGATCGCGCGACTCGAGCAGATGGGCGCGCGCAATATCCTCTCCGAGTCGATGGAAGAATATTCCGCGATTTTTTTCGAGGATCCGGCCGGCACCAAACTCGAACTAACTACACCAACGGTCGGATAAATCCAGGCCGCTCGCCGACCGGCCCACTTACGAAACAAGAGAAAAGTTGGTGGCCAGATCGTGATACAAAACCGGACTTGCAGCCTTCGGGCAAGCTGCGACTGCTGATTGAAAGCTACTTCGACCGACCGATTCAAAAAAACTGGGTTGATTTGGAGGGCAAGCCCCTTGAGAATCGCCTTCGTAACGCGCTTGTCGGTTTGCTCATTGCGTTATCTGAAGATCGTCGCCGCCGGCTCAAGCGGGAGGAGGAAGAGCGGCTTTGGAGGCTCCGCGAACAGGAACGACTCGCCGCTGAGGAGCGTCGGCGCGCGGAAGCTGCAAAATTACAGAAGCTAAAGGATGACGCTGCTGATTGGCGATTGGCACGGGAAATCAGAGAGTACATCGCAGCCAGATTGAAAGCTGCGCGCGAACCCAATGGCTCGGTAAATGGGTTGGAGTCGTGGGCTGAGTGGGCCAACAAAACAGCCGATTCAATAGACCCCTTGTGCGTCAACCAGTGAACGCTTAGGTAGCACACCACATCGGCCTCGAACACAGGGATGCTCGTAGTCGGAGCTTCGGACCTTTACGTTTACTCGCCGCTGCATAGGAAACCGTTTACTGGCACTTAATCATAGCAGCTACGCACCTCTTCAATGAGGTGTCAGATATGTTTTTCTTAGCCGCTCATCTGTAGGGAAACTGCGATGCAAAAGCTATTAGCGATAATGACGCTGGTGCTCCTGACGCTGTCTTGTCTAACTACAACGTCCGGTGCAGTTTCAAGAAGCGTTAACACACCAACGCAGGTCGTGGCGACGGCACCGCAAGCGCAGATCACCTTATTCGTCACCGAGCAAGCTGCTCAAAAACACTGCCCTGGTGATACCGTTGTGTGGCTGAACACGGCGAGCGGCATCTACCATCTCAAGGGTCAGCGATGGTACGGACGCACGCGCCACGGTGCGTACGTTTGCCAGAGGGAGGCGGACGCCGCTGGCGATCGGGAGACGCGAAATGGCCAGTAGCTTCTCTCGGCAATGCCTAACCGCCCGAGCCTTTGGATTGATCTTTGCCGTGCTCGCAAACTTATTTGGAGCTATGAGCGCAAACGCAGACCCAACACCAACCCCGACCCCCACGTCAGTACCTGGAAAACCAACCTTAGGAGTACCAATCCCACAGACTCAAAATGCTGGTCCACCTGTCGAACTCGATGAATGTCAACCAACCTACACCGGTGGGTTAATCATTGGCAAGATCAGTGGGTTCATCGCCAAGTTCACAAACGACACGACACTAACCGCCGATGTAGTCGAAATTCAAGTTCTCGACGCCAACGGCGCCGTTATGGGTACGATCCGCGACGTAGGCACTTTTGCCCCCGGTGTGGAGATTACTCATAAATACCGAGAGGGTGAAGGCACAGTAACATTCACTGGTCTGTTCAAACGCGCTCGAGTCTCGTGTAACATTTGGGCAGTTCATTTTAAAGATGGGACAGTATGGCGAGCGCAAGCGCAGCCTGTTGGATCGTACTCTCACGAAAGCACACCGACCCCTAGCCCATCAGCGCGAGCAAGAAGTGAAATGAAAGTTCATGCCTAGGCTCGCAAGTTGCGGAGGACAACTATAGTCGGTCCAAATGTACAACCCGAATACTTTAACTTCCCGAGCAGTCGGTTAAAGACGGAATTTCCCGATCTTGTTGCTGTAGAACTCAGTGAAATAGAGATTGCCGTCGGACCCAGCCGCGATCCCAAAGGGATAGCTGTGGGCCGTCGCAAGAGCATATTCACTGATGGCCCCGGCGGTTGTGATTTTTCCGATGTTGTTTCCCGAAAACTCCGTGAACCACAGATTGCCATCGTGTCCGGCGACTATGTACTCGGGAACGCTGCCGGCCGTCGGAATTGCGAACTCCGTGACGACTCCCGCAGTCGTGATTCTTCCGATGCCGTTGCTGGCTAACTCGGTGAACCACAGATTGCCATCGGGTCCGGCGCCGATGCCACTTGGCCCGCTGGAGGCCGTAGGAATCGCGAACTCCGTGATGGCCCCGGCGGTCGTGATCCTTCCGATCTTGTTGCCTTGGATCTCCGTGAACCACAGATTGCCGTCGGGTCCGGCTGCAATGCCGCTTGGAGAGCTGCCGGCCGTCGGAATGGCGAACTCTGTGACGATTCCAGCCGTGATCCTTCCGATCTTGTTTGCGTCTTTCTCAGTGCACCAGACGTTGCCGTCGAGCCCTACGGCAATACCGCCCAGCTTTGTCGTTGGAAAGGCGCCGATCCATGTGACGGCTCCGGCAGTCGTGATTTCTCCGATCAAGCCAGGTCGAAATCCCGCAAAAAATGGTGCTGATCGTGGGGGGCCAGTCCCGGTAAACGAGAGTTCTCCGCCGGGTCCGGCGACGATTGCCTCTGGTTCGGCGCCGCCCAACGAATACTCAGTGACGGCTCCGGCAGTCGTGATCCTTCCAATCATCCCGGTTGACCCAGTGACCCCGGTGAACCAGAGATTGCCGTCGGACCCAGCCGTAACCCCTCCGAGAAAGGTCGCGCCCGGTACCAGATACTCTGCAGCCACACACGACCGACACGGCGGCGGCGGAGTTAGAGTGAATCCCGACCCGACTGTGCCACCGCCGGAACAGTCTGCGAGCATTGAAGCCATAAGCAGGGCCGCCACAGCCAACACACATGCGCGCAGCCCTGGAGCATTGTGCTGCTCGATTCTGTCCTTTTCCATACCCTTCTCCCCCGGTTCCGCTACGTTGAAAGCAAGCGTCAGTTTTGCCGAGCAGTGCGCTAAGGGGTGAATTTACCGATCTTGTTCCCCAGGAACTCGGTGAACCAGAGTTTGCCGTCAGGCCCGGCGGTAATATCAAACGGATTACTCCCGGCTGTCGGAACCGCGAACTCCGTGACGACTCCCGCAGTCGTGATCCTTCCGATCTTGTCGCCCAATTGCTCAGTGAACCACAGATTGCCGTCGGCTCCTGCCGTAATACCGAAAGCACCGCTGCCGGCTGTGGGAATGGCGAACTCGGTGATGACCCCGGCGGTCGTGATCCTTCCGATCTTGTTTCCGAGGCCTTCAGCGAACCAGAGACTGCCATCCGGTCCGGCCACAATGCCGTTTGGTTGGCTGCCGGCCGTCGGAACGGCAACCTCCGTGACGGCTCCCGCAGTCGTGATCTTTCCGATCTTGTTGCCGACGCTTTCGGTGAACCAGAGATTGCCGTCGCGTCCGGCCGCAATACCTATTGCATTGCTGCCGGCTGTAGGAATGGCGAACTCAGTGATGACCCCGGCGGTCGTGATCTTTCCGATCTTGTTGCCCGAGGTTTCGGTGAACCACAGATTGCCATCGGGTCCGACGCAAATGCCGTAGGGAGAGCCGCCGGCTGTCGGAACGGCGAACTCCGTGATGACTCCCGCAGTTGTAAGTTTCCCGATCTTTTGGGCCGCGGACTCAGTGAACCACAGATTGCCGTCGGGTCCGGCTGCAATGCCGCTTGGAAAGCTGCCGGCCGTCGGAGGAGCATATTCAGTGATGGCCCCGGCGGTCGTGGTTTTTCCGATCTTGCCGCTGAATTGCTCGGTGAACCAGAGATTGCCGTCGGACCCAGTCGCAATACCTATCGGCATGCTGCCTGCCGCTAGCTGGTACTCTGCAGCCACACACGAGCGGCACGGTGTCGGCGTTGGTGTCGGTCCCGGCAGGCTTATGCCCCCGCCGTTACAGTTGGCCAGCATTGAAGCCGCGATCAAAATCGCCACAGCCAACACGAAGGAACGCAAGGGTGCCTCGTGTAGCCCTAACAATGGTTTCCGCATGACAATCTCCTCATCAATAGTCGAGTTACCGAGTAGATTCTAGTCCAAGCGGCTCGCCGGGCACATCCGTAAAGTTACGTAGTATTACGGACGCTGTTGACCCGCCATTTCTCCTAGAATCATCGTAGCGGCCAAACCCTAGGAATCTCGGGAGAACATGATCGACGATCTCATCGAAGACCAGCGAGTGCAACGGTTTTGGGATGCGTACGCAGTTTCGGCTCACGTAGGCGTTGAAACGTTCGCGGTGGTGAGGTTCGGAGATAGCGCGGACCTTGCCGATGAATTGACGACTCATGTCGTCAACGGGGAGAAACGTGCAACGACAACCCTTCTCCGAGATTTCACCGAATTCGGCAAACGCATGCCCAAGCCTGGAGACTTCAGCGTGGTCATCGACGGCAAGAGCTCGCCGCGTTGCATCGTTCGAACCTTGCAAGTCGACGTCAAGCCTCTTGGCGACGTAGATGAGAGTTTTGCGCGGGATGAAGGGGGTGGCGACGGCAGCCTTGACTGGTGGCGATCTGCGCACGCACGCTACTTTAAGAGGCAGGGTGCGCGCGAAGGGTTCGCGGTTGACGACGGCACCGAGGTCATCCTCGAACGATTCGAGGTCGTGTGGCCCCTTGAGCTTTCAGACCGTCCTTAGGCCCGCTACCCGCTAGGGCTAAAGCGTTGGCGGGCGTTGCCGCAGCCATTGTTGAACAGACCTGCCAGGCGTTCCGACAGGGTCGCTTGAGTTTAGGTTTGGATGCAACAAGGCAAACCGGACACCGCCGCTGCGAAGGTGACGACAGCTCCGCCCCTTTCCCCTCTCACAAGGAGGGAGCAAGAAGTGCTGGAGCTGATGGCGTTCGGACTGGCCAACAAAGAGATCGCCCACAGATTGTCTCTGAGCCGGCGCACAGTGGAAACGCATATCGATCACGTGCTTGGGAAACTCAACGCGACGACACGGGCTCGCGCGGTCGTGGAAGCCGGAAGAGCCGGCCTGCTCGGTGGCATGGGGACAAGCGCTGCCGCCTCTGCAGCAGACAGCCGGCCGAACAACCTGCCATTTCAGTTGACGACACTTTTGGGTCGCGAGCAAGACCTGGTCGAAGCTAAGTCCTTACTTGAGGCTCATCGCCTCGTCACCTTGTCGGGATCGGGTGGTGTCGGCAAGACGCGGCTCGCGCTGCGGGTAGGTGTCGATCTCCTTGACCTCTATCCCAATGGCGCCTGGTTGTGTGATTTTTCCCCGATATCAGATCCGGGGCTTGTGGCCAGCGTCGTAGCAAAAGCGTTGGTTGTTCGCGAGCGACAAGATCGTCCGCTTGTCGAGTCTATCGTCGACAGCTTAAAGCGCAGACGAGCCTTACTGATTTTTGACAATTGCGAACACGTCCTGGATGCGACCGCGGAACTCGTCGACGAGATCTTGCATAACTGCCCCAGCATCCGGATTCTCGCGACCTCGCGCCAAGCGCTGGGCATCGTAGGAGAGCTGGTGTATCGGATTCGCTCACTTGCAGTGCCCGACTCACCCGAAGGCTTGAAAGCCGACGAGGGCCTGCGCTATGGAGCGATTGCTCTCTTCGTCGACCGGACCCAGGCGTCGGATTCCGGCTTTACCTTCACCGACGAGTACGCACCCATCGTCGCTGAGATCTGTGGTCGCTTGGACGGCATTCCACTGGCCATTGAACTTGCGGCGACGAGAAGCAAGGTCATAAACATTCAGAGCTTAGCCCGGAGTCTGGACGATCGCTTCAAGGTGCTGACGACAGGGGGTCGCACAGCTCTGCCTCGCCACAAGACTCTGGCCGCGCTCATCAGTTGGAGCTACGACCTGCTCACCGCTCACGAGCAGGCGCTCTTCATTCGCTTAGGCATCTTTGCCGGAGGCTTCAGTCTAGCTGCGGCTCGAGTGGTCTGCTGCGGCGATGCTCTCGATGAGATCGACATCTTGGACTTGCTCTCGTCGCTGACTGACAAGTCGTTGGTCGTGGCCGACACCGCAGGAGAGCACGGACGCTATCGTCTGCTCGAATCCACTCGCGCCTATGCGTTGGAGAAGCTCGCGGCAGGAGGTGAACGCGAACGGTTTGCGCGCCGTCACGCCGAGTATTTTCACGACCAGGTGCAAGAGTCTGACAAACATTACGATACGCAATTGATTGGATGGCTCGCGAGCGCGGCAGGGGAACTGGACAACTACCGGGCCGCGTTGGAGTGGGCGCTTGCCGACGGACACGATGCGGTGCTGGGCGGTGTCGTCGCTGGGGCGCTGGAGCGGCTCTGGCTTGATGGCGGCCTAGCGGCGGAGGGACGCTATTGGATCGGACGTGCGCAAGCAGGCCTTAGCGAATCAGCGCATCCACAGCCGGCGGCCCGGCTGTGGCGCGCGCTGGCCCGCCTCTCCTCAGGCACGCGCAAGCGCGACTACGCGGAGCGAGCCCTCGCGCTCCACCAGTCGGTGGGCGACGGCCATGGGGCGGCCAAGGCGCTCCTCGAGCTTGGGTATGCTCTCTATCAAATGGGCCGCTTCGAGGAGTCAAGTGAGGCGTTCGCACGCGCGCTTGCGGCGCTGCGAGAATGCGGGGATAAACGCGGAGTGGCTCGGTGCCTTAGCCGTCAGGCGGACATCTATCGGTCTCGCGGCGATGTCGCTACGGGGCGCGAGCTGTATACCCAGGCGCTTGAGACATTCAAGGCCCTCGGAGACGAGGACGGGACAACCATGGTGCTGGCAAATCTCGCAGAGGCGGAGTTCAGAGACGATCATGTTGAGCAGGCGCTGCGCCTAGCGGGCGAGGCCCTGGAGATCAACACTCGTGGGAAGAACGCGACGTACTTGGCGCTTGAATCCGTCAACAGCGCTGCGTATTGCATTGCGCTGGGAGATACGGATCGAGCACGTGGCGCCGCGCGCGAGGGACTGCGTTGGGCGCGACAAGCGCAAGATGCACTAAATATCGCACTCGCGTTGCAGCATTTAGCGCTGCTTGGGGCGCTGCGCCGAGAAGTGCATAATGCGGCGCGGCTCATCGGTTACGTCAATGTGCAGCTCAAAGAGCTCGGGTCGGAACGTGAGTACACCGAAAAGTGGGGCTACGAGAAGCTCATAATCGCACTACGCGAGCATCTGAGCGAACCCGAGTTGGAAGGGCTCGCGGCTCAAGGCGCGGCGTGGTTGGAAGATCAGGCGATCGAAGAAGCACTCAAGGTCTGATCCAGCGTTTCTTGCAAACGCTTCCCACTTTTTTGTGGGCTTGGGTCAGGTGTTCCCAAAAGTGCCGCATTTCCGACCCTGATCAGTACTACGCGTGTTCGCCTGACGGGGTAGATAAACTTGCATCCAAAATGCGGCTATTTTGGGAACACCCCATCCGTGCCGCCCTGGACATAAAGAGCTGGTCTGATATTAGTGTGCGAATCTAGACCTTGAGCGCTTCTTCGACGGCCTGATCTTCCAACCACGCCGCGCCTTCGGCCGCAAGCTTTTCTCTTTCAGCGTCGCTCAGTTGTTCTCGCAGCGTGGCCGTGAGCTTCTCGTAGCCCCACCTCT
>Ga0207416_1005441_pt1 | contig 10094 bp, 11 predicted proteins | sample PaiPotPPM11metaG_FD_184107 | JGI IMG/M metagenome (GOLD analysis project Ga0207416, IMG submission 184107) | Iron sulfur acid spring bacterial and archeal communities from Banff, Canada, to study Microbial Dark Matter (Phase II) - Paint Pots PPM... ...
GGGAGTTGGGGTCGCGGGGGGTGGGAGCGTTGACTGGCCGGAGGGCATGGCGACGGGCGTGAGCCGCAGATAGCCGACCTGGGTCGTCTGATCCTTGTTGATTTCGACGTTGGCGCTGTCGGTCGTGAAGCCGGGCGAGCGTGCGGTCACGGTTTGGTTGCCGATGGGGATGCGTACTAGGGTGAACGCCCCTTGCGTGTCGGCGGTGGCCGTGTAGATGGAGCCCACCGAGATGATCGCATTGGCGATGGGGCGATTCGTCGTCGAATCCAGCACGCGGCCGGTGACCGTGCCATAATCTTGGACACCGACGACGGCGTTGTTGCAGCCGCCGCCATTGGCTCCCAGCAAGAGGAGAAGGGCGACGCCGACGATCGCATTGCGCATGGGGTGAGAGTACCATTCCCATCGAGACGAAGCCTCCGGCATACTGCGTGTTTTGCAGCAGCGGGGCAAATTGGCCCACTCGAACCGATATTTTCCCAGGTAAACGGACGACGGAGTGAAAAAAAACAGGAGCCATGAATCCGTACGGTCCGGTTGCGATCTATCTTTGCGTCGCGCTTGCTGCGGCGCTGCTCTTTACCTTTCTGCCCGGTTTGGTCGGCCGCAGTAAACCCAATCCCCAAAAGGACGAAGCGTACGAGTGCGGTGTCGAACCGACCTCGGCCGTGGCCGGGCGCTTCCCGGTGCGCTTCTATCTGATCGCGATGCTCTTCGTCATCTTCGATGTCGAGGCCGCGTCGTTCTATCCGTGGGCGGTGCGCATGCATTCGCTCCGAGTCTTTGGGCTGGTTGAAATGGTCGTGTTCGTGATCGTTCTGGGTATTGGTTACGCCTATGTGTGGAAGAAGGGGGGCTTTCAATGGAGATAAGCCCCGGCCAATTCTTGCTCGCGAGGGTGGATGACGTCGCGCGATGGGCTCAGAGCTCGAGCGTCTGGCCGCTGACCATGGGCCTCGCGTGCTGCGCCATCGAGATGATGACCGCTACCGCTCCCGAGTACGATATCGCGCGCTTGGGTTCGGAGGTCTTTCGCAGCTCGCCGCGCCAAGCGGATCTGATGATCGTTTCCGGCCGCGTCGCTCAGAAGATGGCCCCCGTCGTCAAGCGCATCTTCGACCAAATGGCCGACCCTAAATGGGTGATATCGATGGGTGCCTGCGCGAGCTCGGGAGGCGTATTCGACAACTACGCGATCGTGCAGGGCGTCGATACGATCATTCCGGTCGACGTCTACGTCCCCGGCTGCCCGCCGACGCCCGATGGGCTGCTGTATGCCATCAATTTGATCCAGCAGCAGATCCGCGAGGGTGGTCGCGGCGGTATTCTGGCGCGCTCCTAGCTTTGCTTCAGTAAGAGGTTCTCATGCCCAGTACGCAATCGCCGCCGATCGCCGGTGCGGCGATCGACCCGCCGAGCTTGCGCCCCGCTATCGACGATGCCGTGATCGAACGCGTCGATGCGCGCGGCGTGCGCGCGCGATTGGAAGCGCTCAAAGGCGAAGGCTTCACGATGCTGCTCGATCTCGGTGCGGTCGATTACCCGCAGCGAGCACCGCGCTTCGACGTCGTCTATCATCTGCTCAAGATTCCGAATGCGGCGGCCTCGGCGGCAACCGTCGGAACGCCGGCGCGCGTGCGCGTGCTGTGTGGTGTCGACGGAGCGGACCCGCACCTGCCCAGCGTCGTCGATCTCTGGAGATCCGCCGATTGGGCCGAGCGCGAGGTTTGGGACCTCTTCGGCATCGTCTTCGACGGCCACCCGGACCTTCGGCGCATTCAAATGCCGCAGGAGTGGGAGGGACACCCGCTGCGTAAAGACTATCCCTTGCGCGGCCCCGAGCGCGATCGCTCGCCGCGCCCCAGCTTCGCGTTGAAATCGAACGTTCAGGCCGGGACGCCTCCGTCGGGGCGCACGCTCGAAGCCTTGCAGGAACAGATCAAGCGAGCGGCCGCGCAGGACGGAGCGGCGCATGAGTAGTTTGTCGGCGACACCCCTCACCCCCGACATTGTCGCGCAAGACGGTAACTCGATGGTGCTCTCGATGGGCCCGCAGCATCCGTCCACACACGGCGTGCTGCAAGTGATGTTGGAGATCGAAGGCGAGACGGTCGTGAAGGCCGAGCCCGAGATCGGCTATCTGCATACCGGCATTGAGAAATCGGCCGAGAATCTGTTTTGGTCGCAAGCACAGACGGTGATCGAGCGCATGGATTATCTCGCGCCCGAATCGAACGCGCTCTGTTACGCCCTCGCGGTCGAGAAGCTGCTCGGCGTTACCGACGCGATTCCCAAGCGCGCTCGAGCGATCCGCGTGCTCTTCGCCGAGTTGACGCGAATCGCATCGCACTGCGTCTGGCTCGGCACGGGCGGTATCGATCTCGGCGCGCTTTCGGTGTTCTTCTACACGTTCGACCTGCGCGAGAACATTCTCGATCTGCAAGAAGCGGCCGGCGGGGCGCGCATGCATCCGAACTACGTGCGGATCGGCGGCCTCAACGGAGATCTGCCGGATGGATTCCTCGCCAAGCTCGATGCGCTGATCGAAAAGTTTCCCGGACGCATGCGCGATCTGCGTGGGCTGTTGCAGGCCAACCCCATTCTGCAGGACCGCATGATCGACGTCGGCGTACTCTCGCTCGACGAAGCGCTGCAGTGGAACTGCACCGGACCGACGCTGCGTGCCTGCGGCGTGGCGTACGACGTGCGGCGCGCGTTTCCGTATTCGAGCTACGAAGAGTATGAGTTCGATATTCCCACCCGTACGGAAGGCGACGCGTACGCGCGTTTCCTCGTCCGTTTGGATGAGATGGAAGAATCGCACCGCATCATCAAACAGGTGCGAGCCAAACTCGATACACCCGGGCCCGTCTTGGTCGACGATCCCAAAATCGCCGCCCCACCAAAGGAAACGATCGCGCTTTCGATGGAGGCGCTGATCCATCACTTCAAGATCGTGAGCGAGGGCTTTCGCGTGCCGCCGGGCGACGTCTATCACGCGGTCGAGGGGCCGCGCGGCGAACTCGGCTTCTACATCGTGAGCGATGGCGGAAATCGCCCGTATCGCGTGCGGACGCGCCCGCCCAGCATGTATAATCTCCAGGCGCTTAAGAGCATCGCGCCGGGTAACCTCATCGCCGATTTGGTCGTCTCGATCGGATCGCTCGATCCGGTCTTCGGTGAGGTCGACCGCTGATGCAGAGTTTCGAAACATTGTACGAACGTCTGCGCCCGGAGTGCGAGCGCCTGATCGCGCAGTACGAGCACCCGCGCTCGGCCTTGCTGCCGATCGTGCATCTCTTTCAACAACACGAAGGCTACGCCAGTCGCGAGGCGATGCGCGCGACGGCGGAAATGCTGGAGCTCACGCCTGCGGTTGTCGAGTCTACCGTGTCGTTCTACTCGTTGTTTTTTCGCAAGCCGGTCGGCCGATACGTGCTTCAGGTCTGTCGCGGACTCTCATGCACGATCAACGGCGCCGAAGAGATCATGGCCTACTTCCGCGAGAAGCTCGGCATCGGCCATCTGCAAACGACGGCCGACGGGCTCTTCTCGTACGAGGAAGTCGAGTGTCTGGCAGCATGCGATCGGCCCACGTGCATGCAGGTCAACCTCGAATTTTTCTACGATCTGACGCCGGCGGCGATCGACGAGATGATCGAGGCGATGCGCGGCGGGGCGTTCCCGGTAGCGCCGATGGCGCAGACGCGCGCACCCGAATCGACGTGGGCGATCAAGCAGGACGATCAGGTGGCGACCGGACGTAAGTCTCCCGGGGCGACCGACGTGGCCCGGCCTAACAACGCGGGCGGACTCGGCGACGCGAGCGGCGTGATCATGCTCGATCGATTCGTCAACAAAGAGATCGCCTTTAGCGAACGTTCGAACGAACGGCTCGTGCGCGATTCGCGCGCGGTATACGACGTCCTGGAGGACGGGGAGCAGCATGCCGGTCACTAAGGTGTTGACCGCCGGTATCGGCGAGGTCGATCTACGCGATTTCAAGGTGTATCGCGATCGCGGCGGTTACAAGCAATGGGAACGCGCGGTACGCGAGCTGCAGCCGGCGCAAGTCTTGGAGCTGGCGGATCGCTCGGGCCTGCGAGGCCGCGGCGGCGCGGGCTTCCCCACCGGAAAGAAATGGTCGTTTCTGCCGAACGACAGCAAGCCGCGTTATCTCGTCTGTAATTGCGACGAAGCCGAACCCGGAACGTTCAAAGATCACATGTTGCTCGAGCAGGCTCCGCACTTAGTGCTGGAAGGCATTCTGCTGGGCGCTTATGGCATCGCGTCGCACCACGCGTTCATCTACATTCGCGGCGAATTCAAGCGCGGTTTCGAGATATTCTCGAAGGCGCTGGAGGAGGCGCGAGCCGCCGGCCTGCTGGGAAAGAATATCTTCGGGACCGGATACGATCTCGAAGTGACCGTGCATCGCGGCGCGGGCGCCTACATCTGCGGCGAAGAGACCGGCCTGCTGAACTCGCTGGAGGGCAAACGCGGCGAGCCGCGCCTCAAGCCGCCGTTCCCCGCCATCGCCGGGCTCTACGGTATGCCCACCGTTGTGAACAACGTCGAGACGCTCGCGTATCTCGTGCCGATTCTCGAAAAAGGTGCGGAGTGGTTCGCTGCGGTTGGGACGGAGCGCAGCAAGGGCTACAAGATCATCTCGATCTCCGGCCACGTGCGCAAGCCGGGCAACTATGAAGTGGCGCTCGGAACGACGGTGCGCGAGTTGATCGAGATCGCCGGCGGCCTGCGGGAGGGGCGCACGTTGATGGCGGTACAGCCCGGCGGCGGCTCGTCGGCGTGTATCTTCGAAGAACATCTCGACTGGCCGTACGATTACGAGAGCATGGCAAAGGCCGGTTCGATGCTCGGATCGGGCGCGTTCGTCGTGTTCGACGATACGACCGACTTTGTGAAGTGCGCGTTCAACCTGGTGCGCTTTTTCGCGCACGAATCTTGCGGGCAATGCACCCCGTGCCGCGAAGGCGGCCATTGGCTCGAAACGGTGCTGCATCGCTTTGTCGAAGGGCGCGGGTTACGCAGCGACCTCGAGATGATCCGGCGAGTGAGCAGTACGATTACGGGATTGAATCTCTGCGCGCTCGGCGATTCCATCGAGCCGTTCCTCAAATCGGTCATCAATCGATTCCCCGAACAGTTTGAAGCGCGCATCGACGCGCGGTCACTCCACCAGAATGGATCAATTGTCATGGCGGCCTCCGCACAATGAGTTCTACTCCAACCCAGCCGGATCTCGTCCATCTCACGATCGACGGCGTCGCCGTTGAGGTGCCTAAGGGCACGCTCATCGTCGAAGCGGCGAAGACGATCAAGCAAGAGATTCCCGTGTACTGCTACCACCCCAAGCTCGGCCCGGCCGGCCTCTGCCGCGTCTGTTTGGTGGAAGTCGAAGGCATGCCCAAACTGCAGATCGGCTGCAATACGCCGGTAAGCGACGGCATGGTGGTGCACACGCAAAACGCCAAAGTCGATACCGGACGTTCGATGATTCTGGAGCTGTTGCTCGTGAATCATCCGCTCGATTGCCCGATCTGCGACAAGGGCGGCGAATGCGACCTCCAGGATTACGCGATGGCGTACGGGCGCGGAAGCTCGGACGTTGCGGACGCGAAGACCAGTAAGCCCAAAGGCGTCGATCTCGGGCCGACGATCGTGCTGGATGAAGAACGCTGTGTGGTCTGTCAGCGCTGCGTGCGTTTCGACGATATCATCGCGCAAGAGAATCAGCTGGTTCTGAAGGACCGCGGCGCACGCGATATCATCGCGACCGCTACGGGCGAACCCTACCGGCATAATTTCACCGGCAACGTGACCGAAATCTGTCCGGTCGGTGCGTTGACGTCCAAAACGTATCGCTTCAAATCTCGTCCCTGGGATCTGCAACGCACGCAGACCAGCTGTACCCAGTGCGCCGTAGGTTGCCAGCAGATGGTCGACGTCCGGTTCGGGATTCCGCTGCGGACGATGTCGGTTGAAAGCGACGATGCGATCTCCGACGGATGGCTCTGCGATCGCGGGCGCTATAACATCGGTTTCTACGCCTCCCCGGATCGCATCACGCAGCCGCTATATCGCAAGGACGGCGAGTTTCACCAGATCGGGTGGGACGATGCGTTCAGTCTCTGGGCGAAGGCCATCAAGTCCTCGATCGCGGCCAACGGCGCCGCGAGCGTGGGCGCGATCGGTGGCGGACGCCTCACCAACGAAGAAGCGTTCTTCTTGCAGTACCTGTTCCGTGCGCTCGGCGTGGAGAATTTGGACTGGCGCGCGGGCACGCAGCGCCAAGCCGGCCCCGGCGCGTCCGGCGGAACCTATGCCGAGCTCGAACGCGCCGATGCGATCGTGATTGCCGGCGAATCTCCGGCCGAGCGCGCACCGGTGATGGATTTGCGGATCCGCAAGGCGGTTGCGCGCAACGGAGCGACCTTGATCCGCATCGCGCCGGCCGAAGGCAAGCCGAACGTCCCGTGCACCGACGTCGCGACGGTCGCGCAAGCGATCGAGGCGATGCCGAGCGATGCCAAAAACATCGCGCTCGTCTGGGACGGTGCCGACCTGCAACTCGGCGCGGAGCTTGCGAAGGCCGCTTCGGGTTGGGCCGGTCTGCGCACGTACATCACGGCCGAACAAGCTAACGCTCGCGGTGCCGAAACGATGGGGATGCTCCCGCGCGAAGGCGCCATGGATACTCTGGCGATGTTCGCGGCAGCCCGCGAGGGCCGCCTCGACGTGCTCTCGCTCTTCGGAGTCAATCCGGTGCTGCACGCGAGCGATGCTGCCGCAACGCGCGCCGCGCTCGAGCGCGTACCGTTCCTGGTGGTCAGCGATCTCTTTATGACGCAGACGGCCGAAATGGCGACGCTCGTCCTTCCCGCGAAGGGTGCCTTCGAGAAGGGCGGCACGACCACGAATCTCACCGGCGACGTTCTGCCGGTCAACCAGTCGTTACAGGCGCCCGAGAGCGCTCTTTCGGATTTCGAGATGTTGATCGGCTTGGCGCAGCACTTCGACGAGGTGCCGTTGCCGACGAGCGAGGAGCTCGACGCGCGGGTGATCGCACTGTGTGCGAAACCACCGGTCCAGGGAGGTTTCGGAGACCGGCGATACGCTTCCGCAGCCCCGAGCCGGCCGGCGCCGGCACCCTCCGACGGGCTTACCGTCGTGGTACGTTCCGCGGTCTTCGCCGGCGGCGGAACCAGCGCGCACGACGAACGCATCGCGTCGCTGCGGCCGCTGCCGCACGCATCTCTGGGTGCGCAAGATGCCACGCTGTACGGCCTGCAAAACGGCGATCGAATCGATTTGGAGTGCGACAGGGTGCTTTTACGCGACATGGTGATTGCGGTGCGTCCCGGTATGCGTCCCGGGATCGTCGTGCTGACCGGCGGTTTGCCGGGGCGTGCGGCCAATTCGCTCTCAGCCGGCGCGCGAGCCCGAGTCGTCAACGTTCGCAAGGCCGCAACGCCGGTGGGGGTCTAAGGTGCAGGGAGCGATCGATACCCTCAATGCCGCGCCGCTGTGGCTCGTGATCCTGATAAAGTCGGCGGTGCTGCTTCTGGTGGTCGTCACGACTTTCGCCTACGCGATGTTGTTCGAACGCAAGGTGATGGGCTGGATGCAACTGCGTCCCGGCCCGAACCGCGTCGGCCCGTGGGGGCTGATGCAGCCGGCGGCGGACGCGGCGAAGCTGATTCTCAAGGAAGACCTCACGCCGAAAACCGCCGATCGATTGATCTATCGGCTGGCGCCGTTTATCTCGCTGCTCACCGCGTTCTCGGTCTATGCGATCATCCCGTTCGGTGCTTCCGCCTCGGGACCGTGGGCGATCGGTAACGTCAACGCCGGCATCCTGTTCTTGCTCGCGATCACCTCGCTCGGCGTCTACGGCATCTCGCTGGGCGGCTGGGCGTCCGGCTCGAAGTATCCGCTGCTGGGCAGCGTCCGCTCGACCGCGCAGATGATCAGCTACGAGCTTTCAATGTCGCTCTCGTTCGTCGGCGTGTTGATCATTGCGGGGACGACGTCGCTCGACGGCATCGTCAACGCGCAGTTGCATTGGTGGTTCTTCATCACGCAATGCGTCGGATTCGTCATCTACGTCATCACCGCCGTCGCCGAAACCAATCGCGCGCCGTTCGATTTAGTCGAAGCCGAGACCGAGTTGGTCGCCGGCTTTCATACCGAATACTCGGGCCTTCGGTTCGGCCTGTTCTTCATCGCCGAGTACGTGAACATGCTCACCGTGTCGTGTATCGCGACGCTCCTGTTCCTGGGCGGCTGGAACGCCCCGTTCGGGCTGACCGTGATCCCCGGCATCGTGTGGTTCCTGATCAAGGTCGCAGCATTCATGTTCTTCTACATCTGGTTGCGTTCGACGCTCCCTCGCATGCGCTACGATCGCCTGATGGCGTTCGGGTGGAAGGTACTGCTTCCGGTCGCTACGCTCAACGTTATCGCGACGGCAATCTACGTCGCGTTCAAAGGGTAACCATGAGAAAAAATCTCTATAACGTCGGCGCGATCCTCAAGGGGCTCTCGATCACGTTCTCGTTCATGTTCAAGAAGAAGCCGACGATCGAATACCCGTCGATCAAGAAGCAACACGCGCCGCGTTTCCACGGCTTGCACGAACTGCGCCGCTATGCGGACGGCAAAGAGCGCTGCATCGGCTGCGAACTGTGCTCGAGCGCGTGCCCGGCAAATGCGATCACGGTGATCGGCGCCGAGAATACGCCCCAGGACCGAACCTCGCCCGGCGAACGTCACGCGGCACGTTACGAGATCGACGAGCTACGCTGCATCTTCTGTGGGATGTGCGAAGAAGCGTGCCCGACCGATGCGATCGTCCTGACCCCGCGTTTCGAGATGGCCGATTACCGCCGCGGTTCTTTCATCTACGCGAAAGATCGCTTGCTGGTACCGCCCGAGGCGGGCATCGGGCAGGCGCCCGACGAGCGGCCCAACGGCATCCCGTCCGATCTCGGTCGCGTCACGGAGGTCAAATCGACGATGGACATTGCTCAAGGTTACTCCGCCACGAATCGCGGCGAGACGCTCAAGACGCAGCGAAAGGGGCTCGCGCCATGATCGCCTTCTGGGTTTTGGGCGTTATCTTGATCGCCAGCGCGATGTGGACGATTACCGCGAAGAAGCCGGTCTATAGCGTGGTGGGATTGCTGGCGCACTTCGTCGCGCTCGCCGCAATGTATCTCACGCTCTCCGGCGAGTTTTTGGCGGTGATGCAGATCATCGTGTACTCCGGTGCGATCCTGGTGCTCTTTCTCTTCGTCATCGCCTTGCTCTCGAGCGGCGTCGCGCCGTTCGCGACCGGTATCAATCGGTTGCCGAAGATTGCCGCACCGGCGATCGTCGTCGCATTGGCCGGGCTAGGGTTCGCGATCTACGCGGTGGGACGCTCGTCGGTGACGGCGACCTCCGGCGCGTTGACGGCGGCCGCGGCCGGCCCGGTCGGCACGGCCGGCGTATTCGGTAGCGTCGACGATTTCGGCAAGGCGCTCTTTACGACGTACCTGTTGCCCTTCGAAGTCACCGCGCTCATCCTGATGGTCGCGGTGATCGGCGTCGTGATGCTGGCCGGCGATTCGACGCCGTATGCGGCGACTGAAAAACAGGCGCGCGCCGTGCGCAAGAATATGCGCGAGGCGATCGTACGCGGAGGCGAGCGATGACGTCGTCGTTACTGCCGGTTGCCTTGGGCAATTACATTGCGCTCTCCGCGGTGCTCTTCTTCATGGGCGTCGTCGGCGTCATCGTCCGGCGCAACCCGCTCGTGATGCTGATGTCGATCGAACTGATGTTCAACGCCGCGAACCTGCTGTTCATGGCATTTGCGCGAGCCTGGATGAACAACGCGGGGCATATCTTCGCTTTTCTCGTAATCACCGTTGCCGCAGCCGAGGCCGCGATTGGCCTGGCGATCGTGGTAGCGGTGTTTCGAACCGCCAAGCACGTCGACGTGGACGACGTAGCGATGCTCAAGGGGTAACGGCACACGAATGATTCGGCATATCATGGGCGTTGACGGGAGTTACCCGTATCTC
>Ga0207416_1005446_pt1 | contig 10084 bp, 12 predicted proteins | sample PaiPotPPM11metaG_FD_184107 | JGI IMG/M metagenome (GOLD analysis project Ga0207416, IMG submission 184107) | Iron sulfur acid spring bacterial and archeal communities from Banff, Canada, to study Microbial Dark Matter (Phase II) - Paint Pots PPM... ...
CACGATCGCCGGATCGAGTTGGTCGTGGATAGCGTCGAAGGCGGTGATGAGGGCAAAGCGCGGCGAACCCGGCAGCTTCGCCACGTCAAGCACGCCGAAACGCACGTTCGCGAGGCCCATTCGGCTCGCTTCCGCCCGCCCATCGGCGATTGCGTCCTCGGCGAGATCGTACCCCACGAAACGCGAGCGCGGGAATTCCCGCGCCATCACGTTAACCGCGTGACCGCTGCCACAGCCGACATCGAGCACGCCGATGCCGGCGGCGAGCCGCTCGGTAAGGCCGCTGATCCGCCCGAGAAACCCCGAGATCAGCAGCTCGTCATAGATGCGCCGCCACGTCGCGTCCATGTGGCAGGTGAACTCCGGCCGATACTCGGAATAAGGGATGCCGCCGCCCTCGCGGAAGCATTTCACCAGCCTGGGCAGGTGTTTGCCGAAGTGGTCTATGATGCCGCTCATCGGCGAGACGTTCCGCGCCTCGGCGCCGGTTAGCGATACCGCATGCTCTTGCGGCAGCCGATAGCGCCCGCTCGCTGCGTCGTAAAGGAAGATGCCGCTTGTCACCATCGCGCCCAGCCATTCGCGGACATAGCGCTCGTCGAGCTCCGCCCGCGTAGCGAGCTCGCCGCTGGTCGCCGGTCCCTTAACCGCCGCTTCGAAGAGTCCCGTCTGATAGCCGATGTCGATCAGTTTGGTCAGCACGCCGCCGGTGTAGATGCCGAGCAGCTTCCCGGCGAATTCCTCGGCGGAGAGGTTCTTCTGCATCACTGCCTCCTGCGTTGACGCGACAACGATTTACTACACAGGCTCGAAGCCCCACTATAGCAAGATCGGTCGGCCATCCGTTGATTCCGCGGCTGCGCCGCCGGATCGGCAGATTCGCCCGTACCCTCACCGCCCGCGAAGCTGCTAATTATTTCAGGCATGCAGGCTATGAGTGAAATCGACCGGAATCTGCTCTAATTGCCTTCGTCGAGCAGCTCCCACGTTTTTCCGCTTAACCCAGTTTCGCGCATCTTCTTTATTGGCCGATAGTCGGTGGGGCTCGTATTAAGCGTTATCCCGGGTATTAACCGAGGGCACGCGCCCACGCTCACAACACGCGCATCATCGGCGCCACGTTGACGCCATTCGCGGACTCGTTCAAGGCTCACCGTTCGAAGGCTACTACAGCGCCGACAAAGAGAAGGTGCGCGTGGCCCTCAACACCTGGATTCGCAGCAGCGGCGCGTTTGATGGCGTCATCGACTTCGATGAGGTGGTGAAAGACCCAAAAAGTCCGACCCACATCATAGCGGCTTACGACAAAGGCGATCACCTTTCATCCGCAGGACGACGGTTACAAAGCGATGGCAGAATCTGTCGATCTTGCACTACTGACCGGCAAAAAGTGATCAGATCAACCAATCGGCTAGCGCTTTTTCAACGCAGAAGGCGGTCAGTCACCCATCTGCGCCTGCGCCTCTTTGGTGTATAGCTGTCAAGCTGAGACTGCAGGTCTCGGCGCATATGCCCCGCGCTGACTCGCGAAGGGCAATGCGCGGCATTGCCGGCTTCAGGCGTTGACCGGCTGCCATTGACGCTAGACCACAGCACCGGTGGCCGTGGGGACGGCGCGCCGGTCTACGGCCACCGGCCTCGGTCGCGTCGATGGTAGAAAAACTGAATTTGTTGAAGGAGGAACAACGGGGACTGTCGCGGTGACGAGAGCCGGACGGTCACACCTCACCGTTCATCACGTAGCAAAGGACCGGTCTGGGCTCACTGCGTAAGCCAAATATCGAAGAAGTACCAAGAAAGATGATGGCGTGGCCAGTTGGGTTACCGTCTTTTTCAGTGATTTTGTTTGGTGGAACGATATATTTGTTACCTATATCCTCGTGCATTCGCTTCAATGGTCCGTCATCCCGATCATCGGTAATGGTAGCGATGATCTCCCCATCGGGACCTACGCGTATCTGATCGGCCCAGTAGGCGTCTGCTTCGCCGCAACAGGAAACGGGTGGTATTGTGTCCGGCTGCATGAGCCCGCGGAACCATTGTGATAGCCGGGGATCGTTGCTCTTCCATTGCCCGAGGTCTCGAGCGTCAGAACCAGCTAGGCAACCACCGACAAATATTACAGCCAAGCAAAGCCTTGGCAGGAGGCTCCAGCCACCAACCAAATCTCTCCAGTTCATTTGAAACACGACAAGCCATCCTTCAGTTCCTGAGTCCACCGCCCGGCGAATTCTCCGCGAATATCAACGCCGTTCTGCCGTTGGCCCCGCGCTCACATCGCGCCCCGTGTTAGAGGTCGCGAGTTGGATATCCTCGTGGCGCTGATTGGGCCACACGACAACCACGGATCCGCGCTCACGGCGCAACCAGGTCGGTCGCACGGGCGGCCAGTTACTAACACGAGCTCCCAGCTCATCGTCCAGATCGGCCTGCCCACCGACATGCTCGCGGGTGTCTGAACGACTGCCGTCAGCTAGTTTAGTTCCCAACGATGCTCTATCCCGAACAGTGGGCGAGGCAATGAAACGGCCTCAACCGGTGCCTGAGGTTCGCTACGCGGCTCCGATGGTGATGCCTTCTTGCTCGCATGAGTTGGCCACGTCGGAGACGGTGGCGCGCTGCATATCGCGCTTCCAGCGCAGGTCGTCGAAATCGGTTCCACGGTGCATCGTGCACCGATTGTCCCAAATGACCAGGTCGTGGACGCGCCAGCGATGCGTGTAAACGAATTGACGTTGCGTGGCGTGCGCGACGAGCTCGTCGATCAGCGCGCGGCCGTCGTGCTCGGACATTCCGAAGATGCGGCCCGCGTGTGATGCGAGGTAGAGCGATTTGCGGCCAGATTCGGGGATGGTGCGAACGATCACCTGCGGTACGGGCGGCATTTCCCGTCGTTCCTCGTCGCTGAAGTTGGAGAAGCCAAGGCGCGCGCGCGAGTTGAAGATCGAATGCTCTGCCACAAGGCCGTCGAGGCGGCGCTTCGCTGCTTCAGGCAGCGCATCATAGGCCGCCCGCTCGTCGGCAAATTCCGTATGCCCGCCGATCGAAGGAATCAACCGCGCATACAGCAACGACGCACGCGCCGGCAACTGTTTAAACGAACTATCAGTGTGCCACAGCCGGTTCCCTAACTGGAACAAGCGCTGCCTGCTGTCCTTTCCCCACACCTCATTGTTGTGATTGAGATTGGAAACGTCGGCAAACTCCTTGCGCACGCGTAGCTGTGCATCCTTCCGATAAACGGCGATCGAGGTTTCAAGCGGCCCGAAATGCCCGGCGAAATCGAGGTGCTGGTCCTGGGAGAGATGCTGATCGGGGAAGATCAAGACCGCGTACTTCGTGAACGCATCCTCGATTGCCGCGAGGTCGTTCGGGTCGATTTTCCGAGACAAGTCGACATCGCCGATTTCCGCAGCGAAGGTAGGCGTGACCGGACAGGCGGTTATGGCCATGGTCGTTGCCTCCAGACACGGGTCTCGCCGATGTTCGGGGATTGAATCACAACGGGCCAGCGCGTGCAATTGAGTAGGAGCGCTCATGCGACGGATGTAGACGCGAGGTGGGATTCAGCCCCGCTGCGAGTCGACGCAGCCCCGGTAATATATCTGCAGGCCATCGGAGAAACGGACCTGCGCTCTGACCGGCAAATAATATTCTGCCGACCTGTCGAATCCGTCACCCGCCAAGCGACTTAGGGACGCGGGTTTCCGCGCAAACCGGGTGAGCTGGTCAGGGTTCGTTATGATGGGCGGCGCGCTTTGATCGGCGACGCACGATTTGCCGATAAGCTCGCGCCCTAGCGGCTGGCCTTGCGGCCGCATGACGGCGACACGACCTAACATCAGTCCAAGAACGGTTTCATTCATGGCTGAAGAGCGCGTCAAGCGTAAGCTAGCGGCAATCCTCGCGGCCGACGTAGTCGGCTACTCCCGCCTGATGGGAGCCGACGAGGCGGGCACGCTTTCCGCTTTGAAACGCCACCGGGAAGCAATCTTCGACCCGGCTGTCGCCGCCCATTGTGGTCGCATTGTGAAACTGATCGGGGATGGCGTCATCGCCGAGTTTGGTAGTGTGGTCGACGCTGTGAATTGCGCACTTTCGGTGCAATGTTCCGATGCCAATAGGCCGGACCAAAGTACTTCGCAGCCAACAATTGTGCTGCGAATCGGTATCAACCTTGGTGATGTTATTATCGAAGGCGGCGACATTTATGGCGATGGCGTCAATATTGCCGCGCGGTTGGAACCGCTCGCCGAGCCGGGTGGGATTTGCGTCTCCTCGATCGTCAACGAAAGCGTCGGCAATCGGATCGACGTTCGCTTCCAGGATGGCGGCGAGATTAGGTCAAGAATATCGACCGGCCGATCCGGGTCTGGAAATGGCGCCCCAACGCGACAATCCCCACCGCCGCCCGATCCAATGCCGCTAAACCGGAGCCGAATAGGGATACTGCGTCGATCGCCGTCTTGCCGTTCACCAACATGTCAGGCGACCCTGAGCAGGAGTACTTCTCCGACGGCATCAGCGAAGATATCATTACCGATTTATCGAAAATCGCCGGCCTGACTGTGATCGCGCGCAACTCGAGCTTCGCCTACAAGGGGCGCTCGGTCGACGTTCGCGCCATCGGCTGCGATCTTGGTGTGCGATCTGTGCTTGAGGGTTCCATCCGCCGTGCTGGCAAGCGCGTCAGGATCACCGCGCAGCTTACCGACGCTGCAACGGGCGCGCACCTATGGGCCGACCGCTACGACCGCGATTTGACAGACATCTTCGAGGTCCAGGACGAGGTAGTCGAGAGGATTGTCGGCGCGCTGGCGGTGACGCTGACACAGGGTGAGCAGCAGCGGCTGCGTCGACACGGTACCAGCAACGTGGAGGCGTATGAGTGTTGGCTGCGGGCGCGCGCATTGCTCACTCGCGGCACTCGGGAGTCGATCATGGAAGCTCGAGGGATGTACCTGAGTTCGATCTAAACTTTGCCGCTCCGCATGCCGGCCTGGCGTTTGCCGCGATTGCGGAGCACGCCAGCGGCTGGGTGCTTGATTCAGCACAGGCGTTACTTGAGGCGGAGAGATGGGCACGCCGTGCGCTCGAATTGGACGATCAGGAGCCGGTAAGCCATATGGCGCTCGGCAACGTGCTGCTATGGCGACGTGATCATGAGGGCGCGCTTGCGGAATTTCGCCGCATGATTGCCCTTGATCCCAACTTTGCTCAGGGTCATACGGCGACGGGCCTGGGGCTGATGTATGCAGGCGAGCCGGCGCGGGCGCTGGAGCCGTTTGCTATAGCGATGCGTCTTGATCCTCACTATCCGGACATCGTGCTGCACTTCCTCGCGCAGGCGAATTTCAGCTTGGGAAAATATGAGATCGCCGCCCAGCAGCTGCTCGATCGCATCGCACGCAATCCTAGCACCGACGCGAGCCGCATGCTGTTGGCATCTTGTTACGGCCATCTCGGGCGCGCGGAAGAAGCGCGGGCAGTATGGGCTGAGCTTCTCAAAGTTAATCCGGACTTCTCGCTGATGCAGCGCGCGCGTGTTCTTCCTTACAAGAATCCCGACGATTTTCAGCGCATTCGGGAAGGTGTAGCGAAAGCCGGATTGCCATGAGGAGCGAGCCGCCGTCGCGAAAGAACAGGCAGGGGCGGGCTCGATCTCGCGAGAAGGCGAACTCCGTCCACCTCACCGCTTCAGTTCATGCGAAGCTAGCGCCTTTCGTACATTCGATTGGGAAATCCCGAACTGTCGCGCGATCCGGGAGGGCGTGATGCCAGCCATGAAAGCTGCACGAACGGCATTCAGCTGACCACGTGTAAGTGACAGTTCGGTGTCCACGAGTCGTCGTTGGGGTTGATTCCTTGCGGATGTCCGCTTCAGCGGCAAGTCAGGTCGGACGTTTAACCGATGACCTAGGGATCGTAGGTCGGTTTCAACGCCGGGCGGCAGTCTGCCTCGCCGCTTCATCTCTTCGAGTGTTGCCGCATGCATCAAGTCCAACTCGCCATCACTCAAATGTTTGACGGCGCTACGCAAATTCTTGGGCAGGATATGCCGTTGCGGTGGAGTTTCTGTTGTCGCCTTCGTGGTAACTTTTGCTTGCGTCGGAGACGCATCTGGGACCGTGGCGGTCGAGAATAGGTCAGGCATCGGTCGTTCAGTCGGATGGCGTCCCATACCTTGATCATGTCCCGATCAATGTCACATAATTCACTGAAGCGCCGCCCAATGCGCCAACGACTGGCAGAGCTTGTGCCGCAAACTTTTGCGACAGCACTACTCCAAGCGCGAAGCCACTAGCGTAGTGAAGCGGACGAGAACTGGAGCACCCTCCTCGAGGATACCGCGCTCCGCGATGAAGCGCGCGGCTTCAGTTACACAGTACGGGTAGCATCCTGCTGAGCAACAATTAATAAGCCGCGGGCGGCTTTTTTGTCACCGCCACTATGTCGAAATACCAGCGGCGCGCCGCATGAGAAGTTTCCTCCGACTACCACGCCGCGCCTTCATCGGGGGCCTGCGCTACGGCGAGGGAAGGCTCCCCACCAAGAATGCTCGCGACGCGCTCAGATAGCTTGAACGGGGCCGTGGGCGCTTTGCGCTGTTGCTTGAGCCTAAACGCTTCAGTGGCAACGCGCTCCGTATGATGGGCAGGTGGCGCGAATGATCGCGGCGAGAAGTTCGCCGCTCTGGCCCGCTGCAAATCTTGCATGAGTTCTGCGAGGCTTGTTTTGATGTCGTGAGCCGGATCGGTTGGCTGCGGCACTCGCCAAACGGAGGCGCCGTGTCGCGGTGAACTGCCGCCAGCCAACTCGTTGAAATCGGCCCGCATATGCCGCCGGGGGCCTGACCGGCCCGCTGCCGCGCGCCAGAGATCGCGGGGATACCGTTGACGGGAGCGGCGAGCTAACTTGAAAACTCCGCCGACGAGGGACAGCGATCCCAGTGCTAGCGCTCCGGCGAGAAATACCGATCCGAAGGCCGCCTGACTCGCAGGGTCCTGTTGTTGTCCAGCGCGCCCGGCTTCAGTGACGGGCCATGTCAACGGCATTCGCTCCTCCACGTCCGCCGCTGTCTGCGTGTCGGCATAACTGTTGCTGATCGCCGCAAGCTCGCTCGCATATAAATCCGGGGATTCTGAGAGATCTGGCCAACGCGCAGCAAAATCCATCGCAGCTGCATGCTCACGGACCGGTGTTTCGGAGAATGCAGGGTCGCCGGTTGTTGCCTGTTCGGGTACCATTGGAACAGACGCCATTTGTGTGGATGTCGTTCGCGGTGGTGTAGCGCGAGCTGTTTCGGAACTGTTGTCGCGCTTCGGTGTTGGACTGTCCGATGCCACATCCGACATCGCTCCGCGTGCATTGGACCGCACCTTCATTCCCTCGGAGCTCAGAAACCAACAGCGCCGGTTATCCGTGTGATTCACTCGGTAGTACCAATGGGCGCCCTGCGGCGCCGAAGAGCTGGGCCTGGTGTTGCATTTCTCGGCCGCGGCTTTGCCAACACCTGGGTGTGCGAGCAGCAAAAACGCACTTGAAGGCAATATGATCAGAATAGCCGGCAGGATCTTGGACTCTAACATCGATCCCCATTTCTGCATGGTGTTGCGCCTGCTCTACAGCATGTGCTCGGCGAATGATCTGCCGGATTAGGGCCTTACTAAGTTGGGAATGTGACGATCCAGCATGGGCGACCGTACGGATTAGAGCGGATCGTCGCTCAATCGTCGGAACTCGGTCATCCTGAGAGGGTTCCACTCGTCAGAGCAACGCACGCGCCACACCATTGCACCTTACAAGTGAGACGCAGAAGCGAAACAGTCAGGCTGGGGACGTGTTCGGCCTTGCCGAGCGACATTTGTAGCCAAACTGCCACAGCCTCGCATTTTCCCGCCGTCTGCCGTCCTTTCCCGGCGCCGCCACCGAAGCTCGGCTATTTCGACATGAACGGCGACGTGGATGCTTTTACCCAGCGTGTGACCGAGTATTTATCCGTCACGCCGCTGCACAACGCCAGTGGGACACTCTCGCCGTCACGGTGCCGCTGCATTGGAGGCTCAAGTCGGTGTACACTTCGCCGGACGCTACGCGGAGGAGGCGATCTTGTTGCGACTTCTGGGCCAGCTCGAGTCGGCGCAGCCGTGGTTCAAAAAGGTTCCGGAGCTGTAAGCACCCCGTCAGACGCCCAACGCGACTTCGCTGCGCTTGGTCAGCTCGGCCTGATAGCGCGTCCGAGCGTCTTCGACCGCTTGCGACTGGGCCGCGGCGAGGCCCTCGCGGAGCCCTTGGGCGCGGCGCGCAGCATCAAGCGTGGCCTGGGCGTGGCCCTGGAACCGCGGCATCACCTCGCGCGCGATCAGTTCGTAACTGCGTAATGTGGCCGATGGATTAGCCCAGTTGTGTGCCAATAGGAGTTAGGCGCCGAACCCCCCCACTGGATTGTTGCCACAGACGCTCAATCTGCGCCGCGCACGCGTCAGGCGTGCCGATGGCACCCAGCCCGGAGCCGTTGATGAACTCGATCATCTCGCCCACTGAGTTACCAATAACAGCCATTTGCGGAAACGCGGCTACCTGCTGGAAATATCGGAACCAGTGTTCGATGCCGTATTCTACGTCACGATACGCCTGCTCCCTTGTCTCAGCGATATGGCACAGACCCACAAGCCGCCACTTGCCACGATCAGCGGTTTTACCATGCGCCTTCGCCTCGGCTGTCAGCACATCCCAATGCAGCGCCAGCGCATCGAAGCCTGCGGCGGTAGTGGCGCCCACCGACAGCATGCCCACACCGTACTGACCGGCAAGCCTGGCGCCCGTGGGCGAGGCGACGGCGGCGACGGCAACGTCGAACAGCGGGTTTGAATACGGCCGCAGATGAAGCCTCCGACTTCGCGCTGCACCGGCTGGCTTTCCGGAATCCTAAGCCTCGCTCCTCAATCGCCCACCTGCTGCGACTGTCGCCGCAGGCTGTCGGGGTTGCTTGGCCGCGCTGGTCGACAGCGTTCTCAATCCGCCGCGCGACGACGTGCTGCGGACACCTACCTGGCGCTAAGTGGGCTTTGAAGGTGCGGAATGCGCGCGACGGGTGGCACCTTGAAATTCCGGCGATCCAACTCATCACGCCGAAGTTGCCAGATGCGGCCAATTACGAAGCCGAGCGCGAGCGCGGCCAAGATTTCGAAAGCCATCACCACTGCTAAGCTCATTGGACTTTCCCCTTTGGGCCAAGGCCACTACCCTGCCACTCAACGGTTACTCAATCCTTGTTGGCAGGACACACGCGGAGCGGGCCTTGGGCGGCGACGGATCGGTGGACCACTCTGCGAGCACGTCGTGGATATCGTCGGATAGCCCACCTGTGGACGTACCGCCAGAGGTGCTGACTGAAGCGGAATTAGCCGCAGCAGAAGCTGAGCTGAAGGCTCTGCAACGACACGCATTTGAGGTAGTCAATCCAGAGAGCCGGTAGTCTGCGGCTAGGAACAGACCAAGGGCCGTAAGGACCAGGAGCCGTCCACGTCGCTGTGGCCCTGTTGATCGTCTGACTGCAAAATCGGCAAAATCAACCGTCAAGCCGTTTCTGGTGCTGATCGCTGCCTCTGCTCTGACGTGGCGGCGTTCATGGCAATCCACGGCCTGTCATAAATACTGCCGTTATTGTTATGGCCGACGATGTACGGTGGGGATCGTGACTAGCGCAGCGGTGAAGCGGCCGTCAGGGCAGGTTTGCGCGTCGCCTTCACACTCTGACTTCGGCAGCGTCGGCAGCGCAATCGCTTGACGAAAGCGGCAATGGGAGTACTCGGAGCTATCGCCAGGCGCGATAGCGTCTCAGCTGTCAATACGCCGACGTGGCCGCTCCTCAGGCATCGAACCCACACACTCTGCTCGGTACGCACGCAAAACACCTTTTTCCCAGCCGTCCATCCGACATAGGGACCCGCAAAACCAGCACTCTAGTACCCACTTTTCTTCTTGGGTGAGTCATGATTCAAGATCGGGATGATTCCCAAAGCAAGAGAGGTTCGGCTCAAGCCGAAGGTACGCAAGGTGCTTGAGGCTCGCTGCCGGGCAC